>Ga0105160_1000720_pt1 | contig 14467 bp, 17 predicted proteins | sample GXS110809BmetaG_FD_89591 | JGI IMG/M metagenome (GOLD analysis project Ga0105160, IMG submission 89591) | Hot spring microbial communities from Gongxiaoshe hot spring, China to study Microbial Dark Matter (Phase II) - GXS 110809B | ecosystem: Environmental > Aquatic > Thermal springs > Hot... | reverse complement strand
TATCTAAGAGTATAAATACATAGGTTCAATTATTAAGATCGCTATATATATCAGATGTAAGTAATTCATCTAATGCTGTCAATAAGACAGATAGTAATAATTGGTATAGTATTTATGAGCAGTGTAACAGCCACAGCATTAGCAACCCATGTACCATTATATTCTGGATGCAGATGGTGGAGTGCAGTAGAGCATGTACAGTACAACTATTCAAGTTTAGATACATTAGGAATACCTAGAAGCACATGGGTAAGCGAACTTGATGCTGCTAGACAAGCATGGAATGGACATTCTAGATTTACACTGTATGAAGCAGCAAGTAATCCTCATACGGTATACGCAGGCATTCCTCCATCTCGCACTGCCCTTGCAGTAACCACTACAGTCTGTCTGCTAGGTTATCTACAGGATGCAGATACGGTATTTAATAATACAGTAGCTTGGGCTACAGATGGTCGAACATGGCCAGATTTTAGGCGTGTAGCGGTACATGAATTCGGGCATTGGGTTAGATTAAAGGATACTTCTACACTGAGCGGTAATAACTATTGCTATCAGTATACTGTTATGTATGACTGCTTCCCTGTTGTCGCTGGCTATAGAACGTTATTCGAAGAAGATAAACAGTGGTTGAGATCTATATATGGTAGATAGATAGAGGTGTTGGATTAATGGCTAGAGGGATTGGGTTTGGATGGCTGATAGTTGTTACAGCAGTTAGTGGTATAGCAGCATATATGTTGATAGCACAACCAACATTGATAAGATCCAATACAAGTTCTATGTTAGAGTTGCTTCCTTTAGATAAACTTGTAGAGCATTCAAAGATAATAGTAGTAGGAGAGATAGTAGAGCAGAAACCAAGTGTAAAAGACATGGTAGAGAATACAGACGTGCAGATAGCATACACAGAATACATTCTAAAGGTAGAAAGATATCTATTGAACAATTCAGAATATGAAGAAGGCGATACGCTTATTTTCAAGAACCTAGGAGGCAAGGTAGGTATTGAGGAGTTTATAGTAGAAGACTCCCCAGAATTCAAAGTAGGGGATAGAGTTCTCCTCCTACTAACAGATGAATGGGATGACTTCCTTAAAGGCTCATGGAATGTAGTTGGTTGGAGGCAAGGAGCATACACCATCAAGGATGGTATAGCATACAACCAGTTCTACAAGGAGAGAAGTATGCCAGAGGATGAACTTGTAAAGACTATAGAGGAAATAATAAAGAAGAAGAGTAAATAACACATCAATTTAATTTATTTTGCTCTATGAAGGATAAGATTATAACCGATGATGAATAAGCATGGTTATGAGGCGATCGATTAGGGTTAAGAAGAGTATCAAAGATACTAATAGTGGTAACAGCAGTAGCCTTAACCCAAGACTCTTTGAGAGAGCCTCAAGGCTTATGGTTAAAGGTGTTAATAGCCCTATAAGGTACTTTGAACCATACCCATTCTTCGTTAAGCATGCTAGAGGATGCAGAGTTTATGATGTTGATGGCAACTCCTATATAGACTACTGCATGGGCTATGGTGCACTACTCCTTGGGCATGCATTCAAGGATGTTATAGATGATGTCAAGGCACAACTCTCAAGAGGCTCTCTATACTGTATGCCAACTGAGCATGAGGTTGAGCTTGCTGAACTGCTCAGCAGATGCATACCATGTGCAGAGATGATAAGGCTTCTCAACACAGGTATGGAGGCTACATACCATGCCATAAGGATAGCAAGGGCATACACAAAGAGGAGGAAGATAATCAAGTTCGATGGCTGCTACCATGGCTCCCATGACTATACACTTGTTAAATCATATGCTAGCATGGATGAGATGCTCTCCTCTGCAATGCTGGAAGGCATTGCAAGCAACACAATCATCCTACCATACAATGATATAGATGCAGTAAGGGATGCTATGCAGAAGGTAGGTAGTGATGTTGCAGCAATAATAGTAGAGCCAGTGATGGCCAATGCTGGATTGATACCTCCATCCAATGGATTCCTTGAGACCCTTAGCAGTGTCTGCAAGGAGCATGGCTCACTACTTATATTCGATGAGGTTGTTACAGGGTTCAGGCTAGCATTGGGAGGAGCACAGGAGTACTATAACATCAAGCCAGATATAGCAACATTTGCAAAGGCAATGGCAAACGGATTCCCAATAGCATGCATTGCAGGGAGAAGGGATGTTATGAGTGTACTTGCACCAGAGGGCATGCTATACCAAGGGAGCACGTTTGCTGGCAACCCTGTATGTGTTACAGCAGCAATAGCAACGATAAGGTATCTGATGAGGCATAGATCAATATACAAGTTGATGGAGAAGAGGTGCAACGAACTTGTAAGTATGATAAGTGATATGGTTAGGGATAATGGGATTGAGGCAAGGATCAACTCAATAGCATCAATGCTCCAGATATTCTTTACAAGCAATGAGGTTAGAGATTATGCTACTGCTAGACTATCAAACACAACGCTATTCAAATCATACTTTAATGGGCTCCTTAAGCAAGGAGTATTCATACCACCATCACAGTTCGAGGTATGCTTCCTCTCACTTGCACACGATGATACCATCATAAGGAGTACAGGGGAGAAGATAGGTAGAGTATTGGCAAGGGAGTTGAGAAGAGGGGTTGAGGTTACTGGTAGGGAGTAGAGGGAGCAGGCTCTCGTTGGTGCAGAGTGAGCATGTTATATCACTACTTAAGCATGTGGATAGCAGTATAGAGTTTGAGATAGTTACTATAAAGACCAAGGGTGATATCGATGCTAGACCACTCTACACTATAGATGGTAAGGGTGTATTTGAGAAGGAGGTTGATCAGGCAGTGCTCTCTGGTAGTGTGCATCTTGCTGTCCATAGCATGAAGGATGTACCATCAGATCTGCATGAGGATCTTCTGATAGCATCTGTGCCTAGAAGGGATAGTCCATACGATATGCTTATAAGCAAGGCTCAAGGCCATAGCCTTACAAGCCTCCCAAGCAAGAGTGTTATAGGCACTAGTAGTCTAAGAAGGATTGTGCAACTAAAGAGGGTTAGAGGTGATCTTGTGGTGAAGCCAATAAGGGGTAATGTGGATACAAGGATAGGGAAGATGCTCGATGGGGAGTATGATGCAGTAGTACTTGCAGAGGCTGGGCTAGCAAGGCTAGGGCTATTATCAGGATTGGTGCAGAGGTCATGCTTCTTTGAGAGGCTTAGCAAGGATATAATGATGCCAGCCCCAGGGCAGGGTGCACTTGCAGTAGTTGTAAGGAAGGATAGCAAAGATCTTATCAGGTTGTTGAAGAGGATAGAGGATAGAGCATCTAGAGCAGAGATAGAGGCTGAGAGGGTACTGTTGAGGGAGATGAATGCTGGATGTAGGATGCCTCTAGGTGCACTTGCAAGAGCATACCCATCAGGCCTTCTAACATTAGAGGCATGCATGATCTCTGCAGATGGTAGAGATGTTGTAAGGGTAGGTTCATCATCAAGCATTGATGATGCTGAAGGATTAGGGGCAAGGGTTGCAAGATCCTTGTTGGAGCAAGGAGCAAGGAGGATATCTGAGGAGTGGAGGTTGATTGACTTTGAGCATAACAATCTTAGCATCCAGTGAGAGAAGGAGAAAGGAGGAGGGCTAGAGATGGGTAGCAATGGTAAGAGTAGTAATAAAGATGGTAATAGCAATGGTAACAATAATAGCAACAGTAATGGTAACAGCAAGATAAACAGCAACAGCAAAGGCAAGGTATACATAGTTGGTGCTGGTCCAGGGGATCCAGGATTATTAACCATCAAGGCATTGAAGGTTATAGAGCAAGCAGATGTTGTGCTTTATGATAGGCTTGTTAGTGATGGGGTACTTGGATTTATACCTGAGCATGTTGAGAAGGTTTACGTTGGTAGAGAGGTTGGGGATGATTATGCACATCAGGATACTACCAATATGCTCATGCTCAAGTATGCTAGAGAAGGTAAGATGGTTGTTAGGCTTAAAGGAGGGGATCCATTCATATTTGGGAGGGGAGGGGAGGAGGCAGAGTTTCTGGTAGAGCATGGCATAGAGTTTGAGATCATACCAGGGATAACCTCTGCCATAGCTGCACCAGCATACGCAGGTATACCCTTAACCCATAGAGCATACTCATCATCTCTAGCAATAATCACTGGGCATGAGGCTCTGAAGGATAAGCATGGTATTGATATAGCAGGTATAGCAAAGGCAGTAGATACTCTTGTAGTGCTTATGGGCGTATCAAACCTCAAGGATACTGTAGATACTCTATTGAGCAATGGTATTGCTGAGGATACGCCAATTGCTATAGTAGAGTATGGTACTATTAAAGATAAGCAGAGGGTTACCATATCAACACTCAAGAAGATAGTTGAGTATGCAAGGGATGTTAGACCCCCTGCTGTAATAGTTATAGGTAGAACTGTGGATCTTGCAGAGAGGTTAAGATGGTACAAGGAGTGCAAGTATAGATCGTTCAGGTGATTTACTATGCAGAAGATCATACTTATCACAAGGGATAGGATGGAGGTGAGAGAGGATGGGGAGAGTAATGCTAGCAGTAGCAGTAATATTAAGAGCATGATTGCAGAGTTGGAAGGGAAGGGCTTCAACCTTGTGCTTCATAAGACCATAGATGTTGTAAGGGATGAGGAGAGGGTCATCAATGCATTGAATAGGTTCATCTCATCAGAGTATGACTTCATAGTATTCATGAGCGTTAGTGCCGTTAGGTTCATTATTGATGCTATACATGCTAATGGTCTTGAGCCTAGCATACTCAATGATAGATGTTACGTTATTGCAGTTGGTCCAAGCACTAGGGATGAGTTGGTTAAGAATGGTGTAAAGGTAGACCTCATCCCTTCAAGGTACTCATCCTATGGGCTAATAGAACTCTTCAGATCAATCAAGGATGATCCTAAGTATAGTGATAAGGTTAGGGTATTCATACCAAGGAGTAGAGAGGCAAGTACTCTCCTTGTTGATGCCTTAACCTCTCTTGGATTCAGGGTTGATGAGGAGCATATCTACAGGATAGTGCCAAGTAGGCATGATGGATGGAAGAAGGTTGCAGAGTACCTTGCAAATGGGAGTTTACATTATATAATCTTCACTAGTTCATCATCTGTTAACGCATTCTTTACACTTATTAACGAGTATAGTAAGGATGATGCTATTATAGATGCTATCCTGAATAATGGTACTGGTATAGTTGCAATAGGCCCATTAACTGCAGATACACTTAGAGCCTATGGCCTTAACCCATATGTTGCTGATGAGCATACAGTACATGGCACGCTTAAATTATTACTGAAGATCGTGGAAGATATTGAATATAATCCATGATAGAAGCACCTATTCAGTAAGATGGAGTGGTACAATGTTTAAATATGTATAACAGAGTTATAATGCTATGACAAGCCAGGATGTGATCAGAGATTACAGCAAGTACGACTTTAAGGACCCTATTGATATGTACGTTTACATAAGCAGGAAGGGTCTATCAAGGGAGACGATAGAGGAGATAAGCAGGATAAAGAATGAGCCTGAGTGGATGCTCAAGTTTAGGCTCAATGCTTATGAGACCTTCCTGAAGATGCCCATGCCAAGATGGGGAGGAGATCTCAGCAACGTTGATTTTGATAACATCTACTACTATGCAAAGCCAACTGAGAAGAAGGGTAGGAGTTGGGATGATGTGCCAGAGAATATAAGGAAGACATTTGAACGTTTAGGCATACCAGAGGCTGAGCGAAAGTTCCTTGCTGGTGTTGGTGCACAGTATGAGTCAGAGACTGTATACCATAAGTTGAGGGAGGATCTTGAGAAGAAGGGTGTGATCTTCTGCGATACGGATACAGCACTCAAGGAGCATGAGGATATATTCAGGAAGCACTTTGCAAAGGTTGTACCCCCAAACGATAACAAGTTTGCAGCATTGAATAGTGCTGTATGGAGTGGAGGCTCGTTTGTGTACATACCTGAAGGTGTTGAGGTTGATATGCCACTCAATGCATACTTTAGAATAAATGCACAGAACATGGGTCAGTTCGAGCGTACACTGATAATAGCAGAGCCATACAGCAAGGTACACTACATAGAGGGGTGCACAGCCCCAATCTACTCAACAGAGTCACTGCATTGTGCTGTTGTAGAGGTTATAGCAAAGAAGGGTGCAACAGTACGCTACACAACGCTCCAGAACTGGAGTAATGATGTATACAATCTAGTAACGAAGAGGGCATATGCGTATGAGGATGCTGTTGTTGAGTGGGTTGATGCAAATATAGGGAGCAAGTTAACCATGAAGTACCCATCTGTATACCTGCTAGGAAAGAATGCTAGGGCAGATCTGTTGAGCGTTGCTTTTGCTGGCAAGGGTCAACATCAGGATACTGGAGCAAAGGCAGTGCATCTTGCACCAAACACAACCTCAAAGATAATCTCAAAGTCAGTCAGCAAGGATGGAGGAAGAACATCCTATAGAGGATTGTTGCATGTTGCAAAGGGCGCTACTAACGTAAAGTCAACTGTGCGATGTGATGCCCTGCTTATAGATGAGATCTCTAGGACTGATACATATCCATACATAGAGGTTAATGAGGATGATGCAACAATAACACATGAGGCTAGCGTAGGGAAGATAGGAGAGGATCAGATCTTCTACATAATGAGTAGAGGCTACACTGAGCAGGAGGCTCTAAGCCTAATAGTCTCAGGCTTCCTAGAGGTGTTCACAAAGGAGTTGCCAATGGAGTATGCTGTTGAGTTCAATAGGTTAATAAAGATGGAGATGGAGGGTGCTGTAGGTTAAATAAGGTATGGATCTATATGAAGAGTATATTACCTATCTCATATTTTGATGAGCAAAAGATAAGAGAGATAGGGTTAATGCGTAATGAGCCAGATTGGCTCATAGAATCTAGGATTAAAGCACTATCCAATTATATAACTCTTCCAGATGAGAGATCATCACTCTTCAACAAGTATACAACAGCAAATCTACTTGATGCTAATAGGTTGATGATCATGCTTGATAGCATCAATGAGTTGAATGATGAGCTGAAGAGGAGGAGGGATGAGATAAGGAATGGTATAGTCATAACTCAAGCAGGAAGCGATATAGAGGTTAAGGGGTTGAGCAAGAGCCTTGAAGAGGAAGGGTTGATCATAAAGGATGTTATTGCTGCACTCAAGGATGATGAGTATGCTGAGATTATAAGGAGAGCATCAAGCAGGATAGATACTGGCGAGGATAGGTTCCTTGCATTAGAGCATGCACTATTCAACTCTGGCCTCTTCATATATGTGCCAAGGGATATGGTGCTTGATGAACCTATAACCATAATCCGCTCTCTTCCAAGTGATGGTACAGTTGTTGAGAGGAACATCGTATATGCTGGTACATCAAGCAGGGTAAGGATAGTTCAAGAACTCTATTCAGGATATAGTGATGAGGGTGATACTAGCACTAGCAATGGCAATGGTATCCAGCAGGCATACTTTGAATCAAATGAGTGCTACATTGAAGATAATGCAGATGTTGAGTTCATAACAACACAGGGCATGAGCAGCAAGATAGCATACTTTACAAATAGAAAGGCATTCATAGCAAGGGATGCAAGGTTCAACTCGTATCTAGGCTTGTTTGGAGGTGCATTGAGTAGATGTAAGGTAGATAACATGCTCGATGGGTTTGGTGCAAATGCAGAGCACTTTAACATAATCTTTGCTGATGGTACTCAAGTATTCGATATTACAGCAAACATGATGCATCTGAAGGCAAATACAAGGGGTAGAGTGCTATCAAAGGCTATAGTCAAGGATACATCGAGATCACTATTCAAGGGCATGATAAATATAGGCAAGGATGCAAAGGGCTCAGAATCCTATCTTGCTGGTCATGCAATAATCCTTAACAAGGGTGCAAGGGCAGACTCTATACCAGCACTAGAGATAGAGACCAATGAGGTTAAGGCAACACACTCTGCATCTGTTGCACAGATAGATGAGGAGCAGATCTTCTACATGATGAGCAGAGGTATGAGCAGGGATGAGGCAAAGAGAGCAATAGTCTTTGGCTTCATAGAGCCATTGCTGAAGAGGCTGAGCATGGATGCAAGGATATACACAACATACCTAGTTGATTCCAAGTGGAGAGGAAGGCAGTTGATGCTTAGATCTGATGATGTTATGAGGGAGATATGGGAGGTTGAGGAGGAGTCTAGGAGGATAGAGAGCGATATATTTGAGAAGCACTACAAGTATAGATGATGCATAATTAACTGATTGGATATGAGATGGGTTAGAGCATGCAGCAAGAACGAGATTAAAGAGGGAGATGTAGTAAGCATAGATGTTGATGAGAGGCAGTTGATGCTTATAATGCAGAATGGTATCATATATGCTTTAGATAGGATATGTACACATATGGATGCAGATCTGAGCATGGGTTTTCTTGCTGAAGGACAGATAACATGCCCATTACATCTATCAAGCTTTAGGCTTGAAGATGGTGTAGCATTGAACCCACCAGCAGAGAGACCATTGAGGAGGTACAATATTAAAATAGATGGCGATGATATATATGTACAGGTGGGCTAGATGCTGAGCATCATAGATGTTGAGAGGATAAGGGCTGACTTTCCAATACTGAGTAGGAAGGTTAGGAATGGTAAGAGGTTGATCTACTTCGATAATGCTGCTACAACACAGAAGCCAAGACAGGTTATAGATGCTATATACAACTACTACATGAACTACAATGCAAACATACACAGGGCAGTGCACCAACTCTCTGAGGAGGCTACAGAGGCTTATGAGGGTGCAAGGAGCAAGGTTGCTAGGTTCATAAATGCTAAGGATGAGGAGGTGGTATTTGTAAGGAATGCAACAGAGGCAATAAACCTTGTTGCATATGCATGGGGTAGGGCAAACATCGATGCTGGGGATACGATAGTTGTTAGTGAGATGGAGCATCATAGCAACATAGTGCCTTGGCAGTTGCTTGCTAAAGAGAAGGGTGCTAAACTGCATTACATAAGGATAGATTACAATGCTGATGGAGGCAGTAGTACTAGTAGTAGTACTATTAATTATAGCGATGATGGTTCACTCATAATGGATGATCTATACGATGTTATATCTCATGCAAAAGTTAAACTAGTTGCAATAAGCCATATGTCAAATGTACTAGGCACGATAAACCCAGTAAAAGAGATAGTTGATATATGTAGGGATAAGGGCATAAGAGTCCTTGTTGATGGTGCACAATCTACACCTCATATGCCTATAGATGTTAAGGATATCGATTGTGATTTCTTTGCATTCTCTGCACACAAGATGCTTGGTCCAACTGGTGTTGGCGTGCTATATGCCAAAAGGGATATACTTGATGCTATGGATCCATTCATAGGTGGCGGGGATATGATAAGGGAGGTACACAAGCATGCTGCATCATGGAACGATCTACCATGGAAGTTCGAGGCAGGCACTCCCAATATAGCAGATGTTATAGGCTTTGGTGCAGCGATAGATTACCTCAATGCAATAGGCATGGAGAATGTTAGAGCATATGAGCATCAACTCACAGAGTACATGCTATCAAGGCTGATGGAGGTTAAGGGCCTGAGGCTTTATGGGAGCAAGGAGGCAGATAGGCGTGGGGCAGTATTCTCATTCAACCTAGCAGATATACACCCTCATGATCTAGCAACTATACTCGATGAGGATGGGATAGCGATAAGGTCTGGGCATCATTGTGCTCAGCCATTGATGGAGAGGCTAGGGGTAGCAGCAACATCTAGGGCAAGTCTGTACATATACAACACAAGGGAGGAGATAGATAGGTTCATAGACTCCCTAGAGAGGGCAAGGTTGATATTCAGGGTAGGAGGTTGATCAATCTATGAGTAGTGCGGATATCTACAGGGAGATAATACTTGATTACTACAGGAACCCAAGGAACTATGGGAGGCTGGAGATGCCAGATGTTGTGGTTAGGGATACAAACCCTCTATGTGGGGATGAGGTTGAGATGCACATAAAGTTTGAGGATGGCAAGATAAAGGATATAAGGTTCAACGGCAAGGGTTGTGCGATAAGCCAGGCAAGTGCATCAATGCTTACAGAGATGGTCATGGGTAAGAGTTTAGAGGAGGTTAAGGCTCTAGGGAAGCAGGATATACTTGAGGCACTTGGCTTACCCAACCTTGGTCCTGCAAGGATAAAGTGTGCATTACTCTCGCTTAAAGTATTCAAGCTTGGTATATACTCTTACCTTGCTGAGAAGATTGGTGAGAGCGAGGCATCAAACATAAAGGAAGAAGCATCAAAACTCTTTTAACCTGCTCTATATGCTATGCTATACTATGCTTTTGCTGCTACCTTCTCATATGCCATCTCCAGAACCTCCATCATAGGCAACTTCTTCCCTGCAAGGTAGAGTACTAGTGCACCACCAGCAGTACTTATGTGATCAACCTTATCGCTTAGCCCAAACCTCTTGAGTGCTGCAGTCATATGCCCTCCACTAACTATTGTAGTGCTTAGAGATCTTGCAACTATCTCTAGCAGTGTTCTTGTACCGTATGCAAACTGCTCCCTCTCAAATGCACCAGCAGGCCCGCTCATGAATATAGTGCCAGCACCACTTATAACCTTCTCATAGCTCTCTATGGTCTTGCTCCCTATATCAAGGATGGTATCATCATCACCAAACTCATCAAGGTTCTTCTCAACCCTCTCGCCATTGTTCTCTGTAGCGTAATCCACAGGAAGCATGAATACATTTGGATACTTCTGCATCAACTTCCTAGCCTTCTCAACTAGTGCCTCCTCCTTTATGCCTAGTCTGTTTGCTTTGAACCTACCCTGTGCCATGAGGAAGATTATTGATATGAGCCCAGTAAGGAGAACCTTATCAGCCCTGCCTCCTTGTATAAGAGTCTCTATAGCCTCAAGCCTATCTGAGATCTTTGAGCCACCAAGTATAACTACATATGGCCCCTTTGCAACAGTTAACACCCTATCCAATGATTGTACTTCCCTTGCAACAAGTCTTCCAGCACATGCAGGGAGCAAGTATGGGAAGCCTACAATAGATGGATGTGCCCTATGTGCTGATGGGAAGCAGTCAAGTATACATGCATCTATTAACTTTGCAAGCCTTCTGACCATGACTGTGTTTGCAGCATCCTTTGGAGTAAACTCGTAGTTCTCCTCTGCACAGAACCTTAGGTTATCAAGAAGCAGAACATCCCCATCATTCATCCTCTCTATGCTCCTTCTAGCCTCTGGACCCATGACATCCTCAACAAACATAACCTTTCTACCTATCATCTCTTCAAGTACCTCAGCATGTTGCCTTAGATCTATGTAGTCATAGCGCCCAACCCTGCCTTGATGGGAGCCTACAACAACCCTTGCATGCTCCAGTTCCTTTATAGTTGTGCTTGCCTCACTTATCCTTATACTCTCTATTATCTTGAGTGTATCTGGATGGATTGGAACATTCATATCAACCCTTATGAATACAGTCTTGCCCTTCAGATCCATATCATCCACTGTTAGCATGTTCAATCTCTCATTACCCCTTATCTGCATCTAGATCCCATAGTGATAAAAACTTTATTTTGTATCTTCATAGTAATGATAATATTATTTCTTATGTGCTCTGCTATATATGCTTGGAAGAACAGCATTAGTACCTTTACGCTCCATAACATTCTTATCACTACTAATAGCCTTTGCAGTAGTAAGCATTCTAGTGGCATCTGGAGCAACAAACGATCTAGATAGTAGGATATTCAATGCAATAACTGGTTCCAGAACATATAGTGTTGATCTGATGATGGTTGGGATAACAACAACAGCAGATATATTCCCCATATACTTCTCACCACTACTCATCATAGCATTCATACTCATTGTGAGGAAGAGGAGTAGAAGGGTAGGTGCAGTGCTCATGCTTGTAATACTTGTTACTGCTCTAGCATCACTGCAGTTGAAGAACATAGTGTATAGAGATAGACCAGATTATGAGTTCAGGGTAGAGGGCTTAGATTATAAGGTTGAGTTGGATACTATTGGAACGCATTCGAGTTCGTATCCATCTGGTCATGCCTCATGGAGCACTGCATTCTCTCTAGTAGTAAGTTACATGCTCAGGGAGAGGCGTATTGGTAGGATGAGCATATGGATGCTACTCTGGCTCTATCCTATACTGATATCATTCAGCAGGGTATACGTTGGAGCACATTATCCAATGGATGTGGTTGGGGGCATGCTATTAGGGCTAATAGTTGGTAATTTCATGGCAAGAATCTTCAAACTCCATACATCATCTTAATGTTTATAACATGAAGGTATTTGCAGAATCCTCATCAAGGAGTAGCATTGCATAATGGTCGTTATCATGATGGTATACAATGTATCTTATGTTCATGCTTATGCTACCCTTGAAGAGATGCCTTAGCCTTAGGTTTAGTTCGTTAAGTAGTGCATAGCCTATGCTCCTTGCATTACTCTTCTTCGGTAATAAAACCCTAAACCTTATCACCTTGTATTGCCCATAGAGTTGTAGCATGCCATCTATAGCATCCATAGCATCGTTCATATCACCAACAATGAAAGAGTCTATCACTGGTACTTGGGATGGGTGCATGGCTTTTGTATAAGCAAGAGGTAAATAAAGCAATAACGGAGAGTGTTATGTCTACTATCTTGGGTTCAAATATTTATAAGTAGATCTGTTCTAACCAATGCATGAAGGCATTCGTGGAGATAAAGATAGAGACTGGTGCAAATATAGAGAGGATAATACAGTTGCTTAGGAGCACTGAAGGGGTTAAGGAGGCATTTGCTGTTACAGGACATACAGATATAATAGCAAGTATAGAGGCTAGTGATCTCAAAGGTATAGCAGATATAGTTACGCAGAAGATACATGCTATAAAGGGTATAGAGGATACGGAGACCATGGTATGTGTTGAGGATTAACACTAACTATCTATCATTGATTGATGAGCAATCTTACCCTTGCCCATCTTACCCTTGCTGTATCTATTTATTTAACACTTAAATTGGTAATTATGGTAGAACCAATGGATAAATATGGAGTATATAAAGACTGTGTATGTTAATAAGCCTCCAAGGCTCAACGAACCTTACATGATATGTGGATTCCCAGGGAGTGGGTATGTTGGTAAGTTGGCTGTAGAGCATCTAGTGCAGGAACTCAAAGCAAAGCCCCTAATCGATATATACTCTTACTCATTCCCTCCACAGGTTGTTATAAGGCAGGATGGCACAGTTGAGCTTATGAAGAACAGCATATACTACTGGCAGAACGATGGGAAGAAGTATGTTAGCAATAGCAATAACAATGATCTACTCCTTCTTACTGCTGATGCACAACCTTTAACCCCAGAGGGGGAGCATCTACTTGCTGAAGCCATAATCGATATAGCAGCAGAGTTGAACGCAAAGATGGTATTCACACTAGCAGCATACATAACTGGCGTATTCATGGACAAACCAAGGGTGTATGTAACAGCAACAAGAACTGATATGATTGAGGAGTTCAAGAGCAGAGGTATGGCAACAATGGATAGTGGTAGCATAACAGGCATGAACGGTCTACTGCTTGGAATGGCTAGGCTGAAGGGTATAGATGGTGTATGTCTACTTGCAGAGACATCTGGCTATGTTGTGGATGCAAAGGCATCTCAAGCAGTGTTGAAGTCACTACTTGAGTTGGTTAACATGAGCATAGATATGAGTAGTTTAGAGAAGAGGGCAAAGGATACAGAGATGATAATAAAGGCTCTTGAGCAGCAGGCAAGAAGGGGTGGTATGGGAGGCATAGTGCAGGAACAGTTTAGGGAGGAGCAGGAGAAGGATAGGGATAGGGAACTAGGCTACATAAGTTAATTTGGGCGAATTATCTGCAAGGGAAGATCATATTCCTTTATATGATGCTATAACAGTTAGTACTCTACCACATCCAACCTACCATATCTGCCTATATTCAGAGTACTCTCACCCTTGAACTCCTTTGTATAACCATTTGTTATAGATATCATGGAGCCTTCTCTAACCATATCTATCTGATCATTCCAGAGCGTTAACTTTATCCTCCCTGAATCATCCTGGATTATGCAGTCTGCAACCTTTGCCTTACTACCATCCTTCAGCCTAACCTCTCTAACCTCAGATATACTTACAACCTGTGCAGCATCTATGGATACCTTGCTCATCCCACTCCTTATATCAGATATTCGCATAGATTGTGAGCGTAACACATTATAATAAAGGTTATGCTATATACCATAGCAGGCGGGGGTAGCAGAGCCTGGTCAAATGCGCGGGACTCAAGATCTATATCATCTGCAATGGTGTATATGCATAGGTTGGGCTTGACTGATTGGTGATAGATGGGTGATCCCGTCC
>Ga0105160_1000719_pt1 | contig 14493 bp, 13 predicted proteins | sample GXS110809BmetaG_FD_89591 | JGI IMG/M metagenome (GOLD analysis project Ga0105160, IMG submission 89591) | Hot spring microbial communities from Gongxiaoshe hot spring, China to study Microbial Dark Matter (Phase II) - GXS 110809B | ecosystem: Environmental > Aquatic > Thermal springs > Hot... | reverse complement strand
CTCCTGCTCGTTGTGTTGAAATGGCGCGGCGAAAATTAGTTCAATCAGTAACTTGCTCGGAAATATTGGACGAATTTGCAGATGTGCTTTTGCGGCGTTTTCAACTCACGATCGCTGAAGTTCAGAGAGCGCGCCAGTTGATTCAAGACTTTTCCGAACTTGTTGCTATCATGGGTCATTTGAAGGTGGTGGTAGAAGACCCGGATGATGACAAAGTTGTTGAATGCGCGGTTGTTGGTGGTGCGGACTACATTGTCACGGGAGATAAGCACTTGTTGGCGCTGAAGCAATACGGAAACATTGCCATCGTCAAAGCGTCAGAGTTCTTGAAAATCGTGAAAGCAAATCTGGCTTAACTGAAATGCAAGCCGAAGTTTCTCGGCTCGGAAGTGGATGAGCGCTGCGAATACTGCAGCCGACAAAAAGGAGGGAAGGTTGAAAATGGGCAGGAGAAGCGAAAGAGTGACCACAATCGTTGAGCCGAGACAAGAGGAGTTTGAACGCAAGCGAGGAGTCACAGGCATTGCAGTTGAGGAAGGTTTGGTTCATGTTGAGGTTCAAGTTCCGCCAAATTTGAGAGAACGGTTGAATGTCTTCAAAGCGTTGGCTGATGCAGGTATCAGCCTGTTTTTAATCAAGTTCCATCCTGACAGCATTCACTTTTTGATCCGACGCGAGGTTTTAAGCAAGGCTCAAAAGGTGCTTCAAGGGCTCAATCGTCCAACAAAGGTAACCCGCGATTGTGTGCTCATCTCTGTGCTTTCGTCCGCAATGCGTGACTTGCCGGGTGTGATGGCTCGCATTGCGGAGGCATTGTATGAGCAAGGGATAGAGTTGCTTGAAACGGGGGACTCACACGACTCCGTTATGATTTTGGTCAAGCGAAATGATGCGGAGAAAGTGGTGAACGCGCTAAGGCAAAAATTCGGGTTATGAAAGAAGCAGCAACGACGACAGGAGGGATGCGACGATGAGGGTCATTGTCCAGAAATTTGGCGGGACTTCTGTCGCCACCAAGGAGAAACTTTTTATTGCCGCACAAAGGGTTGTAAGGGCGAAAAGGGAAGGTTTTGCCCCAGTTGTGGTCGTCTCTGCTCCGGGTCGTAAAGGTGACCCTTACGCAACTGACACTCTCATTAGCCTTGCTAAAGACATTGACCCGCAGGTTCCTGTTGAGCCGCGAGAGTTAGACCTACTAATGACCTGTGGCGAAATTATCAGCATCGTTTTGATGGCACAGGCAATTAAAGCCCTGAGCGGTTACAAAACCATTGCCTTGACAGGGGGTCAGGCTGGAATTTACACCGACAGCAATTTCGGCAATGCCCGTATCATCAGGATTGATCCAACTCCAATTTGGGAAGCCTTGGAAAGCGATTACATCCCCGTTGTTGCAGGATTTCAAGGCGTGACGGAGCACTTCAAATTGGGCGGGCATGGGCAAATCACAACTTTGGGTCGTGGCGGTTCTGATACCACCGCAGGTGCACTTGCAGCGGCTTTGAAAGCGGAAGCGTGCGAAATTTACACGGATGTTGAAGGCGTGATGACTGCAGACCCAAGAATTGTTGGGAACAAAGCGCGGGTTTTGCCATCGGTCACTTATGAGGAAGTTTCCGAGATGGCTCACTTAGGTGCGAAAGTTGTTCATCCCCGCTGCGTTGAAATCGCAATGGACCATCGCATTCCTGTTTGGGTTCGCAAACCAGATAGCGAAAATCCGGGCACGGTTATTAAGGAGCGGGCAAGTGATTTGCCCGAAAAAATGTTCCGCTTCACCGGCGTGACTCACTTGCCCTATGTCGCTCACTTGAAAGTCCATGTGAAGCACCAAGACGATTTGCCCGAAATTGAGACAGAAATTTACAGACTGCTCGGTGAAGCCGGAGTGGTCACTTACTTTGTCGGCAAAAGCAAAAACCTGTTTGAGTTCGCTATCGTCAGGGATAACCTTGAGAAGGTGCGAAATTTGCTTGACGGATTGACAATCCCTGTCTCTGTCAACCGCCACAGCCGTTTGTATCTTCTCACAATGTCGCCAAATAGCGTTGCTCATAGAGAACGGAAGAGGATGCTAACACAAATTCAGCCCAAATTGGAAATTGAAGACGCGCCTGTTGAGGTTGTGACAAACTGCGCTATCGTCAGCATCATTGTTTTGAACACGAGGGAAGTTCCGGGCATTATGGCTCGGATTTTGGAAGCAATGGTGGACGCCAACATTTCAGTCCTGCAGGTTGCAGATGCCCAGCACTCCGTTTCCTGCTTGGTCTTGGAAGAAGACATGGTGCGAGCGGTCAATGTTTTGCATGACAAGTTTGAATTGCACGCTGGTGTCGGGGAGAGACTTCAAACTTTGTGATTGTCAAGGAAGCAATTCATCTTCGCCTTCTGGGATCTCTGAAACTGCAGGAAGAAGTTTGGCGAGTTTTCGGTATTGGGTGGCTAAGGTTATGTCGCTTCGGGTTCGTTCCAAAATTGCCCTAAGTGTGTCTGTTCGCCTTCTTGCTCCCTGAGTGACTGCATCGGCTTGGTCAAAACTCATCGCGGCGAAGTAAACTTCATCCATGATGGCGAGAAATCGTTCAGCGGTTGTTAAGTCATCATTGCGAATTAAATCCAAGACGGCGCGACGCAATTCACCCATAGCTTCTAAAAGACCGTTTAAGTAAGGGGCGTCATCTATCCCCAACTCCTCGGGGGTGGGGATAGGTTCGTCGCGAAGCAAAGAATACACAAGGCACGCTTCCGCCACTTCTTTGAGCGCGTCTTGAACGAAACCAGCAAACCACAAATCAGGGGAATTTGACAACTTTGACCGCAAGTCTTTTACTGTGTCCAACAAAGCCCTTCGGTGCGAACTTGCTTCTTCCCACTCTTTGCGATGGGCGTTTTTGATGAGGGCTGCGCTTTCCCTAATAAGTTGGCGTGCAATGGGAAGAATTTCTTCGCGCAAAGTTTCTTTCTCGTCCAAACGCTTGCGAATCTCTTCTAAAATCTCGCTCAGTGATTTCACACTCGCTCCCTCACAATCACAACCTTTGTGGTAGTTCAGAGGCGTGTTGAAGTAACGAAACCGCTTCATCCCAAGCCAAAGAATGACTTGTCAATTCCCAAACTTCCCTGATTGAACGCGCTGCGGCTTCGCTAACCCCTTTCTCCATCAGCAATTGTTGAACTCGTTCTGGTGGGTCGTTTGGCGACAAGAGCACACCGGTGCGCTGGTAGATTTGTTCTCTCAGCCAATTTCGGACTGCTCGCCCGAAAGCGGTTGCCCCTTGCTGTCGGAATGTCAAAACAGTTTGACGCAGTTGAGGGTCAGAAACCGGAACCGACGCGAGCCAACGCCTTCGCTGCCAGTATCTCAACCCGAACGCGCCGACGATAAGCCCCAAAACAACGATTAAACCCGCTATTGACAGTGCTGGTGAAAAGGTTCTTCGCTCAACCGTTGGTGAAACCGCCGTCGGTAAAATTGCACCCGGCAATACTCTCACTGTGATAGGCTCGGTTGAGGCGACCTTATACTTTTGTGCTTGAGGGTCAAAGTAAGGGATTCGGAAAGAGGGGATGGTTAACTGCCCTTCCTTTCTCGGAACGATGCGCCAAGTGAATTCACGGATGAACCACAATTTGCCACCTCGTTCAGTTGTGCTCAGTTGTTCCCTTGGCAACCCTACAAACGCTTCTGGCAAGGACAAAGTTGGTGCTTGTTCCAAATTTCTCAAGTTCGCGGTCCCTTCAACCCTTAACTTGACAGTCAAAGTCTCACCAACCCCGACCGTTTCTGGTTCTACAGTCGCAGAAGCAATAACTTGTCCAACCAGATTCTGAAAACCCTCTGGTGAAGGTTGTGGTAAGGACTTGACTTTAACTTGCAAAATGTTCGTTTGGTATTCGTCAGCGAGAGAAGAACCGTGAAGTCGGACAGTGACCTTTGCCCTCCCGATTTTCAAATTGCCGACTTGCAATGGGAAAAGAGCCATCCTTACCTTTTGAACTTCATAGCCGCTTTGATACGAACGATCAATTCGTGGGAATTCCTCCAACCAGAAACCTTCCGTTGAAGGCGCTTCGTATGTTGGTTGTTGGGCAAAGTCAACATTGGCTAAAGCGGCAAATTGGAGCGTGTAAACAACCTGCTCGCCAACATAGGCTTGAGTTGGGCTAACTTTTGCACTCACCCTAACCGCAGGTCCGACAGGCTGCTCAGGTTCTTGAATTGCACCGCTGACGACTAATCCCTCAATGGTTGGGATAGAGAAGCGCTCTTTCAAGACAGTGACTTGAAGACCATCAAAACGGACTTTCCCGAGCACTAACGGAGCAAGTCGGTAGGTGTATGTGATGCGGGTCCAGATTCTTCCGGCTCGCTCAAAAGTTTCTCGGTCAGTGACAGCGCTCAGTTGAACGACCCTGTCAGCCCAAAAAACTGGCAACTCAAACTTGACAGCATCGCCATACAAGTCCCCCGGTGCGGTCGCTTGGATTTTGAGGAGGAAGATTCCACCCATTGGGATTTTGGGGTCTTCAAGGAAAACCCTCAAAGTGATGCTCCCCCGCTTTAAGGTCACGCTACTTCGCAGCGGTTGAGCGTTAATCAAATTTCCAAAGAACGCACACACCAAAAGCATTGCCGTCCAAAATATCTTCCCATTGCAGACGAATCCTACCAGTCTCTTTCCCCGTGCCATGGTGCTGTCAACCTCCCCTGCAACTGCTTTACTAAAGGCGTTTTCTCGTTAACGGGCGGAGGTGGAGGCGGAGGGGGCGGTTGATTCTTTCTCTGAGACTGTGGAGGTTTCTTTTGTTGTTGCCTCAAAACCAACTCAAGGTTGAACTTGGCATCCCAGTCGTTCGGGGTTCGCTTGAGTGCGGCAATGTATGCCTTTGCCGCTTCGTTCCACCTTTTTTGAGCGAAGTAAAGGTTGCCCAAATTGTAGTGGACCGATGCTTGCTCGCGAATTTGCTGGGGCGGAAGACCTTTCAATGCTGACCGAAGTGACTTCTCCGCTTCTTCCAATCGCCCAAGAGCCATCAAGGCGGTTCCTTCGTTGAAGCGCAAAATCGGGTTTTCGCCAGCGATTTTCTTCGCTTCGCGAAAGGCTTTCAAGGCTTTGTCAGGTTCATTTGCCCGATACGCCTGTTGTCCCTTCTGGTTCAAGTGCCACGCTTTAATTTGCCTAAGCGGCTGCCACCAAGGTATCGGTTTATCCACGCCTAAGAGCGCAAGCGTAATGAACCCACCAACGATTATTGCAACTATGCGTTTCATGACCTTCACTCCTCAGAGCCAAAGACCAATAACCTCAAATGCGGCGCAAGTTTCTCACTTCCTAAGTATGCCAACCTTTCCCTCACCTTGATAGAGTGGGAGATGCAAGCGCAAGTCAACGAATTTCAATGATCGCAATTTCTGGCGCATTGAACCACCTCGGGATTTTATTGCCTGCGGTCACGCCTTTGGTGACATAAACCCAAGTTGTCCCGATGTTACGCAAACCATGAGGTTAACGCCAACCATACTCTGTGGCAGGTATACTACGACGCTTAAGCAAGCGAGCGAAAAGTCGGTTCAATGGAAACCAAACATGACCACCATGGGTATGCCCAGCCAAAATGAGTTTAACTGGCTGCTGACGCAGGAACAAGCCGTATCGGTTTATGTCGTCTCGTGTAATCGCAGCGTATTTCGTCAGCATTTTCCGTTGCTCCTGCAGTGGAAGCCAGAAAATTGCGGCATCGGGATTGTGGGAAAGTAAAACAATAGGCACTCCGCTCGGAACGCCAGAGAAGGCTTTTCGCCAGTCAGGTTTGCCCGTCCATAAATCATCAATCCCAACGAGCACAACGGTAGTTTTGTCCTTTCGTAAAATCGCACTTTCATTCGTCAACACTCGGATACCGACACTTTGAAGTGACAAAGTGATTTGGTGGGCGTCAGCCCAATGATCATGGTTGCCCAAGACAGTATAAACACCAAGCGGTGCGTTGATTCCCCTCAGGGCTGGTTTAACATGCGGTATCGCTCCACGCCCACTTACGAAATCGCCAAGCAGAAGGATAGCATCAGGTTGTTGTTCCATTGCTTTCTGGAGAGCCTTGCGGGTTTTTTCAACCCCACGACCACCAACACCAACATGAACATCGCTGATGACTGCGAACTTCAGGGGGGCTTTCAAGCCAACTGGGATGGTAAAAGTAGAGACCGCAATCCAATCCCCCACAATCCAACCAAGCAACAAAACAGCCACCAAAGTGGTCACAAAAATAAGGCTTATGATGCGCATTGTGTTCATCTCCAAATGGGCTTTTGAGAAAAATGATGACGCAAATTCGCAAGTCATCTCTTAGGGACGATCATTCGGGGTCATGGCTCCCGATAACAGGACAGATAGACGAACTCTTTAAATGCGTTGTCAAAGAAAATGTTACTCTGGTGAAAAAGAGAGCATGAAATGGTCAGTCGCCACAAAATTGCAAAAAATTCCAAACAATATGATCCGTTATGCAATCTCAGCAAGGTTTCATTACAATGCTAATCTTCCCAAGGTCAATAGCATGAAGCACAAAGCGAGCGTTGGAAATTGTTGCAGCAAGAAGACATTCGATTCTGATGATTGATCCTCTGGGCAGGAGTCCTACAGATATGCGAATGCGAAATGATTAGAGTCAAACACATGAAACTTAACCTACCGAGAACATTTCCCACAATTTGCCAACCTCAATCAAAATCCTTCAAAATTCGTCCAAATCCCTTCAAACCCGCAACCTTTCAACTATTGACATCGCAAAGTTATTGCGCTACCTTCTTTGACGGCAAAAGTTGAAATGGAGGGAGTTAAACTGAAAGCGAAACTCTCTCTCTCTCGGCTAAACTTTTGCTCTTAGGGGCGGTGGCAACTTTGACCGTCCTCTCATCCCTCATCGTTCGCCCAGCGATCTTGCAAAATGACCCAAACCAACCCCAACCTTTTGTCTGCTTCATCCTACCTGACTCATCCACAATTTCTCAACCCTTCATCCCTGTCCTCGTCGCTGTCATCCTTCCCTCAGAAATCTCTCAAAATTTCTCCCTCTCCGACTTCTTCGTCTTCGCAGAAAACGATTTCGTCCCTACTTTCTCTCTAACTGATCAGCCCATTTTTGACGAGAAAACGAACTCCTTTGTTTGGCTCTTTGTTGGCTTTTATGAATTTCCAATTGAACAAGCACCAGAGCAATCTCCAAACCTTATCCCTTTGACCCTTTCCGCCTATGCCCTCTTTGAGCCCAACGAACCTTCACTCTCCCCTATATCAGCCTACGATGAATTTCCTGTCTTGATTGACTTGACTTCATTTGAGGGTGAAGAAGGGAGGCAGGAAGGCAATGAGAGTGCTGAGGCAGAAAGCAGCGGTCACGAAAAATCTGAGAAATCAGACAAAGGGGAAAGTGAAAAGGGGCAATTTTCAGAAGAGAAATCAAGTTCTCAATCAAAAGGTGCATTGGCTAAAGAGGCAGTAAGGGGTGCAATAGGGAAAGACCCAGAATTGGCGATGAAAGTCTTTGAGCAAGAGATAACAGCAAGAGCGCTATCAAATGCTAAGAAGAACCCAAAGAGCACAGCAAAAGGGAATGGGCTTGTCATTACCGTTGGCGCTTATCCTGATGTCTTGCCAGCAGACGGTAGAAGCACTGCCTTCATCGTTGCAAAAGTTACCGATGAGAAAGGAAATCCCCTTTCTGGAAGGGAAGTTCAATTTACCTCCGACGGTGGTCAGATTTTGGTCAGGAAAGCCAAAACAGATGGACAGGGCATTGTCCTCTCTCGCCTTTGCTCTGAAAAGTTGCCGAAAGGGAAAAAGAAAATAGTGACCATCAAAGCGAAAACAAACCCTGAGGCAGAGACGACGGTGACTTTGGATGGTAGTTTGACACCTTTAAGCACCTCTTCTTCCTCTGGCTCTGTTTCTGTCTTTTGGTGGTCTAACCCTCCCAATCAGCAAAGTATGGTTTGCAGCAGTGGTGGAGGAAGCGCTTCAGGTTTTGCAGGCATAGCCCAACATGTCATCGTCCCCTCTTCCCCTCCCCATTTCGTCTGGCATAACTTCACAAAAGTGACTGGAGACGGTCATCCATCTCAGTTAGGTTTAGCAATAAACCTTCAACCCGAAAACAGTAGCACTTGCTCACCACCTGTAGGTCAAGACCAACAAAGATATTCCTTCATCATTTACCCAGAACCTTTCGGATGGCAAAGGTTTCATCGCAGCAGCATCACCATCCGTTTTAATTACACTGTGGCTCGTCCTTATCCTCCACCTGGGCAAAGTTGGACGGAAGAGGTGGTTGTTACCGTCAACGCTCAAAATGCTGTCTTGCAGTTAAGCCCCAACAATCCACCCCTTTTCGTCTGGGACCCCGAAAACCCGCCACCTGCTGAAAAGAGGACTGTAAGTTTTACCGTAAACACCTTACAAACGGCTCAAGTAGAATGCACCTTGAGCATTTACTCAACCCGAAGAGCCAATGGTGAAGGACTGGTTAAAACGATAGTGGAATACAAGCCGACGAACACTCCAGTTAGCATGACTTGGGATGGAACTATTGATGGTGGTATGCCTTGGATGCCTTCTTTTGCGGAAAAGGGGGTTTATGCTTATGACCTGATGGTTAGGGTTCAGCAAATCGTTCCTAACCTTTTTGACCCTGACTGGAAAGCAAGCAGAAACATGACGATAGAGAGGGCGGTAGATGCCAATGGGCAGCAGATTTTTGACGCTGAGTATTACGGTTATGATGATAAGGGGACAGAGACGATAGAAGACGATGACCATCTTTACTTTATCCGATGGTATGTTCTAAAGTGTGCATCAGCATATTTTGATGACGATGGGGATGCTGCTAATGAGTTGCATGTTGACAGGGATGGGGATAGAAGGTTTGATGAGGATTGGGTTGATGGGATAGACAACGATGGAGATGGGAGGATAGATGAAGACCCGGGAGGGGGATGGGATGAAGACCCTCCGGGAGATTTTGGAGGGGATGGTAACCTTGATGACGATTTTGACGGTAGAGTGGATGAGGATGGACCAAACCCTGTGAATGCTTCAAGAGGTGAGGTTATTTTGTATGACCCAGATTTGGAGGCGGTGAAGACATGGGACTTGCAAAGTTTGCTATGTTTGGAGCACAATGAAAATGATGGTTTGGTTGCGAGTTTAGAGGGAGTAAGGCATGGAGTGTTAGTTCCCGTTCCAGTATCTTTGATGGAAAAGGCAGGGACATACTATTTCGTGCTGCGTGTATGGGACAATCATGCCCACTTACACAAAGACCATCAAGTCAAACCTGCTTTGGAGATGAATGCAGAATGGAAAACGCCCAAGTTGCTCATCGCTTGGGCTCCGATGAAGGAAGGACAAAACTTTGAGCGAAACCCAGGCAACGGAACAACAGGCACTGCCATCGGCTTTCGCATTTTCCCTGACTTGCCTGTCCCACCAAACAAGTTACCTCCTACCGATAACAGAGACGATTACAGAAAGGCAAAAGTCATTGTCCAAGTTTACGATGAACCGAGAGGAAACAGAACCGTTTACCTTCGCCTCTTTGATCCTGATGACCCAAGCAGTCCTAATCCTGATGACCCCAACGCTATAGTTGATGGCAATGACACAAAAGACCAAACAGGCAACATCATCTACCGAGGCGGGGATAACCGAGAAGATGGGACAAGGGTGCCACCAAGCGGTGTTTTTGAAGCCAACGGGACGGTGTACTATCAAGTCGTGACGGACGCTAACGGGAGGGCAGAAGCGGTAGTGATTTTATCTCGGCAGCCTGGCAATAATTTCAAGGTGGCAGGGGCGTTTGATGAAGGGGTGAGAAATGGATTGCACATCAAAGAGGGGACACAAGAGCAGGCATTGAGGGTTTGGACAGCAGATAACAAGATGGTGCCTGAAGGAAATGAGCCTGACATAATCCCTGTTGCGAGGGCAACAGAGTTATTGACAGTTTGGAGAAGGCTACATGTGGAGGTGGATTCTATGGGTGAGGGTCCTTTCCTCTTTGCTGACCCTGACGATAAACCTAATTTCGTGGGAGGATGACCCAAGTCGTGATGTTCCCGATCCTGTCTTAACAGCTTTAGAAAAGGCAATGGTAGAAGCCTATGTCCAAACTTTAAAGATACAGCCTAATGAATGGAATCAACCAAGCACAACTTGGATTCATGCTTTTGCGGGTCGCTTAGACCGTAGGGATTATTGTCAATCCTTCCGGCAGAGCACCAATCATCCCGATTTCTGGGCTGTTTATGTCATTGGGATTTATGAATTAGGGGATGGGGTGCAAGATGAGCCATCGCCTCATATTTTTGAGGATAAAGATGATTTCCCTACCGATTGGGATAATGACCCTAACCGAGAACCTGCTTCTATAGGAGAAAGTTTTCCCTTTACCACCACACGATATGCTCAACATGCTTTAGTAGCTATGGAGGAATTACGGGATGTAGCAGTCCAACATAACTTCACTCGTGACCAGCGGATACATGCTCTGTCCTGTGTTGTTGCCCATGAGATCGGACATTTGTTTCACTTAGATCATAGTCGTGATATTGACCCACAGGATTTGATGTGGCCTGTTCATGTGTTTTTTGATGACAGTTTTGAGGCTAAAATAAAGGATGTGCCAATGAAGTGGAAAAAAATCAGATATAGCCATAATACGCAAAAGAAAATATCCTGGAGATTGGTGATTGCTTAATATTTTCCACTAAGGCTATAATATCCCATTAGGAGGTAGAGAAGGTATGAGGTTGGAAGAACTGGTAAAAGTGACATCTTCCGAAGAAAAGGCAGAAGAGTTTCTGAGGGAGAAAGGAATTCTAAAAACCTTCACCAGATGTCCTAAATGTGGCAGTAAAAGGCTTGGGAGGGTAAGGAGGAATTTTTACAAGTGCTACAATTGCAAAAGGGAGTTTAGCGTAAGGAGTGGGAGTATTTTGGAAGGGACAAGGATTAGTTTTAGGAAGTTTGTCTTGTTGGTCAAACTTTTTATCCTTGAAGTTCCTGTAAACAGAGCCTACAAAGAGTTAGGGCTTTCTTGCAACACAGAGAAGATTTGGATGAGGCGGTTTACAAAGCGTTGGTGGAATTTATTGAGTAATCACCTGTAGATTAAAAAGGAGGGACGAGGCCATGTTGCAAATGAAGTATACATGGGCGTTACTAAGCTTAACTGCCCTGATTATCGCTATGACAGTGGGACAAGAGCAGCCGAATCAAGAAGTCATTGATTACGAAGTTTTGCGTCAGGAAGGGCGAAGGGTTTGGGAGGAACTACAAAAGAAATGGGGTTGGGAAAAGATTCGTGCTAACTTAGAAGTTTTTAGTCATCGTCCTCTTTCGCCTGATGAACAAGCCTATATTCAAAAAGCTTTGGCATTTGCTAAGAATCCGAAGAATGATTGGATTGAGCGGGGAAATATTGTGCGAGCCCTCGGAATAATGGGGCATGTCAGCATGATAGAGGGATTAAAGGAGATTGCTTGGCAGGCTCCATTGTCTTACAAGGAGCCTCAATCAGGGGTCTCAGTATGGGCGGTAATCAGTTTAAGCTTTATTGCGGATAAGCAGGTGATAGGGCTTCTGATAGAATTGGTGGGGCATCCTAACGGGTTAGTGAGATTAGAAACATTAACGAGACTTTATCGTTTGGTTGGTAGAGAAATGCCTGAAAAGTATCAGCGAAGTAGAGGGTTTAATGTTCTAACATTAGACGATGAGGAGCAAAGACGTAAAGTGGTTACAGACTTAAAGACATGGTGGCAAAAGGAGAAGGAAAAGATTAAGGTCAAGTGGGAAACTTGGGAAGAGTTCAGTTTCCGATAAAGAAACCATCAATTAGAACGATGCAGAAGACAGAAGGGAAATATCGTTTCATCATTCCAACATTGAACAACCACCCTCATTTACACAAAGACCATCAAGTAAAACCTGCTTTGGAGATGAATCAAACTTGGTCTTTCAAACTTGAGGATGTGAGAATTGTCGTGACAAAGCAACAATATTATGAAGAAGGTAATGCAAACACATATCCCCGAGAAGAAAACATTGTCGTAAAGGCAGACCCTAATGCGAACCCTCAATACGAACCTCTTTACATGTATGCTGTCTTGAAGGCAACTATCTTAGGATAGGGAACATTCTGGTTCTTAGGGCATCACAATAATCCTACCCATGCAAACTACCCAAAGTATGCGATTTTGGATTTAGATGAAGACGGAAAGGCAGAGACGACTATCCCGCTTTACCGATAGAAATGGGGCAACCTTAACTTCTCTTGGTCTTATATTGACCCAGAAATAACGATAGAGATAACGATAATCGGGCTGATTGGCCTTTTGGAAAACCCATGGATAAAAGTGACCCCTATCCAATCAGGAGTTAATCTCTGGCAATTGTCCAATGGAGTGAGAGTGAATCAGGGGTTAAAGTTAGGGGCGACACGCTACAAGGTAGAAGTAACCTGTGGCACCCAAGTGGTGCGATCACCTGATGAAAATGACACGGATGGTTATGGTCCCAAAGAAACAGTGAGGCGTGTCATTTCAATGTATGCCTTTAACACAAAGTATCTCCGTTGGTGTTCAATTTTCTTGAGGGTTAACACGATTTATGCGAGTGTTTACAAGCAAGTAGACCGTTACATTGGAGGGGATTGCGCAGATATGGCGGTTATCGCTTATCGGAAGATGAAGAGAGGAGACGATGTTGAGACGAGCAGAAATGACGGATTGTCAAGTCATGAAGATTGGTGGGCTGATGCTTTAGCGAAAGAAAACGACCCAGAACTGTCAACGGTCAATAACCCAAAAGCAGGAGATTTGGTTCTCATTGACATTAATGACCCACCCGACGGAGATTTTGACCACACGACTATATTTGCAGGGAATATGGACGATCCGGAGGACCCAACTAACACTAAAGTCTCTCCAAAGGACAGGATGATGAACACCAATTTTGGTTACGGCTATGTGCGCAGCCCAGCGCCCAATATCGTTCCACCAAGTGAGATTGGACCTGACGGCTACCTCTTCATTTGGGCTACTTATGAGCACTTCCCCCCATACTATTTAAACTCTGCAAACCATAGAATCAGGCACTTAAGCAGTGTGACAGAACATACGCATCCATAAGGAGGTAGAGTCAACATGCAAAGAAGGTTCAAAGAGTTACTTATGATGTGTGTGGTATGCTTGATGCTTGGTTATACAAACCATAGGCAGCAGGAATTCAAATTCCACGAGGTTAAATTCCGACAAGTCCTGAGACTCTCTGTCGGCTCAAAAGAGGGACAGGTATTCATTAAGGTGCAGCCTAACAGAGAGGTTATTGTTCCCAGACTTCTCCCGCCAGATGCTGAAGGTAACTTCTGGATCGTGGGAGAAGCCAAAGGAGGGATTATGAGGGTCAAACGGACAGGCGAAAGCGTTACCGTTTTACGCCAACTCTCGTATGGTCTCCCTTCGGTCAATTCTTCAGGTCATCTTGCAATTCATGTATGCAAAGGGGAAGGTTACAACTATACTGATGAGATCCGCATCTACAATCCTTCAGGTCAGATATTGGCAACATTCACGGTGAAGGGCTGTCCGATATGCAAACATCCTTATTTGCATTACCTTGCAGGCATTGATGACCAACAAAGAATATGGTTGCAATTCCTTAGCACAGACCGCTCGGTTGAAGAGCAACCAAAACGCACTGCATGCATAGTGGCGTTTGACTTACAAGGGAGGGTTGTCCGACACATAGAGGGCGTTTGGGGTTTAAGTGCAGGACATCTGTTGCACCGCACCAAGAGCATAGGCGGTAGTTTTATTATCCTGAATCCTGAAAATATGAGTACGAGCGAGGTCCCTGTGCCACTGGGATGGGATGGTTTGTTTGTGGGCATGGACTCATTAAGAGAGATTATCTGGTGGGATTGTTGGCGCCTTGATAATATCAACATTAAAGCATTGATGGCTTTTGGCAAGCAAGGAATCGTTGCTATGTTGCCAAGACCATACAAGTTTCTGGGTGGGGAAGACGGCAAGAAAGTTTTGTCAAGTGAGCCTGTCATTGGCGCAGATGGACGGTTATATGTTGCTCAATGCATAGAGGAATCATTTTACATCTTTGAGGCAGATATGTCTTTTTTAAGATAACCCAAGTTGCTACCTTGATATTGGGATAAAATAACCTCCGAGAGCATCAAATCCTGCCTTCGGAGGTGTCAAAAATGACGAAAATACTAAACAAAGACGAAATCTTAATCACCTTCTGCGTCATTGATGATATCGTCAAAGCGATGGGGATGCAAGGGGATAAGCAACAAGAGATGAGCAATAGCGAGGTTTTGACCGTTGCTTATATTGCCCATCAGTATTTCGGTGCAAATTACCAAGCAACCTTATCTTTCCTGAAATCCTCAGGGCAATCCCTTTTTAGAAGG
>Ga0105160_1000715_pt1 | contig 14539 bp, 14 predicted proteins | sample GXS110809BmetaG_FD_89591 | JGI IMG/M metagenome (GOLD analysis project Ga0105160, IMG submission 89591) | Hot spring microbial communities from Gongxiaoshe hot spring, China to study Microbial Dark Matter (Phase II) - GXS 110809B | ecosystem: Environmental > Aquatic > Thermal springs > Hot... | reverse complement strand
CGGCCCTGCGCAGGGCCGTGGGCCTTCCGGTCCTGGCGGAGGTGGTGCAGTGAGGCGCTGGTGGCCAGTGGGGCTGGCGGCCCTGGTCGTGGTGGCGGCCGGTTACGGGTACTGGCGCGCGAGGACCGGTCGGGCTGAGGCGCCCCGGTGGCGCACCGCGGTGGTGCAGCGGGGCGAGCTGCGCGTGGCCGTGACGGCATCCGGAACCGTACAGCCAGCGTCCCAGGTGGAGGTGAAGTCGAGGGCCACCGGAGTCGTGCGGGCGGTGTACGCGCGGGAGGGGGACGCGGTGCGGGCGGGGCAGGTCCTGGTGCTCATCGAGGACCCTGACGCGCAGAGCGCGGTGAGGGACGCGGAGGCACAGCTCGCGGCGGCACAGGCGCGGCTTGCTCAGGCACAGGCCCAGCGGGCGTCGTTGCGCGCCCAGGCGGGGGCGGAGGTCCGCCAAGCTCAGGCGGCGCTGGCCGCGGCGCGGGCGCGCCTGGACAAGTTGCGGCAAGGGGCCAGGCCCGAGGAGGTGGCCCAAGCAGAGCAGGCGGTGAGGGCCGCGGAAGCTGAGCTGACCCTGCGGCGGCAGGACCTGACGCGGGCCACCCAGCTGTACGGGCAGGGGTTCGTGCCACGTCAGCAGGTCGACCAGGCCCAGGCCAGTCTGGCGGCTGCGGAGGCGGCCTACCGGAGCGCCCTGGAGCGTCTGGAACAGTTGCAGGCCGGCCCCACCGCCGCCGAACTGCAGGAGGCACAGGCCGCGGTGCGCCAAGCGGAGGCGCAGGTGCAGCAGGCGCGGGCCCGGTTGCTGGAGGACTGGGTGCGGCAGCAGGAGGTGGCCGCAGCACAGGCGGCAGTGGACCAGGCGCGGGTGAGGCTGCGGAACGCCCGGGATCGGCTGGCGGAGAGCCGGATCCGCGCGCCCGTCTCCGGGATCGTGGCGCGCCGGTCGGTGGAGGTGGGACAGTCGGTGATCGGCACCGCGCAGGGCGGCACGCCGGTGATGAGCCTCGCGGTCACCGAGCCCCTGTACGCCAGGGTGCTAGTGGACGAGGTGGACATCGCCCGCATCCGCGTCGGCACGCCCGCGGTGGTCCGTGCGGACGCGCTTCCGGAGGCAGCGTTCCCGGGTCAGGTGGAGGCGGTGGCGGCCAGCGCGCAGGTGAACAACAACGTGGTGCAGTACGAGGTGAGCGTCCGGGTCGAGGATCCGCGGCGGCTCCTCAAGCTGGGGATGACGGTCGAAGCAGAGTTCCAGCTGCTGAGGCGGTCCGGCGTCCTGCTGGTGCCGCGGGAGGCGGTCCGCGGGGAGCGGTCCAGGCTGGTGCTGGTGGTGCAAGGGGGCCGCCTGCTGCCCCGGCCGGTGACGGTGGGCGACACCGACGGGCGGATGGTGGAGATCCGGGCCGGACTGCGGGAAGGGGAGGTGGTCTACCTCGGCGAGGAGCGGGGGGCAGCACCCGCTGGCCAGCCCAGGAACCCCTTCCTCCCCCAGTTCCCCAGACGGCCGCCCTCGCCCGGAAGGCCGTGATGTTGATCGAACTCCGCGACGTCTGGAAGGTGTACCGCATGGACGGGGTCGAAGTGCAGGCCCTGCGGGGCGTGGACCTGCGCGTGGAGGCGGGCGAGTTCGTGGCCATCATGGGCCCCTCGGGTTCCGGGAAGTCAACGTGCATGAACGTGTTGGGGCTGCTGGACCGCCCCACGTCGGGGGAGTACCGGTTCGAAGGCCGCGACACTACCGCTCTGAGCGAGGTGGAAGCAGCGCGGCTGCGGAACCGGCGCATCGGGTTCGTGTTCCAGTCCTTCAACCTCCTGCCGCGGGCCACCGCCCTGGAGAACGTGGAGCTCCCCCTGGTGTACGCGGGAGTCCGGGACCGGCAGCGAGCCCTGGCCGCCCTACGGTCTGTGGGGCTCGAGCACCGGGCCCGACACCTGCCGTCGCAGCTGTCGGGAGGAGAACAGCAACGGGTCGCCATCGCCCGGGCCCTGGTGATGCAGCCCGCGGTGGTGCTGGCGGACGAGCCCACGGGCAACCTGGACAGCCGGGCGAGCGCAGAGGTGATGCAGCTGTTCCAGCGTTTGAACCGGGAAGGCGTCACGGTGATCCTCGTCACCCACGAGGCGGAAGTGGCCGCGTTTGCGCGCCGCATCGTGCAGTTCCGCGACGGCCGCGTCGTGGCGGACCGGCCGAACCCGCCCCGGGTCCCGGAGGGAAGTCTGCGATGACCCTGCAGGCCAGCGTGCGGGTGGCGTTGCGGGCTCTCGCCGCGAACCCCTTGCGTTCTTTGCTCACCACGCTGGGGGTCATCATCGGCGTAGCGGCAGTCGTTACCACGGTGAGTATCGGGGCCGGGGCGCGCCAGAGCGTGGAGGCCCAGCTTACCGCACTGGGGACGAACCTGCTCACCGTCCTGCCAGGTCGGGTGGAGGCGCCAGGGCGCGTGGGCTTCGGGCTGGGCAGCGCGCAGACCCTCACGTGGGGGGACGCCCTGGCCGTCCAGCGCTCGATCCCCGGGGTGGAGGCGGTGGCGGCGGAGTTCAGCCGGAGCGCGCGGGTGGTGGCTGGCCCCTACAACGACACCACCAACGTGAGCGGCGTGACCCCCTCCTTCCCCGAGGTCCGGAACTGGCACCCCGTGGAGGGCAGCTTTTTCACCGACCAGGACCTGCGGAGCCGGGCCCGGGTGGCGGTGATCGGCCAGACGGTCCGGGAGACACTGTTCCCCGGCGGGGAGAGCCCCGTGGGCCAGACGATCCGGATCAATCGGGCGCTGTTCACCGTGGTGGGCGTGATGGAGCGGAAGGGATCCACGGGGTTCGGGGACCGGGACGACGTGGTGTTCGTACCCCTCTCCACCGCCCAGAGGCGCCTGTTCGGGGTGGACTACGTGCGGGCGGTGTACGTGAAGGTCCGCGAGGCGGGGCGCATGGGGGAGGTGGCGGCTCAGGTCGAGGGTTTGTTGCGGGAGCGGCACCGCATCCCGGAGGACGCGGAGCCCGACTTCGTGGTGCGCAACCAGGCGGACGTGGTTCAGGCGTTCACCGGGGTCACCCGGACCATCACGTTGCTCCTGGCCGCCATCGCCGCCGTGTCCCTGGTGGTGGGAGGGATCGGGATCATGAACATCATGCTGGTCTCGGTGACCGAACGTACGCGGGAAATCGGGATCCGCAAGGCGGTGGGGGCCACGCGGCGGGACGTCCTTATGCAGTTCCTCGTGGAAGCCGTGCTGCTGAGCGCAGGCGGAGGACTGGTGGGAGTGGGGCTCGGGGTGACCGCGGCTCGCACCGTGTCCGCGGTGGCGGGCTGGGCCACGGTGGTCACGGCGCAGGCCGTCCTGCTGGCGTTCGGGTTTGCCGCGGCGGTGGGCGTGTTTTTCGGCCTGTACCCCGCCCACCGGGCCGCCTCCCTGGACCCCATCGTGGCCCTTCGGTACGAGTGAGGAGCGGCGGTGCGGGGGTGGGTACCTGTCGTTGTGTTGGTGGCGCTCCTTTTGGGGTGCGCTCGGGGAGGGACCGAGCCTCGCGGCGACCCCGCGGTACGCGTGGCTCTGGCTGTCCTGGTGCTACAACGGAGCCCCGCGCCCCTGAGCCGCCAGCAGGCGCAGAGGGCTTTGGGGATCCTGCAGGCCTTACGGGAGCTCAAGCCGGAGGAGCGCGAGGCGGCCCGCAGCCTTGCGTCGCAGTTCGACGCCTTGCTGACCGCCTCCCAGCGGGAGGTGCTGCGGTCCGCGCGGGAGCGCCTGCGGGAAAGGGTGGGTGGAGGGCCACGGCCGAGCCCGGATCCGCAGAGGCTAGCGGAGCTGCGCCGCAGGCTGCTGGACCGGGCGATCCAGGTTTTGAGAGCCTCCGGCCGCTCCTGATCTGCTGCCCGGGCGTACGGGGCGGGCTTGCCTTCACGGCCCGCACCGGCGCACGCGGGCTTTCGGAACTCCGGCCGCTTGGATCCCGTATCTCCACCGAGACGGGGCGAGGGAGGGGAGCACACGGTGAGAGGCGTAGCGGCGGCGGCCCTGGTCCTGGCGGTAGCTGCAGCGGGCCTGGCAGGCCCGGTGGCCAGGGTGGAGCGGCAGGGCGTGGAGCTGGTGCTTTCGGTGGACAAGGACGCCTACGCGCGGGGGGAGCCGGTCCAGATGGAGCTGGTGGTGCACAACCCCGGCCCGGGGGCGGTGACGTTCCAGTTCAGCGACAGCCAGCGGTACGACTTCGTGGTCCAGGACGACCGTGGAGCGGTGGTGTGGTACTGGTCCCGCGACAAGATGTTCGCACAGGTTCTCGGGAGCCTCACCCTGATGCCGGGGGAGGAGCGGCGCTTCCGGGAGCGGTGGGACCAGCGGGACCTTGAGGGCAGGGCAGTCCCCGCGGGCCGCTACTGGATCGTGGGGCTGTTTCCGCCTCAGCGGCCAATCCTGCCCGAGCTGGTCGGCGTCCGTGGCCCCCGGGTCGGGGTGGACATTGGGCTGCCGTCGCGTAGCGCCGTCTCGGCGTATCACAAGGTGTTCCGCCCCGGCCGGGTCCGCGTGCGGTTCTTCCCGTGGGCGGCGGAACGGGAGGTCCGGCGGCTGCTCCGGGCTTTGGACCTGCGGGTGGAGCGGACGGGCCCGCCTGGATTCTGGGTGGTGCGCACGCGGGAGGCCGACGAGACGTGGGAGGTCGCCCAGGCTCTGAACCGGTCGCCCCTGGTGGAGTGGGCGGTCCCCGACTACGTGCTCGTGCCGCGGCGGTAGAGTTCTCACGGTGCTGGTGTCTATACTGGGGTGGGCACGCCCCGGTCGTCTAGCCAGGCCTAGGACTCCGGTCTTTCAAGCCGGCAACACGGGTTCGAATCCCGTCCGGGGCACCACGGCACTCCGAGCTCAGGCAACGAGCCAGCTCGGCCCCCGCGAGGATCACCAGGGCAGCGAGGTACACCCACAGGAGGAACACGATGACGCCCGCAAGCGACCCGTAGACCGCCTGGTAGCGGGGGAAGGCTTCCACGGCCCGGAATACCAGTGCCCGCGCGGTCTCGAACAGGACGGTGGCGAAGAGACTTCCGGCCACCAGGGCGCGCCAGGGGAAGGGCTGGGCCGGCAGCAGCCGGTACGCTAGGAGAAAGGTAAAAGCCGCGAGCGCGCCCGGGCCGAAGCGTCCGAAGAAGTCCAGGCCCGGGAGGAATCGCAGGATCTCAGCGCCCAGCCAGGGCGCGAGCCTCAGGAGGATCGCCCGGGCGACCGCCAGGGACATGGACGCACCCAGCAGCCCCGCAAGGACCAGAGTGGCGAACATGTCCACAAGCCTCCTGCGCCACAAGGGCCGTGGGGTCTGTACCTCCAGGACACGGTTTAGAGCGTGGCGCAGCGCTCCCGTCGCCGCGCTCCCGGACCACAGGAAGAGCGCCATCGCGGCGGCGCCCACCGGCCCCCGGGTCTTCACCGCTTCGTACACGGATCGCTCCACAGCTGCGGCCGCCTGCGGGGGAAGGTAGGTCCTCAGAACGCGGCTCAGTTCCGCCTGCAGCTGCGTTTGGTCCAGGAGAGCGGCTCCCAGGGCGGTGGCCATCAGCAGGAGGGGGAACACGGATAGCAGGGCGTAGTAGGCCACCGTGGCCGCCAGGGAGGGCCCGTCGTGGGCGCGGAATCCGGACATCACGCAGCGGCCCACCGCCCAGGCTCCCCGTAGCGTTACCGCAGGGCGGGGGACACAAGGGGCTGGCACAGGGACCCTCCCAGCTGTGAGGTCCTGCCGTGAGTGTACCCGACCGCGCCTCCTGTAGGTCAGGAGGCCGGCGCGTTGGGTGCCCGGCTCCCGGAGCGGCTGGCCCGCGTGTTGCTTGTGGCCGTCGGCTTTCCCTTCCTATAATAGGCCGTGCGGGCGGTTAGCTCAGCGGGAGAGCGCTTGCTTCACACGCAAGAGGCCGGAGGTTCGAACCCTCCACCGCCCACCAACCTGCCGCCGGCGTCTCGTTGCCCGCTCCGGCCTGTGGGGTGTGCGGGCGACAGCTCGCCACGGAAGGCCTTCGGGGGGATGCCTTGGATCCGCGGGTTGAACGTCTCGCCCAGGTGCTGGTCCGCTACTCGCTCCGGGTCCGGCCGGGCTGGTTGGTCCGCATCAGCGCCCCGGCGGTGGCGCAGCCCCTCATCCTCGCCGCGTACCGTGAGGTCCTGCGGGTGGGGGCACACCCGCTGCTGCGGGTCACCGTGGACGGGGTCGAGGAGGCCTTCTACCGGGAGGCGAGCGAGGAACAGCTGCGGTACGTGTCCGAGCTGCAGCGGCAAGAAGTGGAGCAGATCGACGCGTCTCTGGGCGTCTGGGCGGACACCAACACCCGCAGTCTCACCAACGTGCCGCCGGAACGCCGCCGGATCCGGGCGGAGGCTACGCGGCCTCTAAGCCAGCGGTTCCTCGAGCGAGCGGCGCAGGGGACACTGCGCTGGGTCGGCACCCAGTACCCCACCCAAGCCGCGGCCCAGGAGGCGGAGATGTCCCTGGAGGAGTACGAGGAGTTCGTGTACGGGGCAGGTTTCCTAGACCGGCCGGACCCGGTGGCGGAGTGGGAGAGCGTACGCAAGCGGCAGCAGCGGATCGCGGAGTTCCTGTCCACCAAGCGCACCCTCCGGGTGGTGGCGGAGGACACGGACTTGGTCGTCGGGGTCGCAGGGCGGCGGTGGATCAACGCCGCGGGCGAGCACAACTTCCCTGACGGGGAGGTATTCACCGGTCCCGAGGAGGACCGCACCACCGGGCACGTGCGCTTCACCTTCCCCGCCCTGTACGGGGGCCGAGAGGTCACCGGCGTGCGGCTGGTGTTCGAGGGAGGGCGGGTCGTCCACGCGGAGGCCGACAAGGGCCGGGAGTTCCTTCAGGAGATGCTGAACACCGACCCTGGGGCCCGCGTCCTGGGGGAGTTCGCCTTCGGGCTCAACCCTCACATCCAGCGGTTCACCCGGAACACCCTGTTTGACGAGAAGATCGGCGGGACGGTGCATATGGCGCTGGGTTCTTCCTACCCCGAGACCGGCGGCCGGAACCAGTCCGGCATCCACTGGGACCTGATTTGCGACCTGCGCCAGGGCGGGGAAGTGTACGCGGACGGAGAACTGATCCTCCGGGACGGCCGCCTCCTGCTCGACACGTGAGCCGCTGCGGTGTCCGGCGGCAGCCGGGGCTCAGGGCCAGGGCCAGTCCGCTTCCACCTCCGTGAGCAGGGCGTCGAAGAGCTGGCGCTGCTCCTCGGCGACCTCGTCGGCCCGCTCCGCGTACGCGGGGTGCTCCTGCGCCTTCAGGTACACATTGGCCAGCACGTTCTGCTGCAGGGCCCGCAGCAGGTCGAGGACCTCTGCTCGCGGAAATGGACCGAACTCCCCCGCCCGCAGCCGATCCACCAGCTCCCGGACCGGGCGCAGCTCGACCACGCACACCTGCTCGTAGGCGTCCCAGAGGCGGTCGCTCACGGCCTTGCCGCCCGCCGTACCCGGTGCACCTTCACGAAGTTCGTCCGGCCGCGGGCGATGATGGGTGCGGAGCCGGTCACCACCAGCACGTCTCCGGGCTCCACCAACCCCCTGCGGAGGAGCTCCTCCTCCGCGTGGGTCAGCATGGCGTCCGTATCCTCCCGGAATTCGATCACCACAGGGTGAACCCCCCACCACAGGCAGAGCCCGCGCGCGACGGCCTCGTCCTCCGTGAGGGCCACGATGGGTTCTGCAGGCCGGTTTTTCGAGACGAGCTGGGCGGTCCTGCCGCTGCGGGTGATCACCACGATAGCCTTGGCCCGAAGGTCGTGGCTCAGGCGGCACGCAGCGGCCGCCACGGCTTCCGCGATCCCCAGGCGGCGGTCGTGCTGGCGGGGCGCCTGGTAGAGCTGAGGGCTGGCGGCTTCCACCTCCACCGCGATCCGATCCATCATGCGGACGGCCTCCAGCGGATAGCGGCCGGCGGCGGTCTCCGCCGACAGCATCACCGCGTCGGTGCCGTCCAAGATGGCGTTGGCCACGTCGGACGCCTCGGCACGGGTGGGCCGCGGGTGGTCCACCATGGACTCCAGCATCTGGGTGGCGGTGATCACGGGGATCCCGAGCTCGTTCGCCCGGCGGATGATGTGCTTCTGCAGGGTGGGCACGCGCTCCGGTGCCAGCTCCACGCCCAGGTCTCCGCGGGCCACCATGACCCCGTCGCTGGCCTGCATGATCTCCTCCAGGTGGTCCACGGCTTCGGCCTTCTCCAGCTTGGCCACCAGGGGAACCGTGCGGCCTAGCCGCTCCATGAGCTCCCGAGCCTGGACCACGTCCTCCGCCCGCCGGACGAAGGACAGAGCCACGAAGTCCACGCCGGCCTCCAGTCCGAACCGCAGGTCCTCCACGTCCTTGTCCGTGAGGGCCGGCGCCCGCAGGGTGACGCCCGGGAGGTTGATCCCCTTGTGCTCCTCCAGCAACCCGCCCCGCACCACCCGCGCCCGGACCTCCTGTGGGCCCACCGAGGTCACCGCCAGCTCGAGTTCGCCGTCCGCCAGCAGGATGCGGTCCCCGGCGCGGACCTCCCGTACCAGCTCCGGGTAGGTGACCGACAGACGCTGGGCGGTCCCTCCTTCCGTGTGGGCCCCAATCACCACCTCACTTCCCTCTTCGAGGACTACGGGCCGGTGGTCGCGGAGCTCTCCCACCCGGATCTTCGGCCCCTGGAGATCCTGGAGGATGGCCACCGGCCGGCCCAGCTCCGCGCTGAAGCGGCGGACGAGCTGGATCCAGCGCCGGTGTTCCTCCCGGGTCCCGTGGGAGAAGTTGAATCGCATCACGTCCACACCCGCCTCCACGAGGGCGCGCAGGCGGTCGGGTTCCCCCGTGGCGGGACCGATGGTGGCGACGATCTTGGTGCGCCGGTGCCGAGGCAGGGTGCACTTCGAGGCCATCTCCAGACTCCCTCCCGTGTCTCCACAGCATACCACGTGGCTCCCGCTGCCTTTCCAAGATAGGAAGATAGGAAGTCGGTGCGGGACCCTGGAAATACCCGCGGGGAGGCAGCGGTGGGCGAGCCCAACGTGCCGGGGCCGGGAGAGCGACTCCGCCTAGGAGGCTACGTGCGGCTGCTGGTGGCCGTGACGGTGGTGGCGCTGGTCGGCCTGTCGTGGTTGGGCGCGTACCGGGGTTGGGGATGGGCTGCCTGGCCGGACCTGGCGGCCCTGGCCCTGATCACCTTGCTCGCGGCCTTCGGGCTGGACGATGAGCCCGTGGACGCGGTAGAGATCGGGGTGGCAGCGGGCTTCGTGGTAGTGGGCCCCTTCCTGTCCGTGGGGATGGCAGCGGTGCTGTCCCCCCTGCTGGATCTCCTTCGCCGCGTGCACACGCTGCGGGCGGGCTACCGTTTTGGGCGCCGGGTCCTCCCGGCAGTCGTTGCGGCGGCAGCCTACTCGTACGCGGTACCCGTCCAGCGGTGGGTCGACCTGGGGCGGAACGCCACCGGTTACCTCCTGGTGGGGATCGTGTGGAGCATAGCCGCCCTGGCCATCCGGGCCCGTTACTTCGCCACGCTGTCGGGGGTGCCCATGATGCGCAGCCTGCGGCTCCACGCCCGGCCGGGGCTGGGCCCCCTGGTGGTGTCCGTACCCCTCGGGGTCGCGGTCGCCTCGCTGTTCCAGGCGGATCCTGCGGCAGTCGTGGTCCTCCTGCTACCGGCCCTGGTGGCCCGCAGACTCACCACCGGAGGGCGGGCCAGCGCGGAGACGGACCCCTTGACCGGCTTCGATCTCCCCCACCGCCTGTGGGAGCGGCTGCACCAGGAGATGCTGCGGGCCCGGCGCCAAAGACAACCCCTCGCGGTGTTAGTCTTGGTGCTGGAGAACTTGGAGGAGCTCCGGCGTGTCCTGGGAACTCCTGGGACGGGAGCCGTGGTGCAGGAAGTAGCCCGTGCGGTGCAGCGGGAGCTGCGCCGGTCCGACTACGTGGCCCACCTCACCGAGGAGCGCCTCGTTTGCCTGCTACCGGGTGCCACGGTAGAGCAGGCGGAGCGGGTGGCTGCCCGGATCCGCAGCGAGGTGGTCATGCGGACACCGGCGCGGGTGTCCTTCGGCGTGTCCGCGTACAGCGGCGGTGCCGAGGAGCCCAGTGCGGTGCTCGGCGCCGCGGACGTGGCCGCGGAGCGGGCGCGGCGGGCCGGAGACCGGGTGGTCCGGGGTTGATGGTATAATCGCCGCGGGCCGCCGGCGTAGCTCAGTCGGCAGAGCGGCTGATTCGTAATCAGCAGGTCAGGGGTTCGAATCCCCTCGCCGGCTCCAGCGGGAACTCCTCGTGAGGTCTGACCGGACGGACTTGGTGGACCGCTCCACCGGTCCTGCGACTCCCACAAGTGAGGTAGGATCCGCTGCACACGCGCCCGAGCCCGTGGGCCTCAGGGATCGGGAGCTGCAAGGGGTGCGCGCGACCCGCGGTCGCTAAAGCGAACCTATGTACGGGTCCTTGGGCGTTTTCCAGTTCCGCAAGGAACCGAGACCCGCGGGCTGCAGCTCCCGTCCCGCAGGATTCAAGCGGCAGGTCAACCTTGACAGCCTCCGGGGGTGTCCGTATGATGCCCGTGGGCCGCGGCCGGACGCGCGACCCGGCGCGTCCCCTCGCGTTTGTTTTCCCGCCTTCCCACCGGCGCAGGTGGTGCGCCGATCGCGGCACCAGGAAGGACAGAGCCGCGTCGCCGGCGAACCCGTGCGCGGACGAGGAGGGAACCGAACCCTTTGAGGTGAGCGGGTGCCGCTGGACTGGGCGTACGTGGCGGTCTTCGCGCTCGTGGGAGCGGGGATGGCGGCCCTCCCCCTGGGGCTGGTGTGGTTGCTGGCGCCGCGCAGCCAGTACCCCCAGAAGCGCATTGCCTACGAATCCGGGATCATCCCCTTTGGCGAGGCCTGGAGCCAGTTCCACGTCCGGTACTACCTGTTCGGGTTGGCCTTCCTCCTGTTCGACATCGAGGTCATCTACATCTACCCGTGGGCCGTGGTCCTCCGCGAGCTGGGCGGCTTCGCCTTCGTGGAGATGCTGATCTTCCTGGGCGTGTTGGGAGTCGGCTTGGCCTACGCGTGGAAGAAGGGTGCGCTGGAGTGGGCCTAGGAGGGTTTCTCGGCTCGGTCTGGCAGGTGGAGCTTGTCCGCATGGTGGTCCTGGCCGCCGTGGTGTTCACCTTCCTGGCGGTCGGGGGCCCGCTGTTTTTGGTGCTCGCGGAGCGGAAGATCAGCGCCTGGATCCAGGCCCGCGTGGGGCCCAAGCACGTGGGCCCTCACGGCCTGCTCCAGACGGTGGCAGACACCCTGAAGCTGCTCTACAAGGAGAACATCGTCCCGCACCGGGCGGACGTGGTGCTGTTCTCCGTAGCCCCCGTCCTGGTGGCGGTGGCGGCCCTTCTGGACTGGGTGGTGATCCCCTTCGCGCCCGGCTGGGTGGTGCGGGATCTGAACGTGGGGATCCTGTACTTCGCCGCGGTGAGCAGCCTGACGGTCATCGGTATCGTGACGGGGGGCTGGGCGTCCAACAACAAGTACTCGCTGCTGGGCGGTCTGCGGTCCGCGGCCCAGATGGTATCCTACGAGCTGCCCCTGGCTTTCTCCCTGCTCCTGGTGGCCACCGTCACGGGGACCCTGTCTACGGTGCGCATCGTGGAGGCTCAGCCCTATCCCGCGTACTTGTACCCGTCTGTGGGGGTGGCCGCGGTCGTGTTCCTGGTGGCGGCCACCGCGGAGACCAACCGGATCCCCTTTGACCTCCCGGAGGCAGAGGCGGAGCTGGTGGCGGGGTACTTCTCGGAGTACACGCCCATGCGCTTCGCCCTGTTCCAGCTGGGGGAGTACGGGTCGCTGCTGGCCAGCTCGGCGTTGTTCACCACGCTGTTCCTAGGTGGGTGGAAGGGCCCCTTTTCGCTGCCCTGGTTGGGTCCCGTGGGGAACGGTCTGGTGTGGTTCCTCCTGAAAACGTACGCGGTCGTTTTCTTCCTCATGTGGGTGCGGTGGACGTACCCACGGTTCCGGATCGACCAGTTGCTGGGGCTTTCCTGGAAGGTGCTGCTCCCCGTGAGCATGGTGAACCTTCTCGTGGCGGGCGGGCTGGTGGTGATCGTGCGGTGAACGCGGAGGCCCTGGCCTTCTATGCGCTGGCCGCCATGGTCCTCGTGGGCGGGGCGCTGGTGGTGTACTCTCGCAACCTAGTCCACGCCGCGGTGTCCCTGGTCCCCACCCTCCTCGGGGTGGCTGGGTTGTACGTGCTCCTGCACGCGGAGTTCGTCACCGCGATCCAGATCCTCATCTACGTGGGGGCGATCACCGTTCTCATCCTGTTCGTCATCCTGCTCACGGAGGGGGCCACGGGCCTCCGGGTGCGGCAGCGTAACGAACAGGTTCCCCTGGCCCTGGGAGTGTGCGGGGCGCTGGTGGTGCTCCTGTGGGTGGTTCTCCTGCGGGTGCCGTGGGGTCCAGCAGCCGGACCGCTGCCCCCCTACAACCCCGGAGCCGTGGGCCGCAGCTTCCTCATGCCCTACGTGTTGGCCTTCGAGGTAACCTCCCTGGTGATCCTGGCTTCGCTGGTGGGGGCCATCGTCATCGCCCGGAGGGAGGAATGATCGGACTACCCCACTACCTCGTCCTGTCCAGTCTGCTGTTCGGCATGGGACTCTACGGAGTCCTTACGAGGAGGAACGCGGTGGCCATCCTGATGGGTATCGAGCTCATGTTGAACGCAGCCAACGTGAACTTCGTGGCCTTCACCAAGTTCGTGGATCCTACCTTCGTCCGCGGCCACGTGGCGGCCCTCGTGATCATCACTCTGGCGGCGTGTGAGGCGGCGGTCGGGCTCGCCCTGATCATCAACGCGTACCGCCACCTGGAGACGGTGAACGTGGACCAGGTGGATTTGCTGAAGGGCTAGGAGGACGCGGTGGCCCGCCTGGCCTGGTTGATCCCCTTGTTCCCGCTGGCCGGGTACGGGATCCTGATCTTTCGGGGCCGGGCCCTGGGAGACCGCGCCCCCTACGTGGCCATCGGGGCGATGGCCCTGTCGGCCGTGCTGGGCTGGGGGACGTTCCTGGAGCAGGTCCTGGGCGCGCCTCCCTTCGTGTGGCGGGCCGCGTGGGCGGTGGGCGGGGAGCGGGTGATCACCGTCGGCTACACCGTGGACCCGCTGTCCAGCATCACCGTGGCCATGATCACCCTGGTGGGCGGGCTGATCTTCGTCTATTCCGTCGGCTACATGCACGGGGACCCCTACTACGCCCGCTTCTTCGCCTTCCTTTCGTTGTTCTGTGCGGGCATGCTCACCATGGTCTTGGCCAACAGCTTCCTCCTGATGCTCATCGGGTGGGAAGTCATCGGCTTGTGCTCCTACCTCCTGATCGGCTTCTACTTCCGCCGGCGTTCCGCCAACCTGGCTCAGATGAAGGCGTTCCTCACCACCCGGGTGGGGGACACCCTCATGCTGGTGGGCATCATGGCCCTGTTCTGGCAGTTCGGCACCCTGGACTACCAGACGGTGTTCGAGGCCGTCCGAGAGGGAGCGGAGAAGGCGTCCGCGGTGGTCCGTCTGGGTCCGTGGGAGGTCCCCCTGGTCACCCTCACCGCGCTGCTGATCTTCGGCGGGCCCATCGGGAAGAGTGGCCAGTTCCCCCTGCACGTGTGGCTTCCGGACGCCATGGAAGGCCCAACCCCCGTTTCCGCCCTGATCCACGCAGCCACCATGGTGGCCGCGGGCGTCTACCTCGTGGGACGTGCCTATCCCCTGTTCTTCTTCACCCCGCACCACGAGGCTCTGGCGTGGGTGGCGTGGGTGGGAACCGTGACGGCCCTCATGGCTGGGCTGATCGCCCTCGCGCAGGACGACATCAAGCGCATCCTGGCGTACTCCACCATCAGCCAGCTAGGTTTCATGATGGCCGGCCTGGGCGTCCTGGGTTACACCGCGGGGCTGTTCCACCTCCTGACCCACGCCTTCTTCAAGGCCCTGCTGTTCCTGGCGGCGGGCAGCGTGATCCACGCGGTTCACACCAACAACATCAAGGAGATGGGCGGCCTCTGGCGAGCCATGCCCGTCACCTTCTGGACGTTCCTGGCGGGGTTCCTGGCGCTGGCGGGGGTGTTCCCCTTCGCGGGCTTCTGGAGCAAGGACGAGATCCTGCTGGAGGCGTACCACCACAACCCCGGGATCTACGCCCTCCTCACCGCGGCTGCGTTCCTCACGGCCCTTTACATGTCCCGACTGGTCGCATACGCCTTTTTCGGCCGCTACCGAGGGCCGGAGCAACCGGAACCGGATCCGTGGTTGCCGGAGGACTACGCGCGGGCTGGAGTCCGCGGCCCTCACCACGGGCACGGTGCGCACCACGGACCCCACGAGAGCCCTCCTGTGATGACCGTCCCTCTGGTGGTGTTGGCGTTCTTCGCGCTCGTGGCGGGGTTCGTAGGGATTCCGGGCACAGGCCCAGAGGGGGGCTCCTGGATCCACCACTTCCTCAAGTTCGAGGGCTTCGAGGAGGCGGGCATCCGCGCGCCCAGTTTCTCGTGGCCTCTGGCGCTGCGCTCCCTGGCGGTGGCGTTCGCGGGGGTGGGGGT
>Ga0105160_1000712_pt1 | contig 14558 bp, 13 predicted proteins | sample GXS110809BmetaG_FD_89591 | JGI IMG/M metagenome (GOLD analysis project Ga0105160, IMG submission 89591) | Hot spring microbial communities from Gongxiaoshe hot spring, China to study Microbial Dark Matter (Phase II) - GXS 110809B | ecosystem: Environmental > Aquatic > Thermal springs > Hot... | reverse complement strand
CGTCTCCCTCTTGCTTTTTGCGGTGCAGCCAGATTGGCCGCTTAGCGTGGTGATCGCGCTCGCAGCTTTGGCTGGGATTGGCGTCTCGGTCGCCTATCTCGTGCCCTGGGCGATGCTCCCTGATGTGATCGAGCTGGATGAGCTTCAAACTGGGCGCCGACGCGAAGGCACGTTCTACGGCTTCTTCGTGCTGCTCCAAAAGCTGGGGCTTGCCGCAGGGTTGTTTCTGGTGGGACAGGTGCTTGAACTTGCAGGTTACCGCACGCCGCCGCCCAACGTCACCATCCCCATCGAGCAGCCCGAGAGCGCGTTGTTGGCTATCCGCCTCATGATTGGTCCTGCTGCTGCGCTCGTGCTCATTTTGGGCATGCTATTGGTCTCTCGCTTCCCGATCACAAAGTTCACTCACGAGCAAACACTGCGCAGGCTTGCACAGCACACCGCCTCTTCACCACAGACATGAAGCCTTCCAGATTGCTTAAGGGCATCTATCAGCACTTCGACGCCAACGGCAATGTCATCGCAGATGAACGTTGGCAAGCTGTGCCGCGCGCCGACGGCAGCACGCAGCTCGATAACGAAACGACGCGCGTCGCGCCATTCGATGAACCGCGTAGCGATTCTATGGGACTTACTCTTGACGCGCACTGGCAACTTGTGAAGTTCAGCGTTCACGGCTTGTTTGGTCAGCGCGAATGCCTCGTGCGTCCAGACCCCGAATCGCCCAAGCAGGCAATCATCTGCTGGCGCTACAAGGATGAGATCAACGAGCAGCGTTTGCCCTGGGACGAAACAACCTGGTTGAGCTGGAACACGCCGCTGCTGGTGATGCCGCTCGTGTGGCGACTTAACCTGCAGCCTGGCGAATCGCGCGACCTCACCGTGTACGCACTCGACGCCGTGACGTTCCGCCCCATGCGCACCACGCGCCGCTACCAGCGGCTTGAGGACACAACACACCTCACGCGCTTCGGTGCCAAGCTCCTGGCGCATTACATGCAGCGTGACGAAACAGGCGCGCCATGTGCTGAGTTTTGGTGTGATGAGGAAGGTTTCGTGTTTGAGCACCAGGACTTTGTCGCACAGGTGCGCTACGTGCTCACCGCTGCTAACCTCAAGCTCTTGCCCTAGCGTGGCTCGGTTATGCCTCGGCTGATGGTGTTTCCTCGTCCACAACAAGCCCCATGCGCCGACGCCAAGCGTTGACGCGGTTGACCACCGCCTCTGTGCTGAGGAGGACCCATAGGGATAACCCGAGAAACACAAACAACGGCGTGAAGACCAACGACACCCCCATCAGCAAACCGCCCACCGCAAGCAGCGTCAATGTGAAAAGCGGGTTTGCCCCTGCAACCACAAGCGCGTTGCGCAACGCGATGCGCCAGCGCTTCTCGGTTTGCTCGATGTAAAGCGGCACGATGTAGAAGTTGATCACCACCCAGAACAGCGCCGCAGCCAGCCACGCGCCACGCACCCATTGCACCCAAAACTGCCCGCCAAATGCTGCGCCATACCACCAAAAATTGAGCACGATCAGCGCGATGGCTGTCCCTGAAGCGAGCGCGTATAGCCAAGCTTTGGCGAAATGCTGGCGAAAGGCGCTGAAGTAATGCTCCCAACGGATCGCGTAGTCGTTAGCGATGCGGTGGGCAACCGCGTGCAGCGCCAGCCATGCAGGCGGCCCTGGGACAATCAACACAATGAGAACCAGCGTGACGAGATTCATCAACACAAGGTTGAACATCTCGTCCCACAGGTCCCTGAAGGTCTTGGCGACGACGCGCAGTGCCTCGATCATGCAAAGTGAGATAAGCTCGGCTGGTAGAAGAAACGCGGCGCTTGAAGATAGGCACGCAGCGTCTGCGCAGCCGCGTCTTTAGGCGAGAGCAGCGGCGTCTCCACAGGCCAAGGAATTGCCAAATCGGGATCGTCCCAGCGAATCGCGCCCTCGGCCTCAGGGGCATAGTACGCATCGCACTTGTATTGCACTTCGGCGACCTCGGAGAGCACGGCAAAGCCATGCGCGAAGCCAACAGGGATGAGGAACATGCGCGCGTTCTCCGCTGAAAGCTCAACAGCCTCCCACTGTCCAAAGGTTGGGGAGCCGACGCGCAAATCCACCGCCACATCCCACACGCGCCCCACCGTGCAACGCACCAACTTTGTCTGCGGCGCGCGCATGTCTTGATAGTGCAAGCCGCGGATCACGCCCTTCACCGAACGCGAGTGGTTATCTTGCACGAACTCCTGCGGAATACCCAGCGCGGCAAAAGCGCGGCGGTTATAGCTCTCCATGAAGAAGCCACGCGCATCGTGAAAACGCTGCGGCTCGATGATCAGCAAGCCCTCAATGCGAGTCGGGATGACGCGAAACTGCATGGCGAAGCATGAATAATACCCTGCGCCAACACCTCAATCGTTACAATCGCGCCAAAACCAAACCATGTCCGCACTTCGCATCCTCGCTTCGGCGGTCGCTCTGCTTGCGGTGATCGGCGCTGTTCTTTTTGCTGATGTGTTCGCGCTGCGCTCGCTCGCCCTGCCCGACGCGCTCCAAAACTTCGTCACAGTCTTTCTCGGCATTTTCATCGAGGCGGCGCCGTTCCTGCTGCTTGGCAGCTTGACCTCTGGGTTCATTGCGGAGTTTGTTTCGCCCGAAGATATGGCGCGCTTCTTCCCACGAAACAAAGCGCTCAACGCGCTCTCAGGCGCGCTGATGGGCTTGGCATTCCCCGTGTGCGAATGCGGCGCCGTGCCAGTGGTGCGGCGGCTCTACCGCAAAGGGCTGCCCATATCAGCCGGAATCGCGTTCCTGCTGGCGGCGCCCGTGATCAACCCGATCGTGTTGGCGAGCACATATGCCGCGTTCGGATTCGGTCCTGTGCTGTGGTCGCGGCTTGTGCTCACAGTAGGCATCGCTTTTGCGATCGGCTTGGTGATCGGCACACAGCCCTCGCTCGTGCGCTTGCTTGCGCCGCGCACCTTCGCACCCATCATGGGCGGCTCGATGGAGATGAGCCTACCGCAACGCACGCTCACAGGGCGGGTGCAGTCAGCGCTTGCGGCAGCGGTGGATGACTTTCTCGACATGGGGCGCTTCCTCGTGCTTGGCTCGCTGCTTGCTGCCGGCCTGCAAAGCTTTGTGCCACAGCAGGCGCTAATCAGCATTGGGCGCGACCCACTCTCCTCGGTGGTCGCCTTACAGGCGCTGGCATTTGTGCTCTCAGTGTGCAGCACGGTGGACTCATTCCTGGCGCTCTCGTTCGTCAACACCTTCACCACTGGTTCGATCATTGCGTTCTTGGTCTTCGGACCGATGATCGACCTGAAGAGCAGCGTGATGTACTGGACGGTATTCCGTCCGCGCGTGGTGATCTATGTGCTGATGCTGTCGTTCCTCTTCACGCTGCTCGCAGGCGTTTTTATCAACCTCAATTTGCCATGGTGAAGCACTTTGAAATCCTTGCCACGGACGGTCGTGCGCGCGCTGGCGTGTTGCACACCCCGCACGGTGACGTGCTCACACCAGTGTTCATGCCGGTCGGCACGCAGGCGACGGTGAAAGCCGTGCCGCAGCGTGACCTGCTAGAGCTTGACACGCAGATCATCCTCGCCAACACCTACCATCTCTACTTGCGCCCTGGTGATGAGCTGATCGCGCGGCGCGGCGGATTGCACGCCTTCATGAGCTGGCCGCGCCCGATCCTCACCGACAGCGGCGGCTTCCAAGTCTTCTCGCTCAGCGAACTGCGCAAGATCGACGACGACGGCGTGACTTTCAAGAGCCATCTTGACGGCTCGATGCATCGCTTGACGCCAGAGAAATCCATCCGCATTCAAGAGAACCTCGGGGCAGACATCATCATGTGCTTCGACGAATGTCCGCCGCCGACCGACCGCGAATACAACGAGATCGCGCTTGCGCGCACTCATGCGTGGGCAGCGCGCTGCCGCGAGGCGCATCGCCGCGAGGACCAAATGTTGTTCGGCATTGCGCAAGGCGGCATCTTCCCCGACTTGCGCGAACAATCCGCGCAGTTTCTGACGGCGCTCGATTTCCCAGGTTACGCCATCGGTGGCTTAGCAGTGGGAGAAAGCAAAGAGGACATGCTGCGCGTGCTGGAGTGGATGGACGACGCGCTGCCACGCGACAAGCCGCGTTACCTCATGGGCGTTGGCGAGCCGACTGACTTACTCAACGCCATTGCACGCGGTGTGGACATGGCGGATTGTGTACTACCCACGCGCCTCGCGCGCCACGGCGCCGCGTTTACGCACGCGGGGCGCCTCAACCTGCGCAACCGCGCCTACGCCGAGGACGAGCGCCCGATCGATCCCGAGTGCGATTGCTACACCTGCCGCACTTTCAGCCGCGCTTACATTCGCCACCTATTGCACGCTGAAGAGTGGCTGGGGATGTACCTGATGAGCATCCACAACTTGGCGTTCTTGCTAGAGCTGATGCGCCAGGCGCGGCAAGCTATTTCCAGAGGACAATTTGCAGCGTTCGCGCAGGCATGGATCGCGCGTTATCGAGGGAATGTAAGTTAGTTATTCGACCTCTGAATGGGCATCAAGAACATCCAAAAGTACAGCCTCGAACGCAGTGACCATCTTCTGGACGGTGAAGTGCGTCTGCACGCGCTGAAGTCCAGCTTGTCCAAGTTTAAGGCGGCGCTCAGGAGCTTCAAGTAGCTGCACAATCGCTTCTGCCATCGCTGCTTCATCGTAGGGGGGTATCAGGATCCCTGTTTCTCCATTCACGACAATCTCTGGCAGTGCACCATGGGCAAAGGCGATCACGGGTTTTGCCATAGCCATTGCCTCGATGTTCACTAAGCCAAACGGCTCTGGATCACCCGGGTGCACAAACACATCCATCGCCGCCAATGCGGGACGCACATCTTCAAGCTGATCGGTAAACGCGACCCTGCTTGAAACTCCAAGCTCTGAAGCTACCCCTAGGAGATATTTGGAGTAGTCATCTTGAGGTCCAAAAGGATTTCCTCCAACGATAAGCGCGTGTACGTCGTGTATGCGTTGACAAACTCTTGAAAACACACGCAAGAAGCGCTCTTGCCCCTTCCATGGACGCAGGCGTCCCACCATACCAATAACCCTTGCACCGGCAGGAATTTGATAAAGGCTGCGAAAACTGGACTCGTCGCTGAAATGCGCAAAGCGCTCGACCACGATGCCATTGTGAACAATGCGAACTTTTTTCGGAGTGCACGGCAGGTGCTGCGCCGTAGCTTGCGAATTGGCAATGACTTGCTTTGCTAGTCGGCAAAGGAAGAGCTTCAATTGCGCATCAAGCCAAATATGCTTCGGGCGCGACTCAGAAAGCCAAAAGTCACGCATATACCAAACGAGAGGTATGTGCGCTAACCCTGCTGCTAGCACACCATAAAACGTCGCGCGTACTGTGTTTGTGATAATCAAATCCGTTTGTAGCTGACGTGCAATTCGTGCAAGCTGACGCGCTACGCCTAGCCAATTACCCAACGCTTTCAAATTCCGCCGGAGGCGCGGCATTGAACACAAATGAACATCCTCTACAAATGGACGAGCGCGCTCACCTAATGTACCTGAAGGGCAAGCAAGATGGGTACACCAGCGCTCACGGCTGAGGTGTTCAAGCAATAGCAACAAACTCTGTTCTGCCCCTCCCACGCCTGTTGCATGATCAACGAAAAGAAGCGCTCGACTCATACCTTTCCCACCATGCTGCAAGGTGCAAAATAGCCCACAACTCGCGTGCGAAATCTCGCTTACCTTCCCAATGCAAGCGCGCCATGCGTCGGATCACATTAGGACGCAGCGCTTTCCAGATAGGCGATGAATCCCGCAGCGCCTCTTCCAAGCGAGGACGCAGAGGGCCACGCAACCAGCCTCCAATTGGGACCTCAAAAGCGTGTTTAGGGCGTTGGAAAACAACGGGTGGTAACAGATCAGCAAAAGCCTGCCTCAGTAATGCTTTGCTCACCCTACCTGCCCTGTGCAAAGACGCAGGGATACGCATGACAAGATCGATCACTTCACGATCAAGGAAAGGCACACGAGCCTCTAACGAAGCAAGCATCGTCGCGCGATCCACTTTCGTTAGAGGGTCGCCCTCGAGCCAAATTCGCAGATCGAGCTCTTGCACGGCGCTTGAAGAGAAAGGGCGCTCAGCCAAAGCTTGTATATCTACTAGTGGGGCAAGATCGTTGAGATGAGCACGCCATTCGGGCTGATACCAACGCGCACGCTCTTCTGCTTGAGAGACGCTAGAGAGAATGCTCTCGGCGTAAAAAGTACCGAAGTCAGGAGCAAAGAATGCTTGGAGCCGAAGACGACCCCGGTATCCAGCAAGGGCGCGTTGGATGAGCATTCGTATTGGCCTGGCAAGTGCAAGAGGCACAGCAAAAGGTTTCCGCCAAGCATACCAACCGTAGCCCTGAAACAACTCATCTGCTCCCTCGCCTGTCAAAACAACAGTGACATACTGACGTGTCTGCTTTGCCATTAACCAAGTAGGCAGGGTGGCCGGATCTGCAAATGGTTCATCTAGTTGCTCCACTAGCTCTGACCAATCCTCAGCAACATTTGTCTCGACGGTGATCTCTGTGTGGTGAGTGCCAAACTGCTTCGCAACAGCGCTTGCGTAGCGCGACTCATCGAGTTCACCCCACCCCGGAAACACAACTGTGAAAGTTCGCACTGGTGCCGCAGAGAGGCGGCTCATCAGACCAACGATGAGAGTAGAGTCAATGCCCCCTGAAAGAAACGCCCCCAGCGGAACATCAGCAACCATTTGGTGAAGAACAGCCTCGGTGAGCTTTTGGCGTAGCGCCTCATGCCAAAAAGTTATTGCTCTCTCCTCAGGAGTAAAGGCAAAATCCCAGTAGCGAGTGATTCGGAGAGGCTCATTTACACCTATGGTTAGTCGGTGAGCAGGCGGCAGTTTGCGAGCTCCGAGATGGATCGTACGTGGCGAAGGAATGTAGCGCGTTGCAAGAAACCAATCGAGTGCTAGCAGGTCTATCTCTCTGTTCCAACCTGGTACTGGGTATAACGCCTTGAGCTCGGACGCAAAAGCGAGGGCATTATTCGGAAGGATAGCGTAGTAGAGTGGCTTGATCCCCAAGTGATCACGCGCCAGAAGAAGACGCTGTCTTCGAATATCCCAAATGGCAAAGGCAAACATGCCATTTAGACGCGCTGGCAAATCGTCACCCCATGCCTCATAGCCGTGGACCAGAACCTCCGTATCCGTTTGAGTAGCAAAGCGATGTCCTTGACGCTGTAGCTCAGCACGCAATTCGCGGTAGTTATAAATCTCGCCATTAAAGACCACAACAACAGAAGCACTTTCATTGAAAATAGGTTGGTCGCCTGTAACGAGATCGATGACGGCCAAACGGCGCATGATAAGACCAATAACGCCTTCGGCAAAGTACCCTTCACCATCTGGACCGCGATGATGAAGGAGATTGCTCATATTACGGAGAAGATCAAAGCTGATGTCACCTTGGGGAAGATACAGACCTGCAATACCACACATTGCTTAAGTTGCAAATGCAAGGTTGAGAAAGGTGATTTTTACAGGACAAATCGTTTAAGTCAACTAAGAATCCTTATCAATTCAGCTGTAGTGCTTATGAGCTCCAACAACTCTCTCCTTTCCTTCCAATACCTGCCGATAGACTAGCGCGGTCTCCTCAGCTGCTTTTTCCCACGTAAACTTTTGTGCGCGCTCAAGACCCCGGCAACTTAGTTCTTTAGCAAGTCTTTCGTCTGTAAGAATGTGAGCAATTGCATCTGCTATAGATTGTGGATTACGAGGGTCTACAAGAAGCCCAGCATCACCTACCACTTCTGGCAAGGATGCAACTTGGGAAACAACAACAGGCGTGCCACAAGCCATTGCCTCCAATGCAGGGAAACCAAAGCCTTCATACAAAGAAGGCATAACCAGAACATCCGCCAGGTTGTAGAAACCAACAAGCTCCTCCTCGGAAGAAGCTTGGCTGATTTGTAAAACACGCTTCTCCAAGCCTAATTCTCTTATGAGGTGCCGCTGGCTATCTGAGAAAATGCCTCCTAGTTGAACAAACAAGAAATCAAGACCTTGCTTGGTAAGTAAAGCTAGAGCTAATAAGAGTCCTTCTATGTTCTTACGAGGTTGGCAGTGACCGACATGCAGAATGATCTTTGACTTATCTCTTCCCAGTCTTTTGCGCCAAGCGGATTTCTCCTCCTCAGCCAAAGAGCGGAAATGTCTGTCCACACCATAGCTTATCTTGGTCTTTCTCTTGAACCATTGCCGCAACTCTTGATGCGTAAAATCCGAAATGGTAATCCACCACGCTGCTCTTTGCGTGCCTTCCCAAGCAATCATCCATGCCAACCGACTTGCACCCAAACGCAGACTAGGGAAGGCGAGAGGAGCTATGTCGTGAATCGTTACCACGACACGATTGCTATCAAGCCCAAAAGCCAAGTGACCATAGGAATGATCTAGGATATGGTAAACATCAGCAGGATGACGTGAAGCCCAGAGAGGGTAAACAAGCATTCGCCAAAGAATTAAGAGATATCCTCGAACACTGAAGGGAGGTGGCGGGGGTATTAGAAGACTAACTTCTAAGTCGGGAGAAACTTGTTGCAAAGCTTTGAAGAGCGAACGCGCATAGCGATCCATGCTATGCCATCTCTCTAAAGGGCTATCGGCAAAAAGATTTACGCGCATCTATTACCTCTCGCCAGAAGCACAAAGTTTGATGACCAATTCGTTCATTTGTGTAGAGCTCCAAAACTCTTGCCCTACCTCTTTGACCCAAGCTCATTCTTTGAATCTCAGAAATACGAAGCAAATTTATCGCTTCTGCCAAGGCACCTGGGATTCCTTCTGGCACGACCAAACCTGCATCTCCGATAACTTCAGGAATGGCGCCAGAACTCGAGCCGATCACAGGCACACCGCAAGCCATTGCCTCTATGAGCACATGTCCAAATTGTTCTTTCCATCTCGGCGTCGTGAGGGATGGCAACACGAGTACGTCCATGGCATTAATGTAGCGGGCTACTTCTTGATGAGGCACAGTTGGAACCCAAATTACGCGATCTGCAATGCCCTTCTTTTGTGCCTCCGCAAGCCAGTCTTTTCGGATCGGTCCTTCGCCAACAAGAAGCAACTGCCAAGAATAGCTCCTGAGGAGCAAAAGCGCATCCATTAAAACCCATAATCCTTTCTCTGGAGTGATGCGTCCGACATAGCCTATGGTGAAGGTAGAACTTTCTAGTCCTGGGATTCCTTGTTTAGAAGGCTGTGGCTTGAATACTGCTGGATCAACACCAAGCTGAGGAATTACGGTTATTGGCTTGGAGAAGCCACTATAACGCAGTATTTGAGCAGCTTCTTTAGACCCGACTATCGCCCCGTCAGCAAGACGCAGGTTGAGAGCATAGGCAAAGGAAGCAAGCCAGTTCCGCTTCAAAGGTAGGTTCTCCCAAGAGAAGAAAATTGTCATCACACCCACTCCCTTTGCAATGAGGGACATCTCTAGCGTTGCTGGCGAGGCTGGCTCCTCATCTATCTGCACGAGATTGGGCTCAAAGCAGGCTATCACTCTTGCGAAGCCAACAGGATCAATCCAAAAGCCGGACAGTCTATTTGTACCAACTGCCCTCACGAAGAAATGCGCATACTCATGTGAAGGCTCCGCGACAAACTCTTTCAGCGTATGTACTATCCTCCTCGGCGTGACAAAAGCTAACTCAACGTCAGGACCAAGATACTGCCATTTTCTTCTATTCACCTCTAGTGCGTAAGTGCGACCAACAACCAGTACGCGCATCACTTGATGGCTTCAAGCACAAAGTAAAGATCTCGGGCAGGAAAAGTGAAGGCAAGGTAAAGCTCATAGAAATCTGGGAAGCGATTTGCCACCTTTTCTATTGCTAGCCAGCGAAATGGGCGTGCAAAACTGAGCCTACGCTCTAAAATCCGGAAGCGAGCTTGTGTGTAGAAATTAGGGATGGGATGCTTTGTTTCCCAAAAGCGCTGCGCTAAATTTGGTCGTTGATGAGATCTCTCCACAAAGTAATCAAAAGAGCGCCATGCCAAGTGGCGCAGGTGTGTTGGGTCTGTAAAACTGTAGCGATTCGAGAAGTGAGGTGTCACAATCTCTACCCTCGCTCCTGCTCGGGCAATACGATGTACCTCTTCCATGAACTTCATCAAATCCGTGACATGTTCCACAATGTGACGACATATGATGCGATCGAAAGCATTTGAGGGGAACGGCCATGGGTAAGCATTCAGGTCCGCAATCACGTCTGCCTGCGTGGACAAGTTGAAGTCTACACCGATTGCCCCTCTCTCTTTTGCATTGCCGCAGCCTAAGTCAATTGTCTTTGAAGCATTTCCCATCATTGCTTGCTTTGAGCAGCTCTCAATCTCTTAGTCTCCAGCCATTGTCCTTTCCAGTCAGAAGTTTCAGCAAGAAGGCTCACTATTGAAAGTTCTATGCCCTGCTCAAGTACTCTTGGGATTGTCCTTGCAAGACGAGAGAGCAAACGTAAATAGAGACGGGTAGCTGGTGGCAGACGACCGAGCCACTTTCTCTCAAAGTGTACAACGCCTCTCCCATGTCTCTCTTGTTGCTTCAGGAAAGATTTCAACGTATAGCTTTGTAGGTGCGTAACTTTAACAGGAATATACAAAAGTTGGTAGCCACGCTGCACCACGCGCCACTTGAGATCCGCATCCTCACCAGCCGCGTAGGGGAACGATTCGTCAAAGCCGCCGACCTCGACCAGCACAGACTTCTTGTAAGACATCGAGTTAGTGCCACCTGCAGGGCACTCGAATCCACCCAGGTACTCCTGCAGGCCAGCACGATAGACCTGATGGGTTACATACGCTTCAAACCTTGCGAAGGGATTTGATCTGAGCAGTTCCTCTGGTGCCTCTAGAAACCCTCCTACTCCAGCTACCTCAGGGTAACGGTAGTATCCCTCCACAATTCGTGAAAGAAATTCTGGAGGCAATTGGCAGTCATCATCCGTAAAAGCAACAATCTCGCCACGAGCTACTTCTATGCCTAGATTGCGTGCAGCAGCCGGACCATGGTTCGTTCTCTGTCGGATATAGCGCACGTCTGGGAATCTCCAACGAATCATCTCATCCGTGCTATCAGTTGATCCGTCGTCTACAACAATAACCTCGTAATTAGAGTAGGTTTGATGAGTAACGGAGGCTAAACACTGCTGAAGAGTGTCTCGGCGATTGTAGGTTGGGATAACCACCGAAACCAGAAAATGTGGTCGAGCTTCCATAATCACGCCTGCCTTTGCCGAGCAAAGGATCAGTGCATCTTCTCGCTTCGGGAAATGAATTAGCGGAATTGCATCAACTTTTACGACCCATTCCAATCAAGTTTATAGCCCACTTTTCACGCCAAACTTTTGGCAAGGTAACAAACTTGTCAAGGAACGCTCCTATCAGGTAAAATCGATCCCACGGACTTGTCCTGAACCAAGAGCGCCAAGGATATATTCCGTCTGTATAAACATCTCGCAAGCCAGAGTCAATTAAATCGGTTTCCAATTTCTTCGCGCTGTAATACGTCATGGGTGGCGCTTGTTTGAATCCTTCCAGCTCTCTTTCCCAAACTTTAATCAAAGGATGCGATCCATTGGGAACAATAACAGCCACCGCACCACCCTGCTTCGTTACGCGCACCATTTCTTTCATCACTCGCAACCTACTTGCATCATCCAGCCAATGCTCGACCACACCTTCGTTAAAAACTAAGTCAAATGCGTTGTCCCTAAAGGGAAGAGTTTCAATATCACCGCAACAAAAACTGCTTAACAGTGCAAATGAATCGCCATACAAGGAGTAACCTGAAATTCTGACCTCTCTTAACACCTCAAAGGAGTAATCAAAAACAAAAGCGTGGTTGCCAAGAGCGACAAAAGCCAAACTAAACTTGCCACTTCCACATCCCGGCTCAAGGACTCGTGCATTCTCTGGCAAATCTGCGTAGTGCCTCAAGAGCTTGATGTAAGGCGACCTCAGAAAGCGATTCAAGAACTGCGCGCTAATCTTTTCACCATAGCTTCTACCTTTCAGAAGCTCAGCCCATGCTTGTCCCACTGAGGAGCTCATGTTTTCTCCTGTAAAACACAACTTTAGGCTATTGACTCAACGAAATCTGCCAATGCTTCCTCATGCCTGGTCCAGGTAAATTCCTCTGCTCTCCTCCGCGCTGCTTCAGACATAGCCTGACGCAGTGAATCATCTGTTCTCAAGCGCTCTAGACTCGAGGCAATAGCATCTACATCGCGTGGTTCCACTAGAAAGCCTTCCACCCGATCTCGGATCACTGACCCAGCACTCGGTGTCGTCACCACAGGCAAGCCACACGCTAATGCTTCGTAGGTCACCAAGGCACTGCCCTCCTCAATGCTTGGAAATACAAAGACGTCTGCCTGCTGAAAGAGTGATACTGGGTCATCCTTGTGTTCAATCATACGCAGACCTGGTAGATTGCGATACTGCCTAACGATGGGCTGAGCTTCTGGCAGTATGCGCCCTACTACCCATAGCTCTGCGTCCTTCCAATTGAGGGCTGCCCAAGCTCGCAAAAGATACGGAATACCCTTACGGATTCCTACTTGTCCAACAAAAAGAACTGTAAAAGGACGTGGTGAGCGTTTTTCTGCAGGACGGAAACGATCTATGTCCACGCCGTATGGTATCAGGATAAGCTTTTCTCTAGCGAAGCCCTGAGACAAAAAACTCTGCTGCACAAATTCTGAAGGTATTAGAACGTAATCAGCAAGCTTTAGCTCTGCCTCTGAGCGCTCTAAAACACAGCGCTGAACAGGGTAACCAAGCCCCCACCGCTCGTACTCCTCGGCTAGGACCTGCGTTTGATAACGAGGGTGAGCGCTTGCACGAATAAGAAAGGTTTTCATTCCCCTTGCACGAGCACGCTGCAAACTTTTCAAGGCATAGTTTCCCCAAGCCACGAGCACATCCGCCGGCTCCATATGGCGCGCTGCCCAGGCATCGAAAAGCAATTCTTGTAAGTGCCAAAGCCTGCCGCTTTGGTCCCAACTCGCCAGCTTACGCATCACTTTATCAACCAGCCCTAACTCGCGCACGAGAACCCGAGGAATGTCTCTCTGCTGATAGGCGCCACACAGCACTCGACGCAGCATGCCTCTTCGATACAGCCCCCAAGCGCCTCTGTAAGCTGTGGTGCCAATGCCAGCGCCGGCAAACTTGTTGCCGATGGAATAAATAGCGCTCACGCGCGATGCAGACTCGGCACCCATACGCGGCTCCTTAGTTCACGAACACCAGCTTTGAGATCGTCACGCTCCAGCAAGGCAATTCCCAAAAGGAGCAAACCCGCGAACAACCCCAGCCTTAAGACTACACTGGCAAGCGACAGGGATTGTACTGCAAGCATGGAAAGGAACCAGGCAGCTGCAAGCGCCAGCCCACCTACCAGCAACGGCTGGAACAATAGGCGCAGAGTCGAAAAGTCCACAAGCCGTTTCAGCGTGGGATAGAGCACCGCTACCCCAAGCACCAGCATTCCGTCCGCAGCCAGGGCAACTCCGTTGATGCCCCATAAGCTCCCAAGAAGAACGACCGCTGGAGCAAAGAAGAGCAACTGGAAGAAGTTCGCCCTCTGGAGCGCTTGCGGATGCCCTGTCGCAAGCAAGAGGTGATGAATCAGCATTAGCACTGGATCGAGAACCGCGTAAATCAGCATGAGCCAAAAGGTGACCAGCATCGGCTGCCATTGGTCGCCGATCACGAAGTGGATAAACTCAGGCAGCACAAGCGCAAAACCACCCGCAGCGACTAAGCTGGTGCGCGTGATCACGTAAGCAGCGCGCGCGAAAGCACGCGAGAGGCGCAGGCGGTCGTCTTGCAGTTGTGCAAATACCGCAGCAAACACACTCACCAAAGGGTTGGCAAGCAGGCGGCGCGGGTAATGGGCAAACTCGTACGCTCGGCTATACAGCCCTAGCGGCGCTTCGCCCAACCATGTGCCGATCCAGAAGTCATCAAAGCGATCTAACAGGTAAGTCATGTTAGAGGCAGCCCAGGTGGGCTTTCCGTATCTCCATAGCCAACGTGCAACGTTGCCGTCCCAGCCCAGCGCAGGTGTCCACTTCCTAAAAGGCCCCCAGAGCAAGAGAAACCGAACCGCAATCCCCACCACTTGCTCAGCCACCAAAGCCCAAACACCCCAACCCAGCCACGCAAGCGCAGGGGCAACCACTGTCATCGCCACCGCAGCAGCCACGTCCGTGGTTGCCAACTGCCGGAAAGCAAGCTGCTTGCGCGCAAGCGTCTCTTGGACTTGAGCAAGGCTGGAGAAGAAGAAAGTCGGGGTGAGCACGACCAGGACAGCACTTAAGTTCGGCGAGTGTGGGTTTGCATGCTGGAGCAAGGGCACCAGCGCAAGCAGAATGCCAAAGGCGAGCGCGTCCAGCCCGAGCCGCAGACCGAAATACGTGCGCATGAACGCACGGTCCGCCTG
>Ga0105160_1000710_pt1 | contig 14570 bp, 17 predicted proteins | sample GXS110809BmetaG_FD_89591 | JGI IMG/M metagenome (GOLD analysis project Ga0105160, IMG submission 89591) | Hot spring microbial communities from Gongxiaoshe hot spring, China to study Microbial Dark Matter (Phase II) - GXS 110809B | ecosystem: Environmental > Aquatic > Thermal springs > Hot... | reverse complement strand
GTATTATCTCTAACTCTCTAAATATATCTATTGCAATCTTTGTAACCCTATGCGCTTCTTCAGGGTTTACTCCTGTAACCTCTACCCTATCAGGATGGTACTTTATCATTATCTTCCTGAACCTTGCAACAACATCATGCCATCTTGCATCTGCTGGTAACCCAACCCCTTCCCAGGTTAGCATTGCTAATAGCCTATTCTTCCTCTCAAATATCCTCTCTATCTCCATCTTCTCCAACTCAACAACCTTCTCCCTAGGTCTCTCAGCCTTCTTGTTGAATATGAAGTGCCATCTTCCTAGAGTTCTTGCATCCTTCTCCTCTATGCTAGAAGAGATATCCTCTCCTGTAAGATGGAGCCTTATAAGATCCCATATCTCCTCATAGTAAGTATCCTCCAAGTACTTCCAGCTCACCTTCCTCTTCTCCCTCTCCCATACCTCCCTTATCCTTGCCTTCTCCCTAGGGTAAAGTATGCCTAATGCTATCCTCAGCAATGTCCACTCTAACTGCTTCTCCCTCCTCAGCCTATCCCTCCTCTCCATCTCCTCAGCACTGAACATGCTAACGTTATCAAGGATTATCGCCCTTGATGTCTCGCTTATCTCAGTTGTAGCAGTGTCTAGGAAGCTCTGATCCCTCTCTATAACCTTACCATGGTGAAGTGTATGGTGTATCTCTAGCCAACTAGAGTCCTTGAGGAAGTCGAACCATGCATTAAGGTATCCTCTCAACGCTATCATAGCCTTCCTCTGATTCTCATGTGATCCTGGCCATATGCCCTTGCTTGTATACTCAGCCCACTCTTTAAGGTTAGATGTTAGAGCATCGTTGGGATCAAATATCCTTCTAACCTCCCTTGCCTTTGCTAGCCCAGCATTGATGTAGAGCGTAAGCATGAATGCTATGCTGGAGGAGAAGAGTAGAGTGAATGCATCTACGCCCTTACCATTGAGATCATGTATCCTTGGATCAGCCCTCCATGCCTCCATAAGCCCATAGCCATAGAATATCTCATTGCTACTAGGATTTGCTAGTGCAGCAACGTAAGATGTAGGATCATTGAAGAGTATGAACGGGCTAGCATATCTATCACCAACGCATATCAACCTTATCTTGCCCTTGGATAGGTCATCAAAAGCCTTGTAAAACTCCTTACTCTTGCTTCCAAGGATATCTGCTATTGGATCAACAACCTTCTTAAATAGGGTTGAACCAAACATACCAATGCCATTACTCCTCCACTCCATAACCCCTCTCATATGCTCTAGAGCAGAGCGTATATACTCGTAGAAGGAATCATCCTGTAAGCTACCTTTATCCTTCCCCCATACTAGCATATACTCTACCATCTTGCCTCTAGCACCCATAGAGGAGGTAACCTCCTCTGCCATTATACTGCCCTCGCCCAGGTAGAGCAACGATAATTTATTCTTGCTTCGTTTATATAAAACATATTATGAGTATACTGCTAGTGCTATGGATATGACAGAACTAAGGGAGAAGGAGGGTATATATGCTACAGATACTGTTGATATGCTAGAAAGTATATTCAAACTGCAGAAGGAGTACATGAAGATGATCGAAGGCAATAGGATGGGTAAGAGTAGGGAAGAGAGGATCTCCCAACTATGCACTGCCATAATACATGAAGCCTGCGAGCTACAGGATCTTACAAACTGGAAGTGGTGGAAGAGTAGTATAGGATTCGATGAGGAGAAGGCAATGGAGGAGTTGATTGACATATTGCACTTTGTGGTACAGATTGCTATAGAACTTGGTATGGATGCTAGGGATGTACTTAATATCTATACTAGGAAGAATATTATAAACAGAGAGAGGCAGTTGAAGGGTTATTAGTTAGTTATAATCTTTAGACACAATATGTAATTAGATAGGCAGATAATAGGCAACAAATAATAGGCAAGCCAACCTACTATAGCCTAGACTAACTAGCTAACTAAGGCAAGGCAATAGCAGATTACAACAAAATCAGCAGGTAAGCCAGTTAGTAAGGTTATAGGCTACATTGTTAGGTGTTATAGGCGTTCATCGAACTGGATAGGTACTATGCTCCATGCAGTCTCTATATCTGCAGTACCCTTGATGTTCCATTCAATGCTATCTACATCTCCCCTTATGAGTTTATTCCATGAACTATCTATGTTGGATGAGTAGTTGAATGTAAAGTCACTGCTTACTGTTGTAGTCTGCCTAGTGAAGACTGGAGGCCTTCCTACCAATGAGATATCCTCATATGATAAGAAGTTCTTTCCAAGTGTAACACCATCTACAATAACCTCATAATCTATCTTAGATAGGGTGATTATCTTGTCGGTATTGTTGGTTATGCCAAAGTTTATTGTTAGAGTCATAGTGTTGTTGTTAAAGTCTACACTCTTTACGTTAATCCCCTGTATATTTATCCTTACAGACTTTGATATCTCCCCCTCCTCTATAACTGTCCTATACCATGCAGCCATGAATATAGCTATCATCACCACTGCTGCTCCTATAACAACCATCTTGCCCTTCCTGCCTAGGGTAAGCAACCCAGATCGATTGGATTATAGTAAGAGGTTATTATTATCTTTACCCTGCTTGAATGCAAGGTTATTATATTGCTGTAAGGATGATCTTACCATTGCTGATACACGAAGCGCTTATAACATGGATGCACTTACTCGCTGCAAGCATATGGGTTGGAGGCACGATCTTCCTAGGTGTAGTGGTTGCTCCAGTCCTTAGATATGGTCTGAGGAGCGATCTTGAGAGGTTTAATTTAACTATTATGATAGGGAAGAGGTTCAATAAAGTTGCTATACCTACACTCGCAGTGCTTTTAAGTACTGGTGTATACAAGGCAGTAACAACACCAGAGTTCTTGCTTAGCACTATGTATGGTAGCATACTCTTCGTTAAGGTAGGGGTTGTGATCTCAATGCTGATAATTTGGCTACTGCATATGAAGCTCTCCAATATGATAGATGTAAACGATTCTGTAAAACTGATGAGGGTTAGGCTAAGGGCGAGGATACTTGGGAATATACTTGTAGTCCAATCAGTTACAGTACTCTTCCTTGCTGCTATGTTAGACTCATTCTGAGAAACATCAGCAGGATACAGGTTATGACTACCTTACAGGTTCTATGACCACCTGATATACACCTAGCCCATTGGTATCCTTCTCTATATTATACCTACATGAGGTTATCCTACTAGCAATGTAGAGGTTAGTATCAAGGTGCTGGGATACACTGCTAACTGTATACCTTGATTTACCATCAGCAAGGCTCAATGGTAGTACAAGCATATCTGCAAGGTTTGTATCTACAGTTGCATTGCTAATATACGACTCAAGAAACTTTGAGGCTGCAGAAGCACCAACCTCCTCTGCCCTCTTACCCTTCTCCCCTATAGCATCCCCCCCTATGAACGGACCATAATCACTACCACTACCACTACCACCACTACTGCAGTAAACCAGTATAGATGAACCTGGTGATGCTGCTGGCTCTAGTGATACAGATCTGTGGGCACATACAACCCCTTCTCTCTCAAGCCTTACAAGTGCTCCTGCAACCTGACGCTCTGCAACATGCCTTGGTAGGTTAGAGCATACACTAACTATCCTTGCATCTAGCCTTGGAGCACTAAGCAGATCCAATGCTTTAACCCCTGCACATGGTTCTATCGATACATGCACTACACCTCCACCTATAGGATAGTATCCACGCTTCTCAACAGATACACTGAACTCTATGCCTATGGCTTTGAACGCTGGTCTTACAACATACCTCATGTAGTCTAGCGTTGGGCTCCACTTCACATCTGTGCCTCCAACTAGTTCCATCTCTAGCCTATTTCCAGATATGCTTACTGCAGGTATCAATGCTTGAAGGACCAAGGTTATGCTGCCTGCAGTCCCTATATCCATCCTCTTCTTCCTATTCCTATTACTGTTAATACTGGTACCATCAGCCTCCATTGGTATGAACCTTATTATGCTAGAGCCTACCTCAACATTCTCTACTCTAGCATTGAATATCTCTGCAAGTATCTTAACTGTAGCAGCATGTTGTGGTCTAAGTCCTGGGTTTGGTCTCTTTGCCCTTATGTTGAATACCTCTATCGGCTTCTTGGTTATTACAGATAATGCTATTGCTGTTCTAAGTATCTGCCCTCCTCCCTCTCCATATGAACCATCTATCCTTACCAACTCCATATCAGTCATTGACATGTATATTCCTGCTACTTAACTATCTTTACACTTCCCATGGGATGAGTTATCAAGCATGATATGCAATCTACTCCTGAATAAAGGAAGGCTGAGGAGTGCAAATAGATTAGAGCAAGAGATACTCAATAAAGCAAGCAATAAGCAATCAATCAATCAACCAACCAGGCAGGCAAGCAAGCAGTGCTTAGTCTAGTATGATTGAGAACCTGCAAGATAGACGAGGGAATAGTATAATAGTATGATTAAGCAAATAAACAAGTAAACAAGCAAAAAACAAGCAAGCAGAAGAGCCATGGATGTAAGATCAAAAGAGCAACAATCTGGTTTATTTAGAGGTATGATATAATTGCTCTAGAGCAGGTATGCATGGGCTACTTGTAGGTAGGTTCCAGCCATTCCATCTTGGGCATCTTAGTGCTGTTGAGCATGCATTGAAGAGCATTGATATGCTCTGGCTAGTTATAGGTTCAGCAGATAAGAGCCATGAGCCTAGGAACCCATTCACAGCAGGCGAGAGGTTGGAGATGATAAAGTATGCACTGGATGCACATGGGATAGATGCAAGGAGATGGCATGCAGTGCCAGTGTATGATGCAAGCATACACTACCTCTGGGTTGCACAAGTCAACATGCTAGTGCCTAGATACGATGTTGTCTTCACAAATGATCCATTCAGTAGGATGCTCTTCGAAGCATATGGAAGAGGCAAGGAGGTGAGGGAGGTACCTTTGCTTAATAGGACAGAGTTATCTGGCACTGAGGTGAGGAGGAGGATTGCCAATGGGGAGGATTGGAGGCAGTTGGTGCCAGAGCATGTAGCATCAGTTATAGATGCTATAGATGGTGTAAGAAGGGTTAAGATCCTTTATTCTATGGGAGAGATGCATAGGCATGGTAATGGCTAATAGCAAAATGCATCAATATAATTTATTATGATGGATGAATTGATGTATAGATGGATGTATGGATGAATGGATTTGGCACTAACAATAGGTTTATGTAAGAGTCTAGGTACACTCTTGCTTATGATGTATCCACCAGAGTATCTAGTGATGATCCCTGGACCTACAAATGTACCATACAGGGTTATGCAGGCTATGCTTGCACCAATAATAAACCACAGAAGTGATGACTTTAGAGTATTGCATAGATCACTGCAAGAGAAGTTAAAGTATGTATTCCAGACTGAGAACGATGTTGTTGTACTAACTAGTAGTGGTACTGGTGCAGTTGAGGCATCTGTTGTTAACCTTGTACGCAAGGGTGATAGAGTGCTCATCCCTGTTAATGGTGAGTTTAGTGAGAGGTTAGCAAAGATGATAGAACTTGCTGGGGGAGAGGCGATAAAGGTGAAGGCACCATACGGTAGTATACCATCCTATGAGCAGGTTAAGGAGGCTTATGATAACAACAAGAACATAAAGGCTCTCTATGTTGTTTACAACGAGACATCTACAGGCACAAGGATAACATGGCTTGATAAGGTTAAGGATATGCTTGCAAGGGATGACTCTTACTTTGTGGTTGATGCTGTATCCAATCTAGGAGGAGATGATCTACCTGTGGATAAATGGGGCGTTGATGTATGTGTAACAGCAAGCCAGAAGTGCCTTGCTGCACCTCCAGGTGTTGCACCACTATCTCTAAGCAAGAGGGCTGTGAAGTTCATGAAGGATAACCCTCCAAACACACTCTACCTCAACCTACCAAGGTACCTAAAGTACTATGAGGAGAATGCAGAGACACCATTCACACCTGCACTATCGTTGTACTTTGCTCTACATGAGGCATTAACGATAATAGAGGAGGAAGGCATAGATGCAAGGATAAATAGGCATAAGGAGTGTGCAAAGGTATTCTATGACTCATTGGCAAAGATTGGGTTTGAGCACTTTGCTGAACCATCGTGTAGATCACATACAGTAATAGCATTAAAGTATCCAGATGGGCTTGAGGATAAGAGGTTCAGGAGCACTCTAGCGAATGAGTTCAAAGTGCTCGTTGCTGGAGGGTTTGGTGAGTTGAAGGGCAAGATATGGAGGATAGGCTGCATGGGTGAGGTCAATGGCTACCATGTTAAGAGAACTATATCATCTATAACATCAACGTTGGAGATGCTTAATGCAAAGGCTACTCCTCTAACCTGATAATATATTATCTTCTTACTAACTACTTGTTGCTCTTTAGTAAAAAGGTTCACCATAACTAGCTGCATCATTGGTTGGTTTAAGATTAATAAGGGAGCATCATAAAGCCATATGCATGCCATTCAGTAAAGGTTCGTTACTACTTGTGGATTACACTGCCAGAGTGAAGGATACCAACGAGGTTATAGATACAACTAGCGATGAGGAGGCAAAGAAGCATAACATCTATGATCCTAACAAGGTGTATGAGCCTAGGCTTGTATCGGTTGGGGATGGCTGGGTGTTGAAGGGATTCGATGAGGTACTCCTTAACGCAAACCTCAACGAGGAGACAACTGTGGAGATACCTCCAGAGAAGGCGTTCGGGGTTAGAGATCCAAACAAGGTTAAACTCATCCCATTGAGGAAGTTAGGAGATAAGGCTGATGAGGTAAGCGTAGGTGATGTTATTGAGATAGATAATAGGGTTGGGATAATAAGATCGATAAGCTCTGGAAGGGTTCAGATAGACTTCAACCATAGGCTTGCTGGAAGAACTATAGAGTATAGGTTCAAGGTAGTTAAGTGCATCGAGGATGATATGGAGAAGGCAACTGCACTGATAAGGAGGAGGATGCCTGTAGATGCCAATAAGTTAGGCTTATCGTTCAATGCTGGTGTGTTGGAGGTTATGGTACCAAAGGATTACTATATGCAGGAAGGCCTTCAGGTTATAAAGCGTGCTATAGCCAATGATATCTTCAGATATGTAAAGGGCGTGAAGAGTATAAGGTTCATAGAGGTCTATGAGAGGGCTGAGGAGGTGAAGGAAGAGGCAGGTACAGAGAAGAAGGTGCAGGAGGCTGAACAAGTAGAGAAGAAGGATGATGATAAGGAAGGGAAGATAGAGGAACAGCAACAAGTACATGAACAAACAAACAAGGTATAGGGGGTAAGTGTAGGCAGGTCTGTCTTGTTATTAAGAGCCATATTTGATAAAGATTATGATGTAAAGAGTAATGAACGAATTAATTAGCGAAGAAGGAAGGAAGGAAAGAAGGAGAGTAAGGAAGTAAAGGAAGGAAGAGATGGGATGGGTATGAGCACTAAACCTTGCACATACTGCAATGCTGAAAGTGTCTATTATAGACACTACTCTGGAGAGTATCTATGCTCTAGGTGCTTCACTAGATCGGTGCAGAGAAAGGTTGCTAGGACCATCTCAAGGTACTCCATGATAAAGCATGGAGATAGGGTTTGTGTTGCAGTCTCTGGGGGCAAGGATAGCCTATCCCTTCTTCACATACTGAGCAAGAGTGCTAGGAGGCATGGTAATGAACTTGTAGCAATAACCATAGATGAGGGTATAACAGGTTACAGGGATGAGTCCTTGAAGATTGCAAAGGAGTTTACCTCCATGCTTGGGGTTGAGCATGCAATACTCTCATACAGGGAGTTATTTGGTAATACACTTGAAGAAGCACTTAAGGTAAGGGATGAGAAGGCTATCAGCATGAGTGCATGCTCCATATGTGGAACGTTCAGGAGGAAGGCAATCGATTCTGCTGCCAAGGTTGTTGGTGCTGATGTAATAGCAACAGCACACAACCTTGATGATATGCTCCAGACATTCATAATAAACATCTCTGCTGGAGATGTAGAGAGGATAGCATGGATGTACCCAGAGCCTGTAGAGTATGCAAATGGTTTGAGGAAGGTGAAGCCCTTACTTGAGGTTTATGAGCATGAGATAGCATTCTATGCCCTAATCAACGATATACCATTCCAGAGTGAGCAATGCCCATACATGAACGAAGGGATGAGGAGTAGCATAAGGGAGTTCCTTAATGCTTTAGAGCAGAGGCATCCTGGCATAAAGTACAATATGCTTAGAACCATACTAAAGGTATCCAAGGTGCTCAGGGATAACCTTGAGTTCAAGAGGTATAGATGCGTTGTATGCTCGAGGGAATGTAGCAATGCTAGTGGTGTATGCTCCTCATGCATGCTTACAATGATGCTTGGGGATGGTGGTAGTAGTAGCAGCAGTAACAGTAGCAGTAACAGTAACAGTAGCAACAATAAGGTAAGGAAGGACAACTACATTATTGATGAGTAGTTGTATCATTCTTTATTCATGCTATCATGATGACTTAAGATTAATAAGGTTAGTTAGTTAATGATGAGGTATGAAGAGGGTTATCTTCTACACAGGTAAGGGAGGTACGGGCAAGACTGTAACATCTTGCGCTACAGCACTTGCATGCTCAAACCTAGGCTATAGAGTACTGCTCATGTCAACTGATCCAGCACATACACTTAGCGATGCATTCAACATGCAGATAGGAAATGAGTCTACGCTAGTTAAGGAGAACCTCTACGCAATCCAGATAGACCCTGTGGTTGAGATGGGAAAGCAGTATCAGCAACTCCTAGCATACCTTGCATCTCTCTTCTCCTCCCGTGGAATAGATGAGACAATAGCATATGAGATAGCCATGCTCCCTGGGATGACCCAACTCTTCTCCATGCTAAGGCTTGAAGAGTTATCATATAGCAATGATTACGATCTTGTCATTCTGGATATGATGGCATCTGGCGAAGCATTAAGATACCTATACCTGCCAAAGTTGGTTGGGAGTCTGAGCAGGAGGCTCTTCAGCTTTGCAGGACTCTTCAGTGGGATGGCAAGGCTCCTCGAACCTATAGCAAAGATGCCAGCACCATCATCCGATGTTATCAAGACTGAGATGGAGCTTATAGGCAGGCTTGAGAGGCTAGCAGATATACTCAAGGATAGGGGGCTTACCAGTGTAAGGCTTGTTGCAAACCCAGATCTATTCAGCATAGAGAATGCAAAGAGGTCATTGATGGCTGCAAACCTCTTTGGGCTCAACGTTGACCTTGCTGTTATAAACAAGATAATGCCTAGGGTTGATGAGCCATACTTTGCTGGCTGGATAAGGCAGCAGGAGGAGTATGTAAGGGATGCTGAGATGAACTTCTACCCAATCCCTGTAAGGAAGGCAAGGCTATTCGAGAGCGAGTTGAGGGGCATGGATATGCTTGAGAGATATGCAAGGGAGTTGTTTGGAGATGATGATCCAGCAGGTTTATTCTTCAAGGAGGATATATTCAAGTTTGAGTACAACGATGATAGCTTCAGCATGAGGTTTAGGGTTCCATTCACTGAGAAGGATGACTTTGAGTTAGAGCGTTTGGGTGATCAACTAACGATAAGGATCAAGGGTGCTACAGGTAACATAGTGAATATTGTGCCATTGCCATCTGCAACTGTAGGCATGAGGCTCTCAAAGGCAAGACTTCAAGGCTCAGAGTTGATAGTCATCTTTGAGCGTTGATACTTATTTACTTACTTCTCTATCTATCTATCTATCTACCATACATAATGGAAGATCCTTGCCATCTGTTTGCTTATTCTACCTTTACCCTCTCCCTTACAGGTTTGCTTGCTTCACCCTCAAGGAACTCAACATACCTGCTTAACCATGAACCTACTAGCCTATTCAGTAGCAACATAATCCTTGCTTGGAGTATAAGCATGGATATGCTTGTATCAAATACTACTGATATTAGTGATGATAAGGTATCATCCTTACTCCTCTCGCTCATAGCCTTCTTCCTACCTACTACCTTATTAATTACTTTACCAGTTCATAAACCTTCAATAGGTAACAGGTTACTCCTGTTAAGATGCTCAAGGGCGTAGAGTTCAGATGCAACCTCTGCTATTGGCCTAACCAATACTCCAGTTGCATTAACTATCTCTGCTGTCTTGTTACTCCATAAGGATGCGAATGAGAGCATACAGTCTGCATATGCAGAGATAGCATCCCTAGGCATCATGGGAGGTACATCAGACTTGCCACTAGCATAGAGTTGCCTCCATCCATTATCTATGTACCAGTTCCTAAGGAACTGCTTGCTCACATCAACCATATGCCTCTTCTTTATCCTTAACCCATCCTTTACAGCATCGATCCTTGATGCATCTAGCCTCCATCTTCCCATGTAGAAGTCAAGGAACCTTTCAACCATGCTCACATCCCTTATCTCAATCATATACCTATCCTCCTCTGGGTTCCCAAATGTATCTGCCAAGCCAACATCACCATTAGAATCAACATAGACCTCATACTTGCCATCGAACCTAAGCAACCCTCTCTGCTCAGCATATCTGCAGATCAGCATAGTGCACTCCTTTATCAGTTCATGTGCCTTGCTCCACTGCTCATCTGTAAGCCTTGATCTTATCCTTGCCTCATCCCTGCTCAGACTTATGTCACCTCTCTTATCGTACTTGGTTGTGTATGATAGGATCAACTCACCTTTAGCAGATGAGGGTATAAGTTCACCCCCCTCTGGCATGCTTGTAAACCCATATGAATTGTAATCCTTCCTGCCTTGCCTCATATCTGCTAGCAGGGATGACCTTGGATGCAAGTAGTAGTTGAATATGAACTCAAGATCAACCATCCTGTTCCTTGCTCCTACCTCTACCTCCATCTGATCGAGAGGAAGTTCCCTTCCAGGTACTCTAACAACATAAACCTTGAATCCATGCTCCATAGCCTCTATGAAGCATGTCTTTATGCCAGAACTGCTAGCAAGTTCAAAGCTCTTGCTTATTATATAACGCATTGCTAAGCCCTTATGGGGTATTGAGAATGGCCACTTGCCTCTAACCTTGTAATCAAAGATGGAGAATGTATCCTTTGGTATGAAGTAGCCTATGCCCATCTCATCACCCTTAGGCTCTACCTCTATAAGCAGGTCCTTCGATGAGCCCTCAACCCTTCTTATCATAACTAATAGGAGCAGGCATAGGATTAAAAACCTACTGAGTGAAGGTTTTAATAATACATCATTGGCAAGAGGTTCATGCCTATACCTGCTGCTGAACTTGATGAGTCCAATGATCCCGTGCTTATAATCAAGGAGTTCCTCAAGAGGAATGGTGATGAGGCATGGACGCAGGAGGAGATAAGCGAGCATACAGGATTGGATATGACCACTGTATACCAGATATGCCAGATGCTAAGAGCAAGGTATATAGAGTCTATAGCAAGGGAGGAGTACTTCCCAATAAGGGCTGTTGAGAGGTATGGTCAGACATACTATGCATGGAACCCTAAAGGTAAGGGCAAGGGTAAGAGTAGTGCTAGGAAGGGTAGTAGAGGTAAGAAGAGTACATCTTTGGATGGGAGTAGTGATGGGGGCAGTAGCGTTAATGCTAAAGATAGCGTTAATGCTAAAGTTACTCCTCAGGATAGTATATCTCAACTATGATGTTGAACCCATGCTCTCTAAGCCTTGATTGAAGGTAGTTTGCAAACTTGTCAAGATAAGTATGCCCTTTAGCCCTTAACATCTGCAGCATAACATTGCCCATATCATCTATGAAGTTTATATCTATGCTGATTGTGAAGAACCTCCAACCCATGCTCTCCATAAGGTTGCTGAATGTAAGATAACTATCCCTGTGTAGCTTTGCCTCTAGATCATGCATGATATCCTCTATCGCTCTCCTAACCTTGCTATAATCATCTGTAGTCTTTATCCTGAAGTCTTGTAATAGCATCAATCTATACTATCTCTTGAGCATCCTTAAATACAGATATGGCTAGCCTTGCAAACTTGGCTAGAGGTATAAGATCCTCTTTGACCACATCTAGAGTGAAGAATCTGACTGCATGATTACTCTTCCTAAGCTCCTTCCATAATCTAATCAACTCCTTCAAGTGTCTATACATTGTATAATTCTCCATAACAATCCACTGCTCTACACTCGATCCGCTCATCTTCTTATCTATCAGCCTCTGCTTCATCTCCTGTATAGGCTCTGCACCTCTCCCAAATAGCATCTCTATCTCTATGCATGTAGTTCTGCCATTGTTAAAGTAGATATCTGGCATACCATATCCTTCAACCTCCTCCTCTACTCTAGCAAACCTATCCAGCAACTCTTTATAGCCTATTGCACCTCCTGCTACTGTATGTCTGAATTCTGCATCCTCAAGCAGTAGGTCAAGCAAACTCTTCTTCAGTTCCTCCTTATTGCTCTGTATATGTAAATTATACTTGAAGCAGTATATATAGTACTATACTGATACCCATAGTAGACTAGCCTCTTTGATGTCCTTATTGCAATTGCTATTGTTGATAGGCTTTAGTATTAATCTCCATCATCTAGCGAATTGATCATATAAGTGGATATTTCTGCCCATGCTAGCCTTAATGTATTACCAACCTGTAAGCTTGCCATATATTCCTTGCCAGTCTATTACTGCCTTGTGATCATGCATTAGGTTGATGGGCCGGGAGAGATTCGAACTCTCGACCTCCGCCGTGTCAGAGCGGCATCCTAACCAGCTAGACGACCGGCCCAGTCAGATGGTTAATATGGCACATACTCTAAATACACATAAATTAATTTATCTATATTGTATGAGGAGGCTAAGGATAGCAAGTACACAGTTCATGCTCAAGCCCTACAATAGCCTATCCCCATTCATCGATGATGTCTCAAAGATGCTAGATATGAGTAAGGGCTGTGATATGGTTGTATTTGGTGAGTGGTTTACTTTAGGGTTAATTGCTGCTGATATTGATATTGGGAAGGCTACATACGATGATATACCAAGAATAGCAAGGTTTACAGATGATCTATGCAAGAGGTTTGAGGAGTTAGCAGTCTCAAGGAGACAGTGTATAGTTGCTGGTACTACGGTTGAGGAGCACTCTGGCAAGTATTATGATACATGCTTCATATTCATGCCAGATGGCTCTATGGAGAAGCATAGGAAGACGCACCTCTTCCCACTTGAGAAGGATGCATGGCATATGAGTGAGCATGATAGCATGGAGGTCTTTGAGTATGGTAGATGCTTTAATAATAGTGATAGTAGTAGCAGCATAAAGCAGGATTGGCTGAGTGTTAAGTTCGGTGTATGCATATGCTATGAATCACAGATACCAGAGTGCTCTAGGGTACTAGCATTAAATGGTGCTGAACTGATAGTATGCCCTTCACTAACTTTAACAGATGCTGGCTATAACAGGATAAGGCACTCATGCGAGGCAAGGTGTATAGAGAATCAATTGGTTGTTGTGCTCAGCAGTACGGTTGGTGACCTTGCTCCATTCCCAGTAAGGGGCATAGGTAGGTCTGCAGTGCTTGCACCATGCGATAAGCCATGGCCAAGCAACGGTATAATAGCAGATGGCATGATGAACGTTGAGCATACTGTCATTGCTGAGGTTGATCTTGATAGCATAAACTTGACTAGAGAGCATGGTGCTGCAAGGACACATAGGGATAGGATGGAGAAGATGCAACTCTATAGTAGATGGTTTGCTCCCTATGGTTAGGCAAATGATTATTATAAACAGACCTTCTAGCATTGGTTATGAGTGATTTTCTACCAGAAGAGAGGAGAGGAGTATACAAGGCTATCTATTCAAGGAGGGATGTTAGAGCACACTTTATATCAAAGGAGGTGCCAGATGATGTACTCTTTAGGATATTGGATGCTGCACACCATGCCCCTTCAGTAGGCTTCTCGCAGCCTTGGAACTTCATAGTGATAAGGGATAAAGGCATAAAGGCTAGGGTTAAGGAACTCTTCATGCAGGAGTTTGAACGCTCCTCCAGCATGGTAGAGGATGAGCAGAGGAGGAAGAAGTACCTCTCACTCAAACTAGAAGGCATAATGGAGGCTCCAGTTAACATATGCGTAACCTATGATCCTAACAGGTTTGGACCATTCATAATAGGGAAGAGTAGTATACCAGAGACTGGGCTCTACAGTGTATGCTGTGCAATACAGAACCTATGGCTTGCTGCAAGGGCTGAGGGCATAGGTGTAGGATGGGTAAGCATACTGAGCAATGATAAACTCAAGGAGGTTCTAAGGATACCTGAGGGGATAGTGCCTGTAGCATATCTATGCTTAGGGTATGTAACACACTTTGAGAGCATACCAGATCTTGAGAGGGTAGGATGGTTAAGCAGATTACCATTGGAGGATGTGTTATACTTTGAGCAATGGGGCAATAAAGATGGTAATAAGGATAGGCACATATAGCATGAGATGAAGATATACAACAAGTGGTAAGATGAGGTATCCCATAAATAACTAAGAGTTATAAGACCATTTAGGGAGCAGTATAGCTGTATATGAT
>Ga0105160_1000708_pt1 | contig 14609 bp, 12 predicted proteins | sample GXS110809BmetaG_FD_89591 | JGI IMG/M metagenome (GOLD analysis project Ga0105160, IMG submission 89591) | Hot spring microbial communities from Gongxiaoshe hot spring, China to study Microbial Dark Matter (Phase II) - GXS 110809B | ecosystem: Environmental > Aquatic > Thermal springs > Hot... | reverse complement strand
CTCCAGCGCTTCGGGAATCCACTGCAGGATCTCGTCACGGGCCTCTACGCTCAAGGGCCGCAACACACCACCAGGAGCTCCCCAAGATGGGTGAATCCTCTTGCCCCCTACAAGCTCAATGATGCGCTGGCCGAATTGACGCAGCCGGATTCCCCTGCGCACAAACTCAGGTTCCTGTTCCGCTAGGCCGAACAAATGTCGACGCTCGACGGGCGCGTCCATCCCCAATAGCAGGTCCGGCGAGGACAAATGGAAAAAGCTCAGCGAATGCGACTGGAGAACCTGAGCACAATTCACCAAACGCCGTTGCTTGTAAGCTGCCGGCGGCAATTCCACGCCGAGGATCATGTCACCCGCCTTGGAGCTGGCCAGGATGTGGCTGATGGGGCAAATCCCGCAGATTCGCGACATCAGCCCGGGCATTTCGTGGAGTGGGCGTCCCTCGGCCAGCTTCTCGAAGCCGCGGAACTCGGTTACGTGAAACTGTGCGCTTTGAACCTCGCCATGGTCATCGACGTAAATCGACACCTTGGCGTGCCCCTCAATGCGAGTTACCGGGTGAATCACAATCCGCTGGCTCATGGCTTATCCAAACTTCTTGCGGGCGATTTCCGGCTGTCGACCCTCGATTAAGGCCATCAAGAACTCGTAGATTTCTGGCCCTGAAGGAGGGCAGCCTTGCAGAAAGTAATCCACTTGAACGACCTCGTGGATCGGGCGAGCTCGTTCGAGCAACCGTGGCACGGCCGGGTTTCCCCGGGGAACTCCCACCACGGGCGTCGCCGTTTCCTGGAAAGCTCGCGCTAGCACCTCTTCCACCGGAAACACATTTCGGAGTGCGGTCACGTTCCCCGTCACAGCACAATCGCCGAATGCCACCAGAATGCGCGTGCGGCGACGAATCAACCGGATCTGCTCCAAGTGTTCCTCATTGGCGACGGCGCCCTCCACCAGCGTGATATCCACTTCGGGGAAGTCTTTGTAATCGGTGAAGGGCGAAGCGAGCAGTTCCACGCGCTGGGCCAACTCCAGCAGCCTCTCGTCCATGTCCAGAAACGACATGTGGCACCCTGAGCATCCCCCCAGCCACACCGTGGCTAGGCGGATTTTCCTGTTCACCGGATCCATTGCCGCTTCTCCCTGGCCGTGACGATGTACTTAAGGAACCGCCGATCCTTGTACATCTCACCAACCGTCTTGCCCTTTTCAAACAGCGCTCCAGTGGGACAGACCTGCACGCATTTGCCGCAACTCGTGCAGGTCTCCGAGTTGCCCCAGGGCTCGCCCATGTCGGCGACGATCATACAGTTGACGCCGCGACCAGCCACGTCCCAGGTATGGGCTCCTTCGACCTCGTCGCAGACCCGCACGCAGCGCGTGCAAAGAATGCACCGGTTGTGGTCCAAGCCGAAGCGTTCGTGGCTCATGTCCACCCCGAGCCTGGGGAATCGGTAGTAGACACGCACGTGGTCCACGCCCAGTTCCGCCGCCAGGTCCTGCAGCTCGCAGTGACCGTTCTGCACACAAACGGAACACACGTGATTGCGTTCAGCAAGCAAGAGCTCCACAATCAACTTCCGGTGGCGGCGCAAACGCTCGGTTTGTGTGCGGACGACCATCCCTTCCTCGACTGGGGTCAAACACGCTGCGGCCAGCTTCGGCCAGCCTTCGATCTCCACCAGGCACAACCGACACGCCCCCACATCGGAAATCCCACCCACGTGGCAAAGCCGCGGAATCCGGATGCCGTTGTTCCAAGCCACGTCGAAAATCGACTCGCCAGCCGCTCCGGTCACCATCCGCCCATCGATGGTCAACGTTTTGATGCTCACTGGGCACCTCCCTCACGATCGGTCAACCGCGCTTCATACTCGTGGCGGAAGTACCGCAAGGTGCTCATGACCGGGTTCGGAGCTGTCTGCCCCAGCCCGCACAGGCTGGTCTCCTTCAGCAAGACACACAGCTCCTCCAGCAGCTCCAAGTCCTGTCGTGTCGCTTCTCTTCGGGAAAATCGGGACAGGATCTCGTGCATTTGCACCGTGCCAGCACGGCAAGGGATGCACTTGCCGCAGGACTCATCCATACAGAACTCCATGAAAAAACGGGCCACGTCTACCATCGAAGAAGAGTCGTCCAAAACGATCAGCCCACCCGACCCCATGATGGAGCCAATGGCTGCCAGGGACTCGTAATCCACAGGCACGTCCAAAAGCTCAGCGGGGATGCAACCGCCGGAAGGTCCACCAGTCTGAGCCGCCTTGAACTGACGCCCTTCTGGTACCCCACCCCCAATTTCGAAAAGGATCGTCCTCAGCGGCGTGCCCATAGGGACCTCAACGAGGCCGGTGTTCCTCACCGCACCGGCTAAGGCGAAGACTTTGGTCCCCTTGCTCGTCTCGGTCCCGATCGACGCGAACCACCGGGCACCGTTCATGATGATCGGCGGCACATTAGCGAAGGTCTCCACGTTGTTGATCAACGTCGGCTTGCCCCACAAGCCTCGCTCCGGTGGGTACGGTGGCCGCTGCCGAGGCGTACCGCGCTTGCCTTCGATGGAGGCGATCAAAGCGGTTTCCTCGCCACAGACAAACGCCCCAGCGCCGATCCGCAAATCCACCCGAAAGCCGAAGGTCGTCTCAAAGATTCGGTTGCCGAGCAGACGTTCCCGCTCGGCCTGTCGGATAGCTAGTTGTAAGCGCTGGATCGCCAACCCATACTCGCCGCGCACGTAGATGTACCCCTGCTGCGCACCGACCGCATAAGCCGCGATGGCCATGCCTTCCAGCACGCGGTGTGGATCGCCTTCCAGCACGCTGCGGTCCATGAACGCCCCAGGGTCGCCTTCATCGGCGTTGCAGATCACGTACTTGATGTCCCCCGGCTGGCGGCGTACCAACTCCCATTTCAGGCCAGTGGGGTATCCTGCTCCTCCCCGACCACGCAGGCCACTCGCCTTGATCTCCTCGATCACCTCCTCTGGCGTCATCTCGGTCAGCACCTTCGCCAGGGCCTGGTAGCCACCCATAGCCACGTAGTCATGCACGCTTTCGGGATCGATGTAGCCGCTGTTGGCGAGAACGATTTTCAGTTGGCGGGTGAAGAACGGGTCGTTCAGATCCAAGCGCTTGGCCTCGAGGCGACGCCGGTCCGCTGGATCCTCGCTGAGTAGCCACAGGGCCTCATCTGGGGTTAGTTGCGCGTAAATCGCCCCATCGGACTGGGTCCTAACCAAAGGACCGCGACTGCACAAGCCCATGCACCCGCTTCCACAAACCTCCACTTGGCCCTTCAACCCCCGCGCTTCAATCTCTGCTGCCAGAGCCCGCCGGACGCTCTCCGATCCGCACGACAAGCATCCGGCCGCTGAGCAGCAATAGATCCGCTCCCTCAGCCGCGCCAGGCGCTCCCGCTCACGATCGCGCATCTCATACAGTTCCTCAACCGTCATCGCGCACCTCCGCGACTGCCAATGCATCTAGCCTTCGATTCAGCTCTTGGGGGGTCACGCGCCCCAGAATCTCCCCGTCCCAAACGATAACCGGAGCTAAGCCGCAAGCTCCCACACACCGGGCGGTACCTACACTCACCTTCCCGTCCGGGCTGGTCGATCCAGCCCGAGCGCACCGCCTCTCCAGCACTTCGAGCAACCCGAGAGCCCCTTTCACATAACAGGCCGTGCCCATGCATACCATCACGGTGTGCTCGCCCCGGGGCTGGAGAGTGAAGAAGTGGTAGAAGGTGGCCACGCCGTAAACATGACTCGGCGGCAGGCGCAACTTCCGCGCAATTTCTCGCAAGAGCCCAGGAGACAAATACCCGTACAACTCTTGGGCCGTGTGTAACACCTCCAGGAGCGCGTCACCCGCGTAATGGTGACGCGACATGGCGCGCTCCAACATCTTGGCTCGCTGGTCCACTGCCTGTCCGGATGAACGTTCCGGCGAATTAACGCTGGTTTGCGCTGACATGACGTTGCACCTTCTTGGGTACGTAAATGCAGCTAGGCTCCTCGCCCATGTAGTCGCCCGTCATCCCGTAAGCGCGGGCCCGGCAACCCATGCAGACTTGACGGAATTCGCACGCACCACACTTCCCCTTTAGCCCTTCCAGCGTCCGCAGTTGCAAAAACACCGAAGCCTTTTCCCAAATGTGCTGGAACGACTGCCGCCGCAAGTCCCCTGCGGGTACCGGTAAATAGCCACAGGGAAACACCTGGCCCTGGTGGGAAATGAAGCAAACAGCACTTCCTGCTAGACAACCTCGTGTATGAGCGTGCATGCCCTCACGGGCCAGCTCCGGCAGTTGGAGGCCACGTCGACGCGCTTCCGCACGCCGCTGATGCAAGATCCGGTAATAATGCGGCGCGCAGGTGGCTTTCAATTCCAGGCCGGAATCGAGCGACCGCTCGTAAAACCAGTTCAAAATTTGCTCCACTTCGTCGCCCGGGATCATCTGTTCGTCCTTGATGGTCAGCCCACAACCGACCGGCACCAGCAAGAACATATGAAACGCGTCCACCCGCAAGTCGCGAGCGAGCTGGAGCATATCTGGCAGTTCGTGGACGTTATGGCGGGCTATCGTCGTATTAATCTGCGTAGAAATTCCCAGTTCCTGCAAGCACCGAATTCCGCGCAAGGCCGCTTCAAAAGCTCCCGAGTGCCCGCGGAAGGTGTCATGCGTAGCCGGCCGCGCCCCATCTAAGCTGATCGAAACCCGCTCGATCCCCGCCTCGCGAATCCGCCCCGCCATCGCTTCGTCGATCAGGGTCCCGTTGCTGGCAAGGGCCACCCGCAAGCCCCGCTGCCGCGCGTAACGCGCAATGTCGAAAACGTCGCGCCGCCACAATGGCTCACCGCCGCTCAGCACGAGGATCAGTGGTGCATAATGAGCGATCTCATCGACCACGCGGCGGCACTCCGCATAATTAAGGTCCTCCGGAGACATGAGTTCCGTAGCGCTGGCGCGACAATGGATGCAGCGCAGATTGCAGCCGGTGGTCAACTCCCAGAAAATCAACCGCGGTCGGTATTCTGGCATGAGCAGCCATCCCCCTCCACTCTGTGCATGCGAGCTGCCACTGGATTTGTTCCTATTTTCCCTTGAGTTGGCAGCATCTGTTCCGACCTGGCTGGGTGAAAGCGCACGACGACGCCCGTAGACCGGCAGACTTTCACCCCACCTCCAGGCAAAGCCGCTCGACTTTGGCTTATCGTTTCTCAGGCGAGCGGCGAGGCCACTGTGAAGAAATCATCCAGCACGGGTCAACACTTCCAACGCTTTGAGCACCTGAGGGTCGCGCTCCAAGGCCACCTGGTCGCCCCGTTCGACACCTAGGGCTTGATTGAACAGTTCCTGTTTGAGTCGGCTGCGGATCCACTCCCGCTCCGGCGACCACTCCGCCACGCTCGGTTGGATGCCCCGAACCGCCAGAAAGGCTTGAAATTCGTCCAGGAGCGAACTGGTGACTTCAAAGCCATCATCAATCGGCCCATGCGCCCGGAGCCACTGCGCCGCAAACAGCGGGAAGGCCCCGCTTGCTTCCAGCGCCATCCGCAACCGGGTGGTCGGCTCCGGGTAAACCACTTGGTCTGGCTGTACGCCACCCGCCACGGGCTCGGCCTCGCCAAGTTGCCGCAGTTGTCCTTGACGTAAGGGCCGCTGGATAGAGTACCCGCCCGGGGTGAAATAGTAGGCAGTAGTCAAAGCCAACCCGGCGCCTTCAGAAAGAGCGTAAACGCTTTGCACCAAGCCCTTGCCGTAAGTGCGCATGCCCACCAGCTTGGCTCGCTGGTGGTCCTTCAGCGCAGCCGCCACGATCTCTGCACCGCTGGCAGTCCGATCGTCCACCAGCACCACCAGTGGGAACCGGTAAGGCCGTGCACCTTCGGGCACGGTGATCGTCTGCTTGACTTGATTTCGCCCTCGTACGCTCACCAGTATCTTGCCGGGCTCGAGAAAAAGCGAGGCTACTTCTAGCGCCGCGTCCATCAACCCGCCGGGATTGTCCCGCAAATCCAGAACAAGCCCGGCCAATCGCTCTCCACCCAACTTCTCAATCGCTTGCTTCAGGCGCACTGCGGTCTCCGCCTCGAAGCTTTTGACCCGCACATACCCAATCCCGGGCGCCAGGAAGCATACGAGATCGACGCTGGGGGCCTCGACCTGCTCGGGCGTCATTGTTACCTCGATCAGCCCCTCTCGCCCCACGCGCCGCAGCTGCAAGCGTACTTGCTGGCGCCGCGAACGCGATAGCAGCTCAACGAGTTCTTCCACCGACAGCCACTGCAGCGGAATGCCATTGATGGCTAGAATCTCGTCGCCGGGTTCAATTCCCGCACGGGCTGAGGGAGTTCCGGGCACGGTCTGTAACACCACCACTCGTCCGGGCATTACCGAAACGACCGTGCCAAATCCCTTTTGCGTTGAAGTTTGCAGCTCTTGCAACTGTCGGAACTCGTCGGGATCCAGGAAGACGGAGTGAGGATCGAGCTGCCGCAGCATCCCCTGGATTGCCCCTTTCCAGATCGCCTCGTAAGGATTCGGTGGACTGGCCGCCGCAAGCTCCAAGACTCCGTAAAGCTCTGTCACTCGCCGGATGACCTCTTCAACTCCGCACACCTCCGGAACCTCGCAAGCCGAAGATGCGGCGAAACAGAACGTGCCGCACAGCAGAGAGCCAACCACCAGCTGGCGAGTCACCGCAATCACTCCGTATCGTAGTGTCACCGGCGATAGCGAGTCTGAAGCTTGCTCTGATGGCGCTCTAGCGCTAGCTCGATCAAGCGATCGATCAACCGAGGGTAACTTAAGCCGCTCGCCTCCCACATCCTCGGGTACATGCTGATCTCGGTGAACCCGGGGATGGTGTTGACCTCGTTGACGAACAGCTCTCCGGAGCGACGGTCGAGCAAAAAGTCGACACGCGCCATCCCCTCGCACTCCACCGCCTGGTAAGCCGCTATAGCCAAGCGCCGGACCTTTTCTAGCTGCTCAGTTGGGAGTTCGGCCGGAATGCGGAACTGGGTTTGGTTCAGGACGTATTTGTCTTCGTAATCGTAAAACTCCCGGGAAGGCACGATTTCGCAGGGCAGCGACGCTTCCGGGCACTCGTTTCCCAAAACAGCGCACTCGATCTCCCGAGCATCTACTGCTCGTTCCACAATGACTTTGCGATCGTACTGGGCCGCAAGCTGAAGCGCCGGCAGCAGTTCCGCGGGGTTTTTGACCTTCGACACTCCGACCGAGGAACCTAAATTGGCTGGCTTGACGAAAACTGGTAATCCCAATTCGTCTAACACGCGCTCAGGCACAAGCTCGCCGCGGCGCATCACCAGAAACTCCACCACGGGAAGTCCCCGTTCGCGACACAGCCGCTTGGTCACCTCCTTGTCCATGCCCGCCGCCGAGCCCAGGACACCCGCTCCCACGTACGGTAGGTCCGCCAACTCAAGCAAACCTTGTACCGTACCATCCTCACCAAACGTCCCATGCAGTACCGGGAAGACCACATCGATGTCAGGGTTGGCTCCGGGCTCGGGTAAGATCGGCCGCGGCTGCCATTTGCCTTCTGGCGTGATGAAGAACTCCAGCACTTCGTACTTTGAGCGATCGATAGCCGCCAGCACCGAGCGTGCGGAGCGGACCGAGACCTCATGCTCCCCGCTCCGGCCACCGTAGATGACCGCCACGCGCAGCTTCATTCTTCAGAACTCCGATCCGCCGGACCCACGAGCCGCATCAGCTTGGGACGCCTTGCGCTAGCCCAGCCTCAGGCGTAAGGTCGCCACTTCGCTGACCACACATGGTTGCCAGCCTTTCAAACTGCAACCGTAAGCACCCAGATCACCGGCCTCGAGGGCTACGTCGAGCACTTCGGCCGAACTAGCGGCACCTCCCCACGGTTTTCAGGGGCGTGTACGGTACAGCATGCGTGGAAAAGCGATCGTTTCCCGGACGTGATCTACCCCGCAGATCCAAGCAACAAACCGCTCGATCCCCAGGCCAAACCCCGCGTGGGGCACCGTACCGTACTTGCGCAAGTCGATGTACCAATCGAACGCCTCCCTCGGCAACCCGTACTCATCGAGGCGCTTGAGCAACAGATCCAGGTCGTGGATTCTCTGGCCACCCCCAACGATTTCGCCGTAACCTTCGGGCGCGAGGATGTCCACTCCGAGTACGCGATCGGGCTGCTCCGGATCGGGTTGAAAGTAGAACGCCTTGATCTTGGCCGGGAACCGGTCCACCATGACCGGCCGGTCGAATTCTTCACTCAGCAGCGTCTCATCCGTTCCGCCGAAGTCATCGCCCCAGACGATCTGGCTCCCTTTGCGGTGGAGAATCTCGATGGCCTCGTCGTAGGTCAGGCGTGGGAAGGGCTTGTCGATGGCCTCTAGCTTGGAAATGTCCCGCTCCAGCGTTTCCAGCTCCTGGCGCCGGTGGGTTAACACGTCGCGGATCACCGAAACGATTAAGTCCTCGGCTAGCTGTTTGACGTCCTCGAGTGTGGCGTAGGCCATCTCGGGCTCGACCATCCAAAACTCGGTCAGGTGTCGGCGGGTCTTGGATCGCTCGGCTCGGAAGGTCGGCCCGAAGCAATAGACCTTGCCAAAGGCCATTGCCGTGGCTTCATTGTAAAGCTGGCCGGACTGCGTCAAATAGACTTTCCCCTCATCGAAGTACGGGACTTCAAACAATGTCGTTGTCCCTTCGCACGCTGCCGGCGTAAAGATAGGCGTGTCCACCAGCGTGAAACCGTGGTCGTCCAGATAATTCCGGATGGAGCGAACTACCTGGTGACGGATCCGAAGAATAGCGTGCTGGCGCCGGCTGCGTATCCATAAGTGCCGGTGATCCAGCAAAAAGTCGATCCCGTGAGGCTTCGGCGTGATCGGGTAAGGATCACTTTCGGGTACCCGCTGGATGATCTGGGCATCTTTCACATCCAGCTCGTAGCCACCCGGAGCACGCTGCTCAGCGCGAACAGTTCCCGTAACGATCAGAGAGGACTCCTGCGTCAAGCGCCGGAGCGACTCGAAGACCGGCTCAGGCAGTTCCGTTTTGATTGCCACACACTGCATAATGCCCGTGCCGTCGCGCACGATCGGGAAGATGATCTTGCCCGAACGCCGCAGGTTGTACAGCCACCCGGCGATCTGCACGGTTTCGCCCACGTGCTGAGCCGCCTCAGCGATCGTGATCCTCTTCATCCCGCTCACTTTCTAGCTTCTCGAAAATTTCCTGAACCCGCCCCAAGGGATCGGCCATGCCTTCGACCTCCCGGAGCTCCAAAACCAAAGGAAGCTCTTCTTGATGACGCCGCAACAGCTGCATCACGCGCCGCCACTGGACGGTGGCTTCGGGCCGGCTGTATGGAAACCAGTGGAGATCGCCTTTGCCGTCGTTATCGTGCAGGTGCGTGGAGCGGATACGCGGCGCCATTTGCTCGTAGGCTCGTTCGATTCCCTCCATGAGGTTTGCATGGCCCACGTCGAAACAGTAACCAAGATCCAAATGGGTCAGCTCCATCAACAGGTTAAGGCGCTCCGCGCTGGAAAAGCCGTTCGGGATGTTCTCCACCAGCACCGTCACCCCCCGCTGATGAGCAAACACCTTCAGATCCTCCAAAGAAGAGAACAACGGATCAATGCGACGCTCGTCCCACTCCTGGTCCGGTACGCCTAAATGCTGGACCAGGAACCGAAACGGGATGGATTCCGCCACCTCGATCGCACGCTTGATCTCATCGACGTGATCGATCCGTTTGGGCTTAGAGGGCTCGGTGATATCGATCACTGCATGGGGACCTGACCGTCCCCACACCTCATCTCGGTACATCGGCGCGTGCAGGGAAAACAGTTCGAGCTCGGAATCGCGGAACCAGTGCGTCAGTTCGCGGATCTGCGCACGATCCCGGTAGTCGAACGACTGCCGCGCGCAAAAAATCTCTACGCCATCGACTCCGATCTTCCGGACCCGCTCCAACCAAGCCGTCGTCAACCGGTGGTTCGCAATCAAGTGTGTGGACAGGATGTGCTTCATCGGTCGTTCCCTTAGACTCCAGCGGCCCGGCCGTAGCCGCGGCGATCAGCTACCCCGAGCATCCAACCATCTTGAACAGCGATTGCCCCCACTTTGCCCACGTTGGCGATGCGTGCGACCCGGTGACCCTTCATCTGGAGGAGCTTAACAGTATCAGGCGAAAACCCAGGCTCCAAAACCAGCGCGTCGGGCCGCCACTGGTGGTGAAACCGCGGCGCGTCGACGGCATCGTGCACTTCCATTTTAAAATCCACCATGTTCAGCACCACTTCCAGCACCGCCGAAACGATCCTAGGACCGCCCGGCGAACCCAGTACGAGCCGGGCCAACCCGTCTCGCACCAGAATGGTGGGTGCCATCGAGGACAAAGGCCTCTTGCCTGGCTCCACACGGTTCGCTGGACCCTGGACCAAGCCGAACTGATTGGGTTGGCCCGGACGAGTGGCGAAGTCGTCCATCTCGTTATTGAGCAGAAACCCCGCTCGCGGAACGGTCACCCCACTCCCAAACAACCCGTTCAGAGTGTAGGTCAGGGCCACGGCATTCCCATCCTGATCCAGCACCGAAACGTGCGTCGTCTGCGCCCGCTCTCTTTCCAGCCCGTCCGGCCAAGCACCAAGCATCTGGCTGGGTGTAGCACGCCGCCAATCGATCCCTGATCGACGGCGAGCCAAGTAAGCAGGTGCGAGCAAACGCTCCAGGGGCACGGAATAGAACGCCGGGTCAGCCAGGCAGCAAGCCCGGTCAGCAAAGAACCGCCGCAGTGCCTCTGCTACGAAGTGGATGGCATCGGCGGAGCCCCAGCCGCAGCGCTCGTAGCCAGACTCCTCCAGCATGCCCAAGACTTGCAGCAAGCCAACTCCACCAGAGCTGGGAGGAGGAACTGTAACCACTTGCCACCCGCGATACTGCCCGACTAGCGGTTCGCGTTCTAGCGGCTGGTACGCGCGTAGATCTTCCAAACCGATAAGTCCACCGCCCGGTTCCATCGCAGCTACAATCAGCCGCGCCGTCTCGCCTTCGTAAAACTCCTCCGGGCCTTGCTCCGCTATGCGGCGAAGCGTTCTGGCGAGTTCGGGTTGATGGAACTGTTCCCCAGGCTGCCAGTAGTGGCCATCTTTCAAATAGACCCTGCGCGACTCTGCGAATCTTCCCAAATGCCGTGCCCTTCGGAGTTCCTCTGCCAGCTCGAATGGGACAGGGAATCCGCGCTCGGCCAGTTCAATGGCGGGTTGGAGCAACTCCGCCCATTTCAGCCGGCCGTAGCGCCGCTGAGCCAAACCCAAGCCTCGCACGGTTCCCGGCACTGCACATGCTCGCGGCCCCACGACGGCCGCCTCAGACGGAACAGTCCGATACAACTCCTCCGTCGCCCGCCTGGGTGCCACCTCCCGGAAGTCGACGACCTTCGCCCAGCCATCGGATCGGCGGTAAAGCAAAAAACCCCCGCCACCAAGGTTGCCTGCCTGAGGATACGTTACGGCCAGCGTGAAGGCTACGGCGACCGCAGCATCGATGGCATTACCCCCTTTGCGCAGAAAGTTAGCTCCGACCTCCGCAGCGAGTGGCTCCTCGGCCACCACCATGCCTAGACGCGAGCGGGAGGGTAGGCCCCAACCCGCTTGCCAACAGCCCGCGAGCCCTGCGGCGGAAGTCCGTAACCATTCGCGTCGCGTGTACCTCATTTGCCGAGTCCTTGTTGCCTTCGCCAACGCACCCATTCGAACATCGCTATGCCCGCAGCTACCGACACATTCAACGAAGACAAGGCGCCGGCACCCTGGATTCGCACCAGAAAGTCACAACGTTTTCGAGTGGACTCCCGCAAGCCGCGTCCCTCGCCTCCGAAGACCATGGCCACTGGCTCCTGCCACTCCACACGATCCCACTCACGGTCACCCCTTTCGTCAAATCCGTAAATCCAGTAACCCACAGCCTTGCTCTGGTCCAGGGCTCGCCCCAAATTGGTCACACGGGCTACCGGCGTATAGGCTAAGCCACCCGCCGCCGCCTTGGCGACTGCTTCCGTAACAGGCGCCGCCCGCCGCTCGGGAATAACCACCCCACTTGCACCTGCAACTGCAGCCGTCCGGATCACAGCGCCGAGGTTTCTAGGGTCTTCAACACCGTCCAGGAAGATGACCAGCCCCCCTCGCGCCAGAATGTCCTCCAAAGGGACGTACGCCACCGCTGCCCCGACCGCGATTACGCCCTGGTGCTTGGCGGCCGGCGCTAGGCGATCCAGTGCCTCCGCAGGCTCCTGGTGCACCGGAACACCACGCTGCCGACACAGCTCCAAGATTTCGTGAAAGCGTCGCAGGTTGGCCCCTCGCTGCACAATGACCCGGTTTAGAGACCGCCCAGCTCGCAACGCCTCGACTACCGCATGAATCCCGCAAATGAGCTCCACTTCGATTGATGCTAGCGCGACCCGTGACCGGGTCTGTGGCTAGAGCTATATTTTGGTGATTTGTGCCAAGACAACCAACTCTGCTAGTAGAAGACAACAATGCTTTCCAGCCTCCGATCCGGCTTGTCTAGCCGGCAGCCTCTGTGGCGGGCGTTGCCCTGGAGCCTTGGCTTATTCACCGTCTACCTGGGCCTTGTACTCTTGCTCCAATGGCGGAATGGCGCCTTCACGGGCGAGTTCGGCGCCTATAGCGACGAGGCCGCCCACTTTGTGGCGGGTGTGATGGTGCAGGACTACTTACGGGAAGGCCTGAGCCGCTCGCCTCAGCAGTTCGCCGAGGAGTTCTACAGTCGCTACCCCAAGGTTGCGGTGGGCTACTGGCCGCCAGCCTTTTACATTTTGCAGGCGCTCTGGTACTGGATCTTTTCGCCCTCGCGATCTTCGGCGATGTGGCTGATGGCCTGCGCGACAGCCCTGCTCGCCTGGCTTATCGCCTCCACGCTGAGAAATGAGTTTGGGCTGCGTGCAGCGGTGCTCGCCGGAGCACTGGTCGTCTGCTGGCCCGTGGTTCAAAGTGTCTCGGCCAGCGTGATGATCGAGATGCCTCAGGCCGTCGTGACCACGCTCGCCTTGTATCTTCATGGGAGCTATCTCGAGCAGCCGTCCAATCGGCGGGCGCTCGCCTTCGGTGTTACCGTAGCCCTAGCCTCCCTGTTTAAACCCCTTGGCGGAATCCTGCTGCTGATGCATGTGGCGACCGTGGTGATCGCGCGTGCCGCGAAGCTGCTTCGTGCCCCGCACTTCTGGCTCCCGTTCATCGTTGTCCTATGCATGGCAGGTCCGTGGTACGTGTGGACGTTCCGGACGCTTCAGCAGAGCCCTGTGGACCTGCCTTGGTTCTCCAGTCGGATCCATGCCGAGCTAGCTAATGCGTTGTTGCGCCAGCTCGCAAGCTTGTCCCCTAGCGTCTTTGCGTTGCTGCTGTTCGGAATGGCGCTGAGCTGGTCCAGGTGGACCTATCTGGGTCGCGGCCGGGGCATCTGGATCTCGGCCGCAGCCTTGCTGCTCGTGTTCTGGTTGTTTGAACTGGTGGTGCCCGCGAGCCGTTCCGCCCGGCACTCCACCTTTGTCACCGCCGCGATTGCCTGGTACGTGACTGCCGGCCTTCGTGATCTGGCTCAATCCCGCATATTCCAAGCTGTCCACCCACGCGTGGGGCGTACCGCGATTGTGCTGATCGTCTCGCTGATTGCCGCTGCCTACCTACAAAGGCCGGTGGACACCGGCCCGCGAGGTTTTCAAGAGGTGGCCGCGTTCCTTTCTTCGCAGTGCCAAAGCTCCGGTTGGCACCCAATCGTGCTGGTCAGTTCAGACGAGTTCGGCGAGGGCGCTTTGGTTTGCCAGTTCCTATTGAGCCGCGAGGCCTGTCCGTGGACGGTCGTGCGTGCGAGCAAACTCTTGACCAAATCCGACTGGATGGGAATCAATTACGAGCTCCGCTACCGGGACCCAGAGCAGATTCGTGACCAGCTGGCGCGTCTGCCCATCCAATGGGTCGTACTGGACGAGCGCGAGGGAAGGCGCTACCCCCATGAGGTCCTGCTCCGTGGTGCAATCCAACGCGATCCTGCCACCTGGCGATTGATCGCGACAGGAGCTCGCCGCACAGCGCGCGGGCGTGTGGCAGGCCGCTTGCTAATGTTTGCCAGGACGAGCCCCCCTGCGACGGCGCAACCCTTGGTGCTTGACCTCACCGACCGGATCGGCAAGCAGCTACGTGTGAATCCTTGAGGGTGACCACAAGAACTCCCCGCCTCACCAGGGGTTTATTCACTTGGGAGGTGTCACCGATGAAGCCGCAGCGGCTGACGCGTCGCGAATTCCTCCGCTCCACGCTCGGTAGCTTGACCTTGGCCAGCACAGGTTCGGCTGCCGGTGCAAAGCCCAACATCCTATTCATCGCCGCCGACGACCTGGGATACAGGGAGCTCGGGATTCAAGGTTGCCCTGACGTGCCGACTCCCAACATCGACTCCCTGGCCCAGAACGGTGTGCGCTTCACCGACGGCTACGTATCGGCACCGGTGTGCAGCCCCACACGAGCAGGATGGATCACCGGTCGTTACCAGCAGCGTTTCGGGCACGAGTTCAATACAGG
>Ga0105160_1000707_pt1 | contig 14646 bp, 12 predicted proteins | sample GXS110809BmetaG_FD_89591 | JGI IMG/M metagenome (GOLD analysis project Ga0105160, IMG submission 89591) | Hot spring microbial communities from Gongxiaoshe hot spring, China to study Microbial Dark Matter (Phase II) - GXS 110809B | ecosystem: Environmental > Aquatic > Thermal springs > Hot... | reverse complement strand
GGGACCGCACGGCCGCGGACTCGGGGTCGACCGGTTCGGTGCCTCCGCACCGGCTCCTGTTTTGGCCGAGCACTTCGGCTTCACCGTAGAGCATGTCGTCGCGCTCGCCCGCGAGCTCGTCGCTGCTACCTCTTGAGCTCGGCAGGACTGAAAATCTCTGCATGGAGTTGAAACGGCGGAGATCAATCTCCCGAGACGTTTGCTTCAGTATCCAATCACGGCCGCGGTGACCAGTGTGACGATCGGGCAGCTATTGTGTAACCCCGTGACATCCGGAAGTCGGTGGACAGGGCGTGCCAGCGCTCCGCCAAGTCCACATGCAGGAGGAGTGAGCAGAGTTACCCTTACATACCTTGTGTCTTGCAGCCAGTGAGTTTCACCAATTGCCCGCAAAAAAACGGTGGCTGCAAATATGGACTTTCAGCCCGGCTTACTCTGGAAGTGGGATAAATTCGATCCTACTCGTTTCGGGATCCTTGCGCACGGTGTAACGCTCCAGCCGATACCAGACGTACGTCGAGGGGGCGAGAGCAGCAGCTGCCTCATGCTTTGGGAGCTGTGCAGAGACTCTCGCTGCCTCTCGGGACTTCCAAACGCAGAAGGAGAGACAGTGCCGATTCTCATCAAGGTCACCAGCGAAGTAGCAGAGGAGTCCACCAGTGGCGAACGCTTCCTCATAGGCATGATCATCGAACTCAGTGAGGCGGACATCGTCAGAGTCAGGGCGCCGAAGGGATCGGAAGACAACGAGGTACCATTCCCCGCTGGGGACGTCGCGTAGAGCCTCTTCCCAGTTGAAACCACGCTCGATGGGCACTGTCTGATAGTGCGATGTGGTTGGGCGAAGTCGTGTAAACGCCTCCTGCTCACGCGACGGGCTTGGAAGTGTGAAAGGCCGCAAGACCACGCTTGACCCCCCTATTCTGCTACTCAGCAGGCCGCTTGGCCGGCGGAGCCTCTTGATGCAACTCGCGCCATCGCTCGCTCCAGCCATCTGTGATCCGAGCGACTGCTTGCACAATAGACTGCTCAGAGACGCGTGTCAAGCAGCCGTTCTCGAAGATTGGTAAACCGTCGACGAAGACTTCACAAATCGCTCGGCTAGTTGCCGAGTAAACGAGATTTTTCAAGAGATTATGCCGGGGCTGAAGCGAGAGATCATCAAGCGCTAAAGTAACAAAATCAGCCCGGTAACCGGGAGCGATCCTCCCGACGGGCATGCCGGCTGCTCGTCCACCGATTTCTGTTGCCATGGAGAGGACAGTCTTTGCCTCGATGGCGCTTGCGTTGAGGGCCATCCCCTTGACGAGGAGTGCTGCCAGACGCATGTCGTCGAAGATCGAGAGCCGGTTGTTCGCTGAGCCGCTGTCACAGCCTAGGCAGACCGGGACGCCTGAAGCCAGATACCTTTGTACCGGGGCGATCCCGTCGCCAAGGAAGAGATTGGCGCTGGGACAGTGGATTAACCCACAGCCATGGTCGGAGAGCATCGCGATCTCCTCGTCGGTCACCCAGACACCATGCACAATGTGCAAGCGTTCATCCAGCACCCCCAAACGCTCCAACCAGCCGACCGAACCGCAACCCTCGCGCTGGCGAAGTGCATTGACCTCATACTGCGCTTCGGCCACATGCATGTGCCAGGGCCGATCGAACTCAGCAGCCAGAGCCGCTCCTGCCCGGATCATCGCAGCCGACGCCCCATGCGGACTGTGAGGGGCGGGAATGATTAGCACGGAAGGATGGCCTTGATAGCGCTTGACGAGGGCACGCATGTTGGCTGTCGCTTGCTCCACAGTCTCACGGAAGGCGGACGGGGCCACTTCCCAATCCATAAGTGTTCGCGCTAACACAATTCGAATCCCAACTCGCTCGGCCGCCGCAATGACTGCCTCGCAGCGCTCGTTGTCTCCATGATGGACATAAAAGAACTCACACACAGTGGTGGTGCCGTTCCGAGCCATCTCCGCAAAAGCGAAGATTGCAGCCTCGTGGAGTTCCTCAGCTGTCAGTTGAGGGACGAAGTGATAGAGTGCCTGCTTCCAGGTAAAGAATTCCAAATCATCTCCCAGCCCTCGTAGTAGTGATTGAAACGAATGACTATGGGCGTTAATCAGTCCCGGAAGTAGAATTCGGCCATCCAGCACTCTGACCTGATCTGAACTCTCCATAGCAGTGACGAGCATATCCTGAGGAGCGACTGCACTGATGATTCCGTCGTTGACCAGGATTCCCCATCCAGCGCGAAGATCGCTTCCATCCCAGAGCAACTCTGGGAAGAACAGCTGCCTCATGGCAGAGCTTTCCCTTCCTCCACAACAATTTGGCCACGCTTCATAACTGTCTCGACCAGAGAAGCTCCGAAGTAGTAGGGAATGTAGCGATAACTGGGAACACCAAGGATAATCAGATCGCCTTGCTTCCCTGGCTCGATACTCCCGACCCGCTGATGCCGTCCAAGCGCGCACGCAGCATTGACTGTTGCAGCAACCAGCGCTTCAGCAGGCGTCAGATGGAAGAGCAGACAAGCCAGTCCGATAATCGTGCTCATCGACCAAATCGGGCTGGAACCCGGGTTAAAGTCGGTGCCAAGTGCGATCGGGACCCCAAGTTCCACCATGCGCCGAGTCAGTGGACGGCGTTCCTCACGAGTGAAGAGCGCTGCACCAGGCAGCAGGACTGCGATGGTACCCGCTCTCGCTAAAGCGCGGAGATCTTCCTCTTCCGCATACTCGAGATGGTCCGCTGAGCAGGCCCTAAGATCAGCAGCCACCAGTGCTCCGCCACTGTGCGATTTCTGTTCAGCATGAATTTTGGAGCGGAGGCCGTGGCGAAGGCCGGACTCGAGGATCCGTCGACTCTCCTCGGGCGAGAACGCCCCACCCTCACAGAAAACATCGCAATATTCCACGATACCAGTCTGAGCTGCGCTCGGGATGAGTTCTGCACAAATGGCGTCCAAGAACTCGTTTCGCCGGTCACGCCATTCTAGAGGCACCGCATGTCCGGCAAGTAGCGTCCCGACAACTTCAACAGGTGTTCGCTGGCGTACTTGACCGATCACATCAACGAGCCGCATTTCCTCTTTGGGATCGAGGCCGTAACCTGTCTTGATTTCGACGGTTGTCGTGCCAGCAGCAAGCATGCGAGCGAGACGGCTCGTAGCGGCACTGACTAAGGACTCCGTTGGACACGAACGGGTCAGGGCCACTGTCTTATGGATACCACCCCCACGCGCGAGAAGTTCGACGTACTCGGCACCGGCAAGAATTTGCTCAAATTCATCAATGCGGTCTCCGGCGAAGACGGTGTGCGTGTGTGGGTCAACGAAGCCAGGAATGACGCTGCGCCCCTCACAGGAAATGATTCGGGCTCCGTCGGCTCTCGCTTCATCAATGGGCGCTTGCGGTGTTGGCCCTACCCAACGAATGACTCCGCGATCGTCGATGGCTACTGCCCCGTTCTCAATGATCCCGAGCTCGGACTGTCTCGCTCCACGCTTGACCGTATTGCCCGGCGCGAGCGTTACAAGTTCCCGAATCTCCACGAGCAGCAGTGAGACCCGGCTCATCGGATGACGTCCTCTGGCGGAATGTTGGGAGGCGAGGGCAGACGGATCCCCCGCTCATGGGCAATCTCGATTGCTCGACGATATCCTGCGTCCGCGTGGCGCACCACACCCATGCCTGGATCAGTCGTCAGCACTCGAGAAAGTTTACGCTCTGCTCGCTCGGATCCGTCAGCAACGACCACCATACCGGCGTGGATTGAGTATCCGATCCCAACACCGCCACCATGATGAACGCTGACCCAACTTGCACCCGCGGCTGTATTGAGCAGTGCATTCAGGATCGGCCAGTCCGCGATGGCATCGGAGCCATCGCGCATTCCCTCTGTCTCCCGATACGGTGAGGCAACAGAGCCTGCGTCGAGATGATCCCGACCAATAACAATAGGAGCGCGGAGTTCCTTACGCCGGACCAGTTCATTAAAGCGAAGACCAGCCTGTCGGCGTTCATCGTAACCCAGCCAGCAGATGCGTGCTGGCAGACCTTGAAATGGCACGTACTCCTGAGCGAGTCGGAGCCATCGCTGAAGGGCGGTATTCTCGGGAAACAGCTCGGCTACTGCCTCGTCGGTGCGGTAAATGTCCTCGGGATCTCCAGAGAGTGCTACCCAACGAAACGGTCCCTTGCCTTCGCAGAACAAAGGCCGAATGTAGGCCGTGATGAACCCCGGGAAGCTGAACGCCTCCTCTTTCGGGACCCCGCCAAGGTGTCCTTGGGTCCGAAGGCTATTTCCGTAGTCGAAGACTACCGTTCCCCGCCGCTGCCACTCGAGCATGGCACGCAGATGCCGCGCCATGCTCTGCCGGGCAAGCGCTCGATATCCCTCAGGATCGCGTCGTGCGTAATCACGGGCTGCTAAAGGATCGAATCCGCTGGCCACATAATCGCGTGGTTCGTGGGCAGGTGTCTGATCGGTTACCACGTCGGGCACGAAGCGTCCTTCAGCAAGGAGCGCTTCATGGATGTCAACGGCATTCCCTATGAGCCCAACGCTCAAAGGATACCCGCCGGCACGTGCCTCGAGCACCCAGTCTACTGCCTGCTGCAGGTCGTCAGTGATCCGATCAAGATAGCCGATTTGTCGTCGTCTTTCTGCTCGCTCACGATCCACCTCAATGCAAAGCGCGATTCCCTCGTTCAAGCGAACCGCGAGTGGTTGCGCGCCGCCCATGCCTCCAAGGCCTGCTGTGAGGACGACCCGTCGCCGCAGTGTTCCGTTGAAGTGCCGGCGTGCTACCTCCGCGAACGTCTCGTATGTTCCCTGGAGAATCCCCTGAGTGCCGATATAAATCCAAGAACCCGCAGTCATTTGCCCATACATGGTGAGCCCGAGCGCTTCGAGCCGATCAAACTCACTAGGAGTTGCCCACGCCGGAACCAGTAGTGCGTTTGCTATCAACACGCGAGGAGCATCCTCATGAGTTCGGAAAACAGCTACAGGCTTACCGCTCTGGACGACAAGTGTCTCATCATTCTCTAGCTGCCTGAGTTCTCGGACGATTGCCTCGAACGCCTCCCAGGACCGAGCAGCCTTCCCACTGCCGCCATACACGATCAACTCGTCTGGCCGTTCTGCTACCTCAGGATCAAGGTTGTTCATGAGCATGCGTAGCGCTGCTTCCTGCTCCCAACCACGGCATTGCCGTTCCGGGCCGCGCGGTGCCCGTACGACTCCCGGCTTGCCAGCTTTCTTCTCAGACATGTTGTTCACCTCCTCAAGTCAACTCCTGACTCATGACTCGATCCATTGTCGGTGTCCCCGGTCAAGAAGAAGCCGCCGAGTTGCCGCGACCGCCTCAGCGACGGGCAGGTCATCCCGAGCGCGCTCGAGGAGGGGGCGGAGTTCCTCTAGGAGCCCTTGCGTCGATCGTGCCGTCGTCTCTGGAGGCCGGGCAGTAAGCGCAGCAACGCTTGTCAGGGCCTCGATTGCGAGGATATCCCAAAGCTGCGCGATTTGCGTCTGTAGGAGGCGCGTTGCGATCAGTGCGAACGACCCACGGTCCTCGATCCCAGCTGCGACCACTCCGCTGACGGTCTGGAGGGAGATTGGTTGTGCAGCAAGTCGTATCTCGGCCAGCACCGCTTGTGCAGCCAGTTCTAGAATGGCAAGTCCAGTATCGGCCTCGAAAGAGTTCTTAAGAAGACCTGTCGGGAGTCCAGACCACTGCTTATTCAATAGTTTACTAGTTCGCTCTGCACTACTCTGCGCTAACTGGAAGAGCGCTAGTCGCATGGTGTCAAGTGCCAATGCAAGATCCATCGATTCGAAGTTTCCACAACTAACAAGTGCCTCCACCTCAGGAAGGGCGATGGGGTTACTGGTATATCCATTTAGCCAGCGCTCAAGGGTTGCAGCCAGATGATCGCGTGCCTCCTCGGCGCTCACCAAGACCCACAGTGCGGTCCGAAAACTCAACGGATCTTGGAGGAGCCGCGCTGTCCTACCGAGGCTGCTACCTTGGAGCAGCTCGTGCATCCGCTCAGCGCACCGAGTTGCCAGTGGCCATGCTCGTGCCGCGACGACGATTGGATGGTATGCCTCCAAACGAGCAGCGAACGCCTCAAGAGCTGCAATGAGTACATGCATACTCTCCGACAGCAATTGATCGAGTGACGAGAGCGCGAGTGCTGCTGCGGCAACAGTCGGTGCACTGTTGTTTATGAGAATGAGTGTCTCAATTGGCTCAAGCTCCACGGCGGAGAAGAGGTGACTGACGAGCTCGGCATTTGGCCCAAGGTCCGATGCAGAGACTGAACCCCGCAGGGGAATCGAGAGTGAGACCTCGTTGGAGAGGATTCGCAGTAACCGATCAACTGTCTGTGGACGAACCGGTGCCCGTCCTGTCACACAGAGGGCTATCCAGCAGAAAATGATGCCACGAGCCACGGCTGACCCCTCGTCTTCCGCCGGAGCGATACGATGGCTTGCAAGCAAGCGTTGAGTCACTCGTGAGTGATCTAGGCCGGCAAGCGAGTGATCACGCAGGGCACCAACGCCAGTTGTCAACCCGTATACGTTCTTTCCCGCTGCTCGCACTCGTTCCGTGAGCTGCCAGGCGTGCTCGATACGAGCCCATGACGCAGTGCTCAGGGTGACTGGCTGGCGCGCCAGAACAACCTGCCAGAAGGTCTGCAACGTTATCGGGTCGTCACCGATCCTGATCATGCCTGGTTGTCTCCTGCGCTTGCGAGCGCGTTGCAGACGTTGTGAGTTGAATGACAGGAAGGTGCTCTGGGGGGAGATGGCAAAGGATCTCGTGCCCTGGTGTCACCTGCTGTCGGGGTGGAAAAGATGCATCGCAAAGGCCAGGACGAAAGAGAGGGCAGCGGGCCTGGTACGGACAGCCACCTCTTATCACCGCACGTCGTTCATTAACCTCGGGTAGGTGCACAACGTGTGGCACCACGCTGTTGACCAGTGCCGCTGTGTACGGATGGACCGCGCCATCCAACAGGCACTCTACTGACCCAGACTCTACAACGTGGCCATTGTAAAGAACCAGAAACCAATCAGAAAAGTACGTCGTAAGAACAACGTCATGCGAGATGAATACAAAGCTCAAGCCATGCTGTTGTTGGAGATCCCTAAGAAGTTCAATGATGGCTGCTTGGGTTGATACATCGAGAGCGGAGGTGGGCTCATCGAGAACCAAGATTGTTGGTGGGCCAGCAAGTCCGTGTGCGATCGTTACTCGCTGCCGTAGACCGCCAGAGAGATCGCGGGGCAGCCGTTGTAAGAGCTCGAGGTCGAGCTGGACTGCACGTGCGAGTTCGAGCACTGCCTCTTCTGAGTTGGCAGGACGCGGCTGACGAAGCTTCACCACCGCGCGCTTGAGAATCGCACCAACCCGGTGTCGGGGATTGAGCGAGACTTCTGGATTCTGAAAGACCATTTGGATAGCCCGACGTTGTTCCATGGAACGTAAGGAGAGTCGGAGCGGTAAGGCATGTCTCGCCCACTCAATGCGTCCCGAACTCGGTTCAAGAAGACCTACTAAAATCCGTGCCAAGGTCGACTTGCCGCTTCCGGACTCTCCCATGATGCCTATCGTTTGCCCTGCGAAGAGTGTGAACGAGACGTCCTGCAATGCTGGCTCATCGGCCTGCGGGTACCGGTGTGAAAGTTTCTCGACGCGGAGGATCACAGGGGCGTTCGCATCAGAGTGGAGCACCGTGCTTGTCGGCGGGACGGCCGAACGAGGATTGTCAGCTGCGTGCTCAGCCTCGGCAAGGGTTTCGCGAGCGAAGTGACAGAGCGATCGCCGAGCAGTGCCGAGTGAGACCCAGGATGGCGCAGTGCTTCTGCAGAGAGCAATGGCTCGGGGACAACGCGAGGCAAAACAACAGCCATCCCCGACTGCCCAGGGTGCAACTGGGTCTCCGGGTAATGTCTGAAGACGCATCTGCTGCTTACGGATGCCGAACTGGGGACGGCAGTTCAGAAGGCTCATGGTATACGGATGTCCGGGAGCTTGGCTAACTGCGCGAGCGTCTCCCTCCTCAACCAATGAGCCCCCATACAGTATGCCCACTCGATCACAGACGCGCTCAATCAGTTGTAAGTCATGAGAGATCAAGATAATCGTCGTTCGCCAAGACTCCTGGATCTCTGCGAGGAAGTCCATCAAGCTCCGTGCCAGGGTTGCGTCAAGGCCGCTCGTCGGTTCGTCAAGGAGCAAAAGGCGTGGATTACGAGCTAGAGCCGTTGCGATCATGACCCGCTGCTGCATCCCACCAGAGAGCTGTCCGGGATAGCTGCGGAGAATCACATCAGTTTGACGAAAGTGGAGTCGCTCCAATAGCGCACGCATCGCCGCTCGTGCTGCATCGCCGCGAACGCCCTTTGCTCGGTAGGACTCAGCCAGGTGTTGCTCAACCGTCAAGCGGGGATTCAGGCCTGATCCAGGATTCTGAAGAACAACTGCAATCTGCGTCGCCCATAACTTCTGCCACTGCTGCCGTTCTAGGGCTGTAAGCTCAAGTCCATCGAGCATGATCGACCCGGCTGTAATCCGCCCATTGCGCGGCAGATATCCGCCAATTGCCGCGGCAAGAGTCGACTTACCACAGCCCGATTCGCCCGCTATACCGTAGGTCTCGCCCTCAGTGATTGTCAGGTCGATGCCGTGCAGAACCGGGAGCCAACGTCCCCCAATCGCATACTCCACTCGCAACCCGGAAATCTGCAGCAGGGGCGTTCCTCCACCACGAGCAGTCATCGCTGCCCTCCGCTAAGTCCCTGCGCGACGAACTGAAAGGCAAGGATCAGTGATGCGACTGCCGCGACCGGAAACAACACCGGCCACCAAATCCCGTTCGGAAGAAAACCGTAGTGCTCATAGATGATGACTCCCCACTCCGCGGATGGTGGCTGGAGCCCGAGTCCAAGGAACGAGAGCGTCGCGGTCAAGAAAACGGCGTAGCCCGAGCGAAGAAGTAACTCCGTCACTGCCAAGCCAGCAACATTGGGGAAGAGTTCCCGGATGAGAATGCTGAGATCACTCTCTGTTCGAAGAAGCGCCAACTGAATGTACTCCTTGCCTCTTTCGCTGAGGACGGCTGAGCGGATTGTGCGCATCACCAATGGGGTAAAGATCGTCGCAACGACAGCGACAATCACTGCCCGCGAGGGGCCGAGTGCTGTCAGTGCCAATAACCCCAGCAAGAGGACCGGGATGGAGAGAAGAGCATCCGCACAGCGATTCAGGAATTCATCGAAAAGCCCCCCGAAATAGCCAGCTGCAAGACCCAGCAATGTGCCGAATGCGGTCCCGAGAAAGGCTGCAACGGGAGCCACGAGGAGGACCTCCCGAGCCCCGCTTAAGACACGGCTAAAGAGATCGCGCCCCAGTCGATCGGTGCCGAACCAGTGTATCCGGGACGGGGCCGTAAGACGGTTGACTGGATCAACCGCTTGGGGATCGTAGGGCGTAATATGCTGACCCCCGATCGCAACTACGATCCAGAATGCCAGCATTAGACTACCCGCCCAAAATAACAGGGATCGCGGTACCTGGATAGCCAACATCGGTCTCTCTCGTTCTCTACGAACCAGCAAAACGGTGCTGTTGTCGAGGATCAAGGCGGCGGAAGAGCCAGTCGCCCGTGGTATTTGCTAAGTAGTAAGTTAATCCGATGACGAGCGCGCCAGCTTGCAGAACTGGAAAGTCTTTCTGCCGCGCTGCAGTGAGCAATAACGAGCCGAGTCCAGGGTAGTTGAACAACACTTCAATGGCGACCAATCCTCCCAAGAGATAGCCGAGTTGGTTAGCGAGGACGGCAATCACTGGAGGAAGGGCGGCTGGAAGAACGTGGCGGACGAGTACAAGCCAGCTCGGAATTCCTCGCAAAGCAGCTGCGCGGACAAACGCTGCGTCGAGAATCTCGATGGTGCTCGCGCGCATGATCCGCCCAAGATAGCCAATCAAGACGAGTGCAATTGGGAGTGACGGCAGGACCAAGTAGCGGATCTGCTCTCCAATGGTGCTCTCTGGCGGCGCCGTCGCGGAGACCGGCAGCAGAGGAATCCAGATCGCAAAGGCCAGGATAACCAGAATGCCTGTCGCAAATTCTGGCAAAACGGTCGTGACTGCTGTCCCGATGAGGAAAAGATAGTCAAGCACTGAGTCTCTGCGGAGTGCTGCAGCTAGGCCGAGTCCTACACCGATCGGCACGGATATTAAGAGGATCACGAGTGCCAAGCGGCCAGACTGCAGCAGTGCTGGCCAGAGAACTTCCCCAACAGGCTGTCGACGCGCAAGCGACTCCCCCAAGTCGCCCTGAAGCACCCGTCCTAGCCAGCGTATGTATTGCTCCGCAAGCGGTCGATCGGTTCCAAGCTCCCGATTCAAGGCAGCTACCGCACGTTCGTCTGCGAATGGGCCAAGGATTCTTCGGCCAACATCCCCCGGGAGTGCATTGGTGGCCAGGAAGACAACCAACGTGATTCCGAGGAGCGTGAAGCCCGCACTCATGCTCCGCCGTATCAGCCGCTTAAGTGGCAGGGCTGCGTGGAGCGCGGATATCATGCCATACCTCCCTCAAACCATCTGTGCCTCAGCTAAACGCAGATGGCCAATCGCCGTGGGCTCAATCCCTTGTAGCCCTTTGCGAACAGCTGTGATGAAGCGGTTGAAAAATGGGATGATTAAGGGGGTCTCCTCCAGCAATAATTCTTGAATCTGCCGTGCAATTTGCCGTTGCCGTTGAAGGTCGACCGCAGCAGCGTATTCGTCAACCAAGCGATCGTATTGTTCATTGCGGAAATGCGCGGCATTCCACACACCGTCACTTCGCAAACTTGCCCGCAGGTAAGTATCGGGGCTTCCCCGGTGACCATAGTCGGTGATTCCGAGGACCGAATCCAACCATGGCGATTCTCCGAACACAGCTTTGCCGTAGTAAGTTCCAGCGTCGGTCAACTCCAACTCCAGTTGAATCCCGACTTGCCGGGCATTCTGTTGCAGTACCGCTGCAAGGTCAGGAATCTCGATCCCACGCCAGCTAACTAATTTCACCGAAAGTCCCCCGTAACCAGCTTCCTCAAGTAGGCGCCGGGCTTTCTCCAGATCTTGCTGACGCTGCGGCACGCTTCGATCAGTCGACGGATACACTGGGGCGAAGGGATGGTCATTGCCGAGATCTCCCTTACCCAACAGTATGCCCTCCACGACACCGACTCGATCTAAACAGAGGGCGAGTGCCTGTCGAACACGGCGATCAGCGAACGGCTCCATATCGGTGCGCATATGAACCTGGAGATGAGTTGCTGACGAGAAGTCGATAAAAGCAGCATCCGGCACACTCGCCAGGGACTCAGCTCCCAGGCTCGTCACACGGGCGATGACGTCGACTTCGCGCCCTTGGAATGCTAAGAGGCGAGCGCTCTCGTCCTCGTAGAAACGCAATTCGATCTCATCAGGCCCTGCTGGGCGACCCCAGTAGTCTGGATTCCTTACAAAGACTACCTTGACACGGGGTTGATACTCTTTTAAGCGGAACGGACCCGTGCCGATGAATGTGTTCTCGTAGTTATCTCCCAAATCCTCGGGCATAATAACGGCATTGTACGTGTCAGAGCTCACAAGGTAGGGGAAGTTGCTAAATGGACGCTCCAATTCAAAGCGGATGGTGCGCTCGTCGACGATCTGGACGCCCTCTGGTGTCAGAATGCCGCGATAGGCAGAGAGGGCATTAGAGCCGACGTTGGGGTCAGCCAAACGCTGAAAGGTCGCTGCAACATCGCGGACGGTCATCGGGCGTCCGTCATGAAAGCGAACCCCCGAGCGGAGGGAGAATGTCCACACCCGTGCGTCAGCACTACCCTCCCAACGTTCAGCTAGCATTGGGCGAAGCATGAGATCGCGGTCAGACCAGCAGAGGTACTCCCCGACCTGACCTAAAACGCAGAGACCACCCTCATCCGCCACAGTCACTGGGTGGATACGTCCAGCCGGCATCAGGATAGCAGCTCGCAACACTGGGATGGCTCGGGCCTGTGGAGAAGGACTAGACATCGTCGGTATGGCCTGTTCGGCCGTCGGCGTTGGAGCCGTCTGTTCCACCGGGCCTGATGTTGGGGTCGGTGACGGTGTCGTGCCGCTACACGCTGCCAAGAGGGCAGCTGCTACAGAAGGTGCAGTTCCAAAGACCGCGGCGCGGCGCAAGAAGTCCCGCCGTGAGAGTCGCCCTGCGCGGTACTCATCCAAAAGATGCTCGACAACTGGGTGCAGCTTCACGCGTTCGTGATGACCCCAATGAACTTCCATGTCAACTCCTCCTCTCACCACTCCATGACTGCCCGCAAAAGAAGGTCCCGCAGCTGCATCTTCCTTCGCTCAGTGACTCGAACCACCGGGGCAATAATGCTGACCGCAGTCGGGACGCGGAGGGTTGAGCGCCAGATTGGTGCTCCGATCGCCCAGACTCCCACATCAACTTCTCCTTCAGTCTCCACATAACCGCGTTCCTGGATTGAGGCAATCTCGCGCAAAAGATTTGCCTGTTCTTGCAGGCTCAACCGCTCTTGGCGCATCACGTCTTGCACTGTCTCCGGCGACAGCAACGGTAGGAGCGCTTTGGCAGACGCTCCACGCACCAGAGGAAGCTGGCTCCCGCGGCGGAAGGAATATCGAAGGCCGTACCGTGAGTCAACACTCTCTAAGCACACTGCACGAGTACCAATCGCAGCTACTAACGCGACTGTCTCCTCCGACCTTTCTGCGAGTCGGTGCAGTCGTTCAAGCACTTGACTTGTTAGGCCAAGACTCCGCTCGAAGCTGAGCGAGAACTGCAACGCACGTGGGCCCAGGCTGTACTGAGCAGTCGCGACCTGCATGATCAAGCCCTGACGCCGAAAGTGCTCCAAGTACCGATAAGTCGTGCTGAGCGGCAGGCCAGACCGCTCAGCAAGTTCCTGAGCATGAAGCGGCTTCTCCTGCTCGGCTACCATTAATAAGAGGCGAATCGCTCGCTCAATCGCCATTGCAACACAGTCCTACGGTAATACGATGTCAGCCTCCTGGCCGGAATGGAGGATCGCTGACTCAAGCACGGGTTCTGTTGCTAAGCGTAGCAAAAGAATCTCGATGAGCAAGACATGTTTCTCATTGAATGAGAATTGCTGCCTGACGCTGCTGCGTTGGGGCGGTTCAATACCGTGCCAGGATCAGGGTAAGCTCTCCGAACCCGAGGAAAGCAAGAGATTCCACTCTCCTTGGACGCATGTAGGTTGTTCCGCATTTTTGCTCTAAGGCCACAAGGGGCACTGGAAGTACACGAGAGAGCATTCGTCGCGGCAATTTATACACAGAACAGCAGTGGCAACTCGCTTTACCGCCGAGAAAATCGCCATTACATTATACCTGTGACAAAGATAATAGTTATGTAGCGCTAACTATCATGATAATTATTACAAGGCATAGTAATCTGTATAAACTAGAGTAATCTTTTTGGCTAGTATCTTATGTACTAGTTATGAAGCTATCCGTTGCCACCAAGCACGGGCTGGATGACTACAAGGAGAACGTTAATGAATGAATACACCTGCTCGCAATTTCGGCCGATATGAGATGCTCGGCGATGAAACGAATTCTACGATTGTTCTTAAGAATTGTATGCATGAGGAGCTGTATTTCTTTCCTGTCAGTAGTCTCACAAGGAGTGCAGCGATGATGGGACCTACGACCAATGGCTCTTCCCCTACGGTCCTGTCCACAGGAGCACGGTCGTCACTGCCGACTTCTAATCAACTTGAAATGACGGTTGAAAATCAAAAGGATCGAGTACTGCCTGTCTCCACAGGGTTGCGAGGTTCCTTGCTGCACTATCGCCCCGAATGTGTACAGGCTGTCGTCCTGTCTCCAACAAGGGACTCTCTTCCGGTCTAATCTTCGGCTATCAGTTTGCCGCCTGTCGGTGTGTCTCCCTACCGGCGCATCCCTCCGACAAGCCAGCAGCACCGATGACGATCGAGCATGGCCAAAATGCTTTCAGCACTGTTGTATCCTTACTCGGGAAGATCTATCCATAGGATGCGGCAACTGCAACAGACCGGTGCAGTTTCTGTCAGGAGCTTAAGCACCTGCTTCCACCCGTCTTCCGGGTGTGGCAGACATTGACTCTTCGTGTCAGGGGTAACCACAGTCAAACTTAAACCGAAGATTCGGCGGCCGTACACCAAGTCAGACTGGTACCACGCGTCGCTCGCCTGCATCTACCCAGCGACGACTCTGCGAAACCCTCTGTTCTCCTTAGTGACAGTCGTGCAGCTGGCGCTTCTCACCTCGATATTAATCACAATTATGCAACGGAGTAGCCTGTAGTCCTCGCGGAAATCCTCGCACCGCTAGCTTGCTCATGAGGGTACTGATGCCATATATGCTGGAATTCAGCCGTTCCAGTGAAGCAGTCAACACGGTCTCAGGTCCTTTCAACACCACTGGGCTAACGTACTCCGGAGTGCCGGCTCCAAAAGGGCGTTTGTCGGCACGTTCCCGAGAGCTTCAGTGCGAGTAGCCAGCCCCGCACTCAAGATTGCTCCCAGGGCGGCTACCCCAACCGCCCCGCCGATCGACCG
>Ga0105160_1000705_pt1 | contig 14667 bp, 10 predicted proteins | sample GXS110809BmetaG_FD_89591 | JGI IMG/M metagenome (GOLD analysis project Ga0105160, IMG submission 89591) | Hot spring microbial communities from Gongxiaoshe hot spring, China to study Microbial Dark Matter (Phase II) - GXS 110809B | ecosystem: Environmental > Aquatic > Thermal springs > Hot... | reverse complement strand
GAGCAGCAGGGCGCGGAGGTGTGAGAAGGTGTTTGCTGTGGGGTCGATGGTGTCGTGGTGGTAGCCAGGGGTTTGGGGGGCAAGCCGTTCTAGAAACTCGAGAACATCCTGCTTCAGGTTCGGCTCGTTCTCGTTGAGATAGAGACCCAGCGTCGTGTGAAGAGAAAATACGTTGACGACACCGTTCTTAACACCCGAGGCAGCGACAACCCTTTCAACAAAGCCTGTCACGTCGTTCAACTCAACCCTAGACCTGGTGTTTAGGTTAATAGTCTCCGTGTAGGCCTTCACACCTCTAGACAGCATCGCTTGCATTAATATTTGAAGTCCTGCGTAAACCAAGCGCTACAACTAAGTCGGTATTCCGAGAGCGTTCCTCAGCATGGCGGCCGTAGCCCTGTAGTCGCCCATGTTGAACACGAAAGCTGACACTTGGTTCACGACCAGGAAGCTGACCAGAACAACTATCATCATCCAGTCTGTTTTGTTGAGCTTCAGCTCTTTCAGCGACGTCCTCTTGGCGGGGTTGTACCCGTATCCTCTTGACGCCATGGCTGCCGCTATGAACTCCGACCTGCTGATAGCACGGGTGATGATTGGAAGAGCCGTGGGAACAAACCGTCTGATGGCCTTCACGGGATTTCTGCTGCTGACCGACCAGCCCCTAGACCGCTGAGCCTCGAATATCGACGTCACCTGCTGTATCATGGCGGGGACCATGCCGAAGGCGACGCTGACCGCTACAGCCATCTCGACTGGGGCCCTAAGCTTTGTGAGCGTAGCAGGGACTTCTGAGGGGGAGGTGGTGCTTAGCAAGACTCTGCCGGCGAGAGTGATTATGAAGAAGCGCATCATCGCGCCCGATGCAAAAACCAGCGACTCCAGGCTGACGTATCCATACGGGCCGAAGCTACCTATCTGAGGTATGACGTAGCCGAGGTAGTAAAGCTGCCACGGGGGCCGGCTTGCCGTGACTGTTTGCTCGAAGAAGAATATGTTGAACACGAGAATGACCAGCATGGCGGGCGTGAGCAGTATGAGTATCTTGAGCGCTCCTTTGAAAGGCATCTTAGCTACGCCGTTGAATATCAGGACTGCGGTCAAAACACCCAGCAGCCAGAGAGGGTCGTTCCAAGCTACAGCAGGCAGAGAAAGAGCCAGAAACCACAGTATTTTGACCCGTGGGTCCCTCCGGTGCATGAATGTGTTGAGAGGCCTGTACCCTATGATGTCGTACGCCATCTTCAGCCCACCACCTTTTCTAGAAACTCTATCATTTCAGGGATTGTGATGATGTTGTTCGGAATCCCTATATCGGCTAAACGCCTGCATATAGAGGTGACTTGCGGCGGTTTGAGAGACGTCCTAGCCAACACTTCTTCGCGCTGGAAAACTTCCCTAGGGATGCCGCTGTCTATGACCTTGCCGTCGTAGAAGACGAACACTCTGTGGCAATAAGACGCTATGAGGTCCATGTTGTGGCTGACGATTATGACGGTTGTTCCTTTCTCGTTAAGTTTCTTCGCCAGCTCCATCATGGCGGCTGCCCTTGCGTAGTCCTGCCCAGTTGTAGGCTCGTCGACCACTAGTATCCTAGGGTTCATCGTGACCGCTGAAGCCACAACGACTCTCTGCTTCAGGCCCTGGCTGAGTGTGAAAGGCGAAATGTCTAGGTAGGGCTTTAACTCAAGCTCCTCCGAAACAGCATCAACCCGCTGCATTACCTCCTCATCTGGAACGCCTAAGTTCCTCGGGCCGAATGCTAGTTCCTCTCTAACTGTTTTGGCGAAGAGCTGGTCGTCTGGAATCTGAGCTACGTAGGCTACTTCAGACGCCAGCTCTCTCACGCTCAGGTTCTTGGTGTCTCTTCCGAATATGAGGACGCGGCCCTTGTAGGGCTTGTAGAGGCCGTTGAGAAGCTTAGCCGTAGTTGTTTTGCCTGACCCGTTTTTGCCTATGAAGCCCACGAACTCTCCGCTGTAAATCGCAGGTATGTCCACACCCTTCAACGCCATGCTCCCGTCCTTGTACTGATACCAGACATCTTCACAACGTACCGCTACCTCGCCTCTCGGCTGTGGGTCATCCCTCTCAACATATGAGGCGGTGATCCGTGGTAGGTTCTTCGGGTTAAGCATACTTTTCAAAAACTGCACGCCCTCATCGATTGTAACGGGAATTTTCGCCAAAGCTTGGCCTTTTTTCCTGAACCAGTATGCGATCTCTGTAGCGTGAGGTATCTGGAGGTCAAGCTCCTCCATCAGCTCGACTTTATCCAGCACCTCCAACGGCTTGCCGTAAGCCACTATCTCCCCGTTGTTCATCACAGCCAAGCTGTCTGCTAGTGGAATTACATAATCCAGCTTATGCTCGACTATCACCAGCGTCTTGCGCTGTGTTTCAGCTATTTCCTTGACCCTGTTGAAAACCAGCTCCGTGCCCTCGGGGTCTAGGTTGGACGTTGGCTCGTCGAGCACGAGGATCTCAGGCATCATGGCTACGATGGCGGCTATCGCACATGCCTGCTGCTGCCCGCCCGACAGAAGGTAGGGGCTTTTGTTCTCAAGGCCCGTAAGCCTGCTGAATTGAAGAGCGTAATTCACGCGACGAATTATTTCATCCCTCGGTAGGCAGTAGTTCTCAGGCCCGAAGGCAAGCTCCTCAAGAACCGTAGATGTGAAGAGCTGGTTGGCGGGGTTGTCGAAGACAAGCCCAACCTTCGAAGCCATTACTGAGACATCGTACTCTTTCACCCTCAAGCCTTTGACGTAGGCCTCACCCTTCATCTCGCCCCTGTAAAAATGCGGTATCAACCCGTTCATGACACGGGTTAGTGTGGTTTTTCCAGCGCCGCTAGGACCTGTGATGACAAGCACTTCGCCGGGTCTCACTCTTAGGCTTACGTTTCTGATGGCGGGGTGTTTGGAACCGCTGTAAGTCCACGACAAGTTCTCTATGACTATGTCATAAGTCCCTTGAACGTCTCTAACTTGTTCCTGACTAGCTTTCTCCATGTCTGCTGTCGTATACAAAAATAAAGATGAAAATAAATCTTAGGATGGCTGCTTTTTCCTCCTAGAAAAGACGTAGGCTATCACAAAGGTTAGGGCTATGAGGACGATGGCGCCTATCTGCTGTTCTGTCGTAGGGCCGGCCTGGGCTAGAGTGAAGAGTAGGCCCAACTGCATCACCTAAGCCGGTGCTCCGGGGAACAGAATTATGGCCACGATGATGATTGCTGCAGCGGCTGCGGTGATGTGGGGCAGGTATGGGAACTTCCAGTCGGGCTTGACGAAGTCGGGGAACGTAGCCAAGACTATTGATGGAATCAGGGCGTATATCAGCAGGAAGACCCAGTACGCTCCTCCTAGGAAGTTGAAGGCCGCCAGAACCCATATGTTGGGAAAGAACCTGAAGACGTATACGTAAAGGAAGAACCAAGCCCAGTACTGGAAGAACAGCGCAACAGCCGTAGCACCCCAGTAGGCAGCCAGCCTAACTCCTTTGTTAGGTATGTTGTAGATGCGCCTGTAGGCTAGCGCTAGCAGGAAGATGTGAGGCCAGTAAAGCGGCCATCCATAGAAGCCGACGGGAGAGACGAAGGACTCGAGGAAGGTGACGATTATTCCTCCTAGAGGGCCTGCAGCCATCGTGGCGATGGACAGGAAGGAGCCGACGAGGTTGAAGTTCACTCCAGGAAGATATCCTGGAAGCTGGAGGCCTAGGCCGGTTGCAGCCATGGCTAGTGCGCCGAATATCGCAGCGATGGATATTTGGCGTGTCGTGAGTAGTGGTCTTCTTACTTCTGGCTGAGTTTCTCCTGACACGTCGTATTGACAAAATATGGGTGATTTAAACTTTTTGTGCTTTTCTTAAAAAGTTTATGGTGTTCTATTTTTCTCGAAGCTTCCTCGTCTGTTCCCAGTCAATCCGACGGCCTTCCTTTAGTGCAACGCCGTATATTTTCAAAGCCTGCTCGGCGGTGATGTATCCTTCTTTCACGTCTTCAAGAACTTTCTCTGGGTCTCTCTGCTTGGGGTCACCCCATCCTCCTCCGCCGGCCGTCCTTATGCTCACTAGGTCGCCTGCTCTCAGCTGCTCGCCTGAGACTTTACGGACCCGTGTCTGCTGCCCGTTCGACCTAACGATGACCATGTAGTTGTAGGTGCCTGGCATGCCTCCGTCAACACCCCACGGCGGGAACTTCGAACGGTTGACGGCTGTGGTGAACTCGGCGTCCGCTAACAGCCTGTAATCTTTCACGATGCCGAACCCTCCACGGTACTTGCCGTGGCCCGTCCCGTCCTCGATGTTGAACTGATACCGCTCGACGACGATGGGGTATCTCTGCTCGATAACCTCCACAGACGTTATGAAAGTCTCGCCGTCTGCGAACGAGACAAGCCCGCTCTCACCGTCCTTGTCTATTCCCGCACCCCAGCCTCCGGGGTTCGGCTCAACCAAGGCAAACGCTTCGTTGTTTCTCGGGTTGATTCCTGCGATTGTTTCAGCGACCACGCTCAGGAAATGACCGGCGGTTAAGCGGTCTGGGATGTGCGGTGCTAGCGCTTTCCACACTAGGTCTGCGGCGTAAGTCATCGTCTCCCAGTATATTCCTACAGGGTAGGGCTTCTTGGCGTTGAAGAGGGTGTTCTCTGGGATGGTGATTCTGAGCGGCTTTACGAAGCCTTGGCAGTAGCGCATGTGAGGGTCTAGCACCGCTGCGTAAACGATTCTGACAGCCGCAACTGTGGCTGGGTAGGTTGTGTTGATGGCTGAACGAACGGCGGGCGGGTTGCCTGAAAGGTCTACGTCGAACTTGTCGTCGCGAATCTCGACTTTTACCGTAAGCTTCATCGGGTCTTCAGCTACCCCGCTGTCGTCGTAGTAGTCCTCCGCCGTGAACACTCCCTTCGGCAGCGTTTTGATCCTGCTCCATGCAACCGTCTCCCCGTCTCGTTGAATCTTCTCCATCGTAGCCTTGACTGTATCAAGCCCATACTTGGAAACCAGCGTGTGGAGCCGTTTTTCAGCCAGCTTCATGGAAGCTGTCTGAGCCTCTATATCACCCAACAAGTATGATGGAAGCCTGCTGTTTTCGATGAGGAGGTCGAGAACGTCCTTGTTGAGCCTACCCTCCTCGTACAGCTTGACCGGGGGTATGAACAAGCCTTCCTGATAGACTTCCGCTCCTTTAGGCCCCCAGCTTCCGAACACCATCCCGCCTATGTCGTAGTAGTGGCCTTTGTTGACGCCTACGGCGAGAAGCTCGTCGTTGTGGAAGAATGGTGCGATTATGGCGACGTCGTTGAGATGAGTGCCGGAGATGTAGGGGTCGTTCACGATTATTATGTCGCCCGGCTGCAGCCCGTCCTTTCCAAACTTTGTCAGCGGTGCTTTGGCGTTGAAGTCAAGCATCCCTATGAACAACGGTATCCCCGTAGCCTGCGAAACAACGTCTCCGTTTGCGTCAGTAAGCCCGGTCGAGAAATCCAAGACATCGTAGATTATAGGGCTCTTCGAAGTCTTGGCCGTTACTGTGAACATTTCCTCTGCTATTGCGATGAGCGAGTTCCTAACGATCTCCATCTCAACCAAGTCAGCCATCTCAACCACCCATCTTCTTCACACGAAGGTTTCCATACTCGTCCACAACCATTCTCTGGTCCTTGAGAACTATTGTGGTTGAGGTTGGGTCCTCCACTATCAGCGGACCGTCGAGGCTGGCTCCGACTGGAAGGAGGCTTCTTTCGTAGACTTGTGCATCCACCCAGCCTTTCTTGGTATCGAGGTAGACTTCTCTCTCTCCTTTGAAGGCGTTAGCGGCTGTGGTTTTATCACGGTTTATGGGTTTGAGCACGGGCTTTCTCACCTTGACAAGTGCTACGACATGGTAGTTAACTATTTCGACGGGGCTGTCGAGCTTGAAGGCGTAGTGTCTGTAATGGGATTCTTCGAACCTTGTCTGCAGCTCGGAGAGAAGCCTGTTGCTCACTTCTCCATCCGGCACCACGACCTTGAGGACATGCTCCTGCCCGTAGTACCTCATGTCCGCGTACCTAGCGAGCACAACGTTTTGGCCTTCCGTAGCTCTGCTCGACACAGTAGCCCGTGCTTTAGCCTCAAGCTCTCTGTAAGTGCTAGCGACAATCTCCAAGGCCCTCGGGCTGTCAAGCCTCGTGACCGTTGTTTTGATAAAGTCGTGCCGCAGGTCTGTCATCAAAAGACCCCATGCGGAGAAGACGCCGGGAGGTATCGAGGGGATGACGGTGCTGCCTATTTCAAGCTCTTCAGCTATGAAGGAGGCGAACATCGGCCCTGAGCCGCCGAATGCAACGAGCGTGAAATCTCGCGGGTCGTAGCCTCTCTCTATGGATATGCGTCTAATTACTTGAGCGGCGTTGTCGTTCCCGAGTCTGACGACGCCGAAAGCCGTCTCCTCGACGGAAAGCCCCAATTGGTCCGCCACCTTCTTCATCGATCTTACCGCTTGGTCGACGTTGAGCTTCAAATCTCCTCCAAGGAAGTAGTCGGGGTTGAGTATTCTCGTTATGAGGTAAGCGTCTGTGAGTGTTGGTTTGTCGCCTCCTCTGCCGTAGCATGCTGGGCCTGGGTCGGCTGGGACGCTGTAGGGCCCAACCCTCAAGCTTCCAGCCTCGTCTATCCAAGCTATGCTCCCGCCGCCGTTCCCCACCTCAACTATGTCTATCACAGGGGCCTTGATTGGATAGCCTGCGTTGAACTGGTCCCGTTCGACGTAATAGTCTGTCAAAACTCTCGGCATCAATCCTTCTACTAGGCTGGCCTTAGTGGTTGTGCTCCCGCCGTCCAGTGCAATAATGTTTTTTATGCCGAGAAGCTCGCCGATAGAGATGGCGCCGACAACACCTGCAGCAGGCCCCGACTCGACCGAGAGGATTGGGTAGTCGGCTGCGTACTTGAAGGTTGACACGCCTCCGCTGGATAGCATCATGAAGAGCTCCCCCCGAACTCCCTGCTTCCTCAGAATATCCTCTAGGTTTCTCAAATAATTGTCCATCTGTGGATGGACGTAGGCGTTTAAAACGGTCGTGCTTGTCCTCTCGTACTCTCTCCACTCGCCGGTTATCTCGTTGGAGACGCTGACGTAGGGCTTGACCCCCATTTTTTCCATCGTCTCGACGGCTGTTTTCTTGGACTTTGCCTCGTTTGCTGGGTTGGCGTAGCTGTTGATGTAGCACACAGCTATGGATTGCACTCCTTCAGACACTAGGCTTTTCACAGCCTCCGCCACTTCCTCTTCCTTGAGCGTCTTGAGGATCTTACCATCATATCCGACTCTTTCGTCAACTTCTCTGATTAGGTGGCGTGGCACGAAGCTGACTGGCTTTCGGTACTTGAGGTTGTAGATGTCTCTCCTGTTAGAACGAGTGATGAGGATGACGTCTCTGAAGCCTCTAGTTGTTATAAGCCCAACTCTAGCCCCCCGCCGGGTTATGATGGTGTTTATTACTAGTGTTTGTCCGTGAAGCAGGCTTGAAACTGTTGAGGGATTTATTCCCGATTTTGCGAAGACTTTCATCACGCCGTCCGGGTAGTTTGCAGGCGTCGTCTCATCCTTCGACCATGCGACCTCGCCCGTTTCCTCGTCGATGGCGAAGAAATCTGTGAAACCGCCACCTATGTCTATTGCAACCCGCTTGGACATGTTTTATGTCTGAAAGATGAGGCTTAAAAAGTTGGTGTTAGCTTTCTGCAACTATGGTGATGGTCTTCAGCCTGGATGAAAAGACTTGGAGGAGTTCAGACGGTAAGGTGGCTGTTTTAGTGGATGAGAGGTTGAGCGGGCTTCTGATGGCGGGGCTCGTGGTGCTGCAGCCGGGTCAAAGGCTTCCTGTGGAGGGATTCAGCCAGCATCAGGAGAGCGACGAACTGGCTTACGTCGTCGAGGGCTCCGCGGTTTTCGGGAAAGAGGACGGCGAGGTTTTGATCAAGGAGTCTGATTTCATCTTTAACCCTAAGGGGACGAAGCACTACGTTCGAAACCCAGGCGACAAGCCCTGTAAGATGGTTTGGGCCTTGGCTCCGCCGATCAAGCTTTAGCTCTGACACCGTAAGTAGTCAACGCCTCCCTAGGAGTGATGTAGCCATTCCTAACGTCCTCCAACACGAGCTGCCGGTCCCGCTCCCTCGGATTTCCGTAGCCCCCACCACCGCCAGTCACCAGCCTCACCAAGTCGCCCTTCTGCAGCCTCACCGCAGCAGCCTTGCGTGTCTTCAAAGGTCGCGCTCCCCGCCTGTAGATTATGAAGTAGTTCGGCGTGCCTCTTCCTCCGCCTGACATGCCCCACGGCGGGAACTTGGACCGTCCGAAAGAAGCCGTGAATATTGCGTGAGAGTTGACCACCCTGTAATCCTTGATTATTCCATGACCTCCTCTAAACTTTCCAGCACCCGGCTTGTCTCTGAGGTTGAGGCTGTACTGCTCGACTCTAATGGGGTACCTTACTTCGATTACTTCGTTCGACATGATGTAGGTCTCACCGTCAAGGCTGCACACCATGCCGCTCTCACCGTCCTTGTTGTATCCCGCTCCCCATCCTCCCGGCTGAGGCTCGACTATTGCGAACGGATTCCCAGTTCTGTCATCAACACCGCCCATGATTGTTGCGCACACGCTGAGGAAATGGCCTGCAGTCAGCTTGTCGGGAACGTGTGGAGCAAGAGCCTTCCAAATCAACTCAGCTGCGAAAGACCCGGCCTCCCAGAATGTTGCGACGGGAGCTGGAGGCTTGGGATGGAACACAGATCCTTCTGGAGCGATTACCTTGACTGGTCTGAAAGCTCCCTCGTTGGCGGGGGACTGAGGGTCCGTGATGGCTTTGAACATTACTTTGGCAGCGGCGACGGTCATAGAATAGGGTGAGTTTATCGGTCCTTTTGCTTGGGGCGAGGAGCCTGTGTAGTCTACCGTAAAGCTGTCGTCGGATACTGTGACCCTCGCCTTCACGTACACAGGGTTGTCGGACAAGCCGTCATCGTCTATGTAGTCCTCGGCTTCAAAAGTTCCGTGCGGAAGCCTACGCAACTCAAGGTAAGCCCTCTCCTCCCCCTCCTTTATGATGGCCTCCATGGCCTTAGTTATGGTGCTTGACCCGTATTTTTCGCAAAGCTGAGCGATCCTTCTTCCGCCCAGCCTCAACGCAGCAGCCTGAGCCTCCATGTCGCCGAGCGTCATGTCAGGCGTTCGAACATTCGTGCGGATTAGTTCGAAAAGGTCCCTGCTGGGCTCGCCAGCTGTGAACAGCTTGAGCAGCGGAAACTGCAGCCCTTCTTGATAGATCTCTGTCGAGTCGGTGGTCCAGCTGCCGAACCTCATGCCTCCGACCTCGCTCCAGTGGCCCTTGTTGACCGAGAAAGCTACCACTTCGCCGTCGTATAAGACGGGGCTTATCAGCGTCACGTCGTTTAGGTGGGTTCCATGCGAGTATGGAATGTTGGTGATTATGATGTCGCCGTCTGAGAAACCGTTCAGCCCGTATTTTGCGATGCAGTCTTTCACAGCTAGGTCGAGCACTCCGAGAAAGCCTGGTACTCCGTTTGCTTGTGCGACCAGCTCTCCCTTATTGTTTGTTATCGCTACGGCATAGTCTAAAACCTCGTAGATGACGGGGCTTTTACTGGTTCTTCCGAAGGCTATGAACTCCTCCTCCGCGACAGCTATCAAGCTGTTCTTGACGACTTCCAGCGTGAAAGCATCGATGCCCTTCATCTAAGCCACCTCCCCGCTGGTTAAAACAATATTCCCGAACTGGTCGACTTGGAAGCTGTCGTATGGCATCACCAGAGTGGTTGAAGTCTTCTCCTCGATTACCGCAGGGCCCCGTCTAGACCTACCGACAGGTAGTCTCTCCCTTTCGTAAACCGGTGTTTCGACGAAGCCAACGCCGGGAAGGTAAACACGTCTGTGTCCTTTGCTAGCTTCCTCGAAGCTTCCACCCCTTTCGTCGAGCATGGTCATGCGGGGCTTGGATACCCTTGCGAAAGCCGCCAGATGAAGGTTCACAATCTCGACGGGGCTGTCGAGCCTGAAGGTGTATTCCCTTTGATGTGCTTGGTGGAAGCTTTCAACGATTTCACGTATCTTCCTGCCGTCGAAAACGCTTGGACTAACATCGACGTTTACCGTGTGTTCCTGCCCGTAGTATCTTAGGTCAAGGGTCCTGACAAAATACATGTCCTTCTCCTCCACGCCTTGCTGCGAAAGCACTTGCCTCCCCTCATCCTCCAAAGACTTGAACAATTCGTTGAGAGATTCGGCGTTTGATTCATCCAGCCTCATCACCTTCGTCATCTTAAAGTCGTGCCTTAGGTCGGTCATCAACATACCCCAAGCCGAGAAGACACCGGGGTTTCTGGGTATGATCGTCCTAGATGTCTGAAGCTCCCTGGCGAGCAGCGAAGCGAACATGGGCCCCGCTCCTCCGAAAGCCACCAGCGTGAAGTCCCGAGGGTCGTATCCTCGGGCGACCGAGACCAGGCGTAGCAAGTTGACCATGTTGCCCGCCGCAACCCTGATAACTCCTGCAGCCGCCTCCTCGACAGACGTACGGAAGTGGTCCGCTATCTTCGACAAAGCTCTTTCAGCAGCCTTCTTGTCCAGCTTAATCTCGCTTCCGAGAAAGTACTCCGGGTTGAGAATACCGGCGACCAAGTAGGCGTCGGTGACTGTTGGTTCAACGCCCCCCCTCCCATAGCACGCAGGCCCTGGATAAGCTCCGGCGCTTCTCGGGCCAATCTTCAGACTACCCACTTCATCAATCCACGCTACGCTTCCTCCTCCTGCACCTATTTCAACGATGTCCACGACAGGCGTTTTCACAGGGTATCCTGCGTATGAAGGCGTCCTCTCAACCCTGTAGTCGGGGTTGAGCCTGACCCGCCCGTTCTCTATGAGCGAGGCCTTCGCCGTCGTTCCGCCAACGTCAAGGCTTATCACGTTCAACACTCCCATGGCCGCGCCAAGCTCCCTAGCCCCGATTACTCCCCCAGCAGGCCCAGACTCAATCTGAAGAATCGGCGTATCCCTCGCCTTATCCAGTACAGCCACTCCGCCGTTTGACTGAATGACGTGAACAGGAATCTTAACACCGAGCTCCCGAAGCTTCGCCTGAAGCCTCGACAGATAATCATCTAGAATAGGCTTTACGTATGCGTCTAGGACCGTCGTGTTCATCCGCTCGTACTCACGCCATTCACGAGTGATTTGATGCGACACAGACACATGCTTGAAGATTTTCTTCGCCATCCGGTAGACAGCTTTCTCGTGATCGGGGTTGGCGTAGGAGTTGTAGAGACAGACAGCGAGCGACTCGGCCCCTAGTCTCCGGGCCTTCTTCAAAACCGCTGCAACACTTCTCGACGAAAGCTTTCTCACAACAGACCCGTCGGATGCGACACGCTCCAAGACCTCGAGCCTGAGGAAGCGGGGAACAAACGGCACAGGCTTCCTGTACGAGTAGTTGTACATGTCAGGCCTGTTAGAACGCTGGATCTCCAGAACATCTCTAAACCCCTTAGTCGTCACCAAAGCCGTCTTCACACCTTTCCTCTCTATTATTGCGTTGATGACCAACGTCGAACCCGTGCCCACAAACCTCGTGATATATTCGCCTCGCAGCCCGCTGGACCTCAAAACACTCATAACACCTTCGGAGTAGTCATGCGAAGTGGTCAACCCCTTTCCGAGAACCACCTCACCATTTTCCTCGTTGAGAGCGCAGAGGTCTGTGAAAGTTCCCCCAACATCCACCGCCACTCTATACATAGACGTAAAGATTTTAGACTGTTTTTAATATTTAGCGCCAAGCTTATATCCGCTCCCATCGAGCAAGGGTCATGGCTGGCGTAAAGAGACTCGCCAACCTCTTGGAGCTGAGCCGTGGGATGGGGGTTGACGGCGTGATGATTCTCCCCGGGGCCAACATGCGGTACCTTCTCGACTTCACTGTCGAGGTGTTTGAGAGGCCTGCGTTTCTCCTGGCTGGCTTCGGCCTTAAACCAACGCTTGTCGTTCCGAGGCTGGATGAGAACAGAGCCGTAGAGGCTGTGGGAGAGTTTTGTGAGGTCGTATCCTACGGGGACGAAACAGGGCCGTGGAACCTTACCGAACAACTGGTGTCCGGGCTCTCCGGAGTCTTAGGAATTGAAGGCAAAACACCTTACAGCTTCTTTAAAACCGTTGAAGGCAAGGCTCCAAGCCTTCAATTCACCCAGATTGACTCAATCCTCTGGATGATGAGAGTTTGTAAAGACTCTGAAGAGATAGATAGACACAGGGAAGCGTCCCGCATCCTGCAGGAGGCCATGCTGAGAACGTTGACGGAGCTGCAGCCGGGGATGACAGAGAGACAGGTTATGTTCAGCTTCTACAAAAACTCTTACGAGCTGGGTGCCGAGACACCCTACTGCCTGGTCCAGTCAGGGCCCAACGCCGCAAACCCCCACCTCGAGCCCACTCTAAAGACAATCCATCAAAACGAAGCCATAGTGTTCGACGCTGCTTTAACCCATCGAGGATACTACGCCGACATAACCCGTACGATTGTTTTGGGACAACCGTCTGAAACCCAGCAACGATTATTCAACATAGTAAAGCAAGCGCAGCTAGACGCAATCCACACAGCTGGTGAAAACGTTCCAGCCGAAGCACTAGACCGGGCGGCGAGGAGACGAATATCGGAGGAAGGGCTGGGCGAGTATTTCATCCACAGGACTGGGCACGGCCTCGGGGTCGAAGTCCATGAAGAACCATACATCAGGGAAGGAAACCAGACACCTTTGAAACCGGGCATGATATTCACCGTGGAGCCTGGAATCTACCTGCCTGGAAGACTCGGGATTAGGCTCGAGGACAACATAATAGTCGTCGAGTCATCTGTCGTGAACACCACCAAACTACCCAAGACTCTAAGCCTGCGTGAAACACTCGTATAAAGTTTGTCAGGTGAACGAAGGCATCACTTCCTTTGCGAAGACCCGGATGCTCGACGCCTCTGCATGCATGTCCCTCACTATTACAAGCCCCACGCCAAGGCTCTGCAACCGCTCCAGCTGCTCAACAACCTCGTCTGGCTTGCCGTGAAGAAGCGTGAACGTCCTCCTCAAAGCCTCATCACCCGTGCTGAAAACCCCTAGCTTCGCCATCCTTTCACTCTTCTCAGAATCCGAGGAATAAATCACGACGTTCGTGAAAACAGACTTGACGACCCTACGGCCCAATTGTCTACACTTATCGTCAAACAACTTCACCATTCTCCCATACTCCTCCAACGTCTCGCCGTAAAAGTTCCAACCATCACCAACCTCAGCAGCAACCGACACTATTCTACTCCTCCTACCGCCAACCCATATCGGTGGAGCCGGCTTCTGTATGCAGGGAGTGTTGCATGCTGCTTTTGAAAGCCTGTAAAACTTACCGCTGTAATCCACTAATCCACCGTCCGTCATCAAGAGACGCACAACCTCAACATACTCCCTAAACCTTTCAAACCTATCCAAGCCACGCCACGCCTCCATCCCGAGCGCCTCAAGCTCCTCCCCCTGCGACTCCGAACCGGTACCCAGCCCAAGCTCAAGCCTTCCACCGCTTACAACATCAAGCGTGGCCGCCATCTTAGCCAGAACCGAGGGATGGCGATAACACGAGCAAAGAACCACGGTCCCGAGCCTTACATCGGTCAAGGGGGCTAGCGCCGAAAGCAAAGTCCACGTCTCGAACACAGTAGACGCCCTGCGGGGCTGCAGGTGGTCAGTCATCCAGATCGATGAAAAACCCAGCCCCTCAAACTCAACCGTCAAGTCAACCACCTTCCTGAACTCGACGTCGTAGCGGGGCAGCACAGCGCCGAAGAACAAAGCCATGACACGCCACCGCAAAATACGCTATTAAACATATGCTCAAAAAAATACACGCCGAGGCAAAAGTTCTCGGGCCTCCTCCCTAAGCTTGTTCTGGCCTCCCCGCCCCTAGTCTGCCACTCTCACACAAGCGTTATTCTCTCTCGGCAGGATTACACAGGCTTGGGTAAAAGTTCCAGCCGGGTTTGCGGAGCATCTTTCTGCTCACGGCGTCAAGTACGCGATGCATTCGGCTGGGTATGGTTAGGTCGTGTTTGAAGAGCTTGGTTTTCCCGGTGCTTCCGTTGGAGGGTGGCTGGTGAGGAACTGCGACGTAGTGGAAATAGACCTTTTCTCCAAGAACTCGCCTGCCGTGCGCAAAACAGCTGGGCTGAGGAATCGAAGCGGTGTTGTAGAAGAATGGGAGGAAGCGGCGAGGCACGGAGCTTGCATCAACTCGGGCGATGATTGAGGAGGGCTTGGGCTTATGACACGTGAAAGCGTTAAAGCGCTGGATTCCTCAGCCGGAACTGCAACGCAAAGGTATAATTAAGGCCAAAAGCTAGAAACTGAGTGGAGCGGCAGCGGGGTAGGGTAGCCAGGTTAACCCGCCGGGCTCATAACCCGGAGATCGGTGGTTCGAGTCCACCCCCCGCTAGGCGGTATATATTGGACAGGAAAAAACCGGATAACAGTTTCTCATACTTTTGGTCTGGTGCTTGTAGCGGCTGTGACCTTTCTTTACCGCATGTATGACGCTATTAGTTTGATTTTCCTTTTTCGCCCTTC
>Ga0105160_1000704_pt1 | contig 14667 bp, 15 predicted proteins | sample GXS110809BmetaG_FD_89591 | JGI IMG/M metagenome (GOLD analysis project Ga0105160, IMG submission 89591) | Hot spring microbial communities from Gongxiaoshe hot spring, China to study Microbial Dark Matter (Phase II) - GXS 110809B | ecosystem: Environmental > Aquatic > Thermal springs > Hot... | reverse complement strand
GGGACCTCGGCGGAGGCCATAGGCTTAGCCCTCAGGAGGGCGCTGGAGGAGGCCTCCCTGAGGGAGGAAAGCCTGCGCTGTCTGGCCTCGGCGGATTTGAAGAGGGGTGAGGGCTCCCTCTATCGGGTGGCGGCTGAGAGGTCTTTGGAGCTGGTCTTGCTCCCCCGGGAGGCCCTGGGGGAGGCGAGGGAGGTCTCCGGAGCTGCCCTCAGGCTGCTGGGGCTTCCTGGGGTCGCGGAGCCCGCGGCCAGGGCGCTGACCCCGGGGGGGAGGGAGATCCTCCGGAGGAGGGTCTTCGGCGGCGTGGTGGTCTCGCTCTTCGGGAGGAGGGTAAGGCTTTGGGGAGAGGGGCTCTCTTTGTGGTCGGAATAGGGCCTGGCAAGAGGGAGCACATGACGCTCAAGGCCATGGAGGTCATAGGGGGAAGCGAGGTGGTCCTGGGCTACGGGCCCTACCTGTCCATGGTGGAGGACCTGCTCGAGGGGAAGGAGGTCGAGCCCTTCGGGATGGGGGAGGAGGTGGCCAGGGCCTCGAGGGCGGTGGAGCTGGCCCTGAGGGGGAGGAGGGTGTCTCTCCTGAGCGGGGGGGACGCCACGGTCTACGGCATGGCCTCCTTGGCACTGGAGCTGGCCCTGGGAGCCGGGGTCGAGGTGGAGGTGGTGCCGGGGGTGACGGCGGCGCTCGCGGCCTCGGCGCTTTTGGGAGCCCCTCTGGGGCACGACGTGGCCTTCGTGAGCCTCAGCGACCTTCTGACCCCCTGGGAGACCATAGAGGGGCGCCTTCGCGGGGCTGGGATGGGCGACTTCGTGGTCTGCCTCTACAACCCCGGGAGCAGGGGGAGGAGGGATAGGCTCAGGAGGGCCTGCGAGGTCCTGTCCCTCTACAGGAGTCCATCCACCCCGTGCGGGGTGGTCAAGAACGCCATGAGGGAGGAGGGGCAGGAGGTCCTCATCACCGACCTGGAGGGCCTGTCGGGCATGGAGCTGGACATGTCGAGCCTGGCGGTGGTGGGGAGTTCCGCCACGAAGGTGGTGGACGGGCGCCTGATAACCCCGAGGGGGTACAGGGTTTGATCTGGGTCCTGGGGGGTACGAGCGACTCCAGGGAGATCGCCCTGTTCCTGCGGGGCCTGGGACTTCCGGTGGTGCTGTCGGTGGCCACCCCCTACGGGAGGGCCTCCTTCTCGGAACTGCCGGGGGTGGACCTCCTGGAGGGACCTCTGGGGCCGGAGGAGATGTTAGAGCTCATGGCCTCCAGGGGGGTCAGGCTGGTGGTGGACGCCTCGCACCCCTACGCGGTCTCGGCCTCCCGCGCGGCCCTGGAGGCCTCGAGGAGGGCCGAGGTCCCCTACGTCAGGTTCGAGAGGGGGAAGTCCTCGACGGAGGGGCTGCTGGAGTGCGAATCCTTCGAGGAGGCGGCGCGCCTGCTCTCGAAGGAGAGGGGTAACGTCTTCCTGGCGGTGGGGGTAAAGAACCTGGGGGTCCTGGTGAGGGAGATCGGGCCCTCCAGGGTCTACGCTAGGGTGCTCCCGAGCCCCGACTCCATAAGGCGCTCTCTGGACCTGGGGATACCCCCCTCCCACCTGGTGGCCATGCAGGGCCCCTTCCCCAGGGACCTCAACGCCTCCCTCTACAGGATGTGGAGGATAGAGCACCTTCTCACGAAGGAGAGCGGCGATGCGGGAGGCTTTCGGGACAAGGTGGAGCCCGCCCTGGAGATGGGGATAAGGGTGTGGGTGGTGAGGAGGCCGAGGAAGGAGGAGGCATTGACCTTCAGGAGTTTGGAGGAGCTGGCGGATCTCCTCAGATCCCTGGGGTTCACGGGCTAGGCGCCCCTCCCGGGTGCGATCGACCGATCGCGGCGCTGGAGGTGGGGTGCGCCTTGGGTTTCTACGAGGACCTGAGGGTCAGGTTTCGCGCTCTGCTCGAGGAGCACGGCCTGAGCGGCGACCAAGGGGTGCAGGTGCTGTCGGCCAGTAGCCTGAGCCCCCGCGAGGCCATAGGGGATCCCGGTCGCGACGACTTCCTCCTGCTCAGGGGCAGGGAGGTGATGGTGGAGGCCCCCTTCGGGGGTTCTAGGGGCCAGGCCCACACGGACGAGCCCGGCGAGGCCGTCCTGTCCCTGGGGGAGATCCTGGACATGCCCGCCGAGACGAGCTTCCGGAGGGCAGTTCTGATATCCCCCCTGAACGCGGCGATGCGGTATCCTGGTATGGCAAAAGGCACCGCCGTGAACGGCACCTTCGGGCGACTCGCGGTGGGCAGGAGGACGATCTTCTACGGGGTCTCCGTGGCCGGCATAGCAGAGCTCTACGGGCTCGAGCGCTTCTGTCCTTTCGGCCGCTGAGGGGGCGGTTTTCTCCTTCTCCCTTGAACGGTGGAGGGCTTTGTGGTATTATGGTCGATGCTGGTGGGCCTGTAGCTCAAGAGGACAGAGCGACGGTTTCCTAAACCGTAGGTTGGAGGTTCGACTCCTCTCAGGCCCGCCATTATATTTTCGCGCTTAGTCTAAGCTCTCGGGAGGGGGTTCGCTCGATGGAAGTGGGCGCGGTGGTCCTGGTAGGCTTAAGCGGCGTCTTAGCTCTCTGGTTCGCCTGGAAGAGCGCGCTCAAGGTGCTCTCCTTCAAGGTGGAGGTGGAGCGCATGGAGGAGCTCTCCAGGATAATAAACAGGAGCGCCATGGCCTTCCTCAGGCGGGAGTACACGGTGTTGATACCCTTCGTCCTGGTGGTCGCCGGGGTCCTGGCCTGGAAGGTCTCCTACGCTTCGGCCGTCTGCTTCGCCGTCGGGGCGTCGCTGAGCGGCCTGGCCGGATGGGTGGGGATGAGCATAGCCACCAGGGCCAACGGCAAGACCTCCTTCGCCGCCACCATGGGCGTAAACAGGGCCCTGGAGATAGCCTTCTCGGGCGGCACGGTGATGGGGATGTCGGTGGTGGGCCTTGGCATCCTGGGCATAACCGCCCTGTACCTGATCTTCAGGGACGCCACGCTGGTGACCAGCTTCGGGTTCGGGGCCAGCTCCATAGCGCTCTTCGCCCGCGTGGGCGGTGGGATATACACCAAGGCCGCCGACGTGGGGGCCGACCTGGTGGGCAAGGTGGAGGCGGGCATCCCTGAGGACGACCCCCGCAACCCCGCCGTCATAGCCGACAACGTGGGCGACAACGTGGGCGACATAGCCGGCATGGGGGCCGACCTCTTCGAGTCCTACGTCAACTCCATAATAGCCGCCATGAGCGTGGGCGCCGTGGTCTTCGGCGCCAGGGGGGTGGTCTATCCGCTCCTGCTCGCGGGCCTCGGGATAGTGGCCGCCGCCGTGGGGACCTACTTCGTCAAGATAAAGGACGAGAGCTCCGACCCTCAGAAGGCCCTGCAGACCGGGAACCTGGTCACCGGCGCCCTGGTCATGGGTGGGGCCTTCGTGCTCACCCCGGCGGTGATGGGCGACATGAAGCTCTTCTGGGCCGTGGTGTCCGGGGTGGTGGCAGGGGTTGCCATAGGCTACGTGACCGAGTACTTCACCTCCTCCGCCTACTCGCACGTGAGGCGCATCGCCGAGGCCTCCCTGACCGGGCCGGCCACCAACCTGATCATGGGGATATCCGTGGGGATGTACTCCACCTCCGTCCCCACCCTGCTGATAGCGGCTGCCACCTTCCTCTCCTATAAGTTCGGCGGCCTCTACGGCATCGCCTGCGCCGCCGTGGGGATGCTCTCCATAACTGGGATGACCCTGAGCGTCGACGCCTACGGCCCCATAGCCGACAACGCGGGCGGCATAGCCGAGATGAGCCACATGCCCCCCGAGGTCAGGAGGATCACCGACAGGCTGGACGCGATAGGGAACACCACCGCCGCCATAGGGAAGGGGCTGGCCATAGGGTCTGCGGCCCTCACGGCCCTGTCGCTCTTCGCCGCCTACGCCACCGCCACGGGCCTCAAGGCCATCGACCTGATGGACGCTCGCGTCATGGCGGGCGCGCTGGTGGGAGGGATGTTGCCCTTCCTCTTCTCCAGCTTCGCCCTTCAGGCGGTGGGCAGGGCCGCCTACTCCATGGTCGAGGAGGTCAGGCGCCAGTTCCGCGAGATAGAGGGGCTTCTCGAGGGCAAAGCCTCCCCCGACTACGAGCGCTGCGTCGACATAAGCACCAGGGCTGCGCTGAGGGAGATGGTGATCCCCGGGCTCATGGCGGTGTTGGCCCCCCTGGCGGTGGGCTACTTCATGGGGCCTGCGGCGCTGGGCGGCATGCTCGGGGGTTCCATAGTCAGCGGGGTGATGCTCGCCATCTTCATGGCCAACGCGGGCGGCGCCTGGGACAACGCCAAGAAGTACATAGAGGAGGGCCACTACGGGGGCAAGAAGACCCCACCCCATGCGGCCGCCGTGGTGGGCGACACGGTGGGAGACCCCTTCAAGGACACCGCCGGTCCGTCGCTCAACATCCTGATAAAGCTCATGTCCATAATCGCCGTGGTCTTCGCCCCCTTCATGCTGGGCTGAACGAGGGGTGGGCTCTGGCGCGATGGAGGCCTGTCCTGGGGGGCGCGGAGCGCCTCCGGACAGGCCCTTTTTCCCTGAGGTGGTGAGCCTTTGGGCGCTTCCCTGAGGGACCTGGTGGAGCTGGTTAAGGAGAGGGTCGACATAGTGGACCTGGTCTCGGAGTACGTGAACCTGAGGAGGTCGGGCAGGGGGTACAAAGCCCTCTGCCCCTTCCACCAGGAGAGGACCCCCTCCTTCTACGTCTCCCCCGACCTTCGCTCCTTCCACTGCTTCGGCTGCGGCAAGCACGGGGACGTCATCACTTTCCTCCAGGAGATGGAGGGGCTCACCTTCAGGGAGGCCCTGCTGGAGCTGGCGGGACGCTGCGGGATCGAGGTGAAGGACTTGGCCCTCGGCGAGGCCTCCCCCGCCTCTTCGCTGGGGGCGCTAAACGAGGAGGCTTGTTCCTTCTTCAAGGAGGCGCTCTTTTCCCCCTCGGGCAGGCCGGCTCTGGAGTACCTGAGGAGCAGGGGCGTCGAGGGGGAAGACCTTAGGCTCTTCGAGCTGGGCTTTGCCCCCCTGGCCTTCGACGCCCTGGTCTCCCGCCTCAGGGCCAGGGGCTTCGGCGACCGACAGATCCTGCTCTCGGGGTTGGCCGTGGAGGGCAAGACGGGGTTGAAGGACCTCTTCAGGGGCAGGGTGATCTTCCCCATAAGGGGCCCTTCGGGGAGGCTTCTGGGTTTCGGGGGGAGGTCGATCCAGGGGGAGGAGCCGAAGTACCTGAACACCCCCACCACGCCGCTCTTCGACAAGTCCAGGGTCCTCTACCCCGTGAACCTGGCCAGGGAGCACATGAGGAGGAAGGGCTGCGCCATCCTGGTGGAGGGTTACATGGACGCCCTGACCCTTCACCGCCTCGGCTTCGGGGAGACGGTGGCCTCCCTGGGCACCGCCCTCTCGGAGGAACAGGCGAGGGTCCTCTCGAGGATGGTGAAGAGGGTGTATTTGTGCTACGACGCCGACCTGGCGGGGCATAAGGCCTCCTTGAGGGGTCTTTCCCTCCTCCTGGGAAGCGGCCTTGAGGTGAGGGCTGTGCGGCTCCCGGAGGGGCACGACCCGGACAGCTTCGCTCGCGAGTTCGGGCCCAGGGCCTTCTCGGCCCTGCTGGAGGAGTCCCTCGACGTGGTGGACTTCCTGGTCGTATCCCTCAGGGAGAGGTCTGGCTCGTCCACCAGGGAGATCCTGGAGGCCATAGCCCCCCTCTTCCTCTCCATGGACGAGCCCTTCAGGGAGGTGGCCCTCAGGAGGCTGTCGCTGGCGCTTGGCCTGTCGCGCTCGTCGCTGGAGGGCTTTGTGGTATCCTCTAAGGAAAGGGGCGAGGGGACGGCGCCCGGGGCGCCCTCCCGGGTGCGTCGGGGAGGTGGGAGAGGTGCCGTGGAGCTCAGGCCCCTCATCGCGTACCTCTGGCATTCCCACCCGGGCGGCAGGGAGGCTCTGCTCAGGGCCGACCCGGAGCTCTCCTTCGCCAGAGGGGACGAGCTCCTGTCCAGGCTGGTCAGGGACGAGGAGCTATCCGAGGGGGAGCTGGAGGAGCTCTCGAGGCTTTGCGCCCTGGGGGCGCGAAGCTGGGAGGAGCTGTTCCTCCCCCACCTTTCGGGGGAGGAGGGGCTCTCTGAGGTGGCGGAGCTGCTCAGGCTCAAGAGGCTCAGGGAGGAGTACGAGGAGCTCAGGCGCAGGGCGGTCTCCGGGATGGCCACCGCCGAGGAGCTCCTGAGGATGGGGGAGCTGTCCAAGTTGCTGGGCGGTCGCAAGATCGGCCTGGCTTAGGCCGTGGAGGTGCATGGGAGTATGCTGGAGAGGGCTGACGATTGGGAGGACAGGAGGGGTCCGGGCGGCGAGGGGGACTACCCCCTGGAGGAGCTGGAAGTCCAGCCGGAGGAGGACCTCTTCGCCGAGATCGAGGGTAGCGAGGCCTTCAAGGAGCTCATAAAGGAGGGTAAGGGGAAGGGATACCTCACCTACGACGACATAGAGAGGTTTTTGCCCTCCGACTCGGTGAACGCCGAGACGCTGGACGCCCTCTACCTGAACCTCAGCGAGCTGGGGCTCGAGGTGCTGGAGGGGGAGAGGGCCGAGGCCATAGCGCCCAGGGCCGAGGAGATCCCCGAGAGCCTGGAGGAGATCCTGGAGGAGGAAGAGGAGGAGGGGAGGATAGATGCCGCCTCGAGCGACCCCGTTAGGATGTACCTGCGAGAGATAGGGAAGATAGAGCTTCTCACCCCCGAGGAGGAGGTGGAGCTCGCCAGGAGGGTCGAGCAGGGGGACGAGGAGGCCAAGCGCAGGCTGATAGAGGCCAACCTCAGGCTGGTGGTGAGCGTGGCCAAGAAGTACGTCAACCGGGGGCTTTTGTTCCTCGACCTCATCCAGGAGGGCAACCTGGGCCTCATAAGGGCGGTGGAGAAGTTCGACTACCGCAAGGGCTATAAGTTCAGCACCTACGCCACCTGGTGGATAAGGCAGGCCATCACCAGGGCCATAGCCGACCAGGCGCGCACCATAAGGGTCCCCGTCCACATGGTGGAGACCATGAACAAGGTGAACCGGGTGGCCAGGAACATGGCCCAGGCGCTGGGTAGGGAGCCCACCTCCGAGGAGATAGCCAGGGAGCTCAGGATGCCGGTGGAGAAGGTGGAGGAGATAAAGAAGATCATGATGGAGCCCATATCGCTGGAGACCCCCATAGGGGAGGAGGAGGACAGCCAGCTGGGCGACTTCATGGACGACAAGGAGACCCCCTCCCCCGAGGAGAGCGCCGCCAACAAGCTCCTCAAGGAGCAGCTCGCCGAGCTCTTGGGGGAGCTCACCGAGAGGGAGAGGGAGGTGTTGAAGCTCCGGTTCGGCCTGGAGGACGGCAGGCCCTACACCCTCGAGGAGGTGGGGAGGAAGTTCAAGGTGACCAGGGAGCGCATAAGGCAGATAGAGGCCAAGGCCTTGAGGAAGCTTCGTCATCCCATGAGGAGCAGGAAGCTCAGGGACTTCCTGGACTAGTCCCCCTGTCGGGGGAGGAGGACGCCATCCAGAGGGAGGTGGGGAGCGTGAGGAAGGCGGTCATCGGGGAGCTGTTGCGGGCGTTCGGGGACTCCACCCAGGTCTTGAGCCTCTTCGCCGACCTGGACAGGTCCAAGAGGGGTCCCAGGGAGATGGCCCTTGAGCTCAAGAACCTCTACAGGGAGGCCCTGGAGCTTTGCCCCGAGGGGAGGAGGGAGGCGCTCTCGGGGCTCGAGAGGGCCCTCTCCCCGTACGTGGGGGGCGTGGCGGAGGAGTTCCCCAGGGGGCTTGCGGTCTTCGTGGACCTCGACTCCGGCAGGACCAGCGAGTTGGCGCTTCCCGCGCCCGTCCCCAGCCAGGTGGTCCTGAGGGGTAGACCCTACCTTACGCCCCTCCTCGCGACCCTGACGCCCTTCAGGAGGACTCTCATAGCGGTGGTCAGTCCCAAGCGCTCGGCCTTCTTCTCCTTCGAGGGGGGGAGGATGAGGCTTCTGGAGGCGGTGGAGAGGGAGGACGTCCCCAGGAAGGTCAAGAGCAGCGGCTGGTATGGACTCAAGGACCGGAGGATAGAGAGGTGGGTGGAGCAGCAGCTTCTGGACCACTTCAAGGCCCTCGCGGCCCTCACGGTGGAGAGGGCCTCCGACGGGGACTTCCGCAGGGTGGCGGTGGGGGGATCTCCCGAGAACGCCTCCCTCTTCTTCGAGCTGATCCAGCCGGTCCTGTCCCCCTTGGGCGCGGAGGCTTTGGTGCTGGAGGAGCTGGGGGAGGTCTTCGACCCCCTGGCGGTGGAGTCGGTCTACCTGGAGAGGAGCATGAGGGACTTCTGGGAGGAGGGGGAGAGGGCTGTGGCCTCGGTGATGGAGTCCCCCCTCTCCGCCAGGGGGCTAAGGGGGGTCGTCAGGGCCCTGAACTACAGGGCGGTCCACCAGCTGGTGGTGGGCGAGCCCTACAGGGCGAGGGGGGTGATGTGTCCCTCCTGCGGGACGCTGGGCCTGGACGAGGAGGAGTGCTCCGGGTGCGGCGGCAGCGCCGTCCTGGTGGACGACCTGCTGGAGGAGATGATCCACCTGGCCCTGGCCCAGAACGCCGACGTGATGGTCCTGGGAAGGCCCACGTTGCTTCGCGAGCACGACGAGGTGGGGGCTCTGCTTCGCTTCGAGGTCTGAGGGGAGATGAGGCTGGATCTCTTCCTCAAGAGCAGCGGCCTGGTGAGGAGGAGGAGCCTGGCCCAGGAGATGTGCGGTATGGGTCTGGTGCTGGTCAACGGGGCCCCCGCCAAGCCGGGCAAGGAGGTCAGGGCCGGAGACGTCCTGGAGCTGAGGTTTCCCAGGAAGGTGGTCCTGGTCAGGGTTTCGGGGTTCGAGGCCTTCAGGAGCGGCAGGGAGAGGGGGCTTTTCGAGGTGCTGTCGGAGGAGAGACGGGGGGATGTCGAGGAGCTCTAGGGGATACGAGGAGGTAGACAGGGATAAGCTCAGGTCCATGCTGGATGGGATGTTCTGGGCGGTCATAGAGAGGTACGTGACGGCCTTCGACTGCCTCTCCTCCTGGGACGCGGGTTTGGCCCAGAGGGTGGTGGAGTCGGACGACGCGATAGACGTCCTGGAGCTTCGGATAGAGGAGGAGTGCCTCAGACAGCTCGCCATGGTCCATCCGGTGAGGGAGGACCTTCGCTTCGTGTTCACCGTCCTCAAGGCCATAACTGACCTGGAGAGGATAGGGGACGAGTCGACCAACCTGGCCAAGCTGGTCCTCAAAGGGGGAGAACCGGTGAGGGGGGAGGAGTGGGGTTTGCTCTCGTCCATTTTCGAGGAGACCTCCTCGATGCTTCGCGACTGCAGGCGCGCCTTCGACGGGGAGGTGGACCCGAGGGAGGTCTTCGCCAGGGACAGGCGGGTGGACGAGGCCTACTCCAGCCTGCTCTTCGGCAGGAAGGGGGTGGACTTTCGCCTGCTGCTCGCGGCCAGGCACATGGAGCGGGTGGGCGATCATGTTGCTAACATCGCCGAAAGGGCCTATTATATGCTTACTGGCAGGAGAATAAAGGAGGAATTGCCGTGGGGGTGATCTGTTTGATGGGGTGCGACACCACCATCGTCGGGATCTACGGCAGGGAGATCCTGGACTCCAGGGGCAATCCCACCGTTGAGGCGGAGGTCTGGCTGGACTGCGGGGCGATAGGGGTGGCCTCGGTTCCCTCCGGCGCCTCCACCGGGACCTTCGAGGCGGTGGAGCTCCGCGACGGAGACGACAGGTATGGGGGGAAGGGCGTCCTCAAGGCTGTGGAGAACGTGAACTGCCAGATCGCCCCCGAGCTGGTGGGCTTCGACGCCCTGGATCAGGCCCTGGTGGACCGGACCATGGTGGAGCTCGACGGCACCGAGAACAAGGAGCGCCTGGGCGCCAACGCCATCCTGGCGGTGTCGCTGGCGGTGGCCAGGGCGGCCTCGGCGGCCCTGGACCTGCCGCTTTACGCCTACCTGGGCGGCGTGGGGCCTTACCTCCTCCCTCTTCCCCTGATGAACGTGATCAACGGCGGGGTCCACGCGGACAACAGGCTGGACCTCCAGGAGTTCATGATAGTCCCCCACGGGGCCTCCTCCTTCCAGGAGGCCCTGCGCATGGGCGTGGAGGTCTACCACTCCCTCAAGAGGGTGCTCAAGTCCAGGGGGCTCTCCACGTCGGTGGGGGACGAGGGGGGCTTCGCCCCCGACCTCTCCTCCAGCAGGGAGGCCCTGGAGGTGCTGGTGGAGGCCATAGAGAGGGCCGGGTACAGGCCTGGCGAGCAGGTGAGCCTGGCCGTGGACGCTGCCGCCTCCGAGCTCTTCGAGGACGGGTTCTACCACCTCAGGGGGGAGGGGCTAAGGATGTCCCCGGAGGAGATGGTGAGCTACTACGCCTCCCTGGTGGACTCCTACCCGGTGGTCTCCCTGGAGGACGGCATGGCCGAGGAGGACTGGGAGGGCTGGAGGCTTCTGACCGAGAGGCTGGGCGGCAGGGTTCAGCTGGTGGGGGACGACGTCTTCGTCACCAACGTCAAACGCCTGGAGAGGGGGATCCGGGAGGGGGTCGCCAACGCGGTCCTGGTCAAGCTCAACCAGATAGGGACGCTGACGGAGACCCTGGAGCTGGTGAGGTTCGCCAGGGAGAGGGGTTACGCCTGCGTCATCTCCCACAGGTCCGGCGAGACGGAGGACGCCTTCATAGCGGACCTGGCGGTGGCCACGGGGGTGGGCCAGATAAAGACGGGGGCCCCCGCCAGGTCTGAGCGGGTCTGCAAGTACAACCAGCTCCTCAGGATAGCCGAGATGGCCGAGGGGCAGTGCGCCTTCGCGGGCCTCTCCAGGGTCAGGCCTTTGAGGTAACCTTCGGAGGTGGGTCGCAGGATGTCCAGGAAGGAAGTGGTCTCGACGGGCAAGCCCTTCTCCGCGGTGGGGCCCTACTCCCAGGCGGTGAAGGCGGGTCCCTTCCTCTTCGTCTCCGGGCAGATACCGGTGGACCCCCAGACGGGGCAGCTGGTGGAGGGGACCATCGAGGAGAAGATAGGGAGGGTCCTGGACAACGTGGACGAGATCCTGAAGGCCGCCGGGTGCAGCTTCGACGACCTGGTAAAGGTGACCGTCTTCGCCCGCGACATGTCGATCTTCTCCGACTTCAACAAGATTTACGCCGCCAGGTTCAGGGAGTCCTTCCCAGCCCGCTCCTTCGTGGAGGTCTCCAACCTCCCCCGGGGCGTGGACCTGGAGGTAGAGGCGATAGCTCTGCTCCCGGGCGCGGATGAGGCCTAAGGTTCCCGAGCCCTCCCTGGAGAGGCTGATCCTCTACCAGCGCCTGCTTCGAAGGCTCAAAGCCCAGGGGGTCAGGGTGATATCCTCCGAGGAGATGGGAAATCTCCTGGGGCTTAAGCCCTCCCAGATAAGGAAGGATCTGTCCTTCCTCGGGGAGATGGGCAAGCGGGGCGTGGGCTACGGGGTGGAGGAGCTGCTCTCCAGGGTGGAGGAGTTCCTGCTGGACTCTGAGGTCCACAGACTGGCCATAGTGGGGGTGGGCAACATAGGGTCGGCGCTAGCCACCTACAGGGGTCTGCAGGGCAGGGATCACCGCCTGGTCGCCCTCTTCGACTCCGATCCGGCCAAGGTGGGGAGACGCTACGGGGACCTGGAGGTCCTGCCCGTCGACAGGCTGGAGGAGGAGGTGTCCCGCTTAGGGGTGGACGTGCTGATCCTTTGCACCCCGGCCGAGGCGGTCGAGCCCCTGGTGGCGAGGGCCAGGTCCTGCGGTGTGAGGGGGATCCTGTGCTTTGCCCCCACCGACCTGGTGGCGCCCCCTGGGATGGCCATGCAGAGGGTCGACGTTTCCTCTGAGCTCCGAAAGCTCCTCTTCGCCATGAGGGAGCTAAAGGGATCTTAGACCACACCAGAGACGAAAAGGAGGAGTGGGAGTTGCAGCAGCAGAACGGGTTTCTGGGCATGATCTTCCCCATCGTGGTGTTCGTCCTGGTCTTCTACTTCCTCATCATCAGGCCTCAGAGGAAGAGGCAGAAGGAGCACGAGAACCTCATAGCCTCCCTCAGGAGGGGCGACCAGGTGGTCACCATAGGGGGTCTCTTCGGGACGGTAAAGGAGGTAAAGGACGACAGCTTCATCCTGGAGGTGGACGAGGGGGTGAAGGTGCGGGTCCTCAAGAGCGCCATAAGCTTCAAGCGGGCGGAAGCCCCCGCCCAGCACTCCAAGGCCGAAGAGGGCAAGAGCGCTTCCTGACACAGCTGGGCGCGGAGCCGGCGTCGCAGGGGGGGTCTTCCCCCCTTTATGTTGGGCGATGCGCCCCCCATCAGCCTTTCGAGGAGGTATCGGCGTATGTTGCGCAGGGACAGGTGGAGGATCGTTCTGGTGGTCCTGGTGCTTCTGGCCTCGGCGGCGAGCCTTTTGCCCTGGGAGGGTAAGATCAGGCTGGGGTTGGACCTTAAGGGGGGTTCCCACATAGTGGTGAGGGCCGTCCCTGAGCCGGGCGAGGGGCTAGACAGGGACGCCATGGAGAGGTTGCTGCTGGTCCTGAGGAACAGGATAGACCAGTACGGCGTGGCCGAGCCGGTGATACAGCGGGAGGGCGCCGACAGGGTGATAGTCCAGCTGCCGGGGGTGAGCGACCCCGAGGCGGCGCTGGAGCTGATAGGGAAGACGGCGCTCCTGGAGTTCAGGAAGGTCCTGGACGTCCTGCCGGAGCCCCCCACGGCTCCCCGCAGGGAGAACTACGCCTCCGACGAGGAGTTCGAGAGGGCCAGGTCCCGCTACGAGGAGGCCATGAGGGCCTACCAGGGCTCCAGGCGGAGGATGGAGGAGGAGGCCAGGGCCAGGGGGGAGGAGGTCCTGGTGGCCCCGGACGCCGAGAGGGAAGGGGTCTACTACCTGCTGGGCAGGGCCTACGTGACGGGGGCTAACCTGAGGAACGCCGGGGTGGCCTACGACAGCCTGGGCAAGCCCATGGTGACGCTGGAGTTCAACGACGAAGGGGCCAAGCTCTTCGACCAGGCCACGGCGGAGAACGTGGGCAGGCCCCTGGCCATAACCCTGGACGGGGTGGTCTTCTCCGCGCCGGTGGTGAGGGAGAGGATATCGGGCGGGAGGGCCCAGATAACGGGCAACTTCACCCTGGAGGAGGCGAGCAGGCTCGCCATAATGCTTCGGGCCGGCGCGCTGCCCCTCAAGGTGGAGATAGCCGAGAACAGGAGCGTGGGTCCCACGCTGGGAGCCGACTCCATAAGGAGGGGAGTTAGGACCGGCCTATGGAGCTTCGCGGCGGTGGCCCTCTTCATGCTCCTGTGGTACAGGGGCCTGGGGCTGGTGGCCGACCTCTCCCTGCTGGTGAACATGCTGGTGCTCTTCGCGGCCCTCGCCAGCTTCAAGGCCACCCTGACCCTTCCGGGCATAGCGGGGATAGTGCTCACCATAGGGATGGCGGTGGACGCCAACATCCTGATCTACGAGCGCATAAGGGACGAGCTTAGGGAGGGCAAGACCGCCTACGCGGCCGTGGAGGCGGGTTTCTCCAAGGCCTTCAGCGCCATCTTCGACTCCAACGTGACCACCCTGATCGCCGCCTTCGCCCTCTTCTACTTCGGGAGCGGTCCCATCCGGGGCTTCGCCGTGACCCTGAGCGTGGGCGTGCTCTCCAGCATGTTCTCGGCGCTCCTCTTCACCAGGGTCCTCCTGGGGATGGCGCTCTCTCGCTTCAGGGGCTATGCCTCTTTCCTGGTCTCGTAGGGGTGATGTGCTTTGAGGCTCTCTAGGGAGATAGACTTCATGGGTTTCAGGAGGAAGGCGCTTCTCGTATCGGCCCTGGCGGTGGCCTTGAGCCTGGGCATGCTGCTGTTGAGGGGGCTCAACTGGGGCATAGACTTCGCCGGTGGGGAGCTCCTGCAGCTCGAGTTCGAAAGCCCCATAGAGCTGGAGAAGGTCAGGTCCGCCTTCGCCGGGGTGGGCCAGGGAGGGGCTGTCCTGCAGAAGTACTCGGAGGTGGGGCTCCTCGCCAAGACCAGGGAGATGGACGAGGGGACCAGGAGGAAGCTCTTGGGGGAGCTCAAGGGCTCCGTGGGGCCCTTCCAGGTCCTCAGGATGGAGAAGGTGGGGCCCGTGGTGGGGGAGGAGCTTCGCCGTCAGGCCCTCCTGGCCATAGGGGTTGCCATCCTGGGGATACTCGTCTACGTGGCCCTTCGCTTCAACCTGCGGTTTGCCGTCCCCAGCGTCCTGTGCCTGGTGCACGACTCCCTGGTGGTGCTGGGGTTCTTCTCCCTGCTCCAGCGGGAGATAAGCCTTCCCTTCGTGGCGGCCATCCTCACCATAGTGGGCTACTCCCTCAACGACACCATAGTCGTCTTCGACAGGATAAGGGAGGACATGAGGGGTAGGGGGAGGAAGGACGTGGTCTCCCTGGTCAACGGCTCCATAAACAGGGTGCTCTCGAGGACCATAAACACCTCGCTCACCACCCTCTTCCCCGTGCTCATCCTCTTCCTCTTCGGCGGGGAGATCATCTCCGACTTCGCCCTGGCCTTCCTGGTGGGCATCGTGGTGGGGACCTACTCCTCGGTCTTCGTGGCCAGCGCCCTGCTGGTGGAGTGGGAGCTCAGGAGGGGCTAGCCCCT
>Ga0105160_1000703_pt1 | contig 14682 bp, 14 predicted proteins | sample GXS110809BmetaG_FD_89591 | JGI IMG/M metagenome (GOLD analysis project Ga0105160, IMG submission 89591) | Hot spring microbial communities from Gongxiaoshe hot spring, China to study Microbial Dark Matter (Phase II) - GXS 110809B | ecosystem: Environmental > Aquatic > Thermal springs > Hot... | reverse complement strand
GTTCATTTGGTTCTGCACGACAGTTTGGAGACGATTTCACCTTTGAGGAACTTATATGTTCCTCAAAGATTAAATCGTCCCTATTCCACGCTGCTTCGCCCCCCTCCTTAGGGTTCCCCCCGCTTCGCGAGGGGAACCGAAAACCGACTCGGTTCCCCCTACTGCGTAGGGGGAACCTCAAGGAGGGGGTTCGATTAATCCTACATTGTCGTTGAGGGGCATTTTTACATTTGAGGGACATACCAACTGGGTTTTCGAGTGCCTCGTCGGCGGGGACGCCGATACTACGCGACCGTGTTCGTAGCGTCGGCGTCCCCGCCGACGAGGCACGACTTCTGAACCCCTAACGGCATCACTCCACAAACCGCACCTGTGCCGCTGGCGCGACGCCCGCCGCCGCGCCACGCGAGAGGAACTCCACAATCGCCCGCCTGCCGCGCTCGCCCATGTCCAGGGTTAACTCATTCACATACATCCCCACAAAGCGGTCAGCGGTTTCGGGGTCAATCCCACGCCCGAACTGCATGGCGTATCGCATCGCCTGCTCACGATTTTCCAGCCCCAGCCGAATGCTTTCGCGGAAGGCGCGGGCGATTTCGCGCTGGATCTCCGTCGGCAAATCGGCGCGAATCGCGTTAATGCCAAGCGGCAGGGGCAATCCGCCCGTCTGCTCGCCCCACCAGACGCCCAAATCGAGCAGCAGGTGGAGACCCGCCTGCCGATGTGTGAGCTGCCCTTCGTGAATCAGCAACCCGACAGGAACCTCGCCGCGCTGCACAGCAGGCATAATCGCGTCGAAGGGCATTTCGATGGTCTGCGCGTCGGGCAGAAACAGGCGCAACGCCAGATACGCGCTCGTCAGATAGCCCGGAACCGCAATCGTGTAGGTGCGCAACGCCTCCAGCGGGATTGGCTCGCGCGCGACGAGCATCGGTCCATAGCCGTCGCCAAAGCTACCCCCCTGATGCAGCACGAGGTATTTGTCAGCGACATAGGCGAGGTTATGCACCGACATCGCCGTGAACTCCAGTTGGCCCTCGCGCGCCCACTCGTTGAGGGTTTGAATGTCGCGCAGCACATGCTCGAACTGCAGGGGGGTGTCCACCAGCCCTTCCGCCAGCGCCCAGAACATGAAGGCGTCGTCGGCGTCGGGGCTATGACCGAGTCGGATGGTCATCGTGCGCCCTCCGCCGCTTTCGCGAGGGCTTTCTGTTTCGCCTCGTCGAAGCCCTGCGCAATCGTGTTCGCGATTTCCTCGTCGTAGATGGGGAAAATCTGCACATCGGAGCTTTGCAGCATCGAGAATCGGCTCATCAGCCACCAGCTGCTGCTGACTTCGGGGCTGATAATCGGCGACGCCCAGGGCTGCTCGCCGACCATCAGCAGCAGGCGTTCATCGCGGGGCTTCTCGCCGAGCGCGCGGAACTGGGCGACCTGCTCGCGGGCGTAGTTCCACAGGCGAGCGCGCCCCTCGCTCGTCAGACGCAGATGCACCACATAGAACTTGCCCTGCGCTCGCAGCGTCTCCGCCGCGCGTTCCTCGACCCAGACCTTCTCGATATGCTGCTCGGTCAGCACCACCGGCAGGGTGCGGATGACCTCTTCAATCGGCACACGCTTGAAGTTCTGCTGGTCTTCCGCGCCGAGTTCGGGACGCTCGAGGCCGACCTCGCGCAGCTGCTCCACCACCTTCGGCACTTCGTGCGTGATGATAATCTTCCAGCGTCGCTCTTCCATCGCGCGGGCGGGGAAGCCAAATACCGTGAACTGCGAAGGAGTGAGCCTGCTCAGCTGCATTCGGCTCGCCTGAAAGTAGCCGACGCCGATGTTGCCCAGATAGAGCAGGAGCAGCACCCCCACGACGATGAGCGCGATTCGCACTGTTGACCGCTGCCCTGTGCGCATAGCGCAGAAAGTATACCTTCTGACGCCTATGCGGGTTTCGGGGATTGGATGGGCACGCTTGCGGTCTCGCTGGCGGCGCGGCGGCTCTCGATGCGCTTGATGATGCCCCAGTCGGCGCGGAGCCACTGGTCGCCGTAGGGCAGGGCGAAGGCGGGCAGGCTCAGCTCTTCAAGGTAGCGCTGTTCCCCCGCCTGAGTCTGGGCGGCGTCGGCGTCAAGCGAATGGTCGCTCTCCACACGGCTGCCGTCGGGGTTGTGCGACTCGATCGTGATACGGAACACGCCCTCATCCAGACGCACCTCATTAAAAGTGTAGGCGCGGAGCGTGCGCGTGGCGAGATCTAACGCAAGGAAGTTGCGCTCAGGCGACGGCTCATAGCCCGGCTCGATACGCACAATCCCGCTCTGCAGCCAGTAGGGAAGCGCGTACCGTGCAAGACGGGTCAGTGTGAAGCGGGGATGATGTTGCGCTCCTGCCAGCGCGATTCGCCAGCGTCGGTCTGCGTCGATGCGGCTGCGCAGACGAATCTCGTACACCTGGTCGGGGATGAGAAACGCCAGCGCTTGTAGCCCCACATGGAAAATGAGGTGCAGCAGCGCGCTCATCGCTTCCAGAATGCGCCAGCCGCGGGGCGAGTCGGGGGGCAAGCACTCCAGCCAGCTCATGCGCTCGAAGTAGACCCGTCCACCGCGTCGCTGGTAGAGCCACGCTTCGGCAGGGGTCAGCACCAGCGCGACATGCGCCGCCTGCCAGGTCAGCCACAGGTGATACCCCATCGTGAGCAGGGCGGCGGCAATCAGCGCGCCCAGTCCCAGCTGCGCCCAGCTCGACAGGCTCTCCCAGTGGGGCAGATGCGCCGACTTGCGCCACAGCAGCCAGCCCAGAAACGGCAATGCAATCAGTACGCGCCAGCCGAAATTGCGCAGGAACTGACGCCCGCTCAGTGGACCCAGACGCACGCCAATCCCAGCAAACGGATCGCGCCCGCAGCGTGCGCAACGCTCCTGCAACGGCTCGCACCCCGCCCCACAAACGGAACAGCCCATCTGAGGCACTGCATACCCTGCCCCGTTCACGGCGCAATAATTTACCCATTTCGTAGCCCTCTCCTGCAGGGTATACTCTTGTGCTGACAGGAGCCGCGTATGAAACTGCACGAGTATCAGGCGAAGCAGATTTTGAGCGATTTTGGCGTTCCCACGCCGCAAGGAGAGGTTGTCAGCACGCCCGCGGGCGCGAAAGCCGTTGCGGAGCGACTGGGCAAGCCCGTCGTGGTCAAAGCGCAGGTGCTGATGGGCGGGCGCGGCAAGGCAGGCGGGATTAAACTCGCCCAGACCCCCGACGAAGCCGCCCACGCCGCGGAAAGCATTCTCGGCAAGCGACTCATCTCGCCCCAGAACCCACAGGGACTCGTCGCCGAGAAAGTGCTGGTGGAAGAAGCCGTCGAAATCAAGCACGAATACTACATCGGGATTACCATCGACCGCACGCCCCAGCGCAATGTGCTGATGGTCAGCCGATACGGCGGGATGGACATCGAAGAGGTCGCGGCGCAGCACCCCGACGCGATTGCGACCGTCGCCATCGACCCGCTGCTGGGGCTGACCGACTACGCCGCGCGCGAGGCGCTCTACGCGGCGGGAATCCCCCAAGAACAGATACGCCCGCTCAGCGCGATTCTCCACGGGCTGTATCGCGCCTATATCGCGGTGGACGCGAACTTGGCGGAGATTAACCCTTGCGCGGTGCTTGCGGACGGGCGCATCATTGCTGCTGACGCGAAAATCACCATCGACGAGAACGCGCTCTATCGCCAGAAGCGACTGGAGGCGCTGCACGAGGAGAGCATCGAAGATCCCATCGAAGCGGAGGCAAGCCGACGCGGAATCGCCTATGTGCGTCTGGGCGGCGACATTGGCATCATCGGCAACGGCGCAGGGCTGGTGATGTGTACCGTCGATGAGGTGGCCCGGGCGGGCGGACGCCCCGCGAACTTTCTCGACATCGGCGGCGGCGCAAAAGCCGACCGCGTGCGTCAGGCGGTCGAACTCGTGCTGATGGATCCGAATGTGAAGGGGCTGCTGTTCAACATCTTCGGGGGCATCACGCGCGGCGACGAGGTCGCGCGCGGGATGCTGGAGGCGTTCGAGACGCTGAAGGTGAACATCCCCGTCGTGGTGCGTCTGGCGGGCACACACGCCGAAGAGGGACGCGCCCTGCTGCAGGGCACGCCGCTCATCCCTGCCGAAACGATGCAGGAAGCCGCGCGTAAGATTGTGGAGCTGACGCGGGCTGCGGGTTGAAATTCCAAGCGGTGGGGAAATTCAGAAAAGAACCTCCAGAAACCTCCGCATCGCGTCTCTCCAGCTCGGCATCGGCTCAACGCCCGCCCATTCCAGTCGCCATGAGGTAAGCGCGGAATACATCGGGCGCGGGGCGGGCGTGCGCCACGCACGAAACGGCAACGGCGTCGGCTCGATTTCGATCCCCGCCGCCTGCAGCAACGCCTGCGCAAACTCGTAGCGCGAGACGGGGTCGGCGTTCGTAAGGTGGTAGGTTCCGTAGCACTCGGTCTGGATAAGTTGCAGCAGGCGGTCGGCGACATCGGCGACATAAGTGGGCGAGCCTATCTGGTCGCTAATTACAGTCGGTGATTTGCCCACCCGCGCCTGCTCCAGCACAAACTGGGGGAAACTCGGACGATGTTTCCCATAGAGCCATGCCACGCGCACGATGTAAGAGCGCGGGCAAAGCGTTCGCACCGCCTGCTCGCCCGCGAATTTGGAGCGCCCGTACACGCTGAGCGGGTTCTCGGCGTCATACTCGTGATAGGGCGCGCGTTTCGTGCCGTCGAACACATAGTCGGTGGAGATGTAGACGCACGCCGCGCCAATGCGCTGGCAGTTCGAGGCAATTACTTCCGCGCCGAAAGCGTTCACGCGATAAGCTTCCTGCGGCTGATGTTCGCAGGCGTCCACATGCGTCATCGCAGCGCAGTGAATCACGATGTCGGGGCGCAGGGAGTCGAAGACGGTTTTGACCTGGGATGGGTGGGTGATGTCGAGAAAAACCTCACCCCCCTGCCCCCTCTCCGTAAACGGAGAGGGGGAGTCTGCTTCCCCCCCTCTCCGTTTACGGAGAGGGGGGGCAAGGGGGGGTGAGGTTGGACGAGTCGCTGCAATCACTTCAACCCCGGCCGCCCGAAATTGCTCAACAACCTCCGCGCCCAGCAAACCCTTTGCGCCCGTGACTAATACTCGCATGTTGTCCTCACACGGGTTGAGTTTCCTCGCTCCGCTCGGAATGACAAAAACTCTTTACCCCAAACGCTCTGTCATTCCGAGCGAAGCGAGGAAACTCACAAATCATGATCCACCCCAGAAAATCTTGCCCAGCGTCGCTATGCCAATCGCGACGCGATAGACCACGAACGGCATCAGCGAGCGTGTGCGCAGATAGCGAATCAGAAACGCGATACAGAGCCAGCCGACGACCATCGCCGCCGCGCCGCCTGCCAGCATCGGCGCAATCATCTCGGCAGGGACGCCCCCCTTGAACAGGTTGCGGAACGACCAGACCGCTGCGCCAAAAGTAATCGGCGTCGCCAGCAGAAACGAGAACCGCGCCGCTGCCTCGCGCTGCAAGCCGAGCATCAGCCCCGCGATAATCGTGATTCCCGACCGCGAGAAGCCTGGAACCAGCGCGAACGCCTGCGCCACACCAATCAGAAATGCATCAAGCACGCCTACCGACTCCAGCGCGCGCTGCTTGCGACCCAGCCTGTCCACCACCGCCATCAACACGCCAATCCCGATGAGCAGCCCTGCAATCAGGGCGTACTGCGAGCGGAAAAACTCCTCAATCGAGTTCTCGAACAGCGCGCCCACGAGGGCGGCGGGGATACAGCCCACCACAATCCCCCACGCGAGCCGTTTGTCGACGGCGCGTTCGGGGGCGTTGCTGAACGCCGCGCCGGCAATGCGCGTCAAATCTTTCCAGAAGTAGACCACAATCGCCGTCAGCGTGCCCACATGGAGCGCGACATCGAACACCAGCTCCGCCTGCGGGTCGCCAATCTCCCAGCCGAACCAGAAGCGCATCAGAATCAGGTGCGCGGAGCTAGAAATCGGCAGAAACTCGGTCAGCCCTTGCAAAACACCCAGCCAGATAGCCTGCAGAATATCCACTTATTGACCTCCTGTCCCTGTGCGCGCGGCGCGGCTCTCGTCGGGTTCCGAGACCTGCAGCCGATGCACCTTCGGGCGCGTCCGTGCGCGGCGTCGCTGCGTCATCATCACATTCCGAAAGATGACCGCAACAGGTACGCCGAAGAACATCCCCATCAGTCCGAAAAACTTGCCGCTGACCAGCAACACGATAATCACCAGCACGGGATGCAAATCCACCCGGTCGCCAATAATTTTCGGCATAATCATCTTGTGTTCCACCACGAACAGCGCCGTGATGAACAGCGTGAGCTTCAGCCCCAGTCCCAGTCCGCCCTGAATTAGCCCGATTAGCACAATCGGCGCGCCTGCAATCACGGGACCAATCACCGGAATCGCCCGCGCGATTCCTGCAAACAGCGCGAGCGTGGCGGCGTATTTGACGCCCATGAGTTGCAGTCCAATCCATGTAGCAATTCCCGCAATCACGCCCAGGATTAGCTGTGCGATGATGTAGCCCCGCATCACGCGGTTGGTCTCCTGCATCAGGTTCAGCGTCAGGCGCACATAGCGCGGGGGCATCCAGCGCAGCGTTTCCCGCTTGAGGCGGTGCGAGTCAAACAGCAGGTAAAACACGATTACAGGAATCAGAAATAGCTCCACCAGCAGGTTGAGAACATGCCCCGTCTGCTGGATTGCGCCTTGCACGGTTGCCTGAAGGTCTTCGGTGATGTTGTTGAGCGAGCGCAGGAGGGATTCGCGTTGCTGGTCAAGCCACTGTTGCGCCTGCGGAGTGAGGCTTTCGTACCATGCCTGATACGCCTGCTCCCAATCGGCGGCGGTCTGACTGAGCTGCTCCTGATAGCGGGGCAGGTCGCGCACGAAGTCGCGCGCCTCGTTCACGAACGGCGCGATAAAGGCGACCGTCGCGACCCCCACCAGCACGAAAAAGCCCAGCGTCACCAGCAGGCTGACCACGCCGCGCCATGCGAGCGGGGCGACGATTCGCGGACGCATACGGCTGAGCCAGTCCACCAGCGGGATCAGCAGGTACGCAATCGCGCCGCAGACGAACATCAGGCTAATCACATGGCGCACTGACCAGACGACATAGAGCGCGAGCGCGATGATCGCCAGCGTCGCTAAGAGCCAGAGGATGCGCCCCGCCCAGTCGCCCGTTGGATTCGCCGTTCTTCGCTCCATCGACGGCGCGATTATACCTGCTCCACAGGCTCCAACGCCTTAATCTGTAGCAACAGTACTGTCACATTATCGCGTCCGCCGTTGGCAAGGGCGCGGTCGACGAGTTTCCAAGCGGCGCGGGTGAGCGGCTCGGAGCGCAGAATGGTTTCAATCTCGGCGTCGTCCACCATGTCGGTCAGCCCGTCGGAACAGAGCAGATACACCTCGCCCGCCTGCAGGGGGAAGGTCTCGATATCGGGTTCGAACGGTTCGCTGGGGTCTTGGACGCCGACCGCTTGCCGAATCACATTCCGCTGGGGGTGATACTTCGCCTGTTCAGGGGTCAGGATGCCCTGCTCCACGAGCTGCGCCACGAGCGTTTGGTCGCGCGAGAGCTGCTCGAACACGCCGTCGCGCAGGCGGTAGCAGCGACTGTCGCCTACCTGCACGAGAATCCCCTCATCCTGCTTGAGAATCAGCGCGGTGAGCGTGGTGCCCATCCCGTAGCGGGAGGGGATTTTGCTCGCCATCTCGGCGATATAGTGGTGGGCGAGCAGTACAGCCTGTCGCGCTGCCTCCTGCGCCGTTCCGCCGAGGTGATAATAGGCGTGCAGGAACTGCTTCGCGGCGAGTTCGCTGGCGATTTGCCCTGCGTTGTGCCCGCCCATGCCGTCGCAGACCAAAAACACGCTGCCGCGCGCCGCCAGCAGGTTCGCCTCGTCGGGTTCAAAGAAGTCGAACTTGTCCTCGTTGTTCTCGCGGGCGTGCCCGATTTCGGAGCGGGCGACGAACTTGATACGCGGGACGACGCGCAGTGGCTCTTCGGGCAGCGCGCCGCTCAGCTCCTCCGCGCTGAACTCGGCGGTGATTTCCTGCATGGGTGTTTCGGTTCGAGATGCGGCGTCAGCTTCCTGCTTACGCGCCCAGAATCTCCTGAATAACATCGCCGATGTCGCCGTGCAGGCGGTTCAGCCAGTTCAGGGTATCGTCTACCGTCGCGGCGATGGATTGCGCCGTCTGCTGCGAGCCAGCGTTGAACTGGATGAAGAAGTACGCGGGGTCGCTGAACAGCGGCTCGATGCGCAAATCGCAGATGTAGGGCGACTCCTCGAAGGTGATGCGCAGCCCCAGCCCGCGCAGTCCGGGGAAGTAGCCGCGCAGTGTGTTGGGCGGGATGGGCGTAAATGCCTCCACGGTTTTTTCAAACGCCGAGCCGTTCGCGTCTTGATGGGCAATCACCTGCAGAATCATCGGGAATCGGTCTTCCAGCAGCAGCGTATCGCGAATCGCGCTGAGCAGCGTCTCCACGCGCGAGGGCGAGAACTGCGCGGGCATGCCGTCGCAGGTGTATTGAATCTGGTTCTCGTTCATAAAAATCGCCTCGCGGGAGAGCGGGTTCACCAGCGCAATCGCGCCTGCGATGGGCACAGGTTGCGGGTTGAAGCCCTCGCCGACCGCCTCCATGATGCGCGCGCGCCGCACATCGTTCAGCGGCCCCACGGGCGCGTTTAGGTTCAGCTGGATCTGTCGGAATTCTAAGTTAGCCATAGTCGCCTCCAGAGTGATGTGATGTAGATTGTACCTTCTCAGATACTGTAGGGCGCGTCGCGGGCGCGCCCTCGCCCTTATTTCTTGGGGTTCACCCCCTGACAAGGGTACTACGACGGCGTCCCCACCGTCGCGTTGTAAGCTGTTGCATCGTTCCGAGCACGACGGCGGGGACGCCGTCGTACCAAGCGGATGATTTTTTGCGGTAGGTACTTATCAGACCCTGTCTGACGCGCTCAGCTCCCAGTGTGCGCCGCTGCGTGTGAGCGTCAGCAGCGTCGCGCCTTTACAGAACGGCGGCGACTGACTCATCCACACGCCGTTCACCTGTTCGGGCGGGTTAATCGGCGTGTGCGAATGTCCCCCTAAAATCAGATCCAGTTCTGGACACGCCTCTGCCAGCAGGCGGTCCTGACTGACGCCGATGTGCGTGAGCGCAATCAGCAAGTCGGCTTCAGGGCGCAGGCGCGGAACCCACAGCTTTGCCGTTTCGATGGGGGAGTCGAACAGATACGCGCTCAGGGGAGCGGTTTTCATGCGGGGCGTGACCATCGGCACGGTTAGTCCAATCACCGCCACGCGCACGCCCTGATGCACCGTCTGCCACACGGGCTGCACAGGCAGCGGCGTTTCAGGCTGCTTAGGGCGAATGTTGGCGCACAGCAGGGGACATGGCGCGCCGCGCGTCTTCGCCAGAAAGCCCCCCGCCGTGATGTGGAACTCGCGGTTGCCGATGGTGATTGCATCGTAGCCCGCTTGACGCATCCAGTCCCACGCAGGCTCTGGGCGCAGCGGAATTCCGATATTGCCTGAACGGATGCAATCACCCGAGTCTAACAATAGCGCATTATGTTGTACTTTGAGTTCACGCAATCGTGCGACGAACGCCTCGTTCCAGCGATTGTGTGCGTCGTTGGTGTGTACGAGGGCGATTTTCATCGGCAGGCGTCCATCCACTCCCGTATCGTCGCGGCGGGGTCGCCCGCCCGCATCAGGGTCTCGCCCACCAGCAGCGCGTGGACGCCCGCTGCATGCAACCGCTGCACCTGTTCGGCGGTCTCGATGCCGCTCTCGCTGACGCGCGTAATCCCCTCCGGGAAATAGCGCAACAGCCGAAAGGTTGTTTCCAGCGAGACTTCAAACGTGCGCAGGTCGCGGTTGTTCACGCCAATCAGCGTCGCGCCCGACTCGACGGCAGTCTCCAGCTCCCACTCGTCGTGAACCTCCACCAGGGCATCCATTCCAAGCGATTCGGCAAGGGCGCGCAGGTCGTGCAGTTGCTTGCGGTCGGGCAGCGCGGCGGCAATCAGCAAAATTGCGTCGGCTTCCAGCGCGCGGCTTTCGTAAATCTGGTACTCGTCGATAATAAAATCTTTACGCAGCGCAGGGAGCGGCGCATGCCGACGAGCAATGTACAAATTTTCGGGTTTACCTTGAAAATAAGGCTCATCCGTCAGCACGCTGAGCGCGTCTGCGCCCGCTTCATGGTACTGCTCAGCGATGGCGGCAGGGTCAAAATCCTCGCGAATCACGCCCTTGCTGGGCGAGGCGCGCTTGATTTCGGCGATGAGTGCAATCGGATTCTGGGTCTGGCGCAGGGCGTTATGGAAACCGCGCGGGGTAGGCAAGTCAGGGATACGCGCTTTGAGGTCGGCAAGCGGCGCGGCGCGTTTGCGCGTCTCGATTTCCTCGCGTTTCGTCTCCAGAATGCGTTGCAGAATGGTCACGGCCAAGGTTTCTGGAGCCGACGGTGGGACTCGAACCCACGACCTGCGCATTACGAGTGCGCCGCTCTACCGCTGAGCTACGTCGGCTCTCTGTCAGAGCTGTATTATACCCTATGCCTCGTTGTCTGTGCAAGCGATACATCCACTGGACTACGGGTACAATACCATCTCGATGGCAGCGTTGAACAGTCAATTGGGCGTGAATTTCCCAAAGGGGTTCAAAAGCGCGGGCGTCTACTGCGGGATTAAGAAGCCCGGGCTGCTGGACCTTGCGCTGATTGTGTCGGAGACGGAGGCGAGCGTTGCCGGCGTGTTTACCACGAATCGGGCGTGCGCTGCGCCCGTGCGCTGGTCGAGGCAGGTGGTTGCAGGAGGCAGGGCGCGCGCGATTATCGCCAACAGCGGTAACGCGAACTGCCTCACGGGCGAGCGGGGCGAACGCGACGCGGCGCGCATGGCGGAACTGGTCGCCCGACGGCTCGGCTGCGAGCCGAAACAGGTGGTCGTGGCGTCCACCGGCGTCATCGGCGTCCCCTTGCCGATGAACGCGATCGAATCGGGCGTGGCGCAGCTTTTTGACCGTCTCAGCGATGGGGACGACCGCGCGACCGCCGACGCGATTCTGACCACCGATAGCGCGTCCAAGCGCGCTTCACTCGAAATCGCGACGCCCGCAGGCGTTGTGCGCATCGGCGCAATCGCCAAAGGCGCGGGCATGATTGCCCCGAACATGGCGACCATGCTGGCATTCATCACGACCGACGCGCACATCAGCCCCGCCGATTTGCAAGCCTGCCTGACGCGCGCGGCAGATCAGACCTTCAACAGCATCACAGTCGACGGCGACACCAGCACGAACGATATGGTGGTCGCGCTTGCCAACGGCGCGTCGGGCGTGGAGTTATCAGGCGAGGCGCTACAGGCGTTTGAGACGGGGCTGTACGAAGTCTGCGAATACCTCGCGAAGCGCATCGTGAAAGACGGCGAGGGTGCAAGCCGAATCTTCGAGGTGCGCGTGTCGGGTGCGGCAGACCACGCCGCCGCACGACAGATTGCCCGCACCATCGCCGAGTCGCTGTTGGTGAAAACGGCGATTCACGGAGGCGATCCGAACTGGGGACGCATCATCGCCGCCGCAGGACGATCGGGCGCGCCGATAGAGGTGAATCGCGCACGGCTCCTGCTGCAAGGGGTGCTGGTGTTCGAAAACGGGCAGCCTGCCGAGTACGATGAACGCGCCCTCGTTGAGAAGATGCAGGCGGAGGAGGTGCAAGTCGCACTGGAGCTGAGCGAGGGCGACGGCGCAGCCCGCTTCTGGAGCAGCGACCTGACCGCGGAGTATGTCAAAATCAACGCCCATTACCGTACCTGAGCGTATGCGCGCCTACCGGCTCATCGCGCCGAACGAGCTGCGCTGGGAGCAGGTGCCTGTACCTGAGCCGCAGGCGCACGAGGCGTTGCTGCGCGTCGTTGCCTGCGGGCTATGCGGCACGGACTTGCACCTTAAGACGCGCGGGCACTACTACTGGAACGACCAGCCCCTGACGCTGGGACACGAAATTGTCGCCGAGATTGTGAGCTTGCCGCTGGACTACACGGGCGCGTTGCAAGTGGGCGATTGTGTTGTCGTTGACCCGCAACTGGTATGCAGCAACTGCTACTACTGCCGTCGGGGGCGTCTGAATCTGTGCGACCATCTGGAGCATCTCGGCTTGAGCGTGGACGGCGGGTTTGCGGAGTATCTCACAGCGCCGGTGCGCAACCTGTATCAGGTTCCCGACGCCGCGCCGCGCGAGTCGCTCTGGCGATATGCGCTGGTGGAGCCGGTGGCGACCTGCGTCGCGGGGATGCGCTTGGCGAACCCGCAGCCCCACGAGACCGTCGCCATCATCGGGCTGGGCTTTTTCGGACAGGTCTATGCGCAGCTCGCGCGGCTCTGGGGCGCGCAGGAGGTATTCGCGCTGGAGCTTAGTCCAGCGCGGCGCGCGGTCGCCCAGCAGATTGGCGCGGCGACGCCTTTCGCCCTCGACGAGTGGCAGGCAAATCCCCGCCACGCGGATGTGGTGATTGACGCGGCTGGCTCCGCCGACGCCGCCGACTGGTGCCTGCGAGTCGCCCGCAAAGCGGGACGCGTCGTTGTGTTCGGCTACCGCCCTGAACCCGTGCGGGCAGACTGGTATCAGATTCTCGTCAAGGAACTCACGGTCATCGGCTCGCGCTCCAGCAACCATGCGTGGGAGCATGCGCTGCAGCTGGTTCATGAGAACCGCCTCGCCCTGAACGCCTTAATCGCCCCCTACGAGTTTGACGCCATCGAGGGGGCGTTCGCCGACGCGGAGGCGCAGCGCGTTTTCAAGCCGATTCTGCGCTGGTAAGCTACGCCCAGTCTTCTGTGCGGATGCGCGGCGCGCGCGACATGAACTTCCGCGCCTCTTCGGGCGTCATGCTGGGATTCTTGTGCGACAGCCCGAACAGTTTGAGCATCTTGTAGAAGGCGTCGGTGTTTCGAATCAGCCCGTGGAACTCCTCGCGCCCTGCGCCGAGCGCGGTAATCCATGTGTAGTCGGCGGTGTGGGAGGTTCCAATCCAGCCGTAGCCGTTGTAGTTGCTTAGGATTTGCCCCAGCAAGCCCTGCAGGTTGCGGTGCTGGCGGTTCCAGATAGGCGGCAGGTTGCCTTTGATTGCTCCTGCGAGCGCGTTCGCCTCCTCGCCGTTGATTTCGATGCCCAGTTGCTCCTTAATAATCCCGCGCACCTCGTCTGCGCCGCCTGCACTGCGCAGTTTGCTCGGCAGCTCCTCGAACGAGCATTTCGCGTACTGCAGCATCGCCATCGCCTTGTTCGACGCCTCGTACTCGCCGCCCATGCCGTTCAAGCCAGGGTTCGAGTTGCCGTGGTCGCTGGTGATGATGACGAGCGTATCGTCGCGCTTCGATGCGAACTCGTAGGCGACCTCCACGGCGTCGTCGAAGGCGAGCTGATCCCACATGATGCCTGCGGCGTCGTTGGCGTGCGCGGCGTGGTCGACACGCCCGCCCTCTACCTGCAGCAGGAATCCGTTCGGCGCGTCGCCCAGAATCTCCAGCGCTTTGCGCGTCATCTCGGCGAGCGTCGGAACCGTGCGGCGCAGCTCATCGGAGTGGATATGATCTACTGTGTAGGGCAGGTGCGATTCATAGAACAGCCCCAGCACTTTCTCTGGACGCGCGTTGCTGACCGCTTGCTCGCGCGTGTTCCAGTAGACATAGCCCGCGTCTTGATAGACCTTGATCAGATCCTTGCCGTCCTTGCGGCGGTTGGGCGCATAATGGCGTAGCCCGCCGCCCATCAACACATCGACGACATTCAAATATTGCGGGGCGATGTCGTCCTCGTCGTCGCGTTTGGGCTGCACCGCGGCGAAGCCCGCGGGCGTGGCGTGTGTAATGCGCGTGGTGGTGACCAGCCCCACTTTTTTGCCCGCCTGCTTCACAATCTGGGCAATCGGGGTCAGGCGCGTGCCGTCGGGCAGCACATTAATTTGCCCGTTGAAGATGCGGCTGCCGCTGCCCCACGAACTGGATGCAGAAGCGGAGTCGGTCACCAGCGAGTTGAGCGACGCCATATCGAAAAAGCCGAGCGTCGCCTCGGGGTTCTGGAGCAATTGGTACCAGAACGAGCCTTTCCCGCGTACGAGTTTGCCAAACTCATCGGCGAGCGAGGGAACTCCTGCACTCATTCCGTCGGAGACCATGAAGATAATGTTCTTGACGCGCCCTTCGCTTCGTGAGCGTTGTTGAGCGGGGGCAAGCTTCGTCAGCGCCAGCCCCGCTGCGCCCGCAAAGCCCAACTTCAAAATCTCCCTGCGTGTATAGCGGTCATGCATAGTGGTCGCCTCTCCAAAAGAGGATACCCTGTGGAGGTTTAAGAGGATATTAAACGCCCTGATTGCCCCCTATTGCGTACACAGTCACTCACCTCGGCTCTAAGAGCGTGTATAGGAAGTAAAACTTCAAAAATCCATGCAGTGAGTGATGGAGTGTTGAACAATCAACTCCCCATCACTCATTCGGCTGAAGCCGTTCCTGTGCAAGCAAAGCCCGCCTGCGCGGGCTAATACCGATAGAGAGTTCAAGGAGTGTGAATCGTCGGCGGGACGCCGACGCTACGCGAAGC
>Ga0105160_1000701_pt1 | contig 14716 bp, 15 predicted proteins | sample GXS110809BmetaG_FD_89591 | JGI IMG/M metagenome (GOLD analysis project Ga0105160, IMG submission 89591) | Hot spring microbial communities from Gongxiaoshe hot spring, China to study Microbial Dark Matter (Phase II) - GXS 110809B | ecosystem: Environmental > Aquatic > Thermal springs > Hot... | reverse complement strand
CCCCGGAGGCTCAGGCTCCCTGTAAAGCAGCATTAAATTATCATATCCTCCCACAGCCCCGGCCAGAGACTCCAAGACCTGTGGCCCCACATCGCCGACCACCAAGAGACTAGAGCCAGGCCTCAGCCTCAGGTCCGAGACAAGCCTCACAGGATCGACACGCATCAACCCCCCAAGGATAAGCCAACTAATTAATCCTCAACAACGCGGCATATTCGAAAAGGTTGTATGAAGTAATTCTTAATAGTTGTCGAGTGGGTGTGCGTATGTAGTATGGAGAGGAGGCTTCTATACGCTGCAGCTGCCGCTGTAGTGGTAGTGGCTGTCTCTTTATTTATGGCCTACCAGTTTTTTACAGCCACGCAGTTTAAGCCGAGCATCGAGATACAACCAGTGCCCATGCCCGATATTAAGCTAGTAGACCAGCACGGGCGCGAGTTCAACCTACAGAGTGTAGAGGGGAAACCTGTTTTCCTCTTCTTTGGATACTCTAACTGCCCAGACATCTGCCCCCTCACGCTCCTGAAATACTCGTATGTGATGAAAAACCTCGGAGACCAAGCAGACGATATAGCTTTCATCTTCATTACCCAGGACCCCTGGCGCGACACTCCTGAGGCCTTGAGGATCTGGGTCAGCAGGTTCGATGACAGGATAATCGCTCTCACTGGCACACCCGAGCAGCTCGCAAAAATATGGAAAGCATACAATGTCCCATCATATTATACCGATGAGAAGGGGAACAAGGTTGAAGACCCCGCCGAATACGCTAGAAGCGGTAAACCATACTTTGTGGTGCATATGAGCTTTGTACTTGTGGCTGACAGGGACCACATATTGAGATTTGCGCTCTCATCCGAGATGTCTCAAGAAGAGTATCTGGCTGCGGCAAGATACATACTATCGAGGTGAGGGTGGGGTGGGGAGGCCTGTCTGGCTCGCCAGTGCACTTGGGCCGGGTGTTGGCGCAGTATATCTCCTCCTCTTCACCTACCTTAGCGGTGGCATCCAATATTTCGAGCTCCCTGGCATCGAGATCACAGCCCCTAGGGCTGTGTTTGTATATTTTGAGTCACAGAGCTATAGCGGCCCAGGCCTCCAACTCTTCTATGATAGTTCAATGATATCGGTTAGAGTTCTCGTGGTGTTGGTTGGCGCGTTGATAGCCTCTCTCGTTTTTCTGAACACACATATGCTGATTGAGCTTTGGCGTCGGGGGCAGTTGAGATCGTGTCTGGTCCGGGGGGCTGGGACTGGAATGGCCATGCTCCTGTCATCGATAGCCAGCGCAACCTACACCTGCTGCGGCTGGGCACCAACCGTGGCCCTATTAGGGGTCTCGCTCGCGTCTAGCCTCGGTCTAATTCCCGCGCTAGTCTCTATTGTCTTCCTCTCGCTTAACGCCGCCATTCTCCACAAGAGACTGGCCACACAACCATTCAAACCGCTGAGCCGGTGAAGACGCAGAGACTGCCCCTAAAATTTGAGGAAAGTCCGCGATGCTAGACGTTACAGGTTTAGTGCTACTATCATGTATACTGGGTATAACGCGATTATAGGCACTCCTATCAGAAGCCCGATATTTCTCCTTAATCCTATGAAGAGCATGACGGCGGCCAGTGAATAAATCACTACTATGCTGAGGGAAGATATTGGAAGCTGCATATCTGTGGAAAGGATTCCAATCCCTAATACCAGCGTAGCCTGCATCAGATTCTCGCCTGAAAGTAGGCTTAGGGCCATGTCAGACTTCCGCTTCAAGGTCCAGTAGGAAGCCGTCAGAACCTCAGGCAGACAGGTCCCAAAGGGTGAGAGCACAAGGCTATACGATAATGCGTCCGCATGCGCCGCTAGCTCATCTATAAATGAATCCGCCGCGAAAACCATCAACCCCAGCGACACCAAGACTTGAAACACCGCAAGGACCATACTTCTAGTCCTGAAGGCTTTCTCGATAATTGTCCTCGACCTACCCTCCATAAACTCGTCCTCAGCGTGATAAATCCCCTTCGCAAGCTGAATATAGAGGATTATGAGCCCAACTGCTAGGGTATATCTAAGGGCCAGCACCTTGAGAAACAGTAGCATAAGCATTGATGGAAGGAGGATGAATGAGAAAAGGAGATAGTTCCGTGCAACGCCTACATTTAATCCCCTGCTCCGCGGGGCTAAAATCACTAGTGGGGCTCCCAGAAGAATTGTTATTGATGGAGCTGCCAAGATACTCCCAGCCCCTATATCGAGACTAGCCGGGCCCCCGCTAATACGCGATAGCAGTGCTATAATTGTTTCAGGGAGGGCCGTCAGAAAAGCTGCTAGAAGGGCGCCGGTAGCAAACCTTGTTAGGCCCAGCCTGACGGCGACTCTCTCAACACCATCAATAAAAGAGACAGTTGAGAGTAGAAGTAAAATGATGATCGAGAAAATCGCTAATATAAAATTCAACTCTTATAGACTGTCTCAAACGCATAGATATACCTTAAGCCACCCTCCCTTCTATACGCCTAGCCGTACAACTTCACTACCACTTTTTTGCATCCTGGTGTAACGCTTAGTGTCGACCAGACGCTCCTTCTCGAGACAAGTGTGAATAGCCCAGCCGCATAGACCCCTTTTTCCCGAATTAGGCTGAACATCTCCTTGAAGGGGCTGTGAGACAGCACAGAGGTTGCGACGAGGAGTATGCTCCTACCCCGCCTCACTATGCCCCGAGGAATCCAGACACTATTCTTTACATGCCCCCCATCAGACCTGTAGGAAATCTCGTAGCTCTCACGCCACGCGGGCCTGTCCAGTGTGAAGTAAACCTCCGAGTTTATCAGAGAGGCGAAACAAGTGGCTAGGGGTGTTGCGTATGGGTCCATGGCTAGAACTGAGTCGATCTTACTTCCCAAGAATTGGCGTAAAATGTGGGCCGATAGGAGCTTGATGACGTCTGTGTCATGGCAGATATAGATTCCGTTCTCTGGGTCAAGTTCCTCGCCGAAGAATTCTGCCACTAGCTCGTCATATTTTATTAGGTCAACGATTTTCTCAAGCATGATTATAGCCCGTCGAGGCCTCGGCATTGTTTTTCCGCTCAGATAACGCGAGAGAGTTGAAGGCGACATATCCAGTATCTCCGCCAGCTTTCTATAATTATGTTTTCTCTTGATGTAGCGTAGAGCATCAAGTGAGGCTTGATTTACAGCCTGAACCACTGATGGGCGTCGAGGTCTATATGGCATTATATCGCGGGCTTCATCACTGCCGCTACTAATAGATTAATCTTCCTTTAGAATAGTACTACACGTAATACGTAGTGGGATTAAATAAAATGCGCGGATGATTAGTGCCTCTATTCTTGTCTCAGTATTGGGCTTGGCTTTCTGCTGAAGAGCTTTGTGCCTAGCCATGTCGAGATGGCTAGGCGGGATGATGGATCAGCGTAGGCTCCGTAGGCAAGCATTATCAGCGAGAATGAGAGAGGCGCTAGATACCCTATGTGTGGTCCATAACTGTATAGTGTGAATGGTTTAGGGTCTTGTGGAAGGGCCGCTAACCACCACTCGTAGTGGAGTGAGAGTGCAGGCATGCCAATCAGTATCGTCGATAGGAATACTATTAAAGAGTAGATGCTGCCTCCTCCAGCCCTCCACTCACTGCTGAATATGCACGAGCCTGCGACTCCTATTCCAAGCCCGAATACTAGGCCGCCTAGTAGGAACTGTATGACACCTATCTGTGGTGGCTGCAGTCTGAACGGTATACCGGTCAGCTGGAGAAGGAACACGCCCGTGCTGTATGTCAGAATTGCCAGTCCGACTGCCTTAATCATGACTCCGCTCGCGAATTTCGGGGCCACCATATCCCTGTAGCATGAGGCGAAGCATATGCTTGAGACCCATCCAAGCGCGCCAAAGATTATTCCGGCTACCCACCAGACAGCCACAAGCGGTTTAAGCAGAGGTATAACGGCTATTGCAGCGAGTATGACGGCCACGCCTATCCATCTCTGAGCTTTTGAAGGCAAAGTAAGGGCTATCTTCTTAGGAACAGCTCTAGTGAGGAAGAATGTCTCCGTCGTCTTAAGGCCGAGGTATGTCCCCGGGAGCAGGGCCGCAGTAAATATCGCGGCGTGAAGCCCTCCAGCAGCCCAAGCCGACAAAAAGTTTCCGATATTGCATCCGAGTGCTAGACGTGCGCCGTAGCCCAGAAGAGAGCCGCCTAGGATAGCTTGGATAAGCATCCACTTATCCGGGATGTGCTTCACGGCGAAACTCTTAGTCAAGAGAGCGGTGGCGAATCCGCCGAGAAGTATGGAGAAGACGACAGCCTGGGTATAATCTTCAAGAGGGCTTGCGAGTTTGAACTGCTGATAGTAAAGTAGCTGTCCTACCGGGAAGCCTAGGCTTTGCCAGAAGAGCCCTCCTAGCTTAGACTCGCCTGTAGTTATGCCCCATATAGATCCGGTGCCAGCAATGAGGTATACAGAGTAGCCGAGAGCTGCAGAGACAACGCCTATCAGCACTGCAGCGATGTAGACGGTTCGGCTCATTTTGTCAGCACCTCGTATTTTGGCTATGGTGCCTTTATTTATATATTATTATGCCAGGATAAGCCCCATATAATGGAAGATTTATATTGACCCAACCCCCAAAATAACCACATGACCCAGAACATCCAGCTACCCTCCAACCTCCTATCAAAGATAGAAAACCAGAGATACAGGCTGGACCTCAGAGGCTACACCTGCCCCTACCCCCAACTATACACGATAAAAGCTCTAACCCAGGTCGAGATAGGAGCAGTGCTCGAGGTCCTAATAGATAACCCGCCCTCCTGTGAGACAGTCCCAAGATCTGTTAAGAACAATGGTCAAGAGTATCTTGGTATTGAGAAGGTAGACACGTCACTCTGGATCATAAGGGCTAGAAGAGCCAAGTAGGCGGGCGTGGAGGTAGAAAAGTAAGCCATAAATATGCAATTAGCTCTATTGAATCTCCATGTCTTCTAGGTGTCCCTGCTGTGGAGGTGAAATGCAGCCCGAGAGGGATGAGAGGCATTATGTGCTCTACAAGTGTAAGTCTTGCGGGCTAGCCGAGGCGCGGTTAAAGGAAAAGCCATAAATTAGACAACCGGTTTCATGATGTTGTGGCTGTCGACCCAGTCTGTGGTATGCGCGTAGATGAGCGGTCAGCAAAGTATACTTCTATTCACGGTGGTATAACATATTACTTCTGCTCAAAAACGTGTAAAAATAGCTTCGACAGGGACCCTGAGAAGTATCTGAGAAAATGAGATTGACTGCTAGTATTTGTTGCCGTGCTTGTGGGGTGGTGGCGTGTGGCTAAGGACCCGGTCTGTGGGATGTTTGTGCAGGAGAGTGAAGAGGCGTTAAAGGCCACGGTGAGGGGTACAACCTACTACTTCTGCTCGGAGACCTGCCTGACGAGCTTCATGGCTCCAGAGATAGAGCTAAGACGCATCAAGCAGCTAACGATCTTAAGCTTCACCCTCGGCATACCTACGCTCATCTTCACGTGGCTTCCCACCACACTCCCTGCAATCACCACCCCGATTCTATTATTCCTCCTAGCCACGCCAGTCCAGTTCATAGCAGGCCTAAGGTTCTACAGGGGCATGATCCACGCTCTAAGAGCCCGCACATCCAACATGGATACGCTGATCGCGATAGGAACAACAGCAGCGTGGGGCTACAGCGCCATAGTTACCTTCATTCCAGGGGTTCTGCCAGGGGCGCTGTACTACGAGGTCTCGTCGCTCATAATCGCCTTCATACTTCTAGGCAGGTATCTTGAGCATCTCGTTAGGAGGAAGGCATCTGATGCTATTAGGAAGTTGATGGAGCTGCAGCCGTCTACTGCGAGGGTTCTTAGGGATGGGGCTGAGGTGGAGGTGCGTGTGGAGGAGGTGGGTGTGGGCGACTTGGTTGTCGTGAGGCCTGGTGAGAGGATTCCTGTTGATGGCGTCGTGGTTGAGGGCTTGACGAGCGTTGATGAGAAGATGATTACTGGTGAGAGTATTCCCGTTGCTAAGGACCTTGGAAAGGAGGTTATAGGCGGAACGATGAACCTGGGGGGATTGGTAGTTGTAAGGGCCACGAGGGTGGGCGCGGACACTACTCTCTCACAGATAGTTAAGCTTATGGAGGAGGCTCAGGCCGCCCAAGCACCTGTGGAGCGGCTGGCCAACAGGATAGCCTCAATCTTCGTCCCGCTTGTAGTCTCGGTAGCCCTAGTATCCTTCTTGGTCTGGACTATTCTAATCGGGGACACGCTACGGGGCCTAACCTCTCTAGTCGCTGTGCTAATCATTGCATGCCCCTGCGCCTTAGGGCTAGCCACTCCCGCTGCAATAGTAACCGGAACTGGTAGGGGCGCTGAGAAAGGGATATTGATCAAGGGTGGTGAGGTCTTGGAGAGAGTGCGGAGGATAGACGCCATAGTACTTGACAAGACCGGCACAATCACAAAGGGCGTACCAGAGGTCTCTGAGGTCGTACCGTTGAATGAATTCAGCATCGAGGCTGTCCTCAGGTTTGCGGCCTCGGCTGAGCTCGGGTCGCAGCACCCGTTAGCCGACGCAATAGTTAGAGGGGCTAGAGGCCGCGGCTTGGAGCCTGTCAGGCCTAGGAGTCTCGAGGAGTTGCCGGGGCACGGGGTTGTAGCGGTTGTGGATGGGAGCGTAGTATTGGTTGGGAGTAGAACGCTTCTGGAGCTGAAGGATGTGGATTTACGGAAAGCTGAGGCTGAGGTGGAGAGGATAGAGTCGAGGGGCTACACTGTTGTCTTCGTGGCTGTAGATGGTGTTCTTGCGGGGCTGATAGGTGTATTCGACGATCTGAGGGAGGGGGCTGCGGAGGCGGTTGCTAGGCTCCGCCAAATGGGACTGAGGGTCTTGATGGTGACTGGTGATAATGAGCGTGTTGCCCGCGCAGTTGCCGAGAAGGCTGGTATATCTGAGGTGTTCGCCAATGTGAAGCCGCAGGATAAGCTAGACATCGTAAAGAGGCTCCAGCAGCAGGGCCTCCGGGTGGCTGTGGTTGGGGACGGAATCAACGATGCCCCCGCCTTGACTCAGGCCGACCTAGGAATAGCGATAGGCAGTGGAACAGACATAGCGAGGGAGGCCGGTGGAATAGTGCTAATTAGGGATGACCCGATGGACATAGTGAGGGCGGTCACACTCAGCAGGCTAACGATGCGGAAGATAAAGCAGAACCTCTTCTGGGCCTTCATCTATAATACAGTCCTAATACCCGTCGCGGCTCTCGGATTCCTCAACCCTATCTTAGCGGGGATAGCCATGGCCCTCAGCTCCGTCTCGGTTCTAACCAACTCCCTAAGCCTAAAGACAGTAAAGCTCTAAAACAACAAACCTATTAGAGTGGAGTGAGAGAGCTAAGTTATGTGGACTAAAGGTGGGCCTACGACAGACAGCCGTACTGCTTTTCCTCCTATTTCTAGTGGCTCGGCTAGCAGAGGCTCACGGATCTGACGAGTGGGAGGAGTTCGTCATCAGGAGCCCATGGGCCCTGGGTCTAACAATACCGGACAAGAGCCCCCTGGAAGACGGAGAAGCTCTAGACTGGTCCGCGGCCAATAACCTCACTATAGTCGTAACTCTCCCAAATATCAACTACACAGACAACACACTCTACGTTATCGTAAGTGTTATGACTATGTCGGGGACGGTTTTGCAGGTTGCAGCCGGGCTTGAGCCAGGGCAAGAAGTCTGGTCAACCCATGTGATGTATGTAACAGGCGTATATGGGTCCGGGAAGGAGTATCATCTAGTTGCGCGAGGGGCCGCGCCATACTCAAGACCGGGCGACAAGCTCTCAATATCTATCTACTCAGCGATGATAGGCCCCAACTCGACCTGGTTCGGCGAGGTATACAATTATCTGACAGGTGAGGGGAAAAGGTTCGTGATCTTGGTTAATGGAAGCAGCTCTTTCAGGGCGGGGTCGCAGGAGGTCATCGCGCTCGAGTCCTACACCTCAAAGGAAGAGGTCTTCACAGGCATGGGGCGCATGATTCTCCACGGCATATTCATTAATGGGAGGAGGGTGGTTGGGGGCTGGTACGTGGATGATGGCCAGGTCTTCTATCGTGAGTCTCTGTTCGTGGTGGGAGGCGGAGCACCTGTCCCCAGCTTCATATCAATCGATGACCTCCCAGACCATGAAGTGGCGTGGTTGTACTCTCCTGCCGTGTGGGAGACATCAGACCTAGGAGGCTTCTACACGCTCCTATTGCTGATGGCTCTAGCCTTACTTATCATCGTTGTGTTCGCTGTCAGGGTTAGATAGCCGTCGGAGGGCTATTTTCTAGGAGTGAGTAAGGAGGCCAGGCTGGCTAAGGCGCCTATTATCGCGACGAGGCACAGTATTCTGAGAGGTGTTACAAAGGGCTCCATGATGAGGCGGACATTCTCTGCGGGGGCGTGGACAATAACTGCAGCGTAGCCCCCGACGGCGCCAGCTACGGCCAGTCCAAAAGAGCTCCCGGTAAAACCTACGTATAGCGCTGTGAAACCCACCAAGGCTAGGGCCTGGTTAACCCTCCCCTCGCCCATGCTTTCAGCGGCAGAATACAGGTGCGAGAGGCCTAGGAACCCGCAGAAACCCACTATCATGTAAAGTAGGTATCCGAGGATATACCACATTCCTGGGCCTCCAGCCACCACTATTTTTAGCAGCACCGGGAAGGGCTCAAACGGAAGCATAAAGAGCAGCGTCCAGAAGGCCGATACAAAGCCGTTAAACACGGCTCCCTTCCTATACCTCGACGCCCACAGGCGTCCTACACCTTTCCATTCAGTCCGTTCCTCTGCAGACACCTATGTCACCATCAGCCTACGCGATCACTGATTTTTAAACAATCGCAAACCATGACAGGTAAGCATTTTTAGCCGTGCTTAATGGCTATTATGGTAAGCCCAGCCGATACGAGGAGAGAGGAAATCGTCTCCTGTATGGCGACACCCTCCCATGGCCAATTTATCATCCAGACTGCTAGACTGGCAAGAAAGGCGACGATACCGTAGAGACCGGGGCCTAGCTCCTTCATGAGGATGGCGCACACACCATACACCAGTAGCGTCAATCCGAACATTATGAAGAGGATCATGGAGACTATTCCATGCGCGGCGCCAAAATCCTCCGACAATACGCCGACCAGCACCAGGTCTATGCCGGCTATTAAGAATAGAATAGACCACGGGATGACGAGGCGCTGGCGTCTCCCCCGAATTATCAGTACCGCCGTCAGGGCGGCGAGTATGCCAGCGACTATTAGGCCTGTGTTGAAGATTGCGGCGATTGGCCCCTGCCTCCCGTAGTTGCCGAGGTCGCTTAGGGCATTATTATTGAAGTTGAACCAAGGTGACACGGCTATTGCGGTTGCGATGAACGGGTATGCAACCCATGCTGCAGCTAGGCCCGTATATCTAGCCCTCACGTACATTATATGTGCTCGACGGGGAGATAAGCCTTAGCCTAGAATGGCGGGGAGGGTGTTTGGGTTTGAGAGGAGTATCCAGATGAATAGGATGTCAAGCGCGAGGATTACGGACCAAATGGCTATTGCCGCCTTCTCAGGAATTTTCGTCCGAGGCGTCAGGTATTCAAAGGGCCACTCTTCATACTCCATCGCTTCCTCAACCTCTAGGACCTGGATAGCTGCGGCAGCTAACGACTGACTTGCAGGTTCTGCGGCAAAGCCAACCACTCCACGCCCAGGATGCTCCGTCTTCTCCCATATGACTGGCTTAGCTATCTCCTGATATATCGCCCTCAGACTTGCCAGAGGCATCATAACGTAGGAGTAAAATAGCATAGGAAGGATTACATGCCACCAAGGCGTCTTAACCCTCTCAAGCCACCCGCCAAGAAGCCAGGCTGAGATGAAGACTATGTTCAGGAATACCGGCAGAATCGCCCATGTCGGGAATACGCCGCTAAGAAGTGGCGGCGCAAAACCATATAGCTCCAGTACCCAGAGCCCAGTAAGGGCGAAGCTAACCCAGTTCAACAGGACTACTATCGGGGAGAACAACATGATTAGGATTGAGAATAGTCTGACTGGCCCAATCCTTCTCATAAGGCTTGGGCTCCAAAGAAATGTAAGATACTTCCAGAGGCTCTGGAGCCAACCCCTATACCATCTAGTCCTCTGCCTGAGCCATTTCTTGAAGGTCACAGGCGCCTCCTCCCAATGTCTCGCATCTATGACTCCTATCTTCATCCCTGAGACTGTCATCCGGACAGCTAGCTCCGCATCCTCCGCAACATTCAGCGAATCCCAGCCACCCACATACCTCGCTCCCGTCTTCCAAAAGTAGTTGCCAGTACCCCCAAGCGGCGTGTAGAGGCCGAGTCTAGCCCTCCCATTCAGCCAGATTCGGAACCAGCCGGCATACTCGTATGCAAAGACCCGAGTTATCCAGGAGTCCTCCTCATTATTTATCCTCAGAATCGCCTGCACTGCATCATATCCGTGGTTCACAAGCGCCGCGACAGCCTTCTGAAATGCATCCAAGTCAGGTATATCCTCCACGTCAACAATCCCCACAACCTCCCCCGAGCATAGTGCTAAGGCATCGTTAAGGGCGCTCGGCTTGGTGGGATAAAATGCTCTGCGCGCTATTGCCTTCACATTGTTTGGATACTTCTGTTGCATGAATATTGATATACGCTCACCTAAGGGGTCGTCGGTAACTACAACAACCTCCTTAAGACTTGAAGGATAGGAGACGTGATTGACAATCACCTCTATCGTCCTTGGCAGAATAGGTTCATTCATAGCTGGAACAATCACCGACACCTTGGGAAACCTGCTCGGCGGTAAGTGAGGACTAAAGATCGGCCCCACACCCCTAACAGTCAGTAAAATGTGATACAATCCCCACACAATATAGAAAATAGTGATAAAATATGCCAAGAATACTAATGTTGGACGTGTAAATGCATACAAAATAAGTGAAAAAGTTAGTAATAGAATAGCGGTGATTGTTATTCGCTTGTTAAATATTCTTCTCTTTGACAATTGAATACACCGACTCTAAGAGAACGTCTTTGAAGTCCTCAAATCTCCCCCCTCTCATCGGAACCAATGTGAAGTATGCGGGGTTCAAGACTTTTCTATACTCAGCCGCTCCTTTTTCATCCAATATAACTATAAAATGTATGCCAAGGTCTACTGCCTTTGAAACCGTGCTCATCGCCTCCATAATGTTGACCCCCTCGCTCAGGACCTCAATCGCAGCAACCTTATTGTTGAAGTAAATCAGCACGTGAGCTAAATGCACCGTCCCGCTCTTCCCCTTTATAATCTTTAGAGCCTCGGCTCTCACACCTAAGCTATGCTCCAACTCTCTCTCGATTTTCTGGATTAGATCTATTACCGGCTGAACCTTCTGAAGATCGCTACTCACGGTAAAGACGGGATATCTCTCTAAATTGAGCTTATCGAGTGTCGTCACATGGTCTTTATCGCATCTCAGGGTTGTTAATGGGTACTGGAATATCGTGCCGCATCTTTGACATCGGAATCCAAGGCCTGGTCGGCCGTAGTCTATACCCACCCTCTTCAGAGTCTTCCCGCATTTCGGGCATTTTTCTATCACTCCCTGATCATCTTTTATGAAGTCCTCCACACCAGCCATGAAGCCACACTCATAGTGCACGACCAAGTCTATACGGAGAAGGTCATTCCACCTGCAGTTCGGACATAGGACTTCAAGTTTAAGAGAGGTGGAGCGGCATATTGAGCAGGAGGGGAACGAGACATACCCCTTCACCTCGAGGAAGGCCTCCCTATAGTGTTTTATTATATTGTCAGCCGGGATATGGAATCCAGCTATACTATAATAGACTCCGAAACCCGGGACTAGGGTGGGTGAGATTTCCATCCCACTTCTCTCCTTCAAAAGAATCAGGACTAGGTCCTTCACATTGGAAATTTGCTGATTCTCCACAATGCCCCGCGATGTCCTCAACTTAAGAACACCATCCATACCCTCAGGCCTGTCTGCTAAAAACCGGTGAGTTTTGACCTTTTAAAATTTATCCGTAGCCGGTTTCCATATTCCCAATTTTTTACTAATAGAGTTCGGCAACTCTTGATGTGGCTTAAGACCAGGCTTCTTCGTTTGTGAGGGTGTAAAAGTAAAAGATGGCTCGCATTGTGGTTAACGCTTATATTGTAGCTATACTCGTTAACTTCTCGGCTTGTCTAGGGACCAGCAGATTGGTGTTTTACTTCTTGTGGGCTGCGTCGCAGGAATAATCTTGTATGGCTGGCTGGTTCTCTTCAGTCAGTGGGCTATATTTGTCCTGCAGCTGACGGCCTTCGCGGGTGTTGCAGTGATCCTCGGTGTTCTCGCCTGGATAGGTTATACACTGGCTACGACACCTCCGCCGAAGCCGCTAGAGGAGATTGAGAAGGAGCTCGCCAAAGAAGCTGGCGAGTCTAAGCCTGAAGAGAAATAGAGAATCGCTACATCTCTTTTGAGAGTTCTTTTTTGAGTTCGCGAGTAGCCAACGCTACTGCCTCCCTGCTCGTATACTTGGGTCTCCAGCCTAGTGACATCAACCTCTTAATGTCCAAGTGCATGTATTTGACGTCTCCAGGCCAGCCGCGGCCGCCTGGCCCGCCTGTGAATACGTACTCAACCTCCCAAAGGCCTAGGGTCTCGCAGACAGTGTCGGCAACCTCCTTCACCGTTATGGCGTCCATGCTACCTACATTGTAGACCTCGTAGACGTCTGACCTCTTCTCTATTGCTGCGAGTGTAGCCTCAACCGTGTCTACCACCCATATGTATGATTTCTTTTGGGTTCCGTCTCCAAGTATCTCGAGTCTGTGGGGGTTAGTCATGAGTTTTCTCGTGAAGTCGTGGACCACGCCGCGTCTGGCCTTTGGGCCGACTATGTTGGCGTATCTGAGTGCTACTCCTGGGATGTTGTAGGTGTGGGCGTAGGCTGAGAGTAGTGCTTCGCAGGCGAGCTTTGAGGCTCCGTAGGTTGAGATCGGCTTCATAGGTGAGTAGTCCTCGGGGGTGGGGAGGATTGTTGCCTCGCCGTAGACTGTTGAGGAGGATGCGAAGGCCACGACAGATACGTCTATCCTCCTTGCAGCCTCTAGAATGTTTAGCGTGCCTCTGATGTTGTGTTCAAGGTGCTCCTCCGGATCTCCCATCCTGACCTCTGGGTTTGCGGCTAGGTGAATTATTGTCCTGCATCCTCGCGATGCTTCATCGACTTTCTGCCTATCTCGAATATCTCCTTCTATGATTTTGAGCAGTCTGTTACCTATGTGCTGTGCTATGTTCCTTCTGTGGCCTGAGGAGAAGTTGTCCAGTATTGTAACTTCTATTTCCTGCTTGAGAAGTCTGTCTAGAACGTGGCTACCTAGGAAGCCTGCTCCTCCTGTAAGGAGTACTGGGCCATCCATTACTATTCTCTTTCTTTAGTCGAGGCTGCTAATACTCTCTTGAAGTAGTTGTTTCTGTTTCGTTCTCTTGGTGTTGGTGATTTGTGGGGGCGTGGCTCTATCTTCGGTGTTTGGCTTCTGACCTTGCCTGCTTTTGTTATGGAACCATGGGATGGCATTTCAGTCTAGGCTTGTTACTCCATCTATAAGTAGTTTTCCATGCTGTTTGGTGCGAGGCCTGTTTTTGGTTGTTGGTGTGCTTTACCAAATATTTAAATTTAGGTTGTGCCTAAGTTTTCGCAGTATGAGACTCCGGCTTATTATTCTAGCCGTAGTGATTCTCGCTATAGTATTTTCTAGCTTGATGCTTACAAGGTTCTGGTCTATGTCGGGTGAGGTGGGTGGTCGTTCTGTTGCTGTTACTTGGGGGCTTCTAGGCGAGATTGTTTATAGGCTTGGTGGAGGTGAGATTGAGGTTGTTCAGCTTCTCCCGCCTGGTGTTGAGATTCATGACTGGGAGCCGGCGCCGGAGACTGTCAAGGAGGTGTCTAGGGCGAGGTTGCTTATCTGGACTCTTGAGGGGCTGGATGATTGGGCTCAGGGTCTCGCGGAGGCTACGGGCGTTGAGAGCTTTGAGGCCGCGAAAAGAGTTCAGCTTTTACACACCGGCGAAGAAGTTCATGGGGGTCATACGGGTTATGATGTCCACTTCTGGCTCAACCCCCTGAATGTGAAGATTGTTGTTGAGGATGTTGCTGAGAGGCTGGCCTCGGAGTTCCCTGATTTGGCGCCGAAAATCAGGGAGAATGCTGCGGCATTTATCGGCGAGCTTGAGGCATTTCATCAGGAGGCTTTGGAAGAGCTGCGGCCGTATCGTGGGAGGATTTTTGTCACTCAGCATGACTCGTTTAGGTATTTTGCCGCCGCTTATGGTCTGAACGCTATAGCTGTGCTTGGTCCTGAGGAAGAGGAACCTACTCCTCAGCATCTCGGCGAGGTGATTGAGGTTATTAAGGGGTTGTGTATTATTTATGCGGAGGATGGTGTCGTCTCTCCTGTTATTTCATCTCTGAGCCGTGAGTATGGGGTAGAGGTGATGATGCTTTATACTGGCGAGGCTTTGACGCTTGAGGATGTTAAGGCGGGTAAAGGTTATGTCTATTTGATGCGCTCGAATATCAAGGCGCTGGTGGAGGGGTTTGAATGCGGTTAAAAACGTGGTCTCGTTCGAGGATGTCGCCATCTCCTATGTGAGGGGTGTTCATGCGGTTAGT
>Ga0105160_1000699_pt1 | contig 14717 bp, 12 predicted proteins | sample GXS110809BmetaG_FD_89591 | JGI IMG/M metagenome (GOLD analysis project Ga0105160, IMG submission 89591) | Hot spring microbial communities from Gongxiaoshe hot spring, China to study Microbial Dark Matter (Phase II) - GXS 110809B | ecosystem: Environmental > Aquatic > Thermal springs > Hot... | reverse complement strand
GAGGTAAAAACATGCGAGGAAAAGTATGGACAATTACCCTCTGCCTTTCGTCTTCGCTAATTTTTGCTTGCGGGGGTGGCAAGAAGGAAAGCGTTTCTTTAGAAAAGCCATGCCCAAGCCCTGCAGAGTTTTCGCAAAAGGTAAGCAAACTTTTTGGTTTGGAAGTTTTAGTCTCAGACATGAAAAGCAAGGAAGAGCTTTGTGCCTATAAACTTGTTTTAGAGAAGGAATATGTTATATCCTCTTATTATTATCGTGGTATCATATTAATAGGAGTGGGCTATGAAGAAGTTGGCGATACTTTTAAGCCTTTTTATGCTGATTGGCTTAGCAGAGGGAGAGGAGAGAAAGGGGAAGGTAAAGATAAAGAAGGAGAGGGTAGAAAAAAGGAAAGAAAAGAATGACACAAGGGAGTGGTTGGTTTTATGGCAGAGGGGGGTTATGCTATTCAGTGATTGGGATAAGGCGGAGCTTTTCGCACAAGACCTTAAGGCAAGAGGGGAGAAAAGCGTATATCTTTTGTATGCGGACAGAGAGTTTATGAGGGATTGTATTTGGACTGCGGTTAATACCACGGATTATCCTGAAAACTTCAAAAAGGAATTATTTATCTCAGATGTAATACAATACATAGGAAAAGGTAAGGAGGTAGAACAATGCAAGAATATGAACTTATGGAGCATAAGCCAGTTGATAGGGTTGATGGGAATGGAGTATATACAAACAGAACTGAACAGGTTTTTAGAGAAGATGGAGGAAAAAAGATGACAGATATTATGGAAGTAAAAACCAGGCTTAATGAGTTAAGGTTTAGAAACAGCATAGAATACGCAGAGGTGCAAGAGGCCATATCCGATATAAAGAATTTTCTAAGTGCTTTTGGTGAGGAAGTGGTTTTGGCTGCTATTAAGCAGGTTAATGACGCATTAAAGGACAAGGTCATAGTTTTCACCGTAAAGGATTTAGAAAGCGAAGAGGAGTCAGAGCTTGAGGTAGCTAAAAGGGTAAAGGAGCTATACAAACAAGTAATGTTTAATCCCATAGCAAGATTAGCATATAAGGACAAGAGGGTATGGACAGAGGAGGAGTTAAGGGAGGCTATAGAGTCCGCAAGAAGTCTTTCTGGTGGTTTAACAAGAAAAGATGTGGAAAGAATACTGCAAGAAGTTTTGCAAGAAGTTTTACAAGACAAGGTTGAGGAGATAAGGGGTCTATTATTTGACAGCATAGAGGATATAAGACAGAGGTTAGAGGGTTTAGAGGAAAGGGTAGTTTTTCTGGAGGGCAAGCAAGGGAGTTATGAGGGCTATGTCTCTTCACCAGAGTTAGTATCAGAGTTAGAAGGCGTAAAGCGGGAGATAATGCTTTTACAAAACAGGTTAATGGCTTTAGAAGAGCAAGGTCTTACCAGCAAGGACAAGGAAGTGTTTATGCAATTAAAGGATTTACAAAAGGAGCAGGGTCTTAGCATCAAGGAAATATTTATGCAATTACAGGATTTACAAAACAGGGTAGAAGTGCTCTTTTCCAGTTTAGGCTCCGCAGGGCAGGTAAGCAGAGAGGAGCAGGTGAGCAGAGAGGAGATAGAGGAGATGGTCAGGAGAGAGATATTGGGATATATAGCAAGCATAGAAGAAAAATTGCAAAATCTAAGCATGCAAAAGAAGGAAGAGCCTACCGCTCAGCAGTCATGGGAAACTCCCGCAAGTAAAGAGGAAGAGGAAGAGGAAGAGAAAATAGGAAATTTATATCAGGAAGAAGAGAAGCCAAAGGAAAAGGCAAAGGCAAAGCAAAAGAAAGAGGAAGGCTTTATAGAGGGTCTTTTGAAAGACCCTAAGATAAAGTATGGGCTAATAGGACTGCTTGGCTTTATTGCCTTGTGGTTGATACTCCGCCTTGTGTAATGGTCTACTTTAGCAAGACGAGGTATGTGCTAAGCCTTCTTGGGAGAGAAAAGTCTTGCAAAATCCAGCATGGTTATCTAATATGTGAGGGAGAAAAGGAGAAAAAAAGGGTCTATCCTATTACAACAGAAAAGGCAATTCTGATAAGCCTGCCATGGATTGGCATTTTAGTCTTGTGTGTTTATATATATTTTCTAAAACCTTTAGCGATTTTTGACTATGAGAGGCTAATTGTTTTTTCTGGGTTTGTTGTGCTTGGATATATAACCATGAAGGGCATTCCATACTTTTTAGGGATTGCGATAATTCTGTTGGCTTTGTATAAGCTCATACTTGTTTTTAATGCGGTTGGGGGCATGTTTGTGGGTTTTATTTTATTTCTTATAGGGCTTGTATTAGAAAAGGGCTACAGAACAGAAGATTGGGTGATAATCATTAAAGGAGAGGAAGACAATGATGGAGGAGAAAGACAAGGAAAAAAACCTTGACCACTATCTTGAGGAGCTTTTCAAAGAGGAAGAGGAAGAGGAAGAGGAAGAGATTAGTATGGAAGAGGTAGAAGAGATACTCTCCTTTGCGAAGGAAGACCCTCTGGAAGAGGAATTAAGAAAAGCTATAGAGGAAGGCAATATACAGAGGATAGATGAAGTCATGTTAAAGATTTTGGCAAAGGTAGAAGACCTGATAATTAGGATAGCAAAGGAGATGGCAGGAGGGTAAAATGCATAGAGAGGAGGAAAAAGCTATTATAGGAGTGGTTTCTTTCTTTTTGTTGTTTATTGTTTTTCTGACTATTTATAGCATGGTTTTAAGCAAAGAGAACAGTATAAGCAGAATACAAAAAGAAAAGGAAGTTATAGAAGATTGTCTGAGAGTTCTTTTAAAGGATTGTCAGCAGAAGTGCCAAACCTTTATAGGGGAGGATATGCTTTTTGTTGCTAAAGAATGCAACGAAAAAAAACTTAAGAATGCGTGGCTATCCATGTCAAACGTAAAGGCATATTTTGATGGCAAAAGTCTGAGGTGGTTTGATGGTTTTGAGAGGTAATGCTTTAGAGGTATTAAAGACCTTGCCAAGCGAGAGTGTGGACTGCGTAATAACAAGTCCACCCTACTATATGCTTAGAGACTATGGAGAAGAGACTATTTTTGTGTGGGATGGAGACCAAAAATGCGAGCATGAGTGGGAAGAGGAAAACACAATAAAAGTCAGAGGAGACTATAGCAATGCAAATGTAGGCAACAACAAGAAGGGCTTAGACCCGCAGGAGAAAAGTCTTGGCTCTTTTTGTCGCAAGTGCTCCGCATGGAAAGGACAACTGGGCATGGAGCCATCTCCAGAGCTATACATAAAACATCTTGCGGACATCTTTGATGAAGTTTACAGAGTTTTAAAAAAAGAAGGCAATGTTTTTATAAACATAGGAGATACCTATGCGAGCGGTGGAATAAAGAAAGACTTTGGAAAACTAAATTATGTGGATAATCTTGAGTTTTATGGGAAAGCAAAACAAGAACTTCTGAGAAAAAACAGGGGAACTTGGATAAAGGAAAAACAACTTCTTTTAATTCCCTACAGACTTGCCATAGAATTGCAAGCGAGAGGATGGATTATAAGGGATATGATAGTGTGGGCAAAGAAGGTATATGACCTAAATGAGGACTATCAATTTGGCAATGGAATGCCAGAAAGTGTTAAAGATAGGCTAACAAAGGGCTATGAGGTAATAATCCATGCGGTTAAAAGCCAAGACTATTACTTTAGAAAGCCAAAAACAAAGGCTATAAGCACAAAGGAGACAAAGCCAAGCACTAACGGATACAAGGGAAAGTTTATAAACATAGAACCAGAGACGGTATCCTCTCCAAGGGCAAGGCTACTGAGAACCAATAGCAAATACGCTCAGACACAAGAGATAAACATAGGAACTGCCATAGCGGGCAAGAGAATAGAGAAAGTTTTAAGAGATGGCTTTGAGGGAAGTAAAACCATAGAATACCTCAGACAAAAACTAAAAGAGAATGGGCTAAGTGTAAAGGATTTATCAAGACTTACAGGAGTGTCAGAGGATGTGCTTTGTAAGTATTTCAAGCAAAATCCTTCTGGCTGGGCTTTACCAGACAAAGGCACATGGGAAAAATTAAAGCCCTATTTAAATCTGGGAGAATACGAAGAGTGCGTGCATGAGGAAGACCTAAGGTATGTTCCAGTTCTTGGGCATGAAAGTTATGTATGTAATGTCATAAAGTGCAACACAGAGCCATCAACTCTTCCACATTATGCCTTGATGCCAAGCAAACTTGTGGAGATATTGATAACAATTGGATGTCCTGAGAAAGGGGTTGTGCTTGACCCCTTTGGTGGAGCAGGAACAACCGCCAAGATAGCTCAAAAACTCCTTCGCAAGTGGATAATTGTGGAGGCAAATCCTAACTATGTAGAACTGGCTCAAGAGGAACTAAGAAAAGAACAAAGGAGGCTTTTTGATGTTTAAGAAAGAACCTCTTGTGGAGCTTAAATCCTTGCAAACAAAGGGCTATGAACTTCTCTATAGAGGCTTACCAGAGATGGTGTCAAGGGAAGATTTTTTTACGAAGCTAAGCGAAGAGGAGGATTTTATCATATTTTTGAAAGCCCTTAGTTTTATTGAGGAAGAGGATTTAAATAGCGGTAGGTTTTTTGTAAACATCAAGCCCCGCACTGTTGTAAAGTATGCAAAGGAGATAATCAAGGAATTGACAAAGAGAAATCTATTTTCTCGTGTAGTTTTAGAGCTAAGAGAGGATGGAGACTTAAACGATTTAAGGGAGATAAAACACATAAGGGAAGACATGCCTTTCCCCTTATGCCTTGATGATTTTGGAGCAAAGGGGTCAAATGTGGACAGGATTATCATACTAAAGCCAGACATAATAAAGTTAGATATGGCAATTCTGAAGCATATAGACACAAGGTCTTTTCTTTTGCTTGTGGAGTTTCTAAACAGCCTTAAGGCAAGAAATTTTTTTATGGAGATTGTTGCAGAGAAGATAGAGACAGAGCATGATTTAAGCCTTGTAAAGACAGCTGGGATAAAATACGGGCAAGGGTGGATGTTCTCGGAGGTCAAATCTCAAAAGGTATCGGATTGAACTTTTTGTTTATTTCCTCTCTTAGCGAAAGGGTTTTATCAAGGAAGTAAAAGAGCTTGCAAAGGATATACGCAGGGACTTCACTTTCTATTAGTTGTTTATCTACTCCCACTATTACAGGCACATGGTTTCTCTGATAGAGTGCGAGAAGTTTTTTGAGTGAGTAGTCTTTAACATATTTACCTGCGAGAGAAGTTGGCACATTGCCATATAGACAGGCGGAGTAATGGTAAAGGATAAGTTCTATACAGAAAAGGATTTCTTCATGTTTTTCATAGGGGAAAAATTTCTCAAGCAGAGGTTTCACTTTTTCCTTTAACATCTTGTCTATTTCCTTTCTTACCTCTTCCTCAGGAAAGGGGCAAAAGGCAAAAATTCTGCGAAGGTCTACTTCATTCACCAGATATTTGTTTATTACCTGTGGACTATACCTTCCATGCCATAAACTTAGCGGTTTTTCCGGCAGTTTCAGGAAATCGCTTGGCTTTTCTGTCTCTGGTGCTTTTAGGAAAAACTTATCCCATTCTTTGAAGGTTTTTTTCTTGAGGTAAACATGCATGGCTATTAGCACAAAGATAGGAAAAGACAAGGCTAAGAAAAACACAGGCTTAGAACCTTGCCAGCGAGTTATATTCCAGATGGCTATAGTAGGATACTTGCCTTCTATCTCCTTTTGGGCTTTTTCTAACTTCTGCAAGTAAGATCGTAAGGTCTTTGGGTTTTTTATTGTCCTGTAAGCCTGCTGACGATACTCTTCTATTTTCTCAAGCATCTTCTTGTCTTCATCACTAATAGCCATATTTCTAACTATTTCCATCATCATAAAACCAATCACAGTTAAAGACATTACACCTATAATCCAAGACCAAAACCTTGCTTTTTCTACCTTAGACCTATGTCGGTGGCTTTCAGAAAGATAGTCTGTATTATCTTTTTTCATGTTGACACTTCAATGCTTTTTCTGTATTCACGCAGGCGGAGAAACTAACACTGTAAGCAAAACCTGCTAAAAAGCAATCATCCCTTGTTATAGGCTTGCTTATCCCTTTCACAGCTGTGTAAGCCTTGTTCTCATCAAGGTCATAAAGGAGTAAACTTTCAAAGTCGTTATACTGCCCTGTTTTGCAAACAATGACCCTTTCTTTATCCGTATACATAGGCTGACATTCAAAAAACTTATTGTTTATCACAACATACGAGTAGTTTTTCAAAAAGGACAACTGGACACCATTCTCACAGATGTAGTCTTTTTTCCCTCTAAGAGAAAAAAAAGCTTGGAAGACAAAAAGGACAAGTGCTACACCAAAAGCCACACCAAGCACATATAAATAGAGTTTCCTCCTTTTGGTAAGCACTTTGGTAAGCATGGATATAATTGTATATTATGTGGGGGATAGTCCTACTTTTATTTTTAGTAGTCATAGGCTATTCATGTCCTGTAGAGCTGATATTTAAACAAGAAACCCTACCAGAGTGCGAAAAAGTCTGTCAAGAAGTAAAAGATAAAACAGGTTTTTCACATGTGGAACAAATTTTAAACACGGGAGGGCAAGCGGGTCAAAACACTGCTGTAGCAAGGATATGTGCTTGCAAGCTCTATGACGATAAAAACGAACCCTACAACATTTTAGTTTGTGCTTATGAATATACTTACGACCCTGTAGACAAAGTGAAACAATCCTTAAAAATGCAAGGAGTAGCAGAAGATATCCCTGGACAATTGGTTAAGTTATTTACCTTTAGGGGTGGGAGTGTAAGTATGCATGACACGGGAGCGTTGGTGCTTAGTGGTTTTTATAGTGCATACGTAGAGGCTATAAGAGGGTGGACATCCTTTTTTGCTTTAGCTTTGGTGGTGATAATAGCGGGATGGAATATGACACTACCAGCGGCAACCACTTTAGTTCAGAAGATAAGACACAAAGAAACGGAGATGCAGGCTTTAAGTGCAGCGGAGATAATAAGAACTGCCATGGCGGTAATTCCAGCTGTAAGCTTTTTTGCTCTACCAGTGCCTGTGTCAGATGAGGGGCTGATATTTATGAAGAACGTGAAACCAGCACAAGGGAAAGTTAAAATTGTGGGTCAAAAAGACCAAGAATACGACGCTGCTTATCAAGCAGTAGGTCAAGAAGACAATGAAAATTCTGCTTATTTAAACACAGCACTTTGTGATTTTTATGATCGTCAAGCTCAAAGAGCCACAGATCAACAATTAGCACGAGAGTATGAGGAACAAGCGAGGGCATGTAGAGAGAGGCTTGGAGAAAACCTTTCTTGTGAGTATTATGAGAACCGTGCACAAGAATATCAGGAGATTGACGAGGAATTAGCAGAAAGGTATAGAAATTTAGCGGACAAATGTAGAGAGGACAAGCAAAAAGAGGAAGAGCAGGATTTAGACGACCAGATAAAAGGCGAGGAGCAGGGGAACCGCTGGTCAAAGCCAAGGTTTGTTTTATACAAGGGGGAAGATGTTTACATGCCTTTAGCCATTGGGCTGGTGGGGTCTTTCATAGAGTTTGGAGTAAATGGGGCAAATGCGGTTTCAAAGGTAGTTAACGGCATACTCATAGAGTATCAAACAATGAAGATAAACAAGTCCGCTACTGCAATGAGGGAAGCAAAGCAAAAGTTAGAGAAGTGGAAGGAAGATGTAGAGAAAGCAGAAAAACAGCTTGAATCTTTAGAACAAACTGCGAGTGAGTGTGGAGTTACGCAGTGCAATGGGATTTCAGAAGCGGTTTATAAAAAAGACCTCTCTGAAAAATGTAGAGACATCTTACATCTTTATGCTGCTTATTGTCAAACAGTTTTTACTTATAGTAAGCAACAGCAAGAACAACAGCAAGAACAACAGCAAGAACAACAGCAACAACAAGGACGGCAGAGGGGTGTAGAAAAAGATATTAGGGCTGTAGCGGATAACATAGGAAGCTCTTTTTCGTGGCTTTCTCCTGCTATCAACTCACAGGCTATTCTTTATGCTTTATTTACACAGATGTCTGCAAAAGATAACAAGGAGGTTAAGCTAAAGAAGGTATACCATGCGGTGTATGCGCCTGCGGACAACTTTTCGGGAGGAGTTAAGTATTATTGGAATACCTTCTGGGAAGGGGCAAAGGATAGTATAGGTGGGTTTGTGCATGGAATTAAATCGGGTTTTGGAGAAATAGGAGCAGCGATGAACCTTGCAAAGAAAGGGATAGAGAGTGCGAGAGAAGGGGGGTTAGAGATAGGGCTTAGCAAGTCAGATTGGTTTGTTTTTGGTTCTGCACTTACCATATCCAGTGTTCCACCGGCTTCACAGATAAAGGATGTGATAGCGAACATGGGGCAATGGGCGAGTGGGGTAGTGGCTAAGATAATGGTAGCCATATCTGCGGGGTTAGCTGTAGCTGGGCTTGGAATACCTGCTATGGTTTTAGGTTCGAGTGCTGGTTTAACAACGTTAGCGGGAAGTGTGGTATCTGTTCTTGGTGGAATAGCAATAGCTTACGGTGCGGGGCTTCTCTTTTGGAGTGCTGCACCTCAACTTGTTGTTAGTGCAGTAGTTATAATGCTTTTCATTGGGTATCTTTTTGACATAGCAAAGTTTATGCTAACACTTCCCTTCTTTGCGGTAGGAGCAGCCACGAAGAGACCAGAGGCTACGCTACAGTTTTTCGGACATACACTAAAACTGACAACCACCCCACTTCTCATAGCATTGATGCCTTTAGTGGCTTTTGTGGCAATAGAGCTTGTGATGTTTTTCTTCTTTATTGTGCCATCCACATTAATTCTTGCGGGAGTATCGGTAGCGGATAGTGTGATAGCATATTTTCTGGGTGGCATGGCGGTAGGTTTAATGTATATAGTAGCTCACATATTAGGCATTATGGTTGCTTGGGATGTTTCAACGAGCTTTATAGAAGGTGTATACTCATATGTCAATAACATGATGCAGTCGTATCAAACTTCAGGCACGCAGCTAGCACAAAGTGTTAAAGGAATGGTGGTTAGCGGACTTGGAGGTAGAGGATAGATGATTGCTATTATTCTTTTATTCTTGTTTGGGTTTGTGTATGGACAGAGTGGGCAGAGCGGACAGATGCCTGCGTATGAAAAATATCACAATCAAAAGTCAGTAAACTTATACAACGATCTTTACAACAGCGATTTGAAATTTTTGTATAATCTTTCACGCTTGTGGGTGGGAGATAAAAGTGCGATAGAAGGGAAGGGACAGTATGTGGAGAAAGCCTGGATGTTTGAAAACACTATGGCATTGCTTGGATTTTTAGAGGGGATTAAAAAGAAGGATGACGTGAACTATGACAAGTATAGAGACATTTTCAATAATGTTTTTGAGAAGTTTAACAAGGGCAGGTTAAGAAACTGGGACGATGCCAGCGATGGAGTTGTTAGCGAACAGAAGCTAAAAGAATACTATCAAGCGGTATTTTTAGGGGTGCTGAGCGGGATAGGGTCGGGGTTTATAGCCGGGCCAGATCCTGCCATAGCGGCAAGATATGGTGAGGTATCCATACCAGTGCTTGGATACAGGACAAGCGTGCAGGCAGTTAGGACTGCATTATTTGTTGAGTATGCTTACAGAATAGCTTATGCGAGAGGAGAGCTTGCGAGCTTGTATTGGCATGCAAAACAACAGTGTGATACTGTTAATAATAAGATAACTAATTTTGAAACGAATATAAGGACTATAGAGAACACAGAGAATATGCCTCCAGCGACAGCTGGAGGCACTTGTTGTCCTATGAACCTTTCTTATCTTGCCAACATAAGATCCATTCTTGGTGTAGGTTTTAGGACACTTATAGAACAGAACGTGGAAAGTTTAAAACTTCAGTGTATTATGCTTCTTACACAACTTCATAATGCAAAGCTCAATTTAGAAACTCTGGAGTTAGTTTTATACAATCTATCTGCAAACTATTCACATTTAGCAATAACAGAAAAGACGATGGCGAAATAGCAATTTGATACCAATTTCGCATCAAACTGAGATATCTTAAAGTAAAAACTTAAGGAGGAGTAGCATGAGGAAAATAGCATTTAGCAAAAGAGAAGTGTTAGGAGATGATAAGTTCACATTGCCAGACATTCCGCCAACAGTAAAAGGAGAGGCAATAGGGAAAGACCTTACGTTGTATGCGGAGATAAAGGCCACATTGCCTTACATGTGGGAGGAAAGAACGCAGGACAAGTCGGTGGTGTATTTGTATGGCGTGCCTGTTATGGCTATGGATATAGAGGATGGGAAGATAGAGAAAGTTTATAAAAAACAGGAGCAGGTGGAGAAGATAGCCAAAGAGATAAGAAGTGAGCAAAGTGAGAGGAGGCTTTTAGCAGGAACTATATATGGAGTTGCAAAGGATATAGACACAGGAGACGCTTATTCCTTTAGGAGGAATGTAGGGCATTATGATATAGTGAAAAACACACTTGCGGGTTATTTAGGGATAGTTTTTAACAAGGATTATCAAGAAGTAAGAAGAAAGGTTTTAAAGGGGGAAGCGCCTGCCTATGAGCAGTTTGCGGCAATGCAAGATTTTATAAGGAACAATGCTAACAAGATAGCGGGTGAGTTATACAAGGGGTTAATTGTGTCTGATAAAAACGAAAACGAGTTTTTGAAAAATCCCTTTGATATTCCAAAGAGAGACAAGGTATTTATTTTCCTGCTTAAGGCAGGAGAGGAGCAGAGGGTTTTGTTCACTGATACAAGAGAGTATAAAGCATTGGTGGGTGTTTATGCAGAAAAGATGGGATGGGAAAAGGAAGATAAAATCTCGCTATCTCTAAGACAATTTCCATATATAACAGAAATGGGAGAAAATTCAGAGTTCGTGCAGAAGATGAACAGTTTTTTCTCTGCGAGGAAGAGATTTGAGAAGGAAGGAGACAAAACTCTTCCGATTGATGAAAAGACAGAAGAGTTTTTTGGCGTTATAAATACGATTGCGGAGCGTTTCTACACTGGGCGAGAGTGGAGGGAAGAAGAGAAATTAGATGAAAAGACAAGCGAAGAGGTAGTTCAAGGTTTAACACAGGGCTTGGAAACGCAGGAACAACATGGTATAGCAGAATTTATAGAAAATATAGAAAAGGAATACGATAAAAGGCTGGATGAGCTGGAAAAGCTGATAGAAGAGCATTTTGAGGAACAAGGAGCTGTTTTCTTTCAGAGGAGATAAACCATGCAATATAAGTCTTGCAAAGTATATTTATCTCCGGGGTATGTGAAGTTATTTATGGAGGATAAACGAAGGGAGATTAGTGTTCCTATAAGGTTTAAGGGAGGGCGCCTGCAAGGATTTATTGGCAGTGGTGAAGGCAATGACTTAGTGTATGTTCCTGCCTATCCTGGTGTAGATAGTCCTCATGGGGCATTTGTGAATTACAAGGCAGGGGTTGTGTATGAGATAAGTGAAGTATCTGTAGATGTGGAAAAGGTTTTATCTGAGAAGTCAGACCTAAAGGCATATGAGACACCCACTGTATTTGATAAGCATATAGAATACATGGTTCAGGTAATAAGAAAGGCGGTATTATCCATATTAAGGCACAGGTCAGCGGAGTTATATGAGGAGGTGCAAAAGGTAAGTTTAAGGGAGTTTTTTCCTTATTTGAGAGGACATTGGGAGAAGATAGAGCCTTATCTGAAGGGCATATTATCTGGAGTGCCAAAGCTTGTGGTATTTGACCCGCAGGCAGGTTCTGGAGAGAGTTTAATATCTGCGGGCAAGAACTATGGAGTGGAGGTGGAGATATTTGGCAGTGAATTAAGGAATGTAAGCCCTAAGGAGAACTATCATGCGGTAAGAGGAATAGACAGCAATGTCTTTTTTGAGGTTTTAAGGCAGGAGTTTGGAGTAAGGGGCAAGCATGAACTTGACAGGGCTATCATATTCAGTCCTAACAAGGTGCCTGCATGGTTTAAGGAGATAGCACAAAGGCATAATGTGAAGGTAAGCGACCTGTTAAGGGCGATGGCGGGTATGTTTTTCTATGCCAATCCGCCATATCAGGCACAGGGCAGAAGTCCAACGCTTGAGGAGACCCTTGCGAGCATACCTTTTATTTACAGGACAAGCAATGACACAGAGTATTCAATGCCTGCCTTATGGCTTTTGTCCGCTCATGACACATATGAAAGACTTCTTCACGATTATCAAGAGGTTCTCTTTACGGAGGAGTTAAGCAGTAAGGAAGTGGGCTATGACTATCCAGTGCCAGAGAGGTATATATTTGCCGCAAGCGGGATACAGTATCACATGACCGCATTAAATAATACCTTAGACAATCCAGTGAAGTTGTTGGAGTTTGTGGACATAACAAATCAATGTTTGCCTGCCTTAGCGGAGGTATATGAGAAGTTAGAGGAGATAAGCAAGGAATACACACAAAGGCTTGTTTCTATGCCCTTTGGTGAGATATTCCACTCTATATCTTTAGAGAGGTTAGCCAGAGCGGAGGAGAGAGTATTTCCAGACCTCACAAAAGTGTATTCAGAGTATGTTAGCTATGACATAGCTATAGCAAATCCTATTTTGTTAAGTTTATACAAGGAGAGGTATCCAGAGTTATATGAGTTGATAGAGAGGATAGCAAAGGAGAGGAAAGACACGACGCAGGCAGAGGGAGTTGAGGATATGTATGCTCTTGTGGGGGAGAAGGGGCTTGGTTTATTAAAGCATGCAGGTATAAGGTGGACATATGGATATGAAGAGGGTATGAAGGTATTAGAGGGCATGTTATCGGGAGATGAATTAAACAAGGTAAAGGCGATAGCTGAGGAGATAAGAAAGCAAGGGCTTGTGCCTGAGTTTTGGATAAAGACAGGAGATGGTGGAGCTATAAACTCTTCTGGGGCGGTGAGTTTTGGTGAGGTATCTTACATAGCCTTAGCGGACAGCAGAGGGCAAACTCATTTACTTTTACCAGTAAGTCCTACAGAGTTTGTATATCCTTTAAATGAAAGGAAGTTTAAGAGTTATGAGCAAGAGGAGGGCTTTAGGGATTATCTATTGTCGGTCATAAGAGGCTATGTCAATGCGGTAAAGGAAAGCGACATCTTTAGTGCGGAAGACCTTTTATTTTTGACGGAGAGAGGGGTGTTTAGTGAGGGTATAGGGCGAGAAGACCTTGTCAGGGCTGTAGAGGACTTATACATAAAGCAGAAGTTAGAGGGCAGGTTTATAAGGGACAGGGTGTTAAAGGTAGACTTTTTTGAGGAGGTAGAGAAGGAGCTAATAGGCTTTTTGTCGTCAGTGTCTGCGAGCAAAGAGGATATAAAGCCTTATGTGGAACTTCTTAGGGAGTTAAAGGAGTTATATGAAAGGGACATAGTAGCCTTTGCTAAGAGTATAAGGGATGGAGAGGAATTGGTTTTTGGCAAGACACTTTTAGAGTATGTAATAGAGAAGATAGAGGATGTGCCTGCTTTAGAAGAGAATAAGGGGCAGATAGAACAGTTTTTTAGCACTAAGCTAAGGTTATTGGCGGAGAGAGTGTTATACGATGAGCCTTCGCATGTATACAAGGCGGTGGTAGAGAGAAGAGTGGCACTTACCATAGAGAGACTATTATCGCAAGGCAGAGAAGACCTTGCCATAGAGTTTTTCAAAAAGCATTTAGAGTTGGGTCTTGGGCTTTATCCACATCAGATAGAGTATGCCCTGAATGCGGGGTATGGACTATTGCAGGGCAGGAATGCTCTTGTAGGTTGGGCGATGAGAACTGGTAAAACTCTTGCGGTTTTATTTGGAAATCTCTTTTACTCCTTTGCCAGTGGGAATAAGAGTTATTTCTTTGTTAGGAGTGCTAACCTTATAGACATATATCTACAGCTATTATCCGCAAGTCCGTCTTTAGCCACAAAGGCCATGCTATTTCCTTCTATGGGCAGGCTGGAGGAGTTTGGAGAGGAATTTGCGGGAGAGTTTTTGCCTTTAGAAGACCATATGTATCCAGCCTTTTGGAGTTCTGCAGAGCTATTTGCCAAGAAAGGAACGGGAGTATCTGAGGTCTTAAAGGAAAGCCCACATGAGAAGATAAGGTCATATGCGGAGAGACCAGATGAGGAGCTTTTAAAGCATGCAAAGAACAAGATATATGGAGAGCTATTAAAGGCAAAGGGTTTTAGCAAGAAGTATATGACGGGTCTCGTGTGTTATCTTGCGGAGCTTGACAGAAGGGGTGTCCTAAGTAAGGACAATGGAGTATGGCTAAAGTGGGTAAGCAAGGTATTGGAGAAGGGCAATGCTTTAGAGGAAGAGCGTGCAAAGAGGAGAGACTTTTCCTTAGGCATAGCCAGTAAAGAGGTTTACACCTTAAGCATAGTATCTCGGATAGAAGAGCGGGAGAAGATGTTAGACAAAAATGTTTTTGCCAATGTAGACATATCGCTAATGGAGACTGGCTATGTGGACTATGGGTATTATGTTTTAAGCGATAGTTTATTGAGGATACTTGGCGATGATAAGGCAAGGGATTTAGAGCTTATCCCTATAGGGACGCTTGGTGGAGAGAACATATATCTAATAAAGAATGAAGACACGGCGGAGATAAGAGATTTTATAGACCGCATGGGCTATAAGGTGGGGCCTTTCTATAGCCATCTGCCCGCAGGACAATGGAATAGCATAAGAAATCGCTTACTTGTGGATATAAGCT
>Ga0105160_1000697_pt1 | contig 14745 bp, 11 predicted proteins | sample GXS110809BmetaG_FD_89591 | JGI IMG/M metagenome (GOLD analysis project Ga0105160, IMG submission 89591) | Hot spring microbial communities from Gongxiaoshe hot spring, China to study Microbial Dark Matter (Phase II) - GXS 110809B | ecosystem: Environmental > Aquatic > Thermal springs > Hot... | reverse complement strand
CTTCCTCAATGTTTGAGAATTTAAAATTGTAATTTTTTAAGTATATTGAATTAATTTTGGGTGAGGAAAATAGACTGTAGGTTATTTCATAATATTTGGGCATTAAAATTTTTAATATTTTTTCTAAGAATTTTTTATCTATATCGATTATAAAAGCTTTTTTTAATATAGATTTTTTTTGTATGAATATTTCTAAGAATTCCTTGTATGTTGTGTTGTTTGCAACTGTGTTTACTATTCCATTAAAATCTTGATTTAAAAGATAGTCTAAAATTAGGGGGATTTCTTCGTTATAAATCCAAGGGAAAAAGGATGTGGGTTTGAAATTTATTCCAATTGAAAAGAGGGAAGGTAATATTAATGATTGATATACTTTAGATTTTTTATCTAAAACTGCTCCTATTCTTAGTATTATTGATTTTTCTTTGAAAGGGGATTGTAAGACTGTATTTTCCCATTCTGTTATTAGATTAGTCAAAATATTTGGTTGAATTTCTGAATTTTCATCAACTTCTTGAGTTTTTGAATTGTAGTAAATTCCTATTGCTGAAGCTGAGAATATTTTTTCTATGTTTGCACCTAATTTTTCCAAGACCGATACAATTTTTTGGTTTATTAAAACCCTACTTTTATAAATGTTCTCCCATTTTTTGTCGTTTATCAATCCAAATATTGTTTCTCCTGTAAATAGGTATATTATCCATTTGTCCTTTTGATTTTGATTAACAACTTCTGTAATTTTTAGTTCCAAATCTGTGTTTGATGAGTTATAAGTGATAAAGAACGTTTTTGAATTTGATGGAATTTTTTGACGCGTAAAGCAGAATATATTTTCAAATTTTTCTTGTTTTTGTATATATTTTAGTATTTGACTACCTATTAATCCTGTTGCTCCTAAAAATAATGCTTTCATAATTTTGATAGATTTCTATGCTATTAGTGTATTTTGTTGTTTTGCTATATTCATTGCCATTTTTATTGCTTCACCTACGTTGATTAATCCACTGCCTTGTGAGTATTTGTCAAATTCTTGTCCATTTTTGTCTTTTAATTTTGTTGCTGTTTGCATGATAATTTTCTTTATAAGTTGTGGGGTTGCGTTGGGTAGGATTTCGTAGAGGAGGGCGGCTAAGCCACTAACCATGGCTGTAGCTGCGCTCGTTCCTGAAGTTTCAATGTAATAACCCTTTTCCCAAATGTCTTGTGTTTTTTCTCTCTCTGTATGAAATAGTTTGTTTTTATTTGCATAGGGGTCGAAAATACTGTTTGGAACTCTTGCTCCTGTTACTTTTTTGGCTGGTGCTATTACGTCGGGTTTATCGAGTTTTTCTAATGTTGGTGTTGGTCCTTTTGAAGCTCCTATATATATTTCATCATCATCTATGTTTGGTGTGTTTTGGGAATCATCTCCTCCTACTGTGATTAAGTCTGGTGCAACGCCTGGGCTGTCTATGGTTTCATATGTTTGGTCGTTTCCTGCAGCGGCTACTACTGTAAATTTCTGAGCCAAATCATTTGCTAATTTTGCGATTGTATCATCTGCCCATGATTTTTTAGGGTCCGTATCCACACCTATCGATAGGTTTATAACTTTTATATTGTATTTTTCTCCATTTTCTTTTAACCATTCGAGTGCCTTGATGATTTCTGATACTGATGTTATTCTCAAAATAACGAATTTTACATTGGGAGCTATACCTTGGTTGTATCCGTTGGATGCTTTTCCTGTTCCACCTATGATTGAGGCTACATAAGTTCCGTGTCCTAAGATATCTTTGGGATTATTTTGATCTGATTCACCTGAGAAATCTTTGTAAAATATTATTCTGTCTTTATCTATATCGGGGTGATTGTATATTATACCACTATCTACAACGGCAACAACTACATCTTTGCCTGTTATGTTTAGATCTATTGCTGGCTGTAAATTTACTGTTGATAAGTTAGGATTTATTTTGGATTCTAAATTTTTACAGTCTGCTGATTCTTCTACAATGCAATACCCATTTAATGGTGTAGGGGCAATATATTTTTTTCCTATTATGTTAGGCCTAAATGTATCATCAATTTGTATATTGTTAGATTGGGGGTAATATTGAGTGGCGGTTATATTTTGAATTTTTTCACGGCTTACTATTATTTTTCTATCTATCTTCATATTTTATCCTTTTATTTTTATTTTGGTTTAGTATTGGGCAAGTTTTGTTAAAAAAATGTTAAAAATAATGAAATTTTGTTTAAATTGGAGATTTTTGGTTTATATAATACATAGGGTAAAAAAATTAGGAGGTGTTGGGTATGTCGTTTGACGTTTTTTCGAATTTAAACATAATTAGTACGAATGTAAGTAGATCATATAGTGTAAGTAATGTTTCTTCAACGTCATCAATTTCTACAATTAGTGATGGATTTATAGATAGTAGTATTTTTGATGTTCCAAATTACAGTGATTTGTTTTCTACTGTTAGACCAATGAATTTCAACACTTCGTATAATCCCGAGCCAATAGTTGCTGTTCCTGAACCCAATTACTCCACTTACCAAAATATAAACGATTTAAATCAATTAGCAGATTTATTCAAAAGTTATTACGAAAAATATAATCAGTTGGTTCAAAGTTATCAAAAAACAGAAAACGATAAACAGAGGACTATACAATCCATAAGAAATCTTGAGCAGCAGAAGATAAATATTGATAATCAGATAAATAATCTTAATACGAGGATAAATCAGTTAAACAATCAGGCACAGCAGTTAAATAACCAGGCTCAGCAATTAGATGTTCAGGCTCAGAATTTTGAAACTCAGGCGAACATGCAGGAACAAAACGCTACGATGCTTGAACAGCAAGCTCAAGCTCTTTTAGCAAACCCTCTTACTGCTTCTGCGGGTGCCCAATTGATAGCCCAAGCTCAAGCACTTAGACAGGTTGCTATGAACCTAAAAATGCAAGCTCAGCAAATGAAGCAACAAGCACAACAGTTAAGACAGCAAGCACAGCAATTGCAACAGCAAGCACAACAATTGCAACAACAAGTTGATCAGTTGCAGCAAAGAAAACAAATGGTAGATGTTAGAATTAATAACCTCAAAAAATTGTTACAAAACATTAATAATTACCAAGAAAAAATAAAAGAGGCACTTAGAAAAGTAATAGAGCATATGAAAATGATTTACCAAAGAGCGCAAGAAATAATAGGGCAAAAACGACAGGAACAATTACAGAATTTCCTAAATCAACTAAACGGACCTCAAAAATTTAATAACCTATTTAATATGTTAGGTTTTGCAAGTGGAATGGGATTTGGAGCTTCTAATCCTTTACCGAATATTGCACTACCAAACATTGCTTTCTTGGCTTCATCGGGATTATTCAATAATATCTTCCCTGCTAACAATCAAGCTAATTTAATGAATTTCTTTGGATTAATGGGGTTTGTATCTTCTTTTGCACCTTTACCACTTCCTTCGCTTGGGTTTTCCCCTATTTTGATGAGCTCTTTTGCTTCTACAGGTTTTAGAATAGTTAAAGCTATTTGAAAAGAAAGTTAAGAGAAAGAAGGGTAAAAATGGAGTATTTATTTATCATTAGTTTTGCAATAGTATTGGCAGCATCAACAGGTATAAGGGCATTCTTGCCTATTACCATAACTGCTCTTCTTGCTAAGTTTAACTTAATTGCCATAAAAGATCTTTATTCCACTCCTTTCATTCAATACATAACCGATGATAGAGTGTTGTTATTTTTAATTGTTGCTACTGTTATTGAAATATTGTCTGATAAGATTCCTGCTGTTGATAATTTTTTAGATGGTGTATATACGGTAGTCAAACCTGTTATTGCTTTTATATCTTCGTATGCGGTTATTTCTGCAAATTTGGAGCCTTGGCAAAATGCGATAATAGCAATAACTCTCGCTCTTTCTACAACCTCAGTTTCTATGGGACTAAAGGGAGCGGTTAGATTAGCTTCCACTACTACTACGGCAGGCACTCTGAATACAATAATAAGTTTTGTAGAAGACATTCTTGTAAGTGTAAAAATTTTATTAAGTATGATTTTCATTTGGATTTTACCAATCATGGCTTTTATGAGTATTTTACTAACTATTGTCTTGATAATGATATTATTCAAAGTTTTTAGAAAGAAGTTGAGGGAAGCTTCTACTAACTGACGCTAACCTACAAAGAGTAGTTCTTAGGAGATTGTTTGCGGGCAGCTTCTCTTTTCAGATGGAGCAACCAAATACAGGAAACCTGTGCTGATTGAAAAATAGAGAAAAGGCTTTGGCGAAGCCTACCCGAAAGGGAAGCTTTGCCTGCCCGAAGGGAAGCTTCACCTGCCCGAATGGAGGCTTCACCTGAATGTGAAAAGTCTTCTCTCTAGGCATACTTTCCAAACAGATACAGGACAGTTCATGGAAGAAGTTTGTTGAGTATCTATCCTACTTCCAAGGTCTGTCATGTGTGTGGATACAAAAATCAAGAGCTTAAACTGAGCGATAGAGAATGTGTTTGTTTTGTATGTGGTGCAAGGCAAGACAGGGATATAAAGGAAGGCAAAACTTGTTGCTTTATGGGGTTGCTCACCTTAAGAACAGTAGGGTTGGACCGGTCCAAACTAAGGCCTGTGGAAGGGGCTAAAGGCTCCGTTGAAGACGGGGAATGAGGCTCCCTCCCTGGAAATTCCTGTCTTTACTCAGGAAGCTCCTCTTGGGAGAAGAGAGTCACTAATTTACTAAAATTAATTAAATTTCAAAAAGGGAAGCTTTAAGAAATGTAAAAGAATATTATCATAGTGTATTTTATAAGACGAAGGGGGGGTATTTTCATGTTTAAAAAATTAAAAATTTTCATAATTTTGTTGTTCTTTCTCTTAAATTTATCAAATGCTTTTGAATATCAAATAACTGGGCCTAAAAATGTTTCTTCTCTACAAAATATAAACTACAGAATTATAATTATCGATAATAAAGAAAACCAAAAAATACCGGTTAAAGTATACTATAAAAATAAGGTTTTAGTAAATGAAAAAATACAGAACACTACATCTTTTAATCTCGATCTTTCTGGATTTAAAATTGATGAAAATGAAGTTATTCAGCTAAATTTCCAGGTTGATCAGGATAAAAACGTAATTGATCTTCAATATAAACCTGATATGAAAGCAATAATATTTACAGATAAACCACTTTACCAGCCTGGACAAACAGTTTATATTAAAGCAGTTGTATTTAAGAATAATTTACCTTACAGGGAAAAATTAGAATTGGTTATTGAGGACCCTAAATCTAATAAACTTTTTTATAAAGCTATTAATCCTGATAATGGATTAATTTTTGAAAAATTTATTCTTTCTGATGTTGTTATTAATGGCTTATATAGAATTTCTGTTCAAAATAATGGTAAAATTTTATCTTCTAACACTTTTGAAGTAAAAAAATATACTTTACCTAAGTTTAAGATTGACCTTAGTTTGGACACTAAAGAGGGTTTAATGGTGGGGAAAAAATATAAGGGTAGTGTTAAGGCTTCCTATTTCTTTGGTAAGAACCTTAATAATTGCTTAGTAAAAATAGATGTTTATGTTTTTGATGTAGGTTTCAATAAGATTTTTTCGATCCAAGGGAAAACTAGTAAAGATGGGGTTTTAAATTTTGATTTAAAAGTCCCTGATTTTATTGCAGGAATAGATAAAAATAAAGGGATGATAAAAATTGATGTCCAAGTTGAGGATAGTGCAGGACAAGTAGAACAAAAAACTTTTATGTTTGATGTATTCCTTAAACCTATAAATGCTTATATTATTCCATCTAATCCGCCTACTGTTGGCATAGAAAATAAATTTTATCTAATCATAGATAGTGTAAATGAGGATCAAAAATTTGTCGTTAATTTTAAATCTCCTTTCAATAAAAAATTTGAGACGAATGGATTTTTGGAATTTAATTATGCACCAAAAAACCAACATGAAAAATTTGTTTTTGAAGTAATCGACTCAAAAAATAATAGACAGAAATTCGAAGAAGAAATAGATTCTTCGAAGGAAGAAGTAGTATTTTTATTTAGAAATAGATCGATTTATAATGTTGGAGACAAGTTGAAATTTAAGCTCTATTCAAATGTATCGACAAATGTCTATCTTGACTTTTTTGTTAATAATGAAACGTATTATAGAACTGTTTGGATGGATAGTGTATTTGTCCAAGCTTTTAAAGAAAAAGATTATGAAATTCCGGTTAATAGAAATTTTGTTGGACAATTAATCATAAGAGCATACTTTGTAAAAAATGACGGAACTATTTTCAACAATTTTAAATCATTTATTATTAAAGATCCAAATGAACTGAAAATTAATGTTATAAAAAATAAAGATACCTATAAAGCAAGGGATCAACTTGTACTCAATATTGAAACATCTGAGAAAGCTAATATTTTTATCGATATAGTTGATGAAGCTTTACTCTATCTTGCTAAATCTGAACCAGAGTTGTTAAAACTATACCTGCAACTTGAAAGAGAATTATTAGAACCAAAATATGAGGCCCATTCTATAAAAGATTTAATAATTCAGAAAAAGGAAACTTTACTTCAAGCTTTACTCGATAAAAAATACGTGGATGAGGGAATATCTAACGTGCACTTTAATTTCATAAATAGTATTGATTTGAAAAAAGAAAAAACATTAAAAAAGGCTGAAAAAATATATTATAGATACTTCAATTATTACAGTTTGCATAAAAAATTCCCTGACAGTTTAAAGGATTTGGGGCTGACGAGTAAAGACTTAAAGGATGAATGGGGAACAGAGTTTAAAATTGATAAAGTGAAATACGATATTAAAATCATAAGTGCTGGTTTTGACAGAAAGTTTGGTACAGAAGATGATGTAATTTATCCTAAATACGGTTTAGAAGAAGGGGTAAGGATATTAAAAACTGTGGAAGGACCTATTACTGCTGTTCCTAAAATGACTATTACCAAAGAAAAGCAGGAAAATAATCAGGGAGAAAATTTCTTGGTTAGGCAATATTTTCCTGAAACTTTCTACAGCTCATTAATAACGGTTGATAAAAACTACAAACTATCATTGACTTTACCTGATAGTATAACCAATTGGAAAGCACAGTTTTTTGGAGTTTCAAGCGGAGGAAAAATAGGCACTAAAACCGTAGATATAACCGTTTTTCAAGAATTCTTTATCGATGTTAACAATCCTTTATTTTTAACCAAAAATGATGAAGTTTCTATTCCTGTTGTTGTATATAACTATACAAATAAAAAACTAACGGTTAAGATTGGATTAAAGGAAGAAAACTGGTTTGAATTGATGGATCAGAATCTTAAAGAATTAATTGTAGAATCTAACTCAGTGAAAAGTGTTTTCTTTAGAATAAAATCTAAAAAGATTGGAATTAATGAGTTAACTGTTTATGCAGATAGTGGTAGTTTTAAGGATGCAATAAAAAAGCAAATAGAGGTTATTCCCGATGGATTTGTTGTAAACTCAAGTAATTCTATTTTTATAACTGGTTCAAAAAATTTTGATTTTGTTATACCTAATGATGCGATAGATGATTCTGAAAGAGTTTATTTTTATGTTTATCCGAGTTTTTCTTCCCAACTTTTAAGTGGGCTTGATAAGTTATTGTCCATGCCTTATGGATGCTTCGAGCAGACTTCTTCTATTAATTATCCCAATATTTTGGTATTGGATTATCTTAGGAGACGAGGGATTTCTAATCCTTCTATAGAGATGAAAGCGGAGTATTATTTAAACATAGGATATCAAAGATTGCTTACTTTTGAGGTAGAAGGTGGAGGATTTTCTTGGTTTGGTGACAAACCTGCAAATAAGGTACTTACTGCTTTTGGACTAATGGAATTCAAGGATATGAAGAAAGTATTCTTCGTTGATACAAAATTAATAGAAAGAACGAAGGAGTTTTTAATGAAACAACAAAATAGTGATGGATCATGGGATCCTGATAAAAATTATCTACACGAGGAATCCTGGGGAAATATACAAAAACAAAAATTAACTGTAACTTCTTACATTCTGATGTCTTTGCTTGATGATGACAAAAAAATAATTCAGCAATATCCAGAAAATATAAAAAAGTCTGTTAATTTTATTTATAGCCAATTAAAAAGTAATAAAGATAACATAGATAATTATACTTTGGGATTAATACTAAATATCTTTGCTATTACTGATAAAAATAAAGTTGATGAAGTGATGGATTTACTTGAAAAAAGAATGATAAAGAAAGGAGATTATGTATACTGGCCAGGTAATGCCAAAACTTTGTTCTACGGTGAACAAATTTCTTCAGACATTGAAACTACTTCAATAATTATACTTGGGTTGATAAAATTAGATAAAATAGAATTGGCAAATCAAGCTGTTAAGTTTTTAATTAATTCAAAAGATAATAGGGGAATGTGGTATTCTACTCAACCAACTATTTTGGCTTTGAAGGCCATTACGACTTTTGATAATTACGCTTCTAAACCTATAAAGCCAAATAAGGTAAGGATTGTTGTAAATAACAAGGAATTTGAATTGAAATTTGAACAAAATGATTTGGCTTATAGAATAGTTGATGTAACAAACTTTGTTAGGAAAGGAAATAATAAAGTTGTTATTGAATCTGAAAATCCAGTTATTACGGATTTAAATTACAATTTTTACTTACCTTACTCGTTTTATAAACCTACTAAACCTCTACTTGATATCGATATTAAGTATGATAGGAAAGAGTTAGAGGTTAGTGGAAAAGTTAGTGTTTCTGTTAAAGTTAAAAATTTGAGCAAGGGGATTTTAGAAATGGTTGTCCTTGATTTGGGAATCCCACCAGGTTTTAATGTTGATATTTCAAAAATTCAAAATAACCCTAAAGTCAAAAATGTTGAAACAACTACAAGACAAATTATCGTATATTTCGAAAAGATAGAAAAAGATGAAGTTATTGAATTGAAATATGATATGGTTTCAAAGTATCCTTTAACGGTTAAAATACCTTTATCGAAAGCTTATGAATACTATAATCCTCAGAATTTTGTTTTAAAAGAAGGAGAAATTATAAAAGTCAAATGATTAAAGTAAAAATGAATTTTTTATAGAATCTGTTTGGGTATATTATAGTGGAGAACAATTAAACCTAAATAGTGAACATATAAAGATAGTTATTAACTATCAATACAATTCCACTTCTAATTCTCTGAGGAAAAAAGTCTTAGTTTGTAATGTAATCAATTCTTTTGTACAGACATCTGGTAATAATTAAGTTATTAACATCAGAGGAATACTGGAGGATAGTGAAGTAGTCCTGAATGAGTTAGTTTTTCAAACCTTTCAATAGGTATTGGATATGTTGGAGAATGAAATATGATTTGAATTTTTTCCTGGGGTTAGTGGTAAGATAAGTGAGAAATTGGAGTAGAAAGCTAATGTGTGAATCTTTGATCTTGTGGGCGAAGTTCATAATAATTACAAAATTGTGGTAAGCATCGTTTTGTATCTAAATCTTTAGTTTTAAGGACTTGGCAGTAGTATCTTGTTGTGCCGTTTTTCCCTTTCATATCCAACGCTGCTAAATTCTTACAAGCTGTTGGATTTGATGTTATTGTTTCAGGAACTGAACATTTTTTACATATTTCAAATTTCTCATCTAATTCAAATTTTTCAATATATCCGTAGCACATAAATATTTCTTGGACTTTGTTATCTTTAACTTTTTTTACTTTTTTAGCGAACGGGCAATTTTTTCCTCTGAATTTCCAAAGTTCTTTATCTGTCATTTTTTGTGTTTCCTTTTGTTTTTTGAAAAAAAACATATTTAATCAACTCCTTATTCTTTCTTTTTCCAATCCATGCAAAATATTTTTAAATCTTTTGGCTCTAATTTTCTTTTCAAGAAATTACAGTAGAATTCCTTTTCTTTTTCTTCGAAAAAGTAGCAATTTTTGCACATGTTTATTAAGGAAACGAAGCCTTTTGAATAGAGATTATTTATTAGCTGGAAGAGAAAGTAATAGATTTGTTCATTGGATGTTTCTTCTATAATTTTTGCGAATAAATTGTTTATTTTTTGAACTTTTTCTATTATTTTTGTACCCTTTAGTGTTAAAGTAAGTTTTTTTTCCTTTTTTTGTTTTATTGTGTTGATTAATTTTTTTGATGATAGTAGTTTTATGGTTTTGGAAATTGTAGGTTTTGAGAGCCCTAATTCTCTTTGAATTTCTGATAAATTCAAAGGATAAGGGTAATTATGGAGGGTTGTCATTATTTTAATTTGTAATTCTGTGATATTTTGTAGTTTTTCTTGTTTTAATAGTTTTATGATTTCTTTTTGATAGGCTTGGCAGAATTTATTTATTGCGAAGAGGATTTGGTCGTTAATGTTTTTTAGTTGGAGCTGAGGGGACTTGAACCCCCGACCTTCTGCACGCCAAGCAGACGCTCTCCCACTGAGCTACAGCCCCATGAATAAATTTCCCGTTTATAGTATTCCACAAATATTTCTCTGTTTCCTGCAGATAATTATTGTTTATATTTTATTAAAAAATAAAAAAGGCTCTCTATCAAAAAAATGGGTTTGGTTGAATAAATTTAACAATTATTTAACAATTAGATTTATTTTTATTGGAGTATGTTTTGAATAGTCAATTTATGACACTATGAAAAGGGGAAAAAATGATTAATAGAGTGTCAAATATAAAAATAACGACCTACAATGTGGAAAATTTGTTTGATAATATTGATGATCCATCGAAGGATGATGGACCACCTAAAAGTGAGGAAGAAAAAAAAGCATTAGCTGAAGTTGTTAAGAATTTGAATAGTGATATTATTGCTTTACAAGAAGTTGAGAATGTTAATATTATCAAAGAAGTTTTATCCATGGCTGGTTTGCAGGATAGGTATAATATTATTGTTGGTAAAAGTGATGGTAGAGGAATAGCGTGTGCTCTACTTGTGGATAAAAAGTTTCCTATTAAAAGTTATACTATTAATGAGGGTGATAATACTTTTTATCGTCCTCCTGTACAAGCTATTGTAGAATTAGCTCCTTCATTTAATGTTCAAATTTTTGCCGTTCATTTTAAAGCTAAAATGGATCCTAAATCCGAGGAGCAAAGAAAAAAAGAGGCTCAACGAACTATAGAATTAGCCAAAAAACAAAATATCCCTACTATAATACTTGGAGATTACAACGATTTACCAAATTCTGAAGTAAGCATGATGTTTGAAAAAGCTGGCTTTATCGATGTTAGGGAAATTGATAAACAATCAAAAGATACTGGTACTCCTACCCATTTTAGCATAGAAAATTTAGCTAATGAAAATAATAGTATTGAAAGTAGTGATAAAAATGAAACATATGTTGATAAACCAAAACCAAGTATAATTGATTACATAAGAGTTACTCCGAATATTTCTAAGTATGTTGTTCAAGGTAGTTTTGATGTATTGGAAAAGTACGAGGATCCCAATACTGCTATTGCGTCTGACCACAGACCTGTGAGTGTTATTTTGGGGGGATTTTTGAAAGGTTTTGTTGAAAATAAAAATTAGAAGGGAGGGATTGAATTGTTTAATTTACAGATACAAAATTTATTGAATGGTGTTTTACCTAAGATTATGTATGATGTTTCTGAAAAAGTTGCGGAATTTGATAATCCAACTATTAATTATCATCCTCAAAATGAGGATAAGTTTTATAAAACTACTTTGCCTTCAAAGCTTGAGATAAGAGAGTTTATTTTGGAGAAAAATGAGGATAAATTGAAAGAATACATAAAACAAAATATTTTTTCTTCGAGCTTAATAAAAATATCAAAGGAAAAGTCAGAAAAGAATAAAACCATCGATACTACAGAAAAGCAAAAAAGCGATTCTGTAAAAGAAAAATTTATTCAGGATCTGATCAAATCTTTTCCATCAAAAGCCTATATTATAAAGACTGATCATACTATTAATGTTTTAAAACAGTATGATAAGGTAAAACAAGAAATGTCTAATTTACCGACAAGTGGTAATGATTTAACAAATATAAAACCGAAATCTATTCTTTATTCCTCATTTGTAACTGCTTACAGTATTGAAAAGAATGTAGTTGAATGGCAGAAGGGAATCCAAGAAAAGTTTTTTGATTCTGTGGGGATTGACTTGTTAGGGCAAGATTATTTTAAAAAGTTTATAACTAATGCTGCTTACATTCCTTCTAAGAATATTTTGTCTCTTGGTACTTTTGTTTCCTATAAAGATGGAAAAGTTTATAATGCTTCTCAGGATAGTGATGTTGTTTTTCATGAAGTTGGGCATGCAACTTTAGATAAATTGAGACCACTTTATATTGATAATACTTTTCATTTGGAATCTGCTGCTGTTCATGAAGCTTTTGGAGATATTAACGCATTTTTGGCAGCTGCTAAAGATCCTAATATAAGTGTTAATATTGATGATCTTTATAAACCAAATTTTATTTCTTCAATATCTGAATATTTCGGGCCTGCTATTTATACCCAATTGGAAGTAGAAAAACAAATTCTTAAAAATAATCCTTATGGAGATATTAGTCAGATAAATGTAAATAAACCAATTAGGGAACTTAGTTCTTTGGTTAATTATAAGGATTATAAGGAATTAAGTACAGATGAAAAGGAGCCTCATCATTATTCTTTACCTTTAAGTACAACTTTTTATAAAGCTTTTAGTGAATATGCTAAAAGTGTAGGAAATGTAAAAGAAGCGGCCGATGAGTTTTTTAAAGTCTTTTCCATAGGTACAAAAATTTCACCTGTTGCTACATCTACAATGCCTGAATTTTATAAATCATTTATTGTAGCAGATATACTCTATAATGACTCAAAGTTATCAAATTTCCTGGTAAAAGCTGCAAATGAAAGTGGATTATTAAAAGTGTCCTTAGATGATATAAAAAAAGAAATAGAAGATTCGAAAAATATTGATTTGTCGACTTTAAAAGATGATTTGTTAAGAGGTAATGATATAAGTGGAAAGTTATTGGAAATATTGAAGAAAACTTTTCCAGATTTTTCTATTATTAATGATCTAAAAGCTAATGTTGTTCCTGGAATGAATGGAGGAATCAATATTGAAGCTACTTTTACTTATCCTGTTGGAGTTATGTTTAATGATGAAAAAGTTCCTGTATTAGGTGGAGTATTGTTAGTACTTGACAAAAACTTGAACCTTATTTATTCTAATATTGAGAAACCTTCTCTTGAAAAAGTATCTTATATGCAAGATTATGCTAATATAATTGCTAAAAAATATGATAAATCAAGAGACGAAGATATCGTCCTGGATTAAAATAAAGAAAGTAATAGATGAATTAGGGGATTATTTTTTCCCTTCCTTTTCGGGTAATATTAGTGTAAGGGAAGGGGGGCTGGTTTTCTGCACTCCAACTTCTATTAGAAAAAAATTATTGGATGTAGAAAAAATTTCTGTTGTTGATTTGGACAATAATCTAATAGATGGTAATAAACAAACAAGTGAGATAAATTTGCATTTGGAAATATATCGTAATTTTGATGGAGTAAATTGTGTTGTTCATACACATCCTTTATTTTGTTGTATTTTTTCTTGCACAAAAAAGAAAATAGAGCTTTCTTTACTACCTGAATATTACCTAAAAATAAAAAAGATCGTTTATGTTAAGTATATAACTCCAGGGACTAAAGAGTTGGGGATTGAAGTTGTTAAAAAAGTTAAAAAGGAGCTGGGGAATGTTAAGGAGGCAGTTGTTTTAATGAGAAATCATGGACTTGTTGTTTTTTCGGATAATGTTGATAGATGTGTTGATTTAAGTTTTTCTTGTGAAGAAATAGCAAAAATAAATTATTTGCTTAAAAATTTTTCAAAACCTCAGAGAATACCTCCTCATCTACTGCATATTATTGAAAATTTGTATAAAAAATAGATATAAAAGTGAAAACGATTTTACTTGTTGGTGTTGGTAATGAATTAAGAGCTGACGATGGATTAGGAATAAAATTTGTTGAAGATTTTAAATATGATCAAATTGAAAAGATAGTTATTAATTATCCTGACTTTGATTTGATTGATAAGATAGTAAAATTTGATATGGTCATATTTGTTGATGCATCTTTAGATGTAGAGTGTTTTTCTTTTGAAAAAATGGAAAGTGTCGAAAAATTATCTTCTTTTTCTCATCACATTTCCCTAAAAAATATTTTTTCCCTTGCAAAGTACTATAACAGTAATTTGGAGGGATATATTTTAAAGATAAGGGGATATGATTTTTCTTGGAAAAATGAATTAAGTTCAGAATGTATTAAAAATATGAACAAAGCTATCGAATTTCTAAAAAATTTTATCGATAGAAAAATAAAATTATAAGGAAAAAGAGAATATATAAAGTCAGATCTTTTTCAATACTTTTGATTTATTGTTTTAATGATTTCTTCTACTATTTATATTTATTGTTTAGTGATATGGATCATAATCGTAAGTACCATCGGGGCCACTGTATTCGTAAGAATTTCCACCGCCTCCGCCGGCATACTCATCTGTGTAATCGTAGTAATCTGGACTATTGGATTCTTTCTTCCCATATCCATCTACATTATCATTTTTCTGTGGATAATCGGGAGTTTTTTTATTGGTATTGGCCATGTATAAGTTGTATCCATTTATTTTCATATTTTTCACCTCCTTATTTTTTTATTTTTGAATAATTTACCTTTTTT
>Ga0105160_1000695_pt1 | contig 14774 bp, 12 predicted proteins | sample GXS110809BmetaG_FD_89591 | JGI IMG/M metagenome (GOLD analysis project Ga0105160, IMG submission 89591) | Hot spring microbial communities from Gongxiaoshe hot spring, China to study Microbial Dark Matter (Phase II) - GXS 110809B | ecosystem: Environmental > Aquatic > Thermal springs > Hot... | reverse complement strand
CTCTTAACAAGTTTTCATTAAAGCTAATTTGTACTTCTTTATTGGGAAATTTTAATTTATAAAACTTTCTACTGTATTCTTCTTTTACTTTGTGTATTGTTAAATATCCTGTTTGGAACATTAAAGCTTCTATGCTTATTTTGTCTATATCAACTCTGTTTAAGTCTTCTTCAGACAACATCAATTCCAAATTAGGAATTTCGTACTTATTATGTTTTATGAGTTTTATTAATACTTTAGGATTTCCAGTTTCGTACCAATAGCTGCTATAAGATTTATTTTTTAAATAAAGCAAGACATCGAAAGGGTTGTAAATTTTGCTACTTAGCTACCAGTAGCCGTTATACCAGTTTCTTATGCCTTCTATCTCTTGTTCCTTTATTCTTTCTCCAAATGTAAGCAATAACTCTTTTTCAGTGTATCCGCATAAATCACCATATTCTTGATTTAAGCTAATATCTTCTAATTGGTTTAACCCACAAACCGGGGCCCCAAAACCCCTAAAAAGAGAGATTTTGGCAAACTTGCTTATTCCTGTAATAAAGACAAACTTTAAGTACTGATCCATTCCTTTTATTGTTTGATATAATCCTTTTTCTCTTACGAGAGAATGACTTCGTCATTCCAATACATCCCTTATTTCTTGCGCTATTTTTTTTTGTCTATATTATCGAGAATGAGCTTGTCATATTCATCTACTAATTAATACTAATTTTTTGTTGGTTTTTTCTGAAATGTTTTCTATTAATTTCATCATTCTTGTTCCAATATGTTTTGGATGTAATTTTACTTGATAATTTTTAGCATACTTATCCTGAATTACTTTTATGTATTCATTTAATTCTTCTGCATTTTTAAATGTAGTATCGAAAGAAATTCTTATAACAGGATACTTTTCATTCCAATTCCAATTATTTTCCAGATACAACCCTGTAAATAATTTTTCTCTTCCTTCGAAGGCGGACTTTAAAGTATCAACAAAAAGGCTTTTACCTGCGGAACGCCTAATAATCGTCGAGGACGAGATAAAAAATAATACTTACCTTCATCTACTAACTTTTTTACAAAATATGTCTTATCCAAATAATAGTATCCTCCTGTTCTTATCTCTGCAAAAGGGAACCCCTGCCCCACAAAACTACTTATTCCTATTGGTAACTTCTTCACTTATACGCACTCCCACAGGTTTTTTTTATTTCCCTACATTATATTTACAAATTCAATTTGTTATTACCTTTCAATTGAAATTGTTAAAATGGAGGAAATTAAGGGGAATTAAAACTATATCACTCTGGTGATTTCTTCTATTGAAGTTACTCCTTTTGATAACTTTTCTATTGCGTCATTTATTAGGAATTTTTGATTTTTCTCTTGGCTTAATATTTTTTTTATTTTATAATGAGGGACATTTTGAATTATTAAATCTTTAACAAAACTATCGAATATTACTATTTCTGCTATTGCGGTTCTTCCTAAAAATCCTGTCCAATTGCACAAGGGACAACCTTGTGGCTCATAAACGTATTCTATTGGATTATCTTTTACTAATTCCTGCTCATCTTTGTTATCTCGAGTTATAGCCTTTATTAAATCATTAAAATTAGCTTTTGTTTTCTTTTTACAATTATTACATAACACTCTTACTAACCTTTGATTTATAACTCCTATTAAAGATGAAAAAAGATATTCTTGATTAACGTTCATTTCCTTCATACGAATGATTGTTGAAATTGCATCATTTGCGTGAATTGTCGATAAAACTAAATGTCCTGTCAATGAAGCCTGTACAGAAATCCTCAATGTTTCCTCATCTCTTATTTCTCCCACTAATATTACATCAGGATCTTGCCTTAGAATATATTTCAAAGCATTATCAAAGGTTAATCCTACTTTCTCATTAACCTGTACCTGTGTTATGTTTTCTAAGTCATATTCAATAGGATCTTCTATCGTTACGATATTTTTTGATTCTAAATCTATTTCTTTAAGCATAGAGAATAAGGTTGTTGTTTTTCCTCCACCTGTTGGACCAGATACAACTATAAAGCCATACGGTTCACTTATCATTGTCTTTATTTTAACAATATTATCCTCTCCAAATCCTAATTTTGATATATCTATTATTGTTTGTTTCTTATCAAGTATCCTAACTACAACTTTTTCTCCATACCTTGAAGGTAAAGTTGAAATTCTTAAATCATATTCAGAATTTCTTGTTTTAACTGTTAAATGCCCATCTTGAGGTAGCCTATGCTCGGTTATATCCAATTGAGCCATTATCTTTATTCTACTTACAACTTCAGGAAGTTTTTCTAACGGAAACTCAAGGCCTTTGTAAAGGACTCCATCTATCCTATATCTTACCTTTACATTTTTATTTGTTGGTTCTATATGTATATCTGTTGCGCGGTATGTTATTGATTGCTTAAAAATGGCTTCTACTAATCTTATTATCCCTGGTTGTGATTCAGATTCGTCAAGATTGATTGATCTAACTAAATCTTCAGCTTCCTCTGTAATTTCTGTTTTTATATCTCTCAACGCTTGGTCAACTATTATCTTATTCTCAATATCTTGAATAACTTTTTCAAACGCTGTTTTGGATATGACAGCTATATCAACATTTATCGTATTTAAATATTCCCTTGCTACATTTATTGCTTCAGTATCCAGCGGATCAACCATCCCCAACAAAACTATACCATACTCATCTTTTTTGATAGGTATTATTTTATAATTTTTGATGATATTTATTGGAATTTGATTTATTAAATTTTCTTCTATATTTGTTTCAAGAAGATTGATGTAAGGTATGTTTAAAGATTCTGCTAATGCTTGAGATAATTCTTCTTCTGTAATATATCCTAATTCTATTAAAACTTCACCTATCCTTTTGTTTGGAGCATTTTTTTTCTGATAATCTAATGCAGTATTTAAAATTTCATGACTGATTAATCCTTTTTCTACTAATACTTGACCTATTAGTTTTTTCTTTACACCAATCATTTGTAAACAACCGTATATCTTGCATTATTAGTATCTGTTCTATCTATGGTATATCCGGATAAAGTGTTAAACGGCCCTAAGTTTACGCTCAATTTAGTGTATGTTTGGGTGGGTGCATTAAAGGTAACAATACCATTAAATGGAGAATTGGTTTTGTATATATAGAATGCAGAGTAAGGGGATATTGAACTAAAAGCTCCCATTTGACTTAATGTTTTATTTTCAAATCCATCGTTATCACTTTCATCATATTTAAAAACTCCTTTATCATTTCCTGAATTATTTCCATTTCTATCTATAGTGTTGAGATCAATATTATTGAATCCAAAATTATTATCCCCACTAACATTTAAAATTACCGCAGTATTAAAAACTTCTACTGTTGTTAAAAAATCCTCGCTTCCATTAATGTTTTCTATTAAGTTAATCCCATTTAAATTTGATCTAACCATATTACTCCAAGCATTAGTGAATCTCTGGTTTAATAATTTAACGAAGAGGAATGATTTACCGTAATTTGCAAAATCTGGATTATTGGTAACTAATGGTGTAGCATCAGGATTTCTTAAAAAATATCTTATTGAATTTATTCTAACATCTCCACCATATCTGCATAGTTCTTCTCCATAAGTTGCTAATCCTTCTGCAATCCAAGCGTCATGGTTACCAATACTACTAACATGAAATTCCAATAGGTGGACGAATTCGTGGGCCAATGTTACATTTGCTTCATTGTAAGTTCCGTAATTAAGGGTAAAAGTATATGGATGAATATTAACTCTTTGTGGATCTTCAGTTCCCCAAAAGTATCCTATTACTGAAGGAGGATTTGAAGGATCAACTTGAGTTGTTATGAGAATATCAACATAAAAACTAAGGTTTATTTGTGCAGTTGTCGTTAGAGTATTATAATCGTTTGCAAATCTTAAAGCTAATTGGTTTATTTCTGCTTGACTAACTGTAGTATTCCAATCATTATCATCAACCCAAATAGCAAAATTGGGATTATTATTTACATATCGGCAAGTTGCATTTACTGTGATTCCGTCTACACTGAAATCTTTAGTATAACCTACATTAGGTGCTGTTGTTGAATAGAGGATATTTTGATGTGTTCTTGATGATGGTTTAAAACCACATTTGAATTGATGTTCGTTGACTATTTGTCTTGTTGGTTCATTTTGATTTGATAAGATATTGGGCTGTGTAGTTGAGAATGTAAATGAATAGTTATTTGAGTTTACTGAGTTTCCTTTTGTAGAGAAAATAATATATGCTCCTGTTGTAGAGTTTATTGAGGATTGGTTAGGATTAAGGTTTCCACCGCCACTACCTCCGCCTCCGCCACCTCCACTTCCTCCACTACCGCCACCTATTGGAGGAATTATTCCTCCACCACCCCCACCTCCACAAGCAATAAACAAAAATAGCGAAATAACTATTACATTTACAACTATCAGATAATACCATACTTTAGGTTTCATAATTTTTTCCCTTTTCTTCCTTCCTTCCCTTTTTATTATTTATCCATTTTTCAATAGATTTCCCTCTTTTCAAAATTTTTTGACTTACAGATGAAGAAGTTGATTGAATTGATTAATCAAATTTTCCATTAAAGATATCGTAACAATTCTTTTATTGTCATCTATTATTGAAAAGTTTATTATGATTAGATTTGTGCAGTTATTGATATAGAACTCTAATTTTATCTTGTTAGCCCATTCTATTAAATTTATTGTATCGCTTTCATTTAATATGTTCCAGAAATCAAGAATTTTGAGGTTTTCTTCATCAGTTTCTATTCTGTATAAATCCCAGTGATTGATAATTTTATCTTTTATTTTAAATGAGTTCATAATGTTGAAAGAAGGGCTTGATGTATTTAAAAATCCTTTTACGAAAGTTGTTTTTCCTGCTCCTAAATTTCCAGTTAAAAGTATGTTCAATACGTCAAAATTAATGGCAATCTTAAAGAAATCTTGGGAAAATTTAATTAATTGGTAAAGGTCAAACAGAAAAATAAAGTAATTATTGAGAAAAGGATAGGTTTTGAATTCTATTTTTATTTTTGCTGGTAAATCATCTTTATCTAACTTTCTGAAATTATTGTTTTCAAATATGTATGGATCTAATGCTTTAAAATCATCATTATTGTAGAATATTTCTTGTGAATACTTTATTAATCCTGTAAAGTTTCCGTTTTTAGTTGTTATTTGTGATCTAATATACAATTGAGCAGGGATTACATCATGATAAACTGGTGTTAATATTTCTTGATAAGGATCAAAGAAAAATGGATATAAATAATCACCTTGAATATCCCAAATGGGTATATTTTTTATATCTTCTAAAGTTAATTCATTAATTTTCTTTTTTATGTTAGATCACCTGGTTCTGGACCTTTGACTATTGGTACTTTTACACTATTACCCCATTCTGTCCATGAACCATCATAATTTTTAACATTTTTATATCCGAGTAGATATTTTAATACAAACCAAGTCAATGATGACCTTTCTCCGATCCTACAGTATGCAATGATTTCTTTATCTTCTGTAATTCCGAATTTGCTATACATTTGTTTTAATTCTTCTACTGTTTTAAAGGTTCCGTCTTCTTTTAAATTTTTACCCCAAGGTATGTTTATAGCGGTTGGTATATGTCCTCCTCTTAATGCACCTTCTTGTGGATAGTCAGGCATATGGATTAGTTCTCCTGTATATTCTTTCTCGCTTCTTACATCTATTAATTTTACATCTTTTCCAAGCTTACCTTCTCTATATAATCTAAGGATTTCATCTTTGAAAGCTCTTATTTCTTTGTCGTTTCTTGGATTTGCTTTGTAATTTGTTTTTGGATAAGAAGGTATTTCTTTGGTAAGGGGTTTATTTTCATCTATCCATTTTTTTCTTCCCCCATCCATTATTTTACAATTTTCATGGTTGAATAATTTGAAGACCCAAAAAGCATAACATGCCCACCAGTTATTTTTATCTCCATAGAATACAACGAGTGTATCATTTGATATTCCTTTGTTAGAACAAAGTTCTTCGAATTTTTTTTCATCTATGAAATCTCTTGTTACAGTATCATTAAGTTCTGTATGCCAGTCTATTTTTACAGCTCCTGGTATGTGTCCTGTATCATAAAGCAAAACATCTTCATCTACTTCAACTATTCTAACTTTTGGATTGTTGAGGTTTTCTAAAACCCAATCCGTTGAAACAAGTACTTCAGGTATTGTTAACATACTAAAATTTCACCTCCTTTTATACTCTCTATTTATATTATTCTTTTATTTTACCATTTACCTTTTTTGTATAATAAAGGTAAAAAGTTTAGATTATCTAAGAATATTTGTGATGAATAAAATAATAGTGGATCAAGAAAACATAAGAATTGACAAATTTATATCTCAGAAATTAAATCTTTCAAGGACAATGGTCCAAGAATACATAGAAAAAAGATTGATAAAGATTAATAATGTTGTTTTAACCAAAGCTAATAAAATAGTTAAGCAAGGAGATGTTATAGAAATAGGAAGTGCTCAAGAAGACAAGTTTGAGAATTTTGAAATTGAAAAGCAAAATATAAAATTTTATCAAAATCTTTATATACCCATTATTTACGAAGATGAAAATATTATTTGCCTTAATAAACCAGTAATTAATGTGAATAAGGTTGGGAAACAGCCAAGTTTATTTGAGTATCTTCTTTTTATTGGTAAAAAACCATATTTAGTCCATAGATTGGATAAGCAGACTACGGGTTGTTTGGTTGTCGCAAAAAATTATAAAACTGCTTATAAGATTTCTAACTTATTTAAGGAAAGAAAGGTTAAAAAAAAATACTTTGCTATTGTCGAAGGAAGATTAAAAGATAATGTTATTATCGAAGCACCTATTTATCATACCAAAAATCCACTAAAAAAACAAGTAGTATCTTTTGGAAAAGGAGCCAAGACAATTATTAAAATAGAAAAATACCTAAATATAGAAAACATACAATGTTTGGGGGAAATCAGTTTTAAAAAACCTATAAAAGATTTGACTTTATTAGATATTGAAATAGTAACGGGTAGAACGCATCAAATTAGGGTTCATTTATCAAATTTGGGGTTCCCTATTGTAGGAGATACTAAATACGGCAGCAGTATTGATATTAATAATGGACAATATTTTTTACTTCATTCTTATTTTATATCTTTTGAACTTGATGGAAAAGATTATTCATTTAAATCTTTACCACAATGGGCACAGCTATAATTTAAGTTTATTTGGTGAAATTCCTTAGAGATTTTATCCAAAAGGATTTTTAAATGGATATTTTTGAAGGATGTTAGGTTTATTTATATAATTTTTTTGTTAGGATAAAATTTTGGCTTTTGATATAAAACAAAGGGGGTAATGGCATGGCATACAGACCTTGCAAATACAGACACTCTCAATTGGGGATATTCCAATGTGAGAGGCACTTGTATCAACATACGACTCAGGAACAATATGATGAACTTTACCATTTTTGTTTACAAAATGTTCCTGACAAATTCTGTCCTTACATAGATTTTGGTTTTGATATGTCTCAAGATCCACCAAGAATAAACATAAATTGCACACATCCTTACTTTGGGGGTCCATTAAAGGCAATAGGTGATTGTCCTAATTGCCCATTCCCTGAAGGAGAATCTTTGGCATAGAATGAATTTAAAAGAATAAATTTCTCAAAAAGGAGAAGAAATCTATGGCCCATGCATATGTGCCAGGGTTAAAAGTATTGGCAAGAACTGTTATAAGAAAGGAAAGAAAGCTACCTTTAGAAGGGGAAGTTTTGGTTGAAAAAGATTCTATCGTTAGATCAAAAGATGTTGTGGCAAGAGCTCTATTGCCAGGGCCTGTGGATATAATAAACGCTGCTAACAAACTTGGCATCGATCCTAAAGAGCTATCTTTCTTCCTCTTGAAAAAGGAAGGGGATAGAGTTGAGGAAGGAGAAGTTATTGTTAAATATTCTTCCTTTTTCGGACTTTTTAAACAAGAAATAAAATCCAATCTTACCGGTATTGTTGAGTCAATCTCTTTAGCTACTGGCCAAATAATACTTAGAAAAGATCCTACTCCTATAGAGGTTATAGCTTTTGTTGATGGAATAGTTGAAAATGTTATTCCTAAGACGGGAGTTGTAGTTAAAACATATGGAACGTACATACAGGGAATATTTGGTGTTGGAAGAGAAAAAATCGGAAGGTTAAATGTTTTAGTGGAAGATAATTCTAAAGAATTGATGGATATCTCTCTGCTTGACAAAGTTAAAAAAGGAGATATTATAGTTGGCGGAAGCTATATATCAAAAGAATTTATCGATAAATCTGTTGAAAAAGGTGTTGTTGGTATTATTGTTGGTGGAATAGATGCTGAAACCTTAAAACAAATGTTGGGATATGAAATAGGGGTTGCTGTCACCGGCACTGAAGACATACCTGTTACTTTTGTTGTAACCGAAGGGTTTGGAAAGATAAACATGGCTGAAAAAACTTTTGATTTACTAAAAAAATCACATGGTAGAGCAGTATCAATCTCAGGAGCTACTCAGATAAGAGCAGGAGTCATACGGCCTGAAATAATTATCCCTTATTTAGAGGAAATTGAATCTATCAAAGATATAAATGAAATACCGATATCTACTGTCCTTCAGGAGGGAGCTTTTGTAAGAGTAATAAGGGAACCATATTTTGGGAAAATAGCTGTTATAACAGAATTAATCGAGGAACCTTATCCTATACCAACAGAATCAAAAGTCAGGGTCGCAAAGATTAAAATTCTTGATACTGGAGAAGAGGTAATTTTTCCACGAGCTAATATCGAGATCATTGAGGAAAAGTAAAGAATCATTTAATGGCTTAGGACTCGTTTAGGTATCTATGTGTGGTAGAAAAGGGAGTTTTTGGTAAGAAAAGTGGGGGCTTTAGGCTCTAATGAAGCAGGAAACATGTGGAGTAATTCGCAGAATTAGATGTGGAATGATATAATTTCTGCTTTTCTCAAAATCCTGTTTTTTTTTATAGTTGGAAGCTTTATTTCCTTTCTTGCTGACAACATAGGCAAAAGAATTGGAAAGAAAAAGATTGTTATTTTTAATCTAAGACCAAAATATACGGCGGTTTTAATAACCTCGATAACCGGAGGGATTATTGCTATTATCAGTGTTTTACTGTTTTCTTTTCTTTCTAAGGATGCAAGAATCTATTTGTTTGAAATGAACAAGATAGTAAAGCAAATGGATTTTTATAGAAATGAAGTTAAAATTTTACAGGATAGATATACAGAATTAACCCGGGATATTTCAGTCCTTATACAAACTACTCATATGGGAGATATAGTTTTTATAAAGGATCAACCTATCTATATCTATTCTTTTTATAATGATGGAAATAAAGAACACTTATATTCTGCTATTAATAATTTAAAAAGAATAGTTGTGGATAAATATAAAATTCATTTACCTAAGGGAAAAGTTAACATAGATAAAAACCAAAAATATAAAGAAGAAATATATTTAAATGATATTGTAAGAGTTGATGAAGCAGAAATAAGAGATGTTATGAAGCAAATAATGGAAAGAAAGGGGAAGAGATTGGCTCTTATATTCACTTCTAAAAGAAATATTTTTATTGGTGAATACGTTGATGTTAATGTATTCTTGTTGGAGGATAAATTGTTAGTCCCAGCTAACACTATTTTGGAATATGTTGAGATAACTGACCCAACAGATATAGAAGGAAACTTTGCTCTAATAATGAATTCTATATCAAAATTACAAGAGAATCTTATCGATAAAGGAAAGCTATACATACCTCAGGAAAATTCTATCGGAGGTAGGATCCCTTTTGAAAAAGTTGTTTCTATAATTGTTGAGATTAAAGAAAAATATGGTTTTACAAAAAGTAAAAGAAAATTTAAAATATTGTTAATAAATAAGCAAGATATATATACTGCAGGAAGTTTTGATTTAATATTGAAAACTATAGAAGAGTGATGAGGAAAAAGTATTTTCTTGGAATCGACCCAGGAAATTACAAAATTGGCATTGCTGTAGTAGACCAAAATAAACAGTTGGTATATAAAAATATTTTGAAAAATATAAATATATTGGATCCTCTTTACTCAATAATTGAAGAATACGATATTGAAGAAGTTGCAATAGGAAATGGTGGAAATTATAAGAAAATAATGGGAATTGTTAATGTTATTAAAATAGCAAGAAATAACCAAAAAAAAAGATTAGAAATATATGTTGTTGATGAAAAAAATTCTTCAATAGAAGCGAGAAAAATATTTGTTGATAAGGAAAAAAATATATTCAAAAAAATAATATCATACTTTCAGAGCATTTTTATACCGCTTGATGATTACTCTGCATTCGTTATTATTTGTAGATTTTTGTCGAGTAAAGGATTTGTAAAAAAACAAACTAAAAGTATATGATTAAAACTATGGACGAAAATCTGTTTATCTCTGGAAAACAATTGAAATTTATTCTTAAAATGAAATTTGTTCTTAAACAAAAAGATAAAAAAGTAGATTTTGTTACCTTAAATCTTGATTTAAAGAGAACGGAAAATAATTACAGGGTTTATTTGAAAGAAGAAGGAGTGTTTTTTCATCATTTTGATCTTCTTGTCCCATGGGATACTGTTAAAAAGTTTGCTAAAAAAGAAGAATTATTATATATAATTAATTCTGAAGGCTTAACTCCCTTGCTTTTTTTTAAAAATAGGGTTTATAGGGTTCTAAGTACTTATCCTCCTTCGCTTGAGCTTGATGGTGTTAGAATGCATACTCATAAGGTTGCTGATGATATAAAAAACAAAATAGAATATTTAAGGATAAAACCGGGAAGTTTGGTTTTGGATACTTGCACGGGTTTTGGGTATACTGCAATCGAATCTGCCAGAATAGGAGCGAAAGTTATAACTGTAGAAAACGATCCCTTTGTTATAGAACTTGCTAAGATAAATCCTTATTCTAAAAACTTATTCTTTTCAAGAAATATTTTTCTTATCCTTGGAGATATTTATCAACTTGATTTTAAAGACGAGACTTTTGATTTTATTATACACGATCCACCACGCTTAGGAAGTAAATCGGGGTTACTTTACTCTGATGAAATATATCAAAAATTTTATAGAATCCTTAAACCTAAAGGAGTTCTTTATCACTATGTAGGAAAACCTGGCAAAAAATATAGAAATAAAGATATCTTACATAGGGTTACACAAAGATTATCAAATATTGGTTTTTCTACCCAAGTAGTTCACCAAGTAGATGGTATAATAGCTAAAAAGAACATCTATTGGATATAAAATATTACATTGTCTAAAAGCAACTTATGTTAAGATATCAAAGAGAAGGAAAGTAGTGGAGATTGAAGTTTGCAAAAGAGACAGAGAAAAAAGAAGATATAAAAGCGAGTGAAACTCCAAATAAGGATGAGTATTATTGGGCAGTGCAATAAAATATGTAAAACATAATGAATGTTAAATCCTTTTTTTGTTTTTACATCCTACTTTTCTTGGTATTTTTTTTCAATTTTACTTCTTTTACGATTGCTGGAAAATATTCCGATTGGTTGGAATACAAGATTGAAAATGGAAAAATTCACTCTACTATTTGGATTGACAAATTTTATCAAAGTTCAAAAAGTGGAAAGGATATAGAAAGCTTAGACTTTAGTTATCCATCTGTTTATAATCAATTTAACACTACTTTAAATAAATCATTAAAAAACCCATTTGTTAAATTGTATGTCAAGTATTTATTAAGAAACAGAGTAGTTATCTATTCTGAATTTTCTATAAAGGATAAGAAGAATGCGCCTTGGTTCTTGAGTTATCTTGATAAGTTTTTTGCTACCTCCATACTTTTCTTGGATCAAAAAGGTAATATGGAGAAATTAGTAGTGGAAGGTAAAAACAATTTTATTAATCTTAATTGCTTTGCTAATAAAGATTTTATTAAAATTAATTCAAAAGTATATGTGAATCAATTATCTTTTTCGCAAAAAAAATTGACTGATCTTTCTTTTTATGATCTTTATATTTCTTTTGTGTTTTATTCTTTTCCTGTTAATAATTTCATTATTGATTTGAGTATTAGTAGGATAATCTATGAAAGTGATAGATTTATCAATGTTTTTAAGGATTTGAAAATGGAAATCAAAGATGAAAAAATAGGGATAAATTTAGGAAAAATTGATGTTAGTTTATTGAAAAAAGAGTCAATTAAAATTGGTTTTCAAAAAATTTATATCGATCTTTTAAATTTTCCATTTTTTTCTGCATTGAAAAATCCTACGAGCATTTTTAGCAATTTTAAAGCGGATATAAAAATAGGAAAGTTTATGATTTTTAATAAATTTCTAACCAATATTTTTATCAATGCTGATTTTTCTTCTATTAATGAGAGTGTTTTTTTTGTTTTTTTTAGAAGAATAATTTTTAATTATAATGAATTGTATTCTGTATTTGTTGATAAACAGAAAATTATTGACAACATTGATAATTTTTTAGGTTTTGCTCATGATTACCAAAGCCTTATTCCAAGACTCTTAAAAGATCTTATTAAAAATTATCGTATTTTTCATGATAACCTAAAGAAAGGAGTTTTGAATAATTTGTTCTTTTGTTTTGACATTAAAAAAAATAGGTTTTATCTTTCCTATAATGGTGTTTATTTTTACTTTTTAAATAATATTGTTAGCTTTATTAATAAGGATATGATTGTTTTAGGTAAAAATATAAGTGATTTTGTTGCTTTTAATGGTAGTGAGTTAGCAACATTATATGGAAAAGAAGTTAATTTTTTTTCAAATTACCAACTGATACATGCTAATTTCAAAGAAAAAAATCATTTTTTTCTATTGTGGACTGATTACATAAATAAAATTATAGTAAACAAAAAGGAAAGATATTATTTTTATTTATCTTTCCAAAGTTTTAAAGAAAAACTAAAATTTGTTTCTGGTAATTTGAAATATTTTAATTTAGAGACCTATGAAAAAATAGATCGGTTTATCAATAATTTGGGGATAGATAATTTTGAAATGGTGGGGGATTTTGATATTAGTAAAAACAAAATGAACACAAGTTTTTCTTTGTTGTCCAAAAATTGGGTTTTGTTTCTAAATTTACAGGATAACTATGGAATTTTGAGTAAAAATGAAAAAATTTATCAGAAGGTATGGAATGTTTTAACGAATTCCTATTTTTCTCTTTTTTCTTCTTACAAGGATATAGCTGTATTTTTATCTAATAAAGAGGCTTTCGTTTCTATAAAAGATAAATTCTACTATGCTAATGTTGATATTGATAAATTTAAGCATATTTATGAATTATTTCCCATTAAAAAAGATAAAGATTTTTGGTTTTACTGGGTATTAAACAATCATGATTATGTTTTTAGTTTATTAAAAAACAGTAGAATCTTATTGAAGGACGATAATTTATTCTTTTTCAATTATAAGGGAAATATGTTATTTAGCAAAGACAATATATTATTGAGTAATGAGTTACTTAAGAATTTTGATTTGTTAGTAAGAAGCTTAGAACCTAAAATTTTGCATTTCTTAATAAAGACAAATTATGGTGTTTTAGGTTTCAATATTAATTTTGGGAAAAAATTTATTGCTTTTAATTCCAATGGTATTTTAAAATTATCAGATAAGATTTTTGTTGTTTATGATATAGATAAAAAAGATATAAAACCTTTAATGATTTCGATTTACAAAGAATTAAAACACTCAAAAAAATTGGATAATGTATTTTCTTACTTTGTAGGAAGTAAAATAAATATTTTAGGATATATTCAAGGTAATCAAGTTTTAAAAATAGGTAGCTTTGATTATTGGAATGAGAAAGGAAATCTTGATGTAGGTTTTGAAATATTTTCTATTTTGCAAAAGGATCAATTATTTAGGATAGTGAAGATCTTTAATATTAAATTAAACGACAAATTAAAAAATCTTGAGTTTATTGAAAATATTAAGTTTTTAGGTATTCTTAAAATATATGAAAATAAATTTAAAGTCATTATAAAGGATGCTTCTGTTAGATTGGATTATGGTTTAAATAAGATTATTTTTTCAAGAGCTGACGTTAATTTTAATGGTTCAATCTTGCTTTCATATAACAAATTAATTAATGCTGGAATTTTCTTTGAAGTTAATGATGTTGATAAAGTTAAGTTAGGTTTTGGGAAGTTTTTGTTTAATAGAGATGGAATGGAAGTTGATTTAAAATTTGGAAATGAATTTTTTGGATTTCTAAATCGGGCTTTCGATATATATTTTGGGGTTCAAAAAAATTCCTCTATTGACTTTTACCTTCATTTTAAGGATAAAAAATTTAATGGGAAAATAAAATTACTTGCTAATTTCAATGAAGTAATATTTGATGAATATAGATTAAAGGGTTTTAACGGGGAAATTAGTGCTGATTTCAAAAATGATAAAAATTTAGTAATAAAGAATAGCATATTGGAAACAATTGTGGAAAACATTGACAAAATTTTTCTTGATTTGTTTGTTAATGTTAATTACTATTCTTATAGTGATGGGCTTTACAGAACAAGTTTTCAAATTTTTAATATGAAACTTAATGATAATAACATTCTATTGGATGGAAACTTGAATTTTTCCGCTTTAAATATTTCTAAATTATTTAAAAATTTATCCACGAATAAAGAATTTTTAAAATCTTATTTTGAACAAGTTTT
>Ga0105160_1000688_pt1 | contig 14864 bp, 9 predicted proteins | sample GXS110809BmetaG_FD_89591 | JGI IMG/M metagenome (GOLD analysis project Ga0105160, IMG submission 89591) | Hot spring microbial communities from Gongxiaoshe hot spring, China to study Microbial Dark Matter (Phase II) - GXS 110809B | ecosystem: Environmental > Aquatic > Thermal springs > Hot... | reverse complement strand
TTTTTCTTCTACTCGTTCGAGGATTGGCTCATCAAGACTCCTGGGACGTTGTGGCAACGGAACCTGCCCACGCTTGCGGAGCGCCAGGGGGACTTTTCCGCGTCGCTGGACACGAACGACAAGCTGATTCTGGTGCGCGATCCTCTGTCTGGAGGGTACTTCCCGGGGAACGTCATCCCAGCCTCTCGCATCAACCCCAATGGCCAGGCGTTGCTCAAAATCTTCCCGGAGCCAAATTTCTTTGACCGCAGAATCAGCCGCGGCAACTATAACTACAACTACCAGGAGACTCTCGAATGGCCTAAGCGTCAGCATCTAGGCCGCGGCGACTGGGTGCCGACAGAAAAGGACCGCATTTTCGTACGCCTGTCGGCCTGGTGGTCGGACCAGCGAGGTTACAACGTGGCTGCAGGGACAGGTGGTTCCGGCTGGCCTTGGGCGCGGCTGCATTACACCTTCACCGACAACGTAGTGGTCCTGAACTACACCCGAGTGTTTGGTCCGGCGGTGGTCAATGAGTTCCACGCAGGCGCCCGCCACAGTGTGGAGAAAGGCCCACCGGTCAGCGAGGCGGAACTGCGCAAGATGCTCCGGCCAGTCGTTGGGTTCAACGTTAAGCAGTTCTACCCTCAGTACAATCCGTTCAACGTAGTTCCGCGTGCTTCGTTTGGTGGGATTACTGGCGCTCCGTCACTGAGCTACGACGGCCGGTTCCCGCTGCGCGGGGCCGACACAGTGTTTGACTTCAGTGACAACCTGACCTATGTGCGCGGAAACCACATTTTCAAATTCGGCGTGTTCATCGAGCGAGTGCGCAATTACGAGGGCGAGCGAGGCAACTTCGCGGGTGTGCTGGACTTCAGTCGGGACACCAACAACCCGTTTGACGCGCGCCACCCGTATGCGAACGCGCTGCTCGGCAACTTCACTTCCTATACCGAGTCGAGCTCTCGGCCGGGCACCCAAGGGCGTCAGACAACTGTGGAGTGGTTCGCCCAAGATACCTACAAAGTTTTCCGCAGGCTGACAATCGACTACGGTGTCCGCTTCTCCTGGTACACACCGTGGGTACAGATCGACGGCAAGGCCGCTTCCTTCGTGATCGCTCGTTACCAGCGCGAGAAGGTCCCGCCTTTGTTCCAGCCTGCGTTGGACCCCGCAGGCAAGCGGGTGGCGAAGAATCCGATCACAGGCGCTCTGGGGCCAGCGGTTTGGATTGGGGCTTTCGTGCCGGGCGTAGGCGATCCGGTCACTGGAATGGTTGTGGCGACCGACCCCACCTACCCGCGAGGCTTTAAAGACCAGCAGCCCGTAGCGATGGGGCCCCGCCTGGGATTCGCTTACGATGTCTTCGGCAATGGCAAGACGGCCATTCGCGCCAGTGCGGGCATCTTTTACAACACGCGTCCATCCGGCAACACGCTCTGGAACCTGCCGACAAACCCGCCCGTCCAGTTCAACCCTGTCATCTACTATGGAAACCTCGATACCTTCCTTTCGAGCTCTGGAGTCCTGTTTCCTAGCTCCGTGCTCGGGTTCGAGCGGAAGGCAAAGACCCCGACGATTTACCACATGATGTTCGGCATCCAGCAGAACATCGGCTTCGGGACGGTACTGGATGTAGCGTACGTGGGAACGCTAGGCCGGCACCTCATGCAGTCGAAAGACATCAACCGGGTTCCTTACGGCGCGCGCTTCCAACCGCAGAACCAAGATCCGACGTCACCGGGCAAGCCTCTGCCCGACAATTTCTTCCGGCCTTACCCGGGCTATGGCTCCATCAACTGGTACGAGAACGTGAGCACCTCCAATTACAACTCCTTGCAGGTCCAAGCGCATCGGCGGTTCGCTCGGGGTTTGATGTTCGGGCTGGCGTACACGTGGTCGAAAGCCATGGACTACACAGACACCGACGGCGGTAACGTAGCTACGTACCGACCGTTGCGTGTCTGGAACTATGGCAAAGCAGGCTGGGACCAGACGCATATTTTCGTGCTGAACTACATCTGGGATCTACCGAAGCCGAGCAAACTCTGGCCCTCGTCCGTCGTGCATTGGGTCTTGGACGACTGGCAGGTCTCGGGCATCACTTCGTTCGTGAGCGGGCAACCTAGCGGTGTCGGCTTCAGCACCACCGACGGCGCGGACATCACCGGTGGGGGTGACGGGGCGAGGATCGTTGTCACGGGCAAGGCGCAGCTGCCCCACGGGCAGCGCACCTTCTACCGGTGGTTCGACACCAGCGTCTTCCGGCGGCCAGCCCAAGGCGATTGGGGCAATGCTCCAAAGGATGTGATCCGGCTCCCCGGCGTCAACAACTGGGATATCTCCTTGTTCAAGAAGATCCCCTTGAAACAAGAGGGCCGTTTCTTCCAACTCCGCTGGGAGATGTACAACGCCTTCAATCACACCCAGTTCTCTGGGGTCGATACAACCGCGCGCTTTGACCCTGCGGGTAATCAAGTCAACGCCCGCTTCGGGCAGGTGACCTCCACGCGAAGCCCGCGCGTCATGCAGATCTCCTTGCGGTTCGTATTCTAAGAGCGGGAAACTGCGATGGCTTTTGAAGGGTCGCCAGGATCCATGGTGACGACGGATCCTCGCGCCCGGTAGGGAAACAATCGCTTTCAATTAAGCTGGAGAACCTGAACATGTGGAAAAGGGTAATCGCGTGGACGGTGCTATCGGCGTTTTTACTCGCAGCCCAAAGGAAACCCTACGAGCCCACTACGGAATCCCTTCGGTCACACCCGATACCCAAATGGTTCGAGGATGCCAAATTCGGGATTTTCATCCACTGGGGCGTCTATGCGGTTCCAGCGTTCCATGAGTGGTACGTCGAGTTCATCAGTCCGAAGGCGAATTTCGGGTTCATGTTTGGCGAGCCGCCTTACAACGCCACTCCAGATGGGTTGCCAGAAAAGCTGTTCTGGGAAAAGGTACGACGGCAGGCGGTCGAATACCATCGCAAGCGCTGGGGCGCAGAATTCAGCTACGACGATTTCATCCCGATGTTCAAGGCGGAACGTTTCGACCCGGATGCGTGGGCGCGGCTATTCGAGGAATCTGGAGCACGTTATGTCGTACTGACAGCCAAGCACGGGGACGAATTCGCCCTCTGGCCCACTAAATACACGCCCCGCAACGCCATGGCCATGGGCCCACGTCGCGACCTGGCGGGCGAGTTACTGGCCGCGGTCCGCAAGCGCGGCCTCAAAATGGGCTTTTACCACAACACTACGTACACCTTCTACGATCCGCGTTACCCGGGGCGCGACTGGGTGCGTTACATGAACGCGTCCATCAAGGAACTCATTGACCTTTACAAACCAGACATCCTCTGGGGCGATGTACGTGTGGGGCCCGTTCGCGACGGCAATGGACAACCATTACCGGCCGATTACTGGAACAGCAAAGAGATCCTGGCCTACTTCTACAACCACTCGCCCAACCCAGACGAAGTCGTGGCCAACGATCGTTGGGGGTTAGACGTTGATGGCCAGCCCCTCGGCGATTTTCTGACTCCTGAGCGCCGGCGCATGACCCAAATCGAGTCCAGGAAGTGGGAGACGTGTGACTCATTGGACCCAACCTCTTGGGGCTACAACGCGCAGTTACCGGAAGGCATGTACCTGACCCCGAACGAAGTGGTCGACTACCTGGTCGACGTAGTCAGCAAGAACGGTAACCTGCTGATCAACATCGGGCCACGGGCAGACGGCACCATCCCCGAGGTGATGGAGCACTGCCTGCGGGAGGTGGGTGCTTGGCTCCGTGTCAACGGAGAGGCGATTTATGGCACACGCCCGTGGGAGACTTACCGCGATGGCGACGTCCGGTACACAGCCCGCGGCAAAGTGGTGTACGCTATCGCCCTGGAGTGGCCGGAACAGACCCTCGTCTTGCCCAGCTTCCAAGGCAAACGTGTACGAGAGGTGGCATTGCTAGGGTCCAGTGAAACAATTTCTTGGAAGCTGACCTCTAGGGGTTTGGAAATCCAGCCGCCCTCCAGCCGGCCCTGCCGGTATGCTTACGCATTCCGGATTACCCTGGACTAACGAGACATGGGAGCGCATCAGCTGGAGCCATTAAAGCTCCAACCGGTCGCTATGGAACGCACAGCCCTCTGCCAAGCCAAACTCGATAGGATGATGAAAGCTCTCCGGCATGAGGAACCGTATCAGGTCCCAGTGAGCGATTTCTTCTGGAGTACCTTTGTCCAGCGGTGGCGAGAAGAGTTAGGCCTGCCTTCAGACGCTGACCCGTACGAGTACTACGAGCTCGACTGGATCGTAGTCAACCCCAACATGGATCCGCATATTCGCCCTTTCGAAATCCTGGAAGAAACGGCCGAACGCGTGGTGGTCCGGACGGGGTTCGATGCGGTCCTCGCCAAGTACTTTCACTCCCCCATGCCCGCTTACCTTTCTTTCGAAACCGACACTCTGGACAAGATGCGTAAATTCCAATTCGACGATCCCTGGGACGACCGTCGCTTCTTCCGCGCGGGCGACGATCAAATCAACGGGGTGGGCGACACGTTCGAGCGGAACACGCCTGCTTGGATCGAACGGGTTAAGCGGTATTACCCCCGCTTCCCCGTGTTTGGCTCGGTCTGCGAGGCCCACGAAATGCTCTGGCGCATCCTCGGTCAGGAACGGGCATTGTTGTGGATGGCGGAATACCCTGAGGAAGTTGGCCGGTTCGTTGAGCGCTTGAACGAGTTCAACTATGAGCTAGCCCGAGCGGAGATCGCTGCCGGAGGGGGAATGCTTGCTGGAATGGTCATCTGGGGAGACGTGGCTTACACCCGGGGCATGTTGTTCTCTCCAGACTACTGGCGGAAGTACTTCAAGCCAGGCGTGCGTGCTCTAGTGGAGCTTTGCCACCAGCATGGCCTGCCGGTCATCTACCATGGCTGCGGCAACGCCAGCCGCATCTTCGAGGACCTGATCGAGATTGGCGTTGACGCCTATAACCCACTCGAAGCAAAGGCAGGGTTGGACGTGGTGGAACTGCGCAGGCGCTACGGTCATCGGCTGGCATTCTGCGGCAACATGGATGTGCGCGTGTGGGCTCGAGGGGACAAAGACGAGCTTCGCCGGGTGGTATTGACAAAACTGAATGCGGCCAAGGGTGGGGGGTACATCTTCCAGTCGGACCACTCTGTACCGAGTAATGTGTCGGGTGAGAGCTACGATTACGTTGTTCGCCTAGTGCGGCAATACGGGCGATACCCCTTGGAGCTGGGCGAGTACGACCTCCCCGATGTCCAGTGAAGCTGCGGTGTGAGTCAAACGGGATGGCTAAAAGATTGTGGGTGCTTCTGGACGCGATCTGAGTCCGCTGATTCCTCCGAGCGAGATCGAGCGAGCGGCCCCGGCACTAATGAATGGGATTCTTTGTCACCGATCAAAGCCACCGGAGCGTCGACGTGTCGCGGTCAAGCGGGGGTGGAAATCTACGGCCGCTAGTGGACGTGCCCTGCCCTCTGTGCGGTGGAGGACCGCTGTTCGTTTCGCGGGTGCGTTCCCCTTTGGACCTACTCTGGATCCTGGTCGGTTTCCTGCCGACACGGTGCAGCAGGTGTCTACGCCGGCACCGCAGGTTCATTCTCACTCTAGGCGGAGTGCCCCGCGCGAGCAGCCGCACTCCGCCTTTGTGAGAACAAACTTACCGTTGCACGCGACCCGATCCGCCGCCTTTGACCAGGGCCATCACTTCGTCGACCGTCAAGCGCGCAAAGTCGCCGGAGATAGAGTGCTTCAGGCACGAAGCCGCTACAGCGAACTCCAAGGCGTCGCGGTGGGTCGGCAGGTTCAACAAGCCATAGATTAAACCAGCCGCGAAGCAATCTCCGGAGCCGACCCGGTCGACGATGTGGGTGATGTCGTAGCGCTGACTGACGAGGAATTCTTGGCGGTTGTTCAGGCAGGCCGACCAGCCATTGTGGGAGGCGCTATAAGACTCCCGCAAAGTGATGGCCATGATCTTCAAGTTGGGGAAGGCATTCAAGACCTTCTCCGTGAGCAGCTTATATTGTTCGATTTCCAGCTTGCCCGACTCTACATCGACGTCCACTTGGATACCGAGGGACTTCTGGCAATCCTCTTCATTCGCGATGCCCACGTCGGCATAGCGGAATAGCTCGGTCATCACCTCCTGGGCAGTTTTGCCCCACCGCCAGAGCTTAGCCCTGTAGTTCAAATCACAGGAAACGGTCAAGCCCTTCTCCTTGGCCACTCGCATGCCCTCGAGAGCTAGCTCAGCCGCTCCCTGGCTGATGGCTGGGGTAATGCCCGTGATGTGGAACCACGTAGCCCCGTCGAACGCTTTGTTCCAGTCGATGTCTCCAGGCTTGGCTAGGGCGATGGCGCTGTAGTCCCGGTCGTAGACCACCTTCGAAGGTCGCTGGTTCGCACCCTTCTCGACGAAGTAGATGCCAAGGCGCCCTGGCTTCCGCACGATCGCCGAGGGATCCACGTTAAACCGGCGCAGCTCACCGATGAATGCATCCGCCAGAGGGTTGTTGGGAGGCAGCACCGTCACGTAGCGCGCTGGGACACCGAAACCGCCCAGCGCTACGGCGACATTCGCCTCTCCCCCGCCCCAGGTGGCTTCGAGCACAGGGCGTTGCAGGAACCGGTCGAACTCCGGCGGAGCCAGCCGGAGCATGATCTCACCGAACGTGACTACCATCTTGTCCGCCATATCGGCAATTCTATCAGCCGGTGGGAATTCCTTGGTCTGCGGTCGCGCGCCGGTGCGACCTTGCGTGCACCGGCACAATAGGATCAGGAGCACGTCCAGATGGAGATTCACAAGAAGTCTGCTGTGAACCCGCAACGACTGGGTATCCTTGCCGGTACCTTCCATCCGCCAACCATTGCCCACCTGGCGCTAGCAAAGGCAGCTCTTGATCACGTCGACGAAGTACTGTTCGTTCTGCCTCGGCAATTCCCTCACAAGGATTACAGCGGCGTGGGATTCGACCAGAGGCTCGAGATGTTGCTCCGGGCCACCGAGGACGAGCCTCACTTCTCAGTGGGTTCTAGCAACGGAGGACTGTTTCTGGAGATCGCCCGCGAGTGCCGCCCGCATTATGGTGAGGCTGTGGAGTTGTGGTTCGTATGCGGTCAAGATGCCGCTATCCGCGTTCTCACCTGGCGCTACGACGATCCCTCAACCGTGCACCGGATGCTTGAGGAGTTCGGCCTGTTGGTCGCAGACCGGGGTGGCAGCTACGAACCACCTGCTGAGTACGCGCACCGAATTCGAAAGCTACACCTGCCCAGTGACTACTCGGATGTTTCGGCTACAGCGGTTCGGGAACGAATCAGTCGTGGAGAACCCTGGCACCACCTGGTGCCTGCATCGATACTGGAGCTGGTGGAGCTCTACTACCGTCCCACGCACCGAAATCCCGCCGCTACCAACTAGAAGCCCTTTAGCCTATAGGCTCAATCGCCAACGGAATCAAGGAAGATCCTCAACCGGTGGCTCCGGCTCGGATGACGTAGCTTGCGCAAGGCCTTGGCCTCGATCTGCCGAATACGCTCACGCGTGACGGCGAAATACTGGCCCAGCTCTTCCAGTGTGTGCTCGCCGTCGCCCTGCAAGCCAAAGCGCAGGCGAAGCACCTTTTCTTCACGCGGGCTCAACGTCTTTAGCACCTCGGCAGTCTCTTCCTTGAGGCTAAGCTTGACGACCGCCTCGGCCGGGGAAATCACCTGTTTATCCACGATGAAGTCGCCCAGGTGCGATTCCTCACCCTCGCCCACAGTGGTTTCTAACGAGATCGGCTCCTGGGCCAGGCGCAAGATCTTGCGCACCTTGGACGGCGGCATGTTCATTTGCTCGGCCAGTTCCTCGACGGTAGGATCACGGCCCAGCTGCTGCTGCAGCATCCGTTGGATGCGGGCCAGCTTATTGATGGTCTCGATCATGTGTACCGGAATACGGATTGTGCGAGCCTGGTCCGCCACCGCACGCGTGATCGCCTGGCGCACCCACCAGGTAGCGTACGTGGAAAACTTGTAACCCCGGCGGTAGTCGAACTTCTCGACCGCCTTCATAAGCCCGATGTTGCCTTCCTGGATCAAATCCAGGAAATGTAAGCCTCGGTTCACATACCGCTTCGCAATGGACACCACCAGGCGGAGGTTTGCCTCCACAAGCTGCTTGCGAGCGGTGTCTGCAATCTTATACCCCTCCTCTACCAGGCGGGCGGTCCGCCGCAACTCCGCAGCAGTCGTGCCTAGTTCGGCTTCGAGGTGAAGCAACTTCTGATTCAGCTGGCGCAGTTGCTTACGAAGCTCCCGGGCTTTGGTCACCGTCAGCGAAGAATCTTCTAAGGCACGCTGGCAGCTGGCGATCTCGGCTTCCAGTGACTTGAAAGCCTCCACATTTTGCCGGACTTCGCGAGAACACTTCTCCAAGAAGCCCGGGTTCAAATCCAGCTCGCGCACTAGCCGGGCCATGGCGATCATAGTGCGACCGAGCTGGAACCGCAAGTGCAGGTGTTGCTTCGGTTTCATGACTGGCGAGGTGGCGAACAACCGCTGGCGTAATTGCTGAGCCTTCCGATATAAGCGGTCGATCTTCGGCAGGTTCTGCTTCCAGCGTTCCAGTGGCTGCGCATGCGATTCACCACTCGCGTGCTCGGGGAAGTTCAACACATCCCGCAGGCGTGCACGGTCAGCTTCGCCCTCCTGGTAAAGCTCCAGCAGTCGCCGGATCACAATCGGGCACCGGGACAGCGCCCGTAGGACCATATTCCGTCCTCGTTCGATGCGCTTGGCCAGCTCGATCTCTCCCTCACGGGTGAGCAAGGGCACGGTGCCCATCTCCCGGAGGTACAAGCGCACCGGATCGTTGACCCGCTCCGCCTCGTAATCGATCTCCTCGCCGACCTCGCCCTCAGGGAACTCGGGGTGTTCTTCGAGGATCTCGATACCAGCCCGGTCCAGATCAGCGAGGACTTGGTCGAGCTCGCCTGTCTCGACAAGCTCATCGGGTAGGAGCTCGTTGAGGTCGTCGTAAAGGACGTAGCCTTTTTCCCGGCCCTCCTCCAACAACTCCCTGAGCCGCGTCTCCTTGTCGTTCGTCACGAGATCCCCTGGCCCCCGTGGACAGGTTCCGTCCTTAGGATTGTACTACAGCGCCTTGGAAGGCACATCACGTCCCTTTTTCCAGCTTCGCCAGTTCCTCAACCAGCAGTAAAGCCTCCTCGCACCGCCCTGCCCGCTCGGCTTCCTCGATCCGTCGCTTCAGCGCTATGATCCGCTCTCGACGCTGCTGGCGGTCCAGCACATCGATAAAAGCCCGGGCTTGCGCGAGAGCGTGTTCCGGTTCAATCATCTCATCGGCGAGAGCCACCCGTTCGAGGAGTGCCCTAGTCGCTTGGTCGAGCCGGCCCTCCAGCTCGGAAAAGCCCCACTCGGGCTGCGCCCGTTGAAGAACGATCATCTTTTCAAGCAATGGCCAGGTCACCCAGCCACGCGCGTATTCTAGCGCTTCGAGTCGCCCTAGTAACTCGGCCCGTACCGACGGTTCCCGCAGGACCAAATTGACCAGCAACTTCTCCTTCGGGTCGAGCTGTGGCGCGGAGGCACTAGGCTCGTTCTGAGACTTCGCGCGATCCAGGCGTCGCATCTCGCGAGCCAACACGTCCAGTGGCACATGCAGAAACTCCGCGATTTCGTGCAATACGCTTGCTCGAGCCACTCGATCCGGCATGCGTTGTAGAGCTGGCAGCAGCAGTTCCCGAAAGCCAGTCAGCCGTCCCTGGAGAGTGTGTGCGTTGGGGCGAGTACGAACTTTTTGCGCCAACCAATGGAAGTAGTGCGGCGCCCCTTGCAGGCGGCGTCGGTAGTGGTCCGAGCCATGTGCTCTCACATACTCGTCCGGATCCAACCCATCCTCGAGCTCCAGGATTCGGACGTAGAGGCCCTCCTCGAGTAGCAGTTGGATGGACCGTTCAGTCGCAGCTACTCCTGCTGGGTCCGGGTCAAAGTTAACGATCACCATATCGGCGTGGCGATGCAGCAGGCGAGCTTGCTGCGCCGTCAACGCCGTGCCGCAACTGGCTACCACCTCCATCACACCGGCCTGGTGGAGGCCGATGACGTCCATATAGCCCTCGACCAGAATCACACGCTGCTCCCGACGTATGGCTTGCCGTGCCCGGTGGAGGTTATACAGCAGGTTCGTCTTGTGGTAAATCAACGTCTCCGGAGAGTTCAGGTACTTCGGTTCCTGCTCCGGATCGAGAGCGCGACCGGCAAAGGCCACTACGCGCCCTGTCTCGTTATGGATGGGGTAGATCAGCCGCCCGCGAAATCGATCCACCAGCCCCGGTGAGCCCGGCCGGACCAGTGCCAAACCTGCAGCAAGCAACTCGTCCTGCGTGTAGCCACGCCGGGTCAGATAAACGACTAGGTCTGTAGCCCCTTCCGGTGCGTACCCCAGACCGAATTCCCTGGCGGTCGCTTCGTCGATCCCTCGTCGGGCCAAGTACTCCCGGGCCCGCTGGGCACCAGGTGTCCAGAGATTGCGTTCGAAAAAAGCGGCCGCCTCTGCGTGAAGTTCGTAGAGCCGATTGCGATGCTGGCCTTCGGGATCCGACCCCAGCCCACTTTTAGGTAACGGTATGCCATGGCGCTCGGCCAGTAGACGCACGGCTTCCCAGAAGGTGAGCCCCTCGATTTCCATGACAAACTTGATGACGTCCCCGCCGGCGCCGCAGCCGAAGCATTTGTAGAACTGATGAGCCGGATGGACGTTAAACGACGGCGTTCGCTCGCTGTGGAACGGGCATAGCCCTACGTAGCGCTGTCCCACCTTCTTCAGCCGCACGTATTGCCCGACGACCGAGACGATATCGACGGCCGCCTTCAGCTGGGCAACGAACTCCATCTGCGACTCATTATGTCCCAGCCAAGAAATACCGATGGAAGAGTGGAAAGCTTGGCGGATTTGGAACGGCGCGTGGAAATGTTGTAAACGAATATAGGCGCGTTGGACCAGGGACAACAACGTGGGGCAGGGGGCGAGGTGATGAGCGAGCAACGGAGCGAGTTGGTCGATGCGCATTCGACTTTGGAAATCTCCTCTACCCTTGGTAGCCCCTCCATGCTTTCCGGCACCTTTCCGCTCAGCCTGTGCTTGGTTCGGCCCGATGGCGCTTGCCAATTCGTGTCTCCGAACGTGGCTGAGCTTCTGGGTTGGGACCCGAGGGTTTTGGTAGGGCGACCACTGGCGGAGTGGTTACACCCGGAGGACTCCTTGCGCTGGGTAGCCTTGCTCCAGCAGGTGAACGTAAACCCAGGGTGTCTAGCCCACCAATGGATCCGGTTGCGGCACCAAAGCGGTGGTTATGTACCCGTGGAGATTCAGGCCTGGCGCCTGCCTTTGGTAGGCTCGCATAGCGCGCTACTACTTCTCATTCCCCACGTACAGCAGGAATGCCCTCCGCCACAGGAACTGGTTCAAAGCCAACGATTCTTTCGAAAAGTCCTCGACACCGCCCCGGGCTACGCCTATGTGTTCCATCTGACCGAGCGCCGGTTCCTGTTCGTCAGCGAAGGGTCGAGACGCGTCCTCGGTTTCAGCCCCGAAGAGTGCATGGCCATGGGGGCAGGCATCATGGACCGTTGCCACCCAGACGACATCCCGGCGGTCCGAACCATCCTTTACTCGCTGCGAAACGCGGCCGACGGTACGGTTGTCTCATTCGACTTCCGGATGCAGCGGCGAGACGGCGCCTGGCGGTGGCTTCACAGCCAAGCGACCATTTTCGAGCGAGGCCCGGACGGTGCTGTGGTGGCAGTCGTGGGGACAACCCAGGATGTCACCGAGCAGCGGGAGCTCGAAGACAGGCTCCGACATCACCAGGAACTCTTAGAGCGCACCCGGGACGAGCTGCGTAGACTGACCCACCGGCTCATGCGTCAGGAAGAGGAACTGGGCCGCATCGTCGCTCGGGAGCTTCACGATGATATCACCCAGCGTTTGACCGGACTGAACCTGGAACTAGCTCGCATGATCCGCAGCCAGACTCCTCCAACTTCCACAGAGCTCGAAGGGTTGCAGGAGGAAATCCGGCAGCTATCCGACGCGCTTCGCAACCTGGCTTACCGCTTACACCCCTCGATCTTGGATGAACTCGGGTTGAAGACGGCCTTAGAACTGGAGTGTCGCGAGTATTCGCGTAGGGCGCGACTGACCATTGACTTCCTCGCCGAGGACGTGCCCGACGAAGTTCCTGAACCGATCGCCCTGTGTCTTTACCGCGTCACACAAGAAGCTCTCCGCAACGCCACTCGCCACGGCCGGCCTCAAACCATCCTGGTTCGACTCGCCCGCAAGCGCCGCCGGCTGCTCCTGCAGATCTTCGATGACGGTATTGGCTTTGACCCCACCTCCGAATCCTTCCGGCGAGGGCTCGGGTTAATCAGTATGGAGGAACGAGTGCGCCTGGTGGGTGGGCGGCTTTGGATCCGCTCCCGTCCCGGTGAAGGTACGTTACTTCAAGTTCTGGTGCCAATCGATAAGGAGCGGACATGCGAAAGGCTCGAATCCTGATCGCGGAAGATCACCGCATCGTTTCCGAGGGTTTACGGAACTTGCTTGAGCGGGATTTCTGCGTAGTGGGCATCGCCGAAAACGGTGAGGAATTACTCGCGCGCGCAGAAGAGTTTCGGCCTGATGTGGCCCTGGTGGACATATCGATGCCCAAGCTCAACGGCTTGGAGGCCACGCGCCGGTTGCGGGTTAAAGTCCCGGAGACGAAGGTGGTGATCTTGTCGATGCATTCGGATCCGAAGCTAGTCATTGCAGCGCTACGCACCGGGGCACAAGGCTACCTGCTGAAGCGCTCCGCACCGGACGAGCTGACGATTGCGATTGAGCGCGTCCTAGCCGGTGAACGATATATCAGCCCATTGATCGCCCAGGATGTGCTGGAGGGTCTGGACGAACCGCAGGAATTGATGGAGCGGGGAAACTCGCCAGCGCGGCTCACGCCCCGCCAACGCGAGGTGTTGCGCCTGATCGCAGAAGGGCGCACGGCTCGGGAAATTGCGGAGCAATTGAATCTCTCGGTCAAAACGGTCGAGTTCCACAAGCGCTGTATTATGAGCCAGCTTGGCGCCCGATCCATTGCCACCCTAGTCCGTTATGCGATCCGTTACGGGCTGGTGAATCCATGAGGCGGACTCCGGATGCAGGAGAGCTAGCCAAGACGAGAACCAGCCAGGAATTTCAGTCTTCAGTCCAAGCTCCGCGTTGCCGGGATCGCTCCATGACCTGATGCCTTCGTGAGGATTGTCTATGGCCTTGACCAAAACTTTGGTACGCGCCACCTTAGTCGCCGCGCTTGGGGGTCTGCTGTTCGGGTTCGATACGGCCGTTATTGCCGGTACCACCAGCGCACTGCGGCAGCTATTCGGGCTTTCGCCTGCCGCCCTAGGCTTGACTGTCTCGATAGCCCTGTGGGGTACCGTGGCAGGCTCTTTATTGGCCAGCCTCCCTGCGGACCGCTGGGGGCGGCGGGAGAGCTTGCAATTGACCGCCGTGCTTTTTCTGCTGTCCGCACTGGGGTGCGCCTCTGCTTGGAACTGGCCGGCGCTGGTCACCGCACGGTTTATCGGCGGGCTGGGTATCGGAGCGGCATCGGTGCTAGGTCCGATGTACATTGCCGAAATTGCCCCTGCACGGTGGCGGGGCCGGCTGGTTGGAATATTCCAGTTCAACGTGGTTGCAGGAATCCTTCTCGCCTACTTCTCCAACTACGTGATTGGGCTGTTTGGGCTGGGTGCGGCCGAGTGGCGTTGGAAGCTCGGCGTGGCTGCATTGCCCGCCCTGGCCTTTCTGCTCGCCTTGATAGGGATCCCGTCGAGCCCGCGCTGGCTAGCCAAGCAGGGCCAGCTCGCTGAGGCCCGCCAGGTGTTGCAGCTGGTCGGCGAAGAAGATGTGGATCGAGCCCTAGCAGACATCGAAGCTTCCCTGAGGAGCTCCCACGGTCCGACCGAGCGGCTCTTCCAGTGGAAGTATCGAGTGCCTGTGCTCCTGGCAGTCTCCCTGGCAATGTTCAACCAGCTTTCCGGCATCAATGCCATCCTGTATTACCTCAACGACATCTTCGAGCGGGCGGGCTTCAGCAAAGTGTCCGGTGACCTCCAAGCGGTCATCGTCGGCCTGACGAATCTCGTCTTCACCGTGCTGGCTATGAGCGTGATCGATCGGGTTGGCCGCCGAACCCTGTTGCTGGTCGGCTCCGTAGGCACGGCGGCTTGCCTGTTTGGCGTAGCCTGGATCTTCCTAACGGGGGCCCATGAGCGGATGCTGCTCCTGTTCCTGGTGGGCTACATCGCGGCGTTCGCGTTCTCCCAAGGGGCGGTGATTTGGGTCTATCTGAGCGAAATCTTCCCGACGCCTGTGCGGGCTCAAGGCCAAAGTCTCGGAAGCTTCACCCACTGGTTCATGAACGCGCTGATTTCCTGGACCTTTCCAGTGATGGCCTCGTATTCGGGTGGCTATCCGTTTATCTTCTTCGGTGGGATGATGGTCCTACAATTCTTTGCCGTGCTCCTGTTCTATCCGGAAACGAAGGGGCTGACGTTGGAACAGATGCAGCGGAAACTGGGCATTGAATGAACGCAACCAGGGAACTGCCCGTTCCGGAGCAATTCCCTGGTGCGCTAACTAACAGCCATTTCAATCCCCGCACGCTGCCACGTGCTCGGCTTCGTGCACAGAGCTGCTGGCCTCCCGCTGTTGCACCGGCTGGATTTGGACCAGCTGATCAGGGAGCGGCTCGTTCAAAACAAGCTTTCGATACAACCGCATCATGTACTCGTGTG
>Ga0105160_1000685_pt1 | contig 14922 bp, 10 predicted proteins | sample GXS110809BmetaG_FD_89591 | JGI IMG/M metagenome (GOLD analysis project Ga0105160, IMG submission 89591) | Hot spring microbial communities from Gongxiaoshe hot spring, China to study Microbial Dark Matter (Phase II) - GXS 110809B | ecosystem: Environmental > Aquatic > Thermal springs > Hot... | reverse complement strand
TGTCTGTGTCCTCCAAACAGCCATCGAGTTGCTACAGGCGGGTCAGACCGTTTTCGTGGCCGAGGATGCCACGTGCTCGCGCGATCCGGCTCGTCAACGCACAGCTATGGCGCGGCTCCGCGCTGCGGGTGCCATCGTGACCTGCACGGAGTCGGTCATTTTTGAGTGGCTGGGTGACGCTGCACATCCTCGCTTTAAAGAAGTGGCAGCCCTGCTGCGGTGAGCAGCGAGCCCCGCTGAGCTCAAGCTGCCTTGGGCATGCAAAAGGAAAGGAGTTCCTGTTCCCAGGCTCTGCTCGCAGCGAGGGTGTCCGTTTCGGGTGCGAGCGCCTGACAGCCCACTTCGAAGCCTATGGGCGCCACACCGAATGGGTCCAAAGCCGCGCGCGTGGCAAGGATGGATCGTGTACGCCGCGCGAGCGCCAGTGCTCGTTCCACTGGAATGGCCGCCGGCACCAAGGGCATCACACCTCGCACCTGGACCCACGGTTCTCCCAGGAGTTCCTGAAAGGCATCAGGCCGGTGTGCCAGCCACCAAACGGGCGTGCCGTCGGCGAGCCGGACGTGCAACGCCCAGTCCGGCCGCTGGAGCATGACCCATGGACAGGCATAGCGCCGACAGATCGAGTCTCGGGACAGTTGATCGTGTATCCGGCAACCCTTACCGGGTTCGAGCCAGGGGCACGCTTGCCCGGCGGGCTTGTCGATCCAGCCCTGCCCGCTAAGCGCGGGCACTTGAGCTTTGAGCGACCAGCAACAGAACGTGCATCCACGACAAAGCTCTCCGTCGTAGCGGATTTCAAGCCGCATAGGCCAAAAATCGCGCTCGATGGTTGGAGCGTTGGTCGGGGCATTGAACAGGAGTTCACACGTATTTTACCGGCCCTGCCGGAGAGACCTGCTTCGGACTGCAGCCGGCCCCACGCGCCGATGACCCGTCAGGTAGGCTGGCCCAGTTTCTTCTGTAAGATTTCGGTGGCCACCTGGGGGTTGGCTTGCCCTCGCGTCCGTTTCATCAGTTGCCCCATGAAGTACCCGAACACTCCGGTCTTCCCTTTGCGGTATTGCTCGAGCTGCTTGGGGCTTTCGGCAAGAATCTCGTCAATCAGTCGCTCCAGTTCCGCGGGATCGCTGATTTGGCGCAGCCCCTCGCGTTCCATAATGACCGACGGAGGCTCGCCGGAAGCGAACATCTTCGGGAAGATCTCCTTGGCGAGTTTACCGGTGAGCTGACCTGAATCGATCAGCCGGACTAGTTCAGCAAGGTGCTCCGGTGGGATGGGCGATTCGGTGATTTCCTTGCCAGCCTCGTTCAGAGCGCCCAGTAACTCGCCCTGAACCCATTTGGCGGATTCCACTGGGTTGCCGGAGGCTTGAGCCACTCGTTCGAAGTAATCCGCCAAGGGGCGAGTCATGGTTAGCACTCTTGCGTCGTACTCTCGCAGGCCGTACTGCTCGATGAACCGTTGCCGCTTCTGGTCGGGCAGTTCCGGCATGCGTGCCTGCAGTTGCTCAAGCCACTCCTGGCTGATGCGTAGCGGTAGCAGGTCCGGCTCGGGGAAGTAGCGGTAATCGTGGGCAAACTCTTTGCTCCGCATGCCGGCCGTTTGACCAGTTTCCGGGTTGAACAGGCGGGTTTCCTGTTCGATGGTGCCACCTGCTTCCAAGATTGCCACCTGCCGAGCGATTTCGTAGTCGAGGGCCATCTGGAGAAAGCGGAAAGAGTTCAGGTTCTTGACTTCAGTTTTGGTCCCGAATTTCGTTGAGCCCTTGGGGCGGACGGAGACGTTGGCGTCGCATCGTAGATGGCCCTTCTCCATGTCGCAAGTGGAGACCTCGATGTACTGGAGAATCTGCTTGAGCTTGGTCAGATAGGCGTACGCTTCCGCCGAGCTCCGCATATCTGGCTCGCTGACGATTTCGATCAGAGGGATACCACAGCGGTTCAAATCGACATAGGTGTAGCGGTCAGAGTCTTTGAAGCCCTCGTGGAGACTCTTGCCAGCGTCCTCTTCCAGATGCAGCCGGGTGATCCCTATGCGTTTAGTAACGCCGTCCACTTCGATTTCCAACCACCCATGCTCGGCCAGAGGCAGCTCATACTGGGAGATCTGATACCCCTTGGGCAAGTCCGGGTAGAAGTAATTCTTGCGTGCCATCCGCGAGAAGGAATTAACGCGGCAGTTCAGAGCCAAGGCGGCTTGAATGGCCAACTCCACTGCCCGCTTGTTCATGACGGGCAAGGCTCCCGGCATGCCCAAGCACACAGGGCACACGTTCGTGTTCGGCGGATCGCCGAAGCTTGTGGGACAGCGGCAGAAAATTTTGGTCCTCGTGGCTAGCTGCACATGGACTTCCAAGCCGATCACTGCCTCGTAGCGCGCGAGGACTTCTGGGGAGACGAGACTCTGTGTCGATGTAGACATTGCCTTCCAGGGTCGACTCTTATTATAGGAGCTGCTGTTTCATGGCCCGTGTCTGCTTCGATCAGTCGGAGATCTCCGGCATAGCGGGAATTCCGTACCGCCGCAACAGCCGCTCCACTTCAGCAAGTCTCAAGCGCGAAGCATCGTACTCCAGCCGGAGCACCTCCGGCAGCTCGTCGAAGTACAGCTTGAGGATGCCGTAAACGCCGGCCACCCGGCGCAGTTGAGCCGCCAGGCTCGCGTCAAGGGGTTTTTGCAGGCGGAACCGGGCTTGCACCTTCGTCATCGCCATCGAGATTAGCACGCGCTGCCTCTAGTACGGACAACTTCCAGCGGATCTGCCGGAAGATACCCAGCCACACCTGCGCATCCTCGGCATTCAGGTGCATGCGCCGCACCAGGCGGCGCAGCTTTTGGAGGCTGGAGGCCTCGATTCGTGGCTTGATGAAACCAACGTTCGCCAGAACCTCTGTCATGAGGTCCACGAGCCGATCCAGTTGCTCAGCCGGCGCCAGACTACGGGCCTTGGGCTCGGCGCGGGCTGCCCTGGGGTTCCGCACGAGTTCGTAAAGACACACCGCTACGGCCTGGCCGAGGTTCATCGAGCCGTGCTCGCGCCGCGTGGGGATTCGCATGAGCCAGTGGCAATAACTGAGGTCATCGGTGGTGAGCCCGTAGCGTTCGGATCCGAACAGCAACGCGGCCGGCGAGCTCAGCACGTGCTGTCGGATCAGCCGTGCGCCGAGTTCTAGCCGGCGTAATGGTTGCTTCAACTCCCGTTGCGCCACACTGGTGGTGCCCACGACCAGCGTGCAGTCGGCAATGGCGTCGCGTAACTGCTCGAACACCTCGGCTTGCTGGAGGATATGGCTGGCACCGACGGCCGAGCGAGCTTCCTCAAAGGCTACACTGTACGGTCGCACCAAGCGGAGGCGTGTGAATCCGAAGTTACTCATCGCCCGTGCGACTGCACCGATATTGAGCGGATTGCGGGGCTCGACCAGGACAATGCGGAGCTCCTGGTACCGACACTGATCCGCTTCCACAGGCGCTACACGATCGATCACCATCGAGCTCGCCGCACCGGATCTTACCGCACTGGAACGCAGGGTTGGGTGGCGACGGGCTACGGTCTGAGCTTGAGGGCCTCAGTGAAGATGGTGGCGGAACCCGACCCATCGGCTCGCGGCTGGGCCAGTCGCTGGGTGTAATGGCTAGCGAGCACCGGCTTGCCGACCCAGGCAGAGCGAAGGGATAATGGGACTCGACCTCCCTAATGTCGCAAAACCAACGGGAAGTCCAAGTAGAACAATCCAGTGCTACCCGTTTTCGGCTAGACGAGTTCGTGCGCCAGGCGCAACCGCACCTGGTTGCCTTGAACGAGAAGTTTGTCTACGCGGCTATCGGAGTCCAGCTGGCTGAAGAGGACACTCGGAGTTACCTGGAGGAACCGGTGGCGGCTTTGCCACCCAATCTGGTTTCCAGCATCCCTCCGGTGGCTGTGTTGCTCGTTCCGTATTTGGAGAGGCCCCGCCATGGTTGGCATTCCGGCGAGGCGCCCAACGAATGGGTGACGCTCCAGCCGCCTGAGCCGAAACACCGAATCTGGTGCGCGCGATTGTTCACGCCGGAGTGGGCGGCGTTCGCGTTAGCGCTTAAGGATCAGGAGCTGGCGGACTACCACTACCACTTCTTCCACCTCGTGGCCGAACTGGCGGCCGAACACGTGACTGAGCAGGTCTTCGAAGACTACTGCAGCCTGTTGCGTGAGGAGCTGGCGTCGCGGATTCACGGGGAAGTGGATGAGGAGTCCTGGGAGCGCAAGCAAGAACTCCTCAGGCGTTCGAGGAATCCCCGCCGCCGAACCAAAGGGTTCAACCTGTACGCCAAACAATCGTTTATCGACACACTGGCGCTCTACCTCCATGGCATTTGCTGCGACATCGATGTGGAAACAGGGCCGCGACAACTGCCTAGCCATCGTTTGCGGCGGCGCCTCGAATACTTGAAACAGGTCTACCCGCCACCCCCTGGCTACGCTGTGTTCCCCGAGGATCTTAGCGAATTGGAATTGAATCGGCCTGAGCTGGACGAGACCTAATGGAGATCCCGGGGTCCGACGAGGCGTGTACTATCGTCCGCCGGAAGAGTACTCTCCGGAACTCCCCTCGGAATCCGGGTTAGCGGCCAGAGCCTCCAGAATGGCGCACAGCATCCGGTAAGCTGCTTGCTTGCCTTTTTCGCCGACTTCTCCCACGGGGCCCACGCAGCTCGGGCAACCGGCTTCGCAACGACAGCGGGCAATTAATTCCGCTGCTGCTTGGATCAACTGGGGAGCCATCCGGAAGAGCGCCGCGCTAAGGCCAACGCCGCCCGGGTAAGCATCGTACAGGTAGAGGTTCGGCTCCCACACTTGCAGGCTTCCCTCGACCGGCTCTGTGATAGCCGTCCCTAGGTCGCGCGGATCGCACATGAGCAGGATTGCCGCAATGGCACGGAAGCAGTTGGCCAACCCCACTAGACCACTCTGCTTTTCCGTAGGGCTGAGATCGTCGAAGCGGGCGAGGAAATCCCGGGGGAAGTGTAGCCAGAATGCTGTGGTCTGCATTTCCTGCTCGGGCAGCGAAAGCGTACCGGCGCCGACGTTTTCCAGCGTGTAGAATTTGACCTTCTTGAAGCCCACCACTTGCACGTTGACCCGCACGTCGCCGTGCGCGGCTTGCACAGGTCCTAGGGGCGCTTGGTCGATTTGGGAGAGTTCTCGGACGCGTGTGTAGTCGATGGCATCTGTGAAATAATCGCACTCCACTCGCCGTACGTAAGCCTTGCGCCCCTCATAGTCCAGCCGCTCCACTTGGTACTGGCGAGCCTCGTGCATGTAAATGGCTTTCTCGTGGAGCGTGGTCAGAGCCGAAGTGAACGAGACTTCCCCGATGACCTGATGGCCGTCCGTGATATCGACCACGACGAAGTTGTCGCTGCTGACTGACCGAAGGCTGATCGCGTCTGCGGGATAACTATCGGCTGCCCAGTGCCAGAGCTGGCCCGAACGATGCAACAAGCCCAGCTCTTCCAGGAACTCGCACAGCAGCCGTACTTCGTGGGGGCCGAAGCGCTCGTCTTCGCGGATCGGCAACTCGAAAGCTGCGCACTTGAGGTGGTTCAGAAGGATCTCCAGGTTGTTGGGGTTGACGTAGGCGTGTTCAGGGCTCTGGCCGAAGAAGTAGTCGGGATGTTCGACCACATATTGGTCTACAGGTGCGCTGGAAGCAACCAGGACAGCGACTGCCGGGGCTTGCCTTCGCCCGGCCCGGCCAGCTCGCTGCCAAGTGGAGGCGATTGTCCCAGGATAGCCTGCCATCACTACAGCGTCGAGCGAGCCGATATCGATACCCAGTTCCAAGGCGTTCGTGGCTACCACCGCGCGAATCCACCCTTCGCGAAGCCCGCGTTCGATTTCGCGGCGTTCTTTGGGTAAGTAGCCGCCCCGGTATCCCCGCACAGCTTCCGGGGGAAGACCCAGCTTGGGTGCCGCGTCTTTGAGGTATTTCACCAGCACCTCTGTGGCGAGCCGGTTGTTGGCGAACACCAGCGTCTGCTGGCCCCGCTTGAGAAACTCGATGGCCACACGACGCGCCTCGTGCAGGTAACTCCGCCGGATACCTAGCTGGCGATTGACCACCGGCGGGTTGTAGAACACCAGATACTTCTCTCCCGAAGGAGCCCCATTCCGATCGATCAATCGGAAGGGTTGTTCGACGAGCATCTCCGCAAGCTCTTTCGGGTTGGCGATCGTGGCTGAGCAACAAATGAACTGAGGCGACGAGCCGTAAAACTGGCAGATCCGGCGCAGGCGGCGCAGAACGTTTGCCAGATGACTCCCATAGACACCTCGGTAGTAGTGCAGCTCGTCGATGACCACATACCGCAATCGCTCGAAGCACTTGGCCCAGCGAGTGTGGTGGGGCAAGATCCCGGCGTGGAGCATGTCCGGGTTCGTGAACACGACGTTGGCGCGCTCGCGTATGGCCCGACGTGCATCTTGCGGGGTGTCGCCATCGTAGGTATACGCGCAAATGTTGGCTCCCAGGGCATCGACCAGGCTTTGGAATTCATGCAGCTGGTCCATGGCCAGGGCTTTGGTGGGGAACAAGTAGAGGGCGCGAGCGTCCGGCTCGTTGAGCAGACGGTTGAAGACTGTCAAGTTGTAACACAGCGTTTTGCCGCTGGCTGTAGGCGTGACGACCACGATGTTGGCGCCTTGGCGCAAGGCTTCGTAGGCGTCCAGCTGGTGGAGATATAGTTGCGTGATGCCCAGCTTGCCGAGGGCTTCGCGCAGACGTGAGTCGACGCTCTCAGGGAACGGAGCCCACTGGGCTGGGCGTGCAGGCTGATGGCGGACTGCGCGGATGGGCGAGTCCGGGTCTGCGGCCGCCTGGTGAAACTCGGCAATAGCTTGCTCTAAGCCATGCCGTCGAGCTTGCAGCTCGTCGAACTCGGGAAATCCCAAGGAGAGGTCCATGGCGTCTTCGCCTTTTGTTTGCCAGCATACCGCGCCCCGGACTAACTTTCAATCCCTACCCTCGCTGGCCATGAGGTTGTGCGACTCAACCGAATTGAGTGAACGGGAGCCGCGTCATTTCCTGCTTTCCCTGTGCCCAGGGCGTCTGCGGGGTTGGGCTGGCGACCTCCGCCCGATCGGGGAGTACAGGCCCAGAACAGTCGAGTGTCCTCTCCCCGAACCCTTCAACGGTCGCCTTGCGGAGCCGAAGCGAATGCTCGTTCGAACGTGCTCCGTTGACGTTGGAGTTCCTAGTGGTCTAGCCCTCGCTCAGAGGATCGGTGGCTAGGGCAAATCAGGCGGTGCATCAATGGGACCGAGCGTGGGTGTGGACCGGAACGGCCCACTGCGAGAAAGGGTGGCTACCTCGCGCTCCGTGAGAGAGGGCCGAAAACCTGAGCCGCGCGTGGGGAAGTTCCGGCCATGGAGTCCCTTGCTGTTTCCAGGGACAGTCTAACCGTCTGGGCAGGCGGCGGCTGCTGTTGGGGAAGGGTTGGGGGCACGCCCAACGCCCTCGAGTGGACGTAACGCGCTGGCATTCAGTCGGCACCGAGCCTCGATCCCCCCACTTGGTTCCGGGTAAACTCAGGCCGGCTGGCTTCGGCTCCGTTGACCCCATCTCAGGGGTGGGCTAAACTGAAGGTTTAGCTCGGCGGCGGGTCGAGCGGGGCGTGTGTGCCCGGGGGCCACAGATGGTGGGTGAACTGCGAGCCCTGAAGGGAACACGCGCGCGGGAGCACAGACCAACGGAGGTGGTCCAGCCTTGGGTGCAAGCCGATACATCTTCACTTCAGAATCGGTGACTGAAGGTCACCCGGACAAAATGGCCGATCAGATTTCGGATGCTGTCCTGGATGCAGTTTTAGCCGAGGATCCTTACGGCCGGGTTGCCTGTGAAGTGCTGGTCACGACCGGGGTGTGCATTGTGGCCGGGGAGATCACGACCAAGGCCCACATCAATATCCCCGACATTGCCCGGCAGGTGATCGCCGACATAGGCTACACCGACGCCTCTTACGGCTTCGATGCCTACACTTGTGGCGTGATCAACTTGGTCCAGCGGCAGTCGCCGGACATAGCCATGGGAGTCGACATTGGGGGCGCAGGTGACCAGGGCCTTATGTTCGGGTTCGCCTGCAACGAGACCGAGGAGCTGATGCCCCTGCCGATCATGCTCGCGCACAAGCTTGTGCGCCGCCTCGCTCAGGTCCGTCGCGAGGGCATTTTGGATTTCCTGCGTCCGGACGGCAAGTCGCAGGTGAGCGTGGAATATGTAGATGGCAAACCGGTGCGCGTGGACGCGGTCGTGGTCTCGACGCAGCACAGCGATAAGGTTTCGATTGAGACGGTGCGGGCTGAAGTGAAGAAGCACGTGATCGAGGCCACGATCCCGCCGGAAATGCTCGATTCTCGCACGAAGTACCACATCAACCCCACTGGCCGGTTTGTTATTGGCGGTCCGCATGGGGACACTGGGCTGACCGGCCGGAAGATCATCGTGGATACGTACGGGGGGATGGGCCGGCATGGCGGGGGAGCATTTTCGGGCAAGGACCCGACCAAAGTGGATCGCTCGGCTTCCTACATGGCCCGCTACATTGCGAAGAACCTCGTTGCGGCGGGCCTGGCGGACCGGTGCGAGGTGCAGATCGCTTACGCGATTGGAGTTGCCGAGCCCGTCTCGATCCACGTTGAGACGTTTGGTACAGGGCGGGTCCCTGAAGACAAGCTCGTCGAGTTGATCCGCGCGCACTTCCCGTTGACCCCCACGGGCATGATCGAGTATCTGAAGCTGCGCCGGCCGATTTTCCGGCGGACGGCGGCTTACGGGCATTTTGGGCGCAATGAGGAGACATTTACCTGGGAGGCCACCGACAAGGCTGAGATATTGCGGAGCGAGGTGGGGTTGACGACGACCGCGGGTCGCAACTGATCGCAGTCGGAAACCGGCTCAATCCAAGGGGGGTTCGCGCGAATGCCCCGCAACTGTAAGCGGTAAATTCCCGCGCAGAAAGGAAGGAAAAGGCATGGCATCGGATGTACGTACACCGGTTCCTTGCGACGTTCGGGACTTGAATCTCGCGGAGCAGGGCAAGCGCCGTATCGAATGGGCGTTCCATTCGATGCCGGTGCTGCAGGCCATTCGCAAGGAGTTGATCAAGAACCGGCCGCTTGCTGGTATCCGTATCTCTGCCTGCTTGCACGTGACCACGGAGACGGCCAACTTGATGATTGCCCTTCGAGATGGGGGAGCCGAAGTGGTTTTGTGCGCGTCCAACCCCCTTTCCACGCAGGACGACGTGGCTGCGAGCTTGGTGAAGGATTACGGGATCCCCACGTTCGCCATCAAGGGAGAGGACCACGAAACCTACTACAAGCACATCACCGCCGCGCTGGATCACAAGCCGCACATCACCATGGACGACGGGTGTGACCTGGTCACTACGCTCCACACCCAGCGCCGGGAGTTACTCGACGGCGTTCTGGGTGGCACGGAAGAGACCACCACGGGTGTGATTCGCTTGAAGGCCATGGCCCGCGAGGGCGTGCTCCATTACCCGGTCATCGCCGTCAACGACGCGATGACGAAGCACTTGTTCGACAACCGCTACGGGACCGGCCAGAGCACCATCGACGGGATTTTGCGTGCGACCAACTGCTTGCTGGCGGGACTGAATTTCGTGGTGGCTGGTTACGGCTGGTGCGGCCGAGGTGTCGCCATGCGGGCCAAGGGGATGGGCGCGAATGTGATCATCACGGAGGTCGATCCGATCCGTGCTTTGGAAGCCGTCATGGACGGCTATCGAGTGATGTCCATGCTCGAGGCTGCCGAGATCGGTGACATCTTTGTGACCGTCACGGGCAACAAGGCGGTCATCCGCCGCGAGCATTTCGAGCGGCTTAAAGATGGAGCCATTCTAGCCAACTCGGGTCATTTCAACGTGGAGATCGACTTGGAGGCCTTAGAGAAGATGGCTACCAGTCGGCGCAAGGTTCGGGAATTTGTCGAGGAGTACGCGTTTCGCGATGGCCGGCGCATTTATGTGTTGGCTGATGGGCGATTAATCAATCTAGCGGCTGCCGAGGGCCATCCGGCTGCCGTCATGGATATGAGCTTCGCCAACCAGGCGCTGGCCATCGAGTACCTGGTCAAGCACCATGCGTCGCTGGAGAAAAAGGTTTATAGCGTTCCGCCGGAGATTGATCGTCGGGTGGCCATGATGAAACTGGAATCGATGGGGATCCGAATTGACCGGCTCACGCCAGAACAGGAACGGTATCTGGCCACTTGGACGGAGGGTACCTGACCGAGAAGGTTAACGCTGGCCGTTGGGAGGTGAGAAGCGTTGACCGCTGAGAGTTGCAAGCGGACTCTGGAAATCACGGTTCCGGCTGAAGAAGTCGAACAGGTTGCGGCTCGGGTGGTCGAATCCCTGCGCGAGAAAGTTCGATTACCGGGCTTTCGCCCGGGCAGAGTCCCTCCAAGCATCATTCGGGCACGATTCCCCGAGGAGGTGCGCCGCGGCGTACTGGACGAGTTGATTCCCAAGCACCTGCGGGCCGAAGTGGAGAAACAGAACCTGGACCTCGTCGGTGTGCCCCAGATCACGGAAATCCACTTCGAGCCGGGCCAGCCTTTGCGTTTTCGGGCGGAGATCGAGGTCTCGCCTCAGTTTGAGCTGGCGGACTATCACGATCTGACCGTGCATTACGAGGAACCCCAGGTTACCGAGGAGGAAGTGAATCAACGGCTCGAAAGGTTGCGGGAACGTCGGGCGGAATTCGTCAATGAGGAGCCTCGGCCGGTGCGGACCGGGGATTATGCCGTCGTCTCCATCGAGAGTGTAGCCGGCTTGCCGGGTAAGCCCATCAAGGAGCCAGAGCTGGTCTTTCTGGTTGGAGGCGAGGACACGCTGCCCGACTTCACCGAAAACCTGCTGGGCATGGTGCCAGGGGAGGAAAAGGAATTCGATGTCCACTACCCGGACGATTACGCGCAGGAGCGGTTAGCAGGCAAGACGATCCGCTTCCGGGTACAGCTCAAGGCCATCCGCCGCAAGGAGTTGCCCGAGCTCAACGACGAATTCGCTAAGGATCTGGGCGACTATCTGAACTTGGAGGACTTGAAACGCGCGATCCGTGCCACTATCCGGGCGGAAAAGGAGTTCCTGGCCCAGCACAAGGCGAAGGACGAGATTATCGACCAGCTGGTGCGGATGCACGACTTCCCGGTTCCAGAGGCTTACGTCGAGCGCCAGATGGAGGTGAACATCGAGCGTCGGATGCGCGAGCTGATGGCCCAGGGAATCGACCCACGTACGGTTCAGATCGATTGGGAACGAGTCAAAGAGCGGCAGAGAGAGGCGGCCATCCGGGAAGTCAAGGCAGCCCTGATCCTGGACAAGATTGCGGAGCGAGAAGCTATTGAGGTCACGCGGGACGAGCTGGAAGCGGAGATTGAGCGAATTGCGCGGGAAGAGCGCGAACCGGTAGCCACCGTTCGGGCGCGCTTGGAACAGGAACGGCAGTTGGGACGGATTGCGGCCCGGCTCCGAGCCGAAAAGACGTTGAATTTCTTGTTCGAGCAAGCGCGCAAGGTTCCTCCGGGCGAGGAATGACCCACAAGCCCGTTGCTGGGACAAGGGGGTTGGGCGGATAATCGTAGTAGGCCTGTGGCGAGAGAAGGCCATGGCGCGGACGCGTGGGCAAGGGGGTAAGGGTTGAGGCGGTCAGGGTTTTCGGACACGCCGAGGTGTTCGTTTTGCCATAAAAGCCAGGATCTCGTCGGTAAGTTGATCTCTTCTCCGAGCGATTACCCCCGGGTGTATATCTGCGACGAATGCGTAGCGGTCTGCAATTCCATTCTCGAGGATGAACGCCAGGAGCGGTTGCGCGAGGGCCCGCCCAAACTGCCCAAGCCGGTGGAAATTAAGGCCTATCTAGACCAGTACGTCATCGGGCAGGAGACGGCCAAGAAAAAGCTGGCCGTGGCCGTCTACAACCACTACAAGCGGGTTTACATGAGCCGCTACGGTCGGCATAACGGTGTGGAAATTGCGAAGAGCAACATCTTATTGATTGGCCCTACCGGCACGGGCAAGACTTTGTTGGCCCAGACGTTGGCCCGTTTCTTGGACGTGCCGTTCGCCATCGTGGACGCCACCTGCTTGACCGAGGCGGGTTACGTCGGCGAGGACGTCGAGAACATCATTCTGCGACTTCTGCAGAACGCCGACTGGGATGTCGAACGGGCCCAGCAGGGCATCATCTACATCGACGAGATCGACAAGATCGCCAAGAAGGACGAAAATCCATCCATCACGCGAGATGTCTCTGGCGAGGGGGTCCAACAAGCCCTGCTAAAGATCCTCGAGGGCACGATCGCGAACGTTCCTCCGCAGGGAGGCCGCAAGCACCCCCATCAGGAATTCACGCCGGTCGACACCACAAATATCCTGTTCATTTGTGGCGGCGCATTCGTGGGGCTGGAGAAAATCATTGCGCGCCGTATCGGCCACCGCACGATCGGTTTCAATCGCGAAGAACGGGAAGAAGGGGCCCGGACAGCCAGTGGGCGGCCGAATGTCAATCTTTTGGAAAAAGTGGAACCTGAAGATCTGATCAAGGCGGGCTTCATTCCGGAGTTCGTCGGGCGCCTGCCGGTGATCGCGGTCCTGGAGGATTTGGACAAGCAGGCGCTGATCGACATCCTGACGAAGCCAAAAAACGCTATTATCAAGCAGTACCAGACGCTGTTCGAGTTCGAAAATGTTAAACTAGAGTTTGAGGAAGGTGCACTGGACGCCATCGCTACCCTGGCGATGGAGCGGAAGGTGGGCGCTCGGGGGCTGCGGGCCATCCTGGAAGAGTTGATGCTTGACCTGATGTACTACCTGCCGTCGGTGCGCAAGGCTCGCGAATTCGTGGTCACCCGCGAAATGGTCCTGTCGCGGCGAATCAATCTTGCCTTGCTGGAGAAGGCAGGCTGAACCGGCGAGGACCGGATTAGAATCAGAGTAGAGTAAGGAAACATTTCTCAAACCCACCCGGACCGCCAAGTTCCACCAGTGGCGCAGGAGCGGGGTTCGATCAGACCAAACCGGTTAACAAGCCATGCTGACCTCCAAAGAAAGAACCGAAACTCGCCGCCTACCAATGATGCCCATTCGCGACGTGGTCATCTTTCCGTACATGATGACGCCGTTCGTGGTGGGCCGAGCGGCGAGCATTCGCGCGCTGGAGCACGCTCTGGCCGCGGATAAGAAGATCTTCCTAGCGACTCAGCACGATGCCACGGTCGATGAGCCGCAGCCGGACGAGATTTACCAAGTCGGCACCATCGCCAACATCGTGCAGAGTCTGAAATTGCCTGATGGGAACATCAAAGTTCTGGTCGAAGGGCTGGAGCGTGCGCAGATCGTCTCGGTCAGCGACGAGGAAGGGTTCTTCCAGGCAGTGGTTCGGATCACGCGCTACCGAGTCGAGCCTGGCCCCCAACTGGAAGCCCTGATCAACCGAACCACCAGTCTCTTCGAACAATACGTTAAGCTGAGCCAGAACCTGAATTACGAAGGGATCGTCGCGGCGGTGCGGGTGGACGATCCAGGCCGGCTTGCCGACACCATCGCCGCTAACCTGCAGTTGACGGTCGAAGAAAAGCAGGAGTTGTTGGAGATCTTCGACCCGGTCGAGCGCTTGACGCGAGTAGCTGAGATCTTGGACATCGAGATCGAGAAGATGAACGTGGACCGTGCCATCCAGGGTCGCGTCAAGCGCCAGATGGAGCGGGCCCAAAAAGAGTACTACCTCAATGAGAAGATTAAAGCGATCCAAAAGGAGCTCGGCCGAGGCGAGAAGAGCGAGATCGACGAGCTTCGCAAGAAGATCGAAGCGGCTGGCATGACCAAGGACGCCTACGAGAAGGCGATGGCGGAGCTCAAACGCCTAGAGAGCATGCCGCCCATGTCAGCCGAGTCGACGGTCTCACGCAACTACCTGGACTGGTTGCTTGCGGTTCCTTGGAAGAAGAAAACGCGCGAGATCCGCGATCTGAACTACGCGCAGAAGGTCCTCGACGAAGACCACTACGGGCTGGAAAAAGTCAAGGAGCGGATTCTGGAGTTTCTGGCCATCCGGCGCCTGGTGAAGAATCCGAAAGGTTCGATCCTGTGCTTTGTTGGCCCGCCTGGCGTGGGCAAGACCTCGCTTGGTATGTCGATCGCCCGAGCGACTGGGCGGAAGTTCGTTCGGCTTTCACTGGGTGGGGTTCGCGATGAGGCAGAAATCCGCGGCCACCGGCGCACCTATATCGGTGCGCTGCCCGGCCAAATCATCCAGATGATGCGCAAGGCCGGGACCAAGAACCCTGTGTTCATGCTGGACGAGGTCGACAAGATGTCCATGGACTTCCGGGGCGATCCCTCGGCAGCGTTGCTCGAGGTGTTGGATCCCGAGCAGAACTACATGTTCATGGACCACTACCTGGACGTGGAGTACGACCTCAGCCAGGTGTTCTTCATCTGTACGGCCAACGTGCTCTACACGATCCCGCCGGCCTTGCAGGACCGGATGGAGGTGATCCGGTTGTCCGGGTACACGGATCTGGAGAAGCTGGAGATCGCTCGGCGCTTCCTAGTACCCAAGCAGATGAAACAGGCTGGGCTGAAGCCGGAGCAACTGGAGTTCACTGAAGAAGGCATCATGACGATCATCCGGCATTACACCCGCGAGGCTGGGGTACGGAATCTCGAACGCGAGATTGCTAACATCTGCCGCAAGGTGGCCCGCCGTGTCGTCACGGGCTTGAGCGAAAAGCCACCGCGCCGGGTGGACAAGGTGGTCATCACCGCCGATATAGTGCCTGAGTTCCTGGGTCCCCACAAGTTCCGCGAGTACAAGGCCGGGAAGAAGAACGAGGTGGGGGCGGTAGTGGGTC
>Ga0105160_1000683_pt1 | contig 14948 bp, 14 predicted proteins | sample GXS110809BmetaG_FD_89591 | JGI IMG/M metagenome (GOLD analysis project Ga0105160, IMG submission 89591) | Hot spring microbial communities from Gongxiaoshe hot spring, China to study Microbial Dark Matter (Phase II) - GXS 110809B | ecosystem: Environmental > Aquatic > Thermal springs > Hot... | reverse complement strand
GCTCCTTTGGGCCTCCGATCTTCTCGTAAGCGCCTCCCTCAGGGAGGGGCTTCCAGTGAACGTCATGGAGGCCATGGCCTGCGCTCTGCCCGCGGTGGCCTCCGACTGCAGGGGAAACCGGGACCTGGTTAGGGATGGCGAGAACGGATTCCTCTACAGGATCAACGACCTGGACGGACTTGTGAGCGCCGTGGAGCGCTTCTACCGCGATCCGAACCTGAGGAGGGAGATGGGCTTAAGGGGCAGAGAGATGGTGAGGCGATTCGAGCTGGGAGCGATCCTCGCGAGGATGAGGGAGATATACGAGGAGATCCTATCCCAGGCCCCTGAGGATCAGGGCCATGCGCTTAAGCCTCGACAGCAACAGCAGGGCGCCGTCGCTCCTAAGGGCGATCCCCAGGGAGAAGCAGACCAGCAGGAACAGGGGCGAGGAGAGAAGGTAAAGAAGGGGGGATCCCAGGGAGAGCAGCAATACGGGAAGGGCCGCCAGGGCGGCCAGGCCGACCTTAAGGAGCTCGACCAGCAAGGGGCGAAGGGGGAGGGCGAACCTCCTCCTCACCTTGGCCGCGACGAGAAGGAGGCCCAGAAGGCTCGAGAGGGAGGTGGCGAGGGCTAGCCCCCGGTGCCCCATGGGCCCCACCAATAGGGCGTTGGCCCCGGCGTTGAAGAGCAAGGCCGCTGAGGCGACGAGGGTAGGGGTTTTGGTGTCGTGGTGCGCCCAGAAGAGGTGCGACAGAAGCGACCACAAAGCCTGTGGCAGAAGGCCCGGGGCGTAGAAGACCAGGGCCTGGGCGGTGAGGTGGGTGGCTCGCTCGTCGAAGTTCCCCCTCTGGAAGACCAGCTCGACCAGCTCTCTTGAACCCACCGCCAGGACGATCGAGATGGGCAAGAGGGCCAGGACGATGGAGGAAAAGCTCCTCGACGTCAGGACCACCAGGGAATCCCTGTCATCCCTGGCGGCGCTGGAGGAGGCAAAGCTGTAGAAGGCGTTGCAGAGGGGACCGCAGAGGAGGTCGGACGGCAGCGCTCGAAGCAAAAAGGCGTAGCTAAGGGCCGATATGGCCCCGGGAGGAAGCCCCGAAGCGAAGTACCGGTCCACCAAAGCGTTCAGTATACCCACTCCGTTCGCCAAGAACACCGGCCAGATGAGCGCCATAGTCTCCCTGACGAATGGGTCGAAGGGGGCGAACCGAAGCCTAAGGTGCGGGAATGAGCCTTTGGCCACGGCCCAAAGCGCAAAGACGCCCAGGGCCAGACCCGTCGAGTAACCGCCCCAGAGCCCGAAGCCTGGCTTCAGGTCGAAGAAGAGGAGCAAGAAGGCTATCATGGTCAGGTTTATGAGGGGATCCCCCAGCTGGGACAGAGATATCCTGCCGTTAGCTCGAAGGACCCCCTGGAGGAGGCCCAGGGCCCCCCAGAGAAAGACCAGAGGGGACATGTTTCTGCTCATGTAGGAGGAGAGGTATGCCCTGTAGGGGTCGAGCTTTGGGGCCACGAGCGCCACTATCTGGGGGGCGAAGAGGAAGGAGACCACCGAGGCCAGGGCGAAGAGGGGCAGGAATGTCCCGAAGGCCGCCCCGACCCCCTTCCAGGCGGACTCGTCTCCCTCCCTGTGTCTCGTCGACAGGAAGAGGGGAACCAACGCCACCGGGATAGCAGAGCAGACCAACCCCGCTATCACGCCGGGCACGGTGAGGGCCACCAGGAAGCTGTCGTATATGGGGCCAACCCCAGCGAAGCGGGCCAGGGCCAGGTTCTTGACCAGGCCGAGGAGCTTCGAGAGGGCCGTCAGGGCAACCCCCAAAAGCGTAGCCCTGAAGGGGCTCTCGTGGCCGCCCCTTGCGAGGAGTCTCAGAACCGAGGACAAGGTCCGGCACATGCCGATCAGAGGTGCATCCCTCCGTTTAAAGCGTCTACCGCGCAGCGCCAGGCAGAGATTATAACACCTAGAGAGAAAAACCCACATGGACGAAAAGCTGGAGGAGGCTCAGGACAAGCCCCCTCCAGCTAGCGTTTTTTCCCGGGGAAAGCTCAGCTGCCCCTCGGTCGACTCGCCAGTCTGGACAATCCAAGCTGAGAAAGGATCATAACGAGTATGAACGCGGCCAGAACGAGACTCACCGGGTTCGAGGCTATGTCGGCCAGGAAAGCCATGGGGCTGTTCTCGGCCATCTGCATGGCCCTCCTGAAGTTCTGCTCCAGTATGGGGCCAAGTATTATGCCCAGCACCATGGGCGCCACGGCGTAACCGTAAAGGCGCATGAAGTACCCGAGCACGCCAAAGCCCAGCATCCAGTAGACGTCCACGAGGCTGTTCTGGATGGCGTAGGTACCCACCACCGACAGCATGACTATCATGGGCATGAGGATGTGCCTCGGAACCTCTATGATCCTTATGAACACCTTGATGGACGAGAGAACCAACAAGACCTTCGCTACGTTGGCGAGCACCAGACAGCTCACTATCACCCAGAACACCTGGGGCGTTTGAACCATCAGGAGTGGACCAGGTCTGAGCCCGTGGATGTAAAGCGCCCCTATTATTATCGCCGTGACAGCATCCCCCGGTATGCCCAGGGTGAGCATGGGGATGAAGGCACCGCCGATGGCGCCCACGTTCGCCGACTCGGGCGCTATTACCCCCTCGTAAGCGCCCTGGCCGAACGGAACGGAGGGTTTTTTCACGGTCCTCTTGGCGCTGTCGTAAGCTATCAGGGCAGCCACGTCCCCTCCGGTGCCCGGAAGAGCCCCTATCCAAACCCCTATCAGGGCAGACCTTATCACCAGAGGTATGTGTCTCAGAACCGTCTTGAAGTCAGGGATAACTCTATCGAGCCTCTGCTTTATCGCCGGCAACATCCCCTCCCTGGCCTGGTAGAGCGCCTCGGAGACGCCGAAAAGCCCTATCATAGCTGGAATGAAGTTGATGCCCTGCATAAGGTATACGCTGCCGAAGGTGTACCTTAGCTCTCCTGTCTGGGGGTCCAGGCCTATCATGCTGAGCAAGACCCCCAGGGTACCAGCCACTATACCCTTGAGGGTGGACCCCTGGCCCATGCTGGTCACCAAAAGTATCCCCATGGCCCCCAGCAGGAAGTAGTCCCTGGGGGCGAACTTGAGAGCGAACCTGGCCACCAGAGGAGCTGCGAAGACCAGCACCAGTATGCCAACCATGCCCCCTATGAAGGACACCGTCACGGCCAATCCTATCGCCTTGCCGGCCTCACCCCTCTGGGCTAGAGGATAACCGTCGAACACGGTGGCCACAGCGGCTGGGGCTCCAGGAACGTTTATGAGTATGGCCGTAATGCAACCGCCGTAGACTCCACCCATGAACACTCCGCATATCAGCGCCAGAGCGCTGTATATGTCCCAGCTGAAGGTGAAGGAGACCAAAAGAGACGTGGCCATGGTCACGCTCAGGCCGGGTATGGCGCCCACCCACATCCCGGCCAGGGTCCCTATTATCGTCAGTACGAACATCTTCCAATCCAGCAGAGGCATCAGCAGGTAGCTCAACACGTCCAAAGCCCATCCCCCCTCACGGCAGGAGCACCTTGAACACGGTCTTAAAGACCAGCACCGAGAAGACGACGAACCCAAGCGATATTAAAGCGTAAACCAACATGGCCTTGAGGTCGAACCTGCCGCTGTAAAACGTCATGGTGACCAGGAGGAAGAGGAACGTCGATGGGGCGAAGCGCGCGATGGGCAAGGCGACGGCGAAGGCAAGGACCGCTGCCATCATGAAGACCACTGACGGTTTCAGGGCATAGCTCAAAACGCCCAGGGATGGCAACCCCAACGAGCCCTCCTTCACGGCAGCTCGGATCTCAACGCCTATCCTCCCCAGGTGAAAGAGGCAAAGGACCATCATCAAACCCGAGGAGAGCCTGGGAAAGATGGAGGGAGAGTACCACGTCCCAGAGGTCATGCCCATGGCATGGTGATAGGCGAAACCCCCAACCGACAGGAGGAAAACCGTGAAGATGAGATCCCCCCACATGAGATTCGAATCCCTGCGCAAACGAAGCCCTCCCTTCCGGGGCAAGAAGCGGGAGGGGATCACCCCTCCCGCTTCAGGCTCAGGCTAAGGCTTGGGGATGCCGAGATCGGCGGGAGATTTCTTGGCAGCGCCGGCCTCGTAGATCAACCAGGAGGCTATGGAGCGCTGCCTCGCCAGGAAGTTCCTGGCCTCTTCCCCTATATACCCAGCCGGTATGGCGTTGGCGTTCTTCAGGAAATCCTGGAAGCCAGGGTGATCGAATCCCTTCTTGAACGCCTCGACTAGCCTATCCACCACTTCTTTCGGGGTCTCCTTCTTCACGAAGACGCCGTACCAGTGGCTGTAAGGCAGGTACTTCCCGTACTCGGGATAGATCTCGGTTATGGCCGGGACGTCCGGGAAGGAGGACAACCTCTCGGTGTTGACTACCGCCAGAGCCCTGAGCATGCCGGAGCGCAAAAACTCAGCCGCAGCTGTTATGGCCGCCGGCATCACCTCCACGTGCCCACCAAGCAACGCCGTGAGCCCAGGTCCATCGCCGGGGAACTCGACCATGTTGAACTCCACTCCGTGGACCGACCTCATTATGGCGCCCACCACATAGGGCAGCCCACCTATGCCGGTGGAGGCAGCCTTGATCTTACCGGGATTGGCCTTGGCATCCTCGATGAGGTCCTTCAGGGTCTTGTACTTGGAGTCGGCCTTCACCACTATCACATCCGGAACCCTGCTGAGGATTATTATGGGCTCGAAGTTCTCCACGTAGTCTATGTCGGCTATCCCCAGGACCTTGTATATGGAGGGGTTTTCAGCTCCGAAGAGCAGGGTATATCCGTCGGCTGGCTGGTTGAAGACGTAGGTCGTGGCTATGGCACCAGTGGCTCCTGGCTTGTTGACCAGTATTATCTTCTTCCCCAAGAAAGGCTCCGTCACGGGCACTATCGCCCGCGAGGTCAGATCCGTCCCACCCCCGCGCCCCACTGTATTATGCCGTTGATGTCCTTCTCGGGGTAGGCCGCGAGAGCCTGTCCCCCCACAGAGAGCAGGAATACCCCCATCGCCGCTAAAACTCCCCACAACCTCACGACACAACACCTCCCCCAAGGGGTTATATCGCACCCGGAGATGAGCCAGAGGTCAGCTCACCCCGAAGTGCCTATCGAACACGGAGAACATCAGCGACACGTCGGGCTTGACTCCGGTCCATATCTCGAACGCTTTCGCGGCCTGATGTACCACCATCCCCCTGCCGGAAAGAACCCTGGCTCCAGCCCTCTCCGCCTCCTTCAACATCCGGGTCTTAGGCGGGTTGTAGACCACGTCGCAGACCAGCTGTCCCTCCCTGAAGTCCTCCTCTATGAGGAGGGTGGAGTCCGGGTCCTTGTACATCCCCACGCTGGTGGTGTTGACTATCACGTCGAACTCCCTGGCCCTTCGTCTGTAACCCCCATCCTCCATGGACATCAGCTCCACCCTGCCGGGGAAGTGGCTTCGGAGGTTCTCGACCAGGGCCCTAGCCCTGTCCGCGCTTCTGTTGACCACCACCAGCCTTGAGATCCCCTCCCTGAGCATGTAAAAGGCCACCGCCCTGGCGGCGCCACCCGCGCCCAACATCAGCATGGACTTGCCCCTGGGGCTTTCGCCGAAGGCTTCGACGAAGGAGGTCACGAACCCGACTCCATCGGTGTTGTAGCCTATAGCCCTTCCCCCGTCGAACTTCACCGTGTTAACCGCACCACAGAGAGAGGCGCTCTCGTCCAGCTCGTCCAGGAGCTCTATCACCTTCTCCTTCCAAGGCATCGTGACGTTTGTACCCACGAAGCCGAAGAGGGGCATGTGCTCGAAGATGGCTTTGAACCTCTCCTCCTCCTGAACCTCTATGGGGAGGTAAAAGTTGTCGAGCCCCATGGCCCTGAAAGCCACGTTCTGGAGCTTCGGCGAGAGGGTCCCGGACAGAGGATAGCCCAAAAGACCCACATAGCCGGTCCTGGTGGTGGGGAAAAACCCTGCCATCAACTCGTCGAGCGAGAAAACCATGGGCATCACCCCTAATCCTCTTCTAGAGAGGGATCGTAGAACTCCCCGAATAGCTCCTCGTCGCTGGGCCTGTCCTCCGGTATAGGACGGGAGACCCAGGTGGTGTTCATGTAGTGTTTGAGGTGGATGTTTTCCGAAACGATGTTTCCGCCCCACGTGCCGCAACCCATGCTGGAGGTCATGGGCATGCCGTTGGTGAACGACCCAGCGTTGGACCTGGACTGGGGTTGTCTCACCATTATTCGGCTCACCGGCGCCTCCAAAGCCAACCTGTGGATCCGCTCGTCGTCGAAGGAGAAGATACCGCACGAGTGGCCCTTACCGCCCACCTCGAAGATGGCCTTCATCATCGAGAGGGCCTCATCGAAATCCCTGTACTTGAAGAGGGCCATCAGGGTGGTGAGTTTCTCCCGGCAGAAGAAATATTGAGGACCTATGCCGTCCCCCATCACCATGATGAACTTGCGATCCTCCGGTATGGAAAAACCCGCGATGGAGGCGAGCTTCTGAGGCGACACGGCCACAGTGTGAGGTAGCCTGTTCCCCTGCTCATCCCACATGACGCGCTTGAGCAGTTCCCTCTCCCCTTCGTTAGCCAGGTAGCCCCCCTCTGCCGCGAGGTGTCTAACCATTTCGTCGAACACGTCCTGGTGGATCAAGATGTTACCGTCAGCAGAACAACCAGAGCCGAAGTCCGAGGTCTTGCTTATCCTTATCTTCCTGGCCGCATCGGCCAGGTCAGCCGTCTCGTCCACTATTACGGTGGCGTTCCCTGCCCCCACACCGTAAGCGGGCCTACCCGAGCTATAAGCAGCCCTGACCATGGGTTGCCCCCCCGTGGCCATGACCAGGTCCGCCCTCCTCATCAACTCCTGGGCGACCGGGATCGAGGGGTCTTCAACGCACTGCAAGACGTCGGCAGGAGCGCCGTTCTCCTCCAGGGCTCTCCTCATGAGGTTCACGGTCTCAAGGGTCGTCCTCTTAGCCCTGGGGTGAGGGGAGAAGATGATCACATCTCTGGCCTTTATGCCGTAGATAGCACCCCCAGCTGGTGTGAGCTCCGGGTTAGTGGAGGGCACCAAAAACACTATGAGGCCTGCGGGCTTGGCGTACTTGACCAGGCCCTTTTCTGGGATCTCCTCTATCACGCCAACGCTCTTTTGCCTCAAGGCGTCCCGGAGCACCCCTCTAATTTTGAAGCGCTTGTCCATCCTGGAGACGGGATCGCCCATCCCCGTCTCCTCCACCCCCATCTCCACCAGCCTCCTGAAAGTCTTCTTGTTGGCCACAGCCCACGCCACTGCCCTGCAGAGGCGATCCACCCTCTCCTGGTCGTAGGACTCTATCACCCTTTGAGCCTCTCTGGCCCTCCTTATCAGTTCATCTATCATGGAAAGCTGCTCAGGCGTGATCTCTTTGCCCATAACTTCAATCCCCCCGATAACGCGAAGCATAACCGCAGCGAGCCCTCCACACACGGCTAACCACCGAGCCAGGCAGGGAGGACTCCACGATCGTGGATGCCTCCAGGACCTTCGAGAGGTCGATGCCGGTCTTCACGCCAGAGGTCTCGAGCATGTCCACCAGGTCCTCGGTGGCCACGTTGCCGAGCGCTCCCGGCGCGAAGGGGCATCCGCCTAGCCCGCCGAAGGAGGACTCCAAAAAGGCCACCGGATAGTCGAGGGATGCGTAGGCGTTGACCAGGCCTCTGCCGTAAGTGTCGTGGAGGTGAAGCCCCAACTCGATCCCCCCGTCTCCCAGGGAGCTGAAGACCACCTCGAGGGTTCTTTTCACTTGGGAGGGAGAAGCTGAACCCATCGTGTCGGCCAGTATAAATCGCCTTATGCCCAGCTCCATCCCCCTCGCGAGCATTTCCACCACCGAGGAAGTCGGAGGAACCCCTTCGAAGGGACAGCCGAAGGCGGTCGAAAGTGAGAGGATCAACCGCGGAGCGCCTCTGGACGAGGCGAACGCAGATGCTATGCCGGTCAGCTCCGCGAAAGACTCCTCTCTGGTTCGCCTCACGTTCCTCAAATTGTGAGTCTCAGAAACGGATATCACGAAGTTGACCGCATCTAAACCCAGCTCCAGCGCGATCTCAGCCCCTCTGGCGTTGGGCACCAGGCTTATCAAACTGACGCCGGCCTGCCTGGCTCTATCCTTCACCGCCAGGAAGACCTCCCTGGAGTCAGCCATCTGAGGGACTGCCTTTGGACTCACGAAAGAGGTGACCTCTATTTCCTCAAACCCGGCTTCCAGCAACTTCAACACCGCCGCGACCTTTGTCTCAGTGGGTATGAACTCCCTGGTGTTTTGAAACCCATCCCTCGGTCCTACCTCCACCACCTTGATCCTGGAGGGCAAGGCGAACACCCCTTCGAAGCGCCGCAGGGACTTCGGCTAGGTCCTGGGAAGCTCTCCCTGGGGAGTGTAAAGCCAGAGCAGCCACATAGGCTCATCGCCTGTGTTTATGTGCTGATGCTCCACCCCCTCCGGGATGAACATCATGTCGTAGGTGTCGAAGTCCCTGTACTCCCCCTCGGAGTACAGCCTGCCCTTGCCCTTTATGATGAAGTCCATCTCCTCCGAATTGGGGTGACTGTGCAGAGAGCTGGCCTCACCCGGCTCGAATATGGTCACACCGCAGGCCATGTGCTTGGATCCCACCAGTTTGTCGTTTATCAACCTGAAAACCTTCCTTCGCATCCCCGGCGTGTCCAGGCCCAACCATATCTCCTCTGCGTCCCTGAAGGTCTTCAAGAGCTTGATCTTCAAACAAATCACCTCCACAAGAAATGTGTGTGAGCACGGCAAAAGGGGGCAGGGGTGCGCTCCCCCTGCCCCTTAAAACTTCCTGGGCTTCTCTTCCCCGCGCCTGGTGTATATGTCGTTTATGTTCCAACAACCTCCCGTGGGGACCGGCGCGTTCTCCATGAACACGTCCACTACGCAGGGATCACCGCTGGCCAAAGCCTTTTCCAGAGCGCCCTTGAAATCAGAGGCCCTCTCCACCCTGATACCCCTGGCACCGTAAGCCTCGGCCAAGGCAGCGAAGTCGGGAGAGTAGGGCTTTCCGTCAACCCTGAAGACCGTTCCATAGTCAGTCCCATAGTGGCTAGTCTGAAGACCTGCTATGGTACCAAAGGCGCAGTTGTTCATAACTACCCAGACCACTGGCAGTTTGTACTGAACAGCTGTAGCTACCACAGAGGGGTTAGCCCCCATCGCTCCATCGCCCACCAGGGCCAAGACCTTTCTGTCGGGCCTGGCTATGGCAACCCCGAGAGCTGCTGCGGGACCGAAGCCCATGGTGGCAAGCCCTCCCGGTGTAACGAAGGTCCCCGGCTCGTAGATGGGAAACTGCTGCCCCACCCCGTTCTTGTTCCATCCCACGTCGGTCACTATGTAGCCATCCCGGGGGAGGACCTCCCTCACCTCGGCCAGGATCCTCTCAGGGCGCATGGGGTAGGCGTCGGAGGTCACGAGGTGCCTGTTCCGCTTCGCGAACTCCCTCTTATGAGAGGCTATGGATTCGACCACTTGAGGGCGTCTAACGCCCGAGGGGTATTTCTCCCTGGCCACCTTCAGCATTAAGGCCAGGGCCTCTTTCACGTCGGAAACCGCTCCTATGTGGGTGGGGTAGTTCCTCCCTATCTCCTGGGGCTCTATGTCGATGTGGACTAGCTTGGACGGGGGTATGTTGAAAGTAACGTCTCTATACCACGAGCTACAATCCGCCTCGGACATCCGGGTGCCCAGGGCGAGTATCGTAGTGGCTTCCCTGGCCATCTCGTTGACGAAGGGAGTACCCCAGAAGCCCGTCATCCCCACGGCCAGCGGGTGATCGTCCGGTATGGCACCTTTACCCATAAGGGTATAAAGGACGGGCACCTGCAGATGCTCCACCAGCTCCCGCAGGAGCTGCGCGGCCCCAGAAGAGATCACGCCTCCTCCGGCGTAGATCACGGGCCTCTCCTCCGTGGCCAGGAGGTCCACTATCTCCTCAGCCAGGTCCCAGGGAAGGGATGGCCTGCGCGGCGAAAAGCTCCCTTCCATCCTTCTGTCGAAAAGCGAGATGTCCACGTAGGAGGAGAACACGTCCATAGGCACCGAGACCAACACCGGCCCAGGCCTGCCGGAAACGGCGAGCCTGAAGGCCCTGTCCAGCACGTCCGCCATCAGCTCGGGCAGATCCACCCTGAAGGCCCTTTTGACGAACGGCCTGTATATCTCGTACTGGCTGGCGTCCGCGTGCAGGTTGACCTCCTGGTGTGGGTGCCTGCCGAAGTAGTAGGTGGGCACGTCGCCAGCTATGACCACCAGCGGTATGGAGTCGAGCCCGGCTTCTGCCACCCCAGTGGTGGCGTTGGTGAGCCCAGGACCCAGATGAGAGAGCACCACCCCCACCTTTCCAGAGGCCCTCGCGTATCCGTCAGCCGCGTGAGCGGCTATCTGCTCGTGCCTGGTCATCACGAACTTGACCTTCTCGCTTTTTTCGAGGGCATCCAGCATGGCTATGACCGTATGTCCGCAAAGACCAAACACGCATTCAACGCCCCTTGACTCCAGGAACCTCACGACCTGATAGGCCACCAGATCCTTCGACAAACTAACCCCTCCTTCCGGAACCCGCTCCCCAAAGACCTAGCTTTTCGAACGACTCAAACAGGGTCCTCAAAAGCGCTGCGGAGACCTGACCCGGAGCAGAGGCCCCGCTGAGAGCAGCGAAAGTCAAATCGGAGCCGAAAGCAAAGCCCACCAGCCTGCTCAAAACCCCCTTCTCCCCCATGGCCATGGTTATCAGAGGGATCTCCGGGAACAGGAGCCTCGCCCTCCTGGTGGCGAGCAGCAACTCCTCCAGGTCCCCTTCCCCCTTGGCCATCACGGCGACCTTGGCCACGTCGGCACCGCAGAAGATCTGCCTGGATATCACGGAGAGGATGAAATCCCCCGAGGGAGTACCGGAGAAGTCGTGCCAGGAGACCACCAGCGCTATGCCCTTATCAGAGGTCATGGTCTTGATCTGCTCTATGTAGCCATAACCCCTGGCGAGCTCCACGTCCACCATGTCGACAAAAGCGTTTTCTATAGCGCGAAAATACAATTCCCTCCGACGCTCCAGGGGAACAAACCTAGCACCACCCTCGGCTGAGTCCCTGCAGGTCAAGAGAAGGGGAACCCCGGAAAGCCGCTCCCTAATCCTCTCTAGAAGGCCGAGAGACCTGTCCAGGTCCTCGACGAAGTCCCAGTAGTCCACCCGAAGCTCCACCAGATCGGGCCGAAATTCCAAAACGGCATCGACGAACCGCTCCGCCCCCACCTCGTCGCTGGCCACCATGGGAACGCAAACCAGGGGTCTCTCGCCGCCCAGCAAGACGCCCCCCACGCGCAAAGGCCTTCTGCAAGCCAGCCTCAACGCCCCACCCCCCTTGACTTTCAAAATACGGAAGTTTATTCTATATTTGAAAAGCTTGGACAAAGTATATTGTCTGGCAGACGCCAAGTCAAGGGGTGATTCCGCGTGAGTCACAGGGAGGACGGTCAGGCCATAAGGAAAGCCCTCAGGATCCTGTCGCTGTTCGTGTCCGCAGGAGGACCCATGAGGGCCAAAGAGATAGTGGAGACCCTGGGCATCTCCTTCCCCACCGCCTCCAGAATACTCGGAATCCTGGAGGAGGAGGGCTTTCTCTCCAGAGATCCGCACTCGAAAGAATACGCCCTCGGCCCAAGGGCCTACTACCTGGGCCTGGTGGCGGAGCAACAGTTTCAATTTAAGAAAATAGCCCTACCCTTTCTGGAACGCCTCAGGGACGAGACAGGGGAAACGGCGAACCTCTACCTCCTGGATGGGTTGGAGAGGGTCTGCATCGCCCAGGCCGAGAGCAGATACAGCTTGAGGAGGTCAGCGCAGATAGGGGAGAGGTTTCCCCTGTGGGCTGGGGCATCCGGCAGGTGCTTCCTGGCCTTCGCCAAAGACCTCAAGCTGGTGGTCGAGGCGCTGTCCAGCTCTTACCAGATGACCCCTAACACCATAACCGACTTCCGAACTATGATCGAGCTCCTCGAGGAGACCAGGAGAAAGGGGTTCGCCGCGAGCTCAGGGGAAAGGGAGATAGGGGTCTCCTCCATAGCCGCCCCCGTTTTCGACGCCACCGGAGTGGTCTGCGCCAGCGTGGCCCTCTCGGGGCCATCCCAGCGCTTCGGACCAGAAAAGGCGCTCACCTTCACCGAAAGGGTGATCGGGACAGCGGCGGAGCTCTCTGCGAAGCTGGGCTTGAAGTCCAGGAGATGGCCCCCGGAGGAGGTCCTGAAGGACCTTCCAGACCTTCGCCAACTCCTTGACCGCACAGAACGACAGGACTAGAATTATGTCTTAGTCAAAAGTAGTTTTCATATTGCAAAAATGGAGGGTGAGGGTTCATGCGCGCTTCGAGAAGGTTGAGGGAGCTGATAGAGGAGAGAAGGGCCGTGGTAGTTCCCGGGGCTCACGACGTGATCTCGGCCAAGCTCATAGAGAGGTTTGGCTTTAAGGCGGTTCAGGTGAGCGGTTTTGGGGTGGCCGCCACGTTGCTGGGGTTGCCGGACATGGGCTTCGTATCCTTCGCCGAGGTGTTGCAGCTCACGAAGAACATAGTGGACGCGGTGAGCATACCGGTGATGGCGGACGCAGATACGGGCTACGGCAACGCCATATCCGCGATGAGGGTCACGGAGCAGTTCATACGCGTAGGCGCAGCTGGCATGAACATAGAGGACCAGGTTTTCCCCAAACGGTGCGGCCACATGGAGGGCAAGGGGATAATACCCATGGAGGAGATGGTCCTAAAGATAAAAGCCTGCGCCAAGGTCAGAGATGAGCTTGATCCAGACTTCATAATAAACGCCAGGACCGACGCCATCGCCGTAGCCGGCATAGAGGAGGCCATAAGGAGGGGAAACGCCTACGCCAGGGCAGGAGCCGACCTCATCTTCGTGGAAGCCCCCAGGAGCAGGGAGGAGATAGAGAGAGCCGTCAAGGAGATAGAGGCACCCGTCAGCATAAACCTCTTCGACGCGGTCCACGGCGGAAAGACCCCCCTCATGACCATCCAGGAGCTCCGGGAACTGGGGGTGGCCAGGGTGAGCATACCGGTCGGACCATTGTTCGCCGCAGCCAGGGGCGTCAAAAACTACCTCGAGGCCATAAGCGGAGATAAGATCGCCGAAGGGAGGGACGACCTGGTGCTCTCCTTCGACGAGTTCAAAGAGCTGGTGGACTACAACAAGTTCAGGGAGCTGGAGAACGCATACTTGCCTAAGGCCTAAGGTCCTGAAGCGACCTCAAGAAGACCTTCAGCACCCTCTCCACCTCCCTATCCCCCATGGAGGGATGGAGGGGAAGGGTGAGCTCCCGGCTGTAGATCAGCTCGGAGACGGGGAAATCCCCCTCGCGGTGGCCGAAGCTTCGCCTGTAGTAGGGGTGAAGGTGGGCGGGGATGTAGTGGACCTGCGGGTTTATCCCCTCGGCCCTCATGGCCTCGAAGAGCTTCAGCCTATCCACCCCCTCCGGAAGGAGCACGGGGAAGATGTGGAAGGCGTGCTCGGAGATACCCCCCTCGGGAAGAGGGGGGAGCTCCAACCCATCCACCGCGCCCAGGGCCTCCACGTACCTTCTCGCTATCTCCCTCCTGCGCTCCAGAAAGCGAGGGAGCTTTTTGAGCTGAGAGAGCCCCAGGGCACACTGTAGATCGGTGATCCGGTAGTTGTAGCCCAGCTCCACCATCTCGTAGTACCAGGGGCCCTCGAACCTCGTCATCTCCGAGGGGTCCCGGGTTATGCCGTGGGTCCGAAAGAGCCTGAGCCTCCTGGCAAAACGATCCTCGTCGGTGAGAACCGCCCCTCCCTCGCCGGTGGTGATGTGCTTCACAGGGTGAAAGCTCAAGACCGTCATGTGGGCCCCTTTGCCCACGGGGACACCCCCCCTGCTGGCGCCCAGGGCGTGGGCGGCATCCTCCACCAGCACTAGGCCCCTCTCCTCGCACATCTCCCTGAAGGGGCGAAGGTCCACGGGAAAACCCGCGTAGTCCACCGGCGCCACCACCCTGGTCCTCGGGGAGATGGCCTCCCTGGCCCTTTCGGGGTCCAGGCACCAGGTCTTGGGGGACACGTCGGCGAAGACAGGCCTCCCCCCCAGGTAGAGGGCCGCGTTGGCGGTGGCGACAAACGTCATAGGGGGGACGATCACCTCGTCCCCGGGCCCCACCCCGGCGGCGAAATACGCCGCGTGCAGGGCAGCCGTCCCGCTCGAGAAGGCCACGGCGTGCTTTACCCCCACCAGCGAGGCCAGGGCCTCCTCGAACTCGGCCACCTTTGGCCCCTGGGTCAGGAACTCCCCCCTCAAGACCTCGACTACCGCCGCCACGTCCTCCTCGTCCACCAGGTGTCTGCCGTAGTTGATGGGCAACTAAGCCACCTCCAGGGCACAGCTCAAGAGCATCTCCCTCAGATCCTCCGTGGAGAGCCACCAGTCGTTCCTGTCGCTCCTGTAGCTGAAGCCCTCCTCCACCTTCGGCATCGAGCCGTACTTCTCGAGCACCCCTGGCCTGGGGAAGAACTGGGGCAGCACCACGAAGTACTCCCTCCCCACGAAGGTGGCCCTCACGACGTTTCGCCCCTCGTCCTCGGATATGAGCGACTCGTGGAGCTTCTCCCCTGGCCTTATCCCCACCACCTTGAAGGAGCAGTCGGGCACCAGGGCCCTGGCGAGGTCGGTTACCCTCATGCTGGGTATCCTGGGGACGAAGACCTCGCCGCCCAGCCCCTCCCTCAGGGCCAAGAGCACCAGCTCGACCCCCTGCTCTATGGTGATCCAAAAGCGCGTCATGCGCGGGTCGGTTATGGGAAGCTCCCTGGCCCCGGACCTGGC
>Ga0105160_1000682_pt1 | contig 14956 bp, 10 predicted proteins | sample GXS110809BmetaG_FD_89591 | JGI IMG/M metagenome (GOLD analysis project Ga0105160, IMG submission 89591) | Hot spring microbial communities from Gongxiaoshe hot spring, China to study Microbial Dark Matter (Phase II) - GXS 110809B | ecosystem: Environmental > Aquatic > Thermal springs > Hot... | reverse complement strand
TTCTCACATCAGCTCTGATATTCGATGCACTCCCAGATCCGATATTCGATACATTCAGAGTAACTCCTAATGTTTGAGTTGAAGGATCATAACTATTGTTCTGCCCAGTAGGGGTTAGATCTGGTAACTGATTACATACTACGTTTACAATAAGATTTTTCTGAATATTCTGTCCGCATATTGGAGTCTGACTCTCATATACAATATTGATTTGTCCTGTATTGGTATTTTGACAAGAATTTGAAAATGAGATTGATATATCTTTACTCTGACCGCTTTGAATTACCTCATTCAAACCAGATAATATCTGAACATTAGGTAGATTAGATGATATAGATTTTATAACAATCGTTCTACTTCCTAGATTTCTGACGTTAAATGTCCTAATTTCTGAGCCATTAGTATTTATAGTACTGGGAGTTATTTCTGCTCTAACTAGATCATTAATATTATTCACAGGTACAATATATAGATTCTGATTGAAAGTAACTCTGTTCGAACTACTACCACATCCATCGTTAGTAAAATAACACCAATTAGCAGATTCGGTATTTTCATAACCAGTAACCCAAAACTTTACACCTATTTTTGAGACAGATAGTGATATTTGATTATTTAGATTTATATTAGAATTTACATTTATTGAATTTGTAATTGTGTTTTGGAAAGGTACTGTTTGAGATAGTCCTAGAACATTATATTCCAATTCTTTAAATTTTATGTTTGCATTCATACTTACAGTAGCATAAGATGGATTATTATACGGACCATATTTCAATATTCCACAGAAATTAGATAAAAATACTTGAGCTCCACCACTCTGGCTGATACTAGAACCAGGTATACATGTCGGGGTAGTGGGAGGATTTTTTAAATTGGAAACTTTTGTAGCATTTGGATTTAGCACCGTAAATGAAGGGATTAGATGAATCTCTACTCTAGTATTAGGACATACATATATTGTAGTGGAATCTTTAGAAATTACATCATTGTCTGAAATATATATTCTAACACCTAAATTTATAAAATAATTCGCTCTAAAACTATCTACTCCTGAAAAATGCATACTCTCTTGTGAGGATTGGTAATTATAGCTTAACTCCAATCCATATATATACAGGATTATAAATAATAACCAATACATGTTAATTATATTCAGCCTTTGATTTTTATAAGTTACCATCTAAAAGTAGCGCTTATAAATCCTCTAGTAGTCCCTGTAGTTATATCTCTGAATATACCTCCATTAAATTCTACACCTGTCTCAGGCAAGATACCAGTTATATTTGCAAATACGGTTTGAACAGAAAACTGACCATTGTTAAAACCTATATTTGCTCCTATACCCACTCCTAGATATGGATTAAAGTAGTATTTTAGATAACCTGTTCCTCGATCCAATCTAAGTTCTCCTGCGCCTATCATTCTACCATCAATACCAACTCTTGTTTCAATCTTATAGTATCCAACTCCATTTTCCTCTGTATAAAATAATCTAGATACAAGTCCTGCTTGACCAACAACAACAATCTCTCTAGGTCTCTCGCCAGAACCTAATACATTTCTAATATCAGCTCTAGCTCCAAAATACATTTCTATACTTCCATCTCTGTTTTGGAATATTATTACATTACCCAAAACTCCTGCATAAGCATTTAGATAATTCATATTAGATAACAATTTTTCAGGATCTAGAACAGGAATTACATATCTTCCCTCCACACCCCCGTAACCTCTAATCTTAACCCTACCATTTTCATATTCGACGCTAAGCTCTAATTTAGGTTTTAAACCAACTCCAAATGCTTGTTTTGTATTTTCTTCTTCAGTTCTAACGTTAGCGGATATCATCGAAATTCCTAATCCTAGCGAGACCACTAATTGAATTCTCTCCTCAGGACTCAATTTTTCCCACAGAGTTTTCTCTATGTTGAATCTAGCTATTTCAGTTTCAATAACAACAAATTCTTGTTCTGTTCCAGATACTTCTCCTAGAAGGGCTTTTAATAAACTATAATATCCTGGGTCATTCAATTGGTCTGGAATTGAATTTGACAATCTATCAAATTCTGCTCTTCTAGTATTATCATCCATATCCCCTACCAACGCTCTTAATAGGTCATGAGCATATTTTAAAATTCCTAATTCCTCTAGCTTACCAACTATTTTATCTGCGGATACGTCCTCCTCTCCTGTTGGGGAATAGAACTCGAAATTATTAATCCTCCCATTCAAATTAAGAGCTAAGGCGAGTACAGCTAGTTTCAACTTTTCCTCCTGAGTTAATTGATCCATGCTTTTACTAGCTAATGGTATTAGATTTCCTAAAGGAAGATAGTCTATTCCTAATTCACCTAGAAGTACTTGAATGGGTTCTCCCTGCTCAGGTTTTTTTATTATTATCTTTCTCAATAAATCTATCACATTCTCCAGAAGATATTTTGAGGCTGGATTAGAACGGAAATTTCCGATTAATTCTGATATATCTTTAATGTTTTCTATCCCTCCAATTATTCTCGGATCTCGAGCACCAGATTGAGGTATATCAACTTTTCTTCTTTTCTCGGTTCCAACTTGGATATTGCGTGGAGTTCCAGAAGATAAATCACCTGTTATTATATTTACAAAACCTATTGTTGAATTACTAGAAGCCATTATCTCTCCAGTATCGGGATCTTTTATTTCTATTTTCATTGTAGTTGCTCCTCTATTTAGTTTTATTTCTTTTGTTAGAGCAATACCTAAAATATCAGAGTCTCTGATATTGAAGCTTATTACGTAATTATCACCGTCTCTTTCTAGCTTGATATCTCTAAGAAAGTCTAATCTTACAGGAGTTTCTGCTAGCTCAATTGTTATGTACCCTTTACGGATAGCCTCTCTAACATCTTCTTCATCTATCCTACCATCACCATTATAATCTTTCATTTGATTTGTTTCTATTCTAATACCAATTGACCCCCTATTAAAACCTTCAGCAAGTATTCCATTTCTATGATGAACAATATATAGTTCAGGTGCATTTATAGTAGCTCTATTAACAAACAACTCTACTCCTAAATCTAATTCTCTAGCAATCTCAACACTTCCATGGGCACCTTGTATCCCCACAGCTCTTGCATTGTATCTAACTTCCAACTTTCCATCTCTTCCTAATTCTAGCATTCCTCTGTCAGTAAGTCTTATAACCATCCTACCTGGATTGTTCTCAACTATTTCTACCAACCCCCCTCTAACAAGTGTTTCTAAACTTCTACCATCAATATTTAATTGTGCCAATGGGTCAATCCCAGTAGCCTCCTTGGTATATTCAAGTGTGATTGTTGAACCTTTCTCAACTTTTCCATTTTTTATCCTTCCACCCTCTCCGTTAATACTTACTTCGACTGGAACTGCCATTACTTTCTGCTCTACGAGTTTTTTCTCACCATCCTCACCAACTGTCAATCCATATACTGTAAAATCACTACCTGGATTATAAATCTGTGTTGTATTTCTAGCTTCTGGATACTTGGATAACTCCTCATAGAATCTATCCAAATCTATCAATCCAGTAACAGGATCTCTAAATTGTTCTAATCTCCCAATAATCTTACCATTAGGAAGTACTATCTCACCATTACTATTAACTCCAAATAAAAATCCTTCTTTTCCATTATGAACCATCTGCACTGGGATTGGTTCATTCGATCCTCTAACGATTCTCTCAGGAACCTGCAAGGTTAATTCTAATTCTTCTTTTTTACTTTCCTGTTCTGGTTTCTCTTCTATTTGCTTCTTTTCTTCTTGAGGTTGCTGCTCTTGTACCTGAGGTTTAGGTGCTTCTTGAGGCCTTGGTACAAATACTACCTTAGTATCTGAGGAACCACTAACTTCTCGGGTTATACCATTAGCATTCACAGTTCCATTTACAAACCATTCTATCCTATCTATATTTCTTGCCAAGTCAGAAGGGATCTCTACAGTTCCTCTATAATATAGATTATTTCCATTCTGCCTAAACTCAGTTTGTACTATATTTTCACGTAGATACTTCTCCAATTCCTCTCTGGATTCAAAACTCATAACTCTGGTTTCAGGTTCCTCCCCATTTACCTTAGTACCTGGTGTTAGAATAAGATAAAATCTACCATCTTTCCCTTCAGCAACACCATATACCCCTAGATTTTGACCTAAGTTTACAGATCCAGTACTATATAATCTGTACTCTACATTTACATCTACCCTACCACTCCTACCCTCTTCAATTCTCACTGATGGAGTTGCATTAACTCTAGTCTGATCATCTAACACATTGATCCTACCAGAGTAACTTGACAACATTCTATTTTCTCTATATGCATCAACTCTTAATAGGACTGGTCCAGATTGATCTGATGTCACCTCAAAGTAATAATTACCATTCTCATCTTTCTTTAATCTTTCCTTGGGTATCTCAAATACATTTCTACCAACTGTTATTCTTAAATGTGATGCATCCTCTACAGCATTCCCCTCAACATATACTCGAATAGATTGATTTCTGAATACCCATTCAGGATGTTGAACTGTTAGATTATATTCTGTACGTTCTTTTGGTTCTGGTTGCTGTCTAGGTGTTGTCTGTTTGCTGATATTAGGAGGAAGTGGGAAAAAATCTGCAAATAGTGCTAAAGTGCGTGGCAATCCAAACTCATTATTTCCTGCTTCTAATACAAATACCTTTGCTATATCACACCCCCAAATACCTGGGTTATATTGCCTTAACCATCTACTTATGGGATTTCCGGCAATATCTTTAGCGGTATTTATTATTGAATTTGGATTCTTCAGAGATTCTTCCAAATCCATCCAAACAGGACTAAACCTATTCAGATGATCAGATGGATCTCTAATCCTATACCAAGTTTTATAACCATCGGCAGTTCTTACTGTTAGTAATTCTATAGTTTGAATTCTCCCATCACGATCCTTCACATCAACAACCTGAACTAATACCTTACCATGATATACTGTTTCATCTTTTGGATTACTACTCAATCTTTCAACTCTAACACCGGTTCTTCTATCACTTCCTCTTACAAGATCTCCTGAATATATATAGTAAATTTCATCTACTCCTTGAGCTTTGAGTTGAGCATATCTCTTACCTAATCCGCTCTTATCTTTAACCTCTTCCATAACTAAATTTCCATTCCTATCTCGATACACTATTATTCCTTCAGTGGTTATATATCTTTTAGTACCATTTTGATCTATATAATAATATCCACTATTGTCCTGTCTTATTTGTAGATTTGTACCAAACAAATTCACCTGTCCATTTCCAGCTATAAACTTTTGTAAATTACCAAACACACCTAAGGTTAATGAGTTAAGTTCTTTACTAAATTCATGCCTATTCTGTTCTATTATACCTACAAAATTAGCTACTACTCTCCCTAATGGAACCCCATAACGATCAGCTATAGCTCTGAGCGCTAGAGATAGATTCGTAAGCTCAGATTGATTAAGATTTATCCCTAAATTCTTTAACTCTTCCTCTAGAACCTGTTGGAAATTATCAGAATTAACGTTTAGTTTTTCTCCTGATTTTCCATAAACTAGATACTCAATAAAAGGGTTATTGCCTCTACCTCCTGTTAACCCTACTATAATTCTCCCAGATGGTATATCAAACTTATGTTCTGTTCTATTACCATCTATATTCACAGATCCTACTTCTCCTGTGGAAATAGTTTGTACTGCCATGGTATTAATTTATCAAAACAGTTTAAAAAGCTTAATGTTATAATAAGTGTTAGAGAAATAGATAATTTTAAATAATCTAATGCCTATTAATAGAAACAATGATTGGTGCTATATTCACATATGATCTGGCTATAGCTGCTATAATGATAGTTCTAATAGCTATATTAGTCTTCTCAAATTTCACATCAGATTCATACTCAAATGATCTACTTGTTATGCACGATCTAGCTAAAGATATTGCTAGATTATATTCTCAGACAGGTAGATGTCCTGATAACATAATTCCTAATATATACTCTTATAGAATATATTTGAATAGCGATCAGAAATGTGGTAGAGGAGATTTAGGGGACGTAGCTATCTCTATATCCATCCCTATAGCTGAGCAGAGAAAGGAAATGGTGTCTGAAGAATCCCCATATTTCTACAAGACTTGCCAAAACAGAGATAGGAACGGTAATCCTATTTATAGATGTTCTGTATACTCTGATACTAGTCTGAATGATCTATTAAATAATTACAGAGATTATATGGATATTGGTTATTTAAGAGTGGTGATTAGTCGATGAGAGGTTATATTTACACAATGCTAGCATTTCTGATACTAGTGTTTGTAGTAGTATTGATATACATAAACGCTGAGATGAATCGAACATCTGGAGAATTCTATAGTGAACTATTCAGATCTGAAGCTATGGTATTTACTATAGAATCACTTAATGAGGAATTTATAGATAAACTATTCAGAATCTCTGTCCGATATAATTTATTATTACTCACCAATCATACTATCAGACATCCTATAAGAAGTAATATTGATTTTAGTAATGTTATGTATGATTTAGTAGTGAATGGAACTGTGAGCTCTACATCTTTCAATCCTAGTGCAGGATTGGTTTCTCCTGTTAATATTATTGCAACTCTGGAAGCTCTAAAGAGGGAGGCTGAGATCAGGGGAATTAACATAAAATACAGTGCCATCAATTTCTCCATAGATCAGACTGATTATAATAAGCTAAAATATAACTATACTATATTAATAGAGATAAATGATATTTACAATAAAACTGGTAAGATTTTGAACATATCTAGAACAGATGTGGATTTTGAGATAGATGGTATGCCTGATCCCCTGTTCTTGAGATATGCTAATATTTTGAATGTAGATCTAAGAGGTAACTACCCAGCTATATATGTAAAGGATAATCCAAGTATTCAATCAGAATCCGGAATTATGGGACAAGGTTGGGTATATGGTAGGGTTTATACTGATATAAATCAGATCAGTGATCACAATGAACCAAATATCATAATTGGAAGATGGGCATATGTATCGCAGTTCAAAGATCATCCAATGATAGATGGTATTATTATAACAGATTTCACATACAGAACCACTAAGAACTGCATCTATTCAGATCCTCCTGGAGGGAGATTACCAAATGGAGATGATACTGAATTAGATATATTCAATGATATCGTTCACGAAGAGATACCTATATATGATCATGATGAGAATGGAAATCCTATTATCATTGGGTATATATGTGAGAGAAAACCAAGCAGATATCCTACATCTAAGAATTGGATAGCTGTCTCTAGATCCAATGTAGATTTAGATGATAATGATTATAACAATAAGACTATCCTGATCCTAACGAATAATCTTGAAGGAACTGAGGATAAATACGCTGGACCTATTAAATTATATAGGATTGAGGATCTTCGGGATTTTGTGAATTGCGGGTATTACTTTAAGCTACCTAACAATGCCCCTTCATACATCCAGAGATTTTATGAGAATGCAGCTATGTTAAAATCACCGTATGGGATAGATGTGTTGTTAATAGAGGATGATTTTCTAAGAGCAGGAGTATCGTCAATGCTGACAGAGCGATATAATGGAATTGCTACGTATAATATGATCCGTGGTTTAGCAGGGTGTAAAATGAGATGTGATCAAACCAATGCTACAAAAATCTCTACCGGATTGGCAAATGTTTTAGGAATCTCTGAAATACTAACTACTAGGGTGAGATAGTTGAGAGCACAGGTGAGTGTAGAATTACTATTGTTGATCGGAATCATAGCAATTGTTTCTATAGGAATGTTTGCATCATTTCTAGTATTTAAAAACGATATTGATCCTGAAACAGCATCAGCTTCTATATATCAATTCTATCAGAAGATCTATGAACATAAGAGATTATCATTACACAGCTGCAGTAATTACAAATATAATTTTAACTATAGCTTTGCAGTTCCTATCTCTATAGAGCATAATTCAAATTACATCTCTAGTGATATAGGACAGGTGTATTTTAATGGCGTCAGATTTCTAACTGGAAACCGAATAATAAATTCTAGCAAGCTGAATTTTAATATTACGTGTATAAATTATGAATTGCAGGTGATAGTTGAATGAGAGGACAAACCTCAGTAGAATACATATATTACTATATTATTCTGTTGATATTTATTTCTATAGTTATATATGGATTGTTCAGCTATTATCAGATTCAAGTTCAAGAGAACAATCGATACAATCTATATATATTGGAACAATATATTAAGAGTGTATTCGTATCTGCTAGTAGATTAGGACCTGGAGGATATGTAGAATTGGATCTACCAAGCATTATAAATTTTGATTCTTACCAAATAAACCTCATCAGAGATAATACTGATTATACATCGGCTAGGATATATTTGAATCTAAACAAATCTAACTATACATATTCTTTTAATGTACAGACTGAATACGTATTCGATCAAAAGAATTTCAATTTCAGTTCTGGGAAGAAATATATAGTTAGAATTACTTATGATAATAAGACCATGATTCAAGAGAGGTGAGATAATGAGAGGACAAATACTAAGTATGGATCTTATTCTTTCGATATTTGGTATTATTATGATAGTTGCGTTTATATATTTTATATTATCCTCTAGTGATATCAGTCCTGTAAGAGAACAGCAATTATTCCTAATGAGAGCTCATGAAGTATCTAGACTGTTATTCTCATCAGATCCGATTGTTGGTATTCTGGATCAACAGGGATACTTGAGAACAGATGATATAAGTGTTATTTCGAGTAAAGTCGGAATACTTGAGGGGAGATATAGATTGAATTTAACAATTAACCTGGTTCCTTCTACAGGTGTTTCTACTAGCACAATAGGTTCATGCCCACCTGATTCAACTAGAAGAATATCTTTTCAAAGATATATTATGAATCGATCAGGGCAGCAACTCTATAATATCTCTTTAGTCATATGCGATTGATTTTTCCTCTCGGTAGAAACACAACTAGGATCAATTACATTAAATCCTGTAATTTTTTCAGGTTGCATATTCCTATAGAATTCATCATTTACAAATTTTGCATTTACTATTTTCAAATATTTAATAATTTCCTCCGTGATCTTAATGGTTTGTTCTAGCTTGAATACGACCCCCTCCATTTTCCTACTTTGCATCTTCTGATCTGCAAATCTAGATGGTGAATCCGCTATTTTTATAGGATCTTCTCTCCAATTGAATACTCCTCTCTCTAGTTCAGGTACATGGAAGATTTGATATTTTAAAGCTGGATCTATTTTAACTAGATCTTCAAACACAGCAATTCTATCATCTCTACCTAATATCAGCTTCTCTTCAATATCATAGATATCAAATAGAGCATATCTAGCCGGGATTCTATAAGGAATGGTTCGTCTATGGTATAGATCTTCTAAATAAAGAATCCATCTACCTACAGGTCTATAAATCATATTCCCATCTAATTTTTCTTCAACTACAAGCCTGCTTCTAAACAATTCATCTGCCTGCTCTTCTTTCATGTATTTCTTGCTAGGTATATGATATATAGGTATTCTTAGAGGTTTGATGTAACGCATCATATCTTATCACTTTTTATACTAGATAGAAAATGATATAGTGGACGATCATATGTTGCTATTAACACAGGATATCTAAAAAGATAGTATGGATAAACTCTAATTTTTTTGCTATCATATCTGTCATGAATTATTTTGTAATCCTTATCATCTGAATTCTCAAATTCAGATACTTGTTCAGCATCATACTTATCAACAGATTTTCTTATTATTACCTTTCCTAATTTTAATAGATCATCGCTAGAGTTTGCTGCTGATAAATTTCTTAATATCTCCCTAAGTGCTATTAGTAACATCAAATATGTATCAAAACCAGATCTCAAAAACTCGCCTAACCCTAATTTGTCACCTTTTTTTCCAGCCATTTTATCGTAAGATTGCTGATGTTCAATTTGAATTTGTTTAGCAATAGATTTAATTTTCTTCGAACATTTGTATTCTTGTACTAGCTCTTCTAAATATCTGGGATGAATAATACTTGGCGCCATCTTTCCAATAAATATATATAAACTTAATAAACTTAATTTCATTTTTTCTTCCTCTCTACTGTCTGTATGTCCTATGAACTTGGAGAACTGCTCTAATCTTATGGTGAGAGTTTCTGATATCTTATATAACGTTGCAAGATGATATATTGGTCCTTTAGGTAAACTACTTAGATTCTGTAGAAACTCTTCCCACATTATAGGGGAGAAATATATCATTACATTATCAATCTTCAATTCATTTTCGCTTAGTATATTTTGTATTAACTGTATATGTTTCTGATATATTTTTCTTGCCAATTCCGTAGTATCTATTTTATCTTTTAGTTCATTATCTTTACTTATATCATCTGCGAGTTTCAACATAACATTTGTATCAGGTATGTATATTATTTTTGACGTCTCTGAAATACCTCCTGGATATATAAAGACATAGGGTAATCCATTATTAGAGGGTTCGATACTAGCACTTGTTACAAGCTTAGGTCTTTTTTCAGAAATCATATCCAAACTCTGTTCTATTATAATCCCTCTATTACTATTTGACCACTTTTTCATAAATATATTTTTTTAGAAATATTTAAAAAATTTATACTCAAGATAAATAGTGATGTTTTAAAATGTTTATCTCATATCTAATAAAGCAAGGGCCTGTAGCTCAGCTAGGCAGAGCGACGGTCTTATAGGACTCTCTGTCTAAGCTAGCCGTAGGTCGTGGGTTCAAATCCCACCAGGCCCACATTTCAGATGATCTGAAATCTAAAAAGATATGGTCCTCGAGAGTTTTTTAGATGTTTGGAATGATTTAAAAAATGTAATACTTAAAAAACAGGGTGAACGATATAAAGATAGCTTGGGATGTTGATGGAACCATTCGACCTAGACCTGATACAACTAGAAAAGCTATTCTTGAAGTAGTAGGTAATCATAAAATACTTTCTCAACAGGAACTCTTCTACCAGCAATGGGATGAGATATCTATAGAGGCTAAAAATACTGGTAGAGATGTGTTTGAGCTATTTTTGATTAGAATTGGGATATCTGAAGAGGAAAGTAAACATTTGGCATCTGTTATTAAAGCCAGAAGGTCAAGTAGAATTATATCCACTCAACCATATCCAGAACTAATAGATGTCTTGAAACAGATTCGATCATCTAACATAATAGTAAGTCATAATACTGGAATAGATGAATGGCTAAGAAAGAATAATCTATCAGAGTATTTTTGTTCAGTTATCCAGGGGGTATCTTCTAAGTCAGAATATATACAAGGTTATATATATGTAGGGGACACTATATCTGATGTAAGAGACTTTCTGGTTGCAAATCCAAAATCAAATCTAAATATGTTTCTGATTGGTAATGTAGATAAAATGAGATTGCAATCTCTTCTAAATCAGATGGGTGAAGATATATCTAGAGTGATTAGGATCTCTAAACTGACCGAAATGCTGGAGTATTTAAAAAAGATTTAAAAATATAAGCAAAGAATAGAAATTAGCCCCGGTGGTGTAAGGGCTAACATACAGGCCTGTCGAGCCTGTGATCCGGGTTCGAATCCCGGCCGGGGCGTTTTCAACTCTGTGTGATCTGTGCTAATCTGGATCCATCCTTACCTCTAGATACTCCTATTATATTCTCCCCAACCTTTGCCAGATCCTGACTATGCGTTACAATAATAAATTGTGTGTTTTGAGCATGAGCTTTAATGAATTCTTTCAATCTCTCTTTATTCATCATATCCAGAGCTGCATCAACCTCATCAAATACAGCAATAGGTAAGGGATTTTCCATGTTCATAGCGAATATGAGTAATAACCCTAGTAGAGATCGCTCACCTCCTGATAGAGACTCTAATCTTACAGTCCTACCATTTCTAGATAGGGAGATTATTACATCATCATCAACTATCTCTATATTTCCAATCCCAAGACCTGGTATGCTATTAGTTAACTCTCCAAATCTGGCATTCACTCTATTTATGAAATCCCTGAAATAGCTCTGTTTCTTAGCTTCTAATTCACCTAACATCCTAATTAATTCTTCTTTCTCCTCTCTCAATTTGTTAATCTTAGCATCTAATTCACCTATATCTCTATTCAATAGTTCATACATCTCCTTAGCTTTGAAATTGATATTTCCCATAGATGCCATCTCACTTTCCAATCTCAACAACTCCTCTTTCATCTCATCCAAGCTACCCTCTATAACTTCCATATCTTCTCTGTAGTTAATAGATCTTAGCTCGATCTCTAAATTACTGATCTCCTTCTCGTATCTGTAATAAAGTTTCTCTATTTGAGCTAATTCATCAGAGATCTTCTGCTGTTCTAAACCTAATCTCTTGAGTTCATCCTCTTTGATCTTGCTAGCATTCATCTTCTCTTTGATTTTACTATCCATCTCTAAATATTGTCTTCTCTTCTGAGCCACAGATAATTCTGCAATTCTAACCTCATCACTCATCTGTCTGATCTTAATATTCAGATCTCTGATTTCCTGATCCACTTCTAACAACCCAGCTTCCAATCTCTGCAATTCATCAACCTTTATCTCCAATTCCTTTTTTATGGCCGCCATTTCCTGAATGTACTTAACTCTCTCCTGATACTTGCTCAAAATATTATCCAACTCTTCCTTCCTTTTCATCAATTCGATTTTTCTACTATTCAAACTCTCTATCCTATTACCCATCTCTTCCAATTCCTTCTCAGATATACTCTTACTGAGCAATTGTATTTTACTATCTAATGAAGCCTTCATCTCTCTAAGCTCAGAAATTCTATTCATTATCTCTTCTCTCTGAGCTACTATTCTATCTCTGGTTAGTTTTAGCTCATCTATCTTTCTAACTATCTCTGCATACACTCTAGCTGCTGATACACTGATTCCCTGACTACCTACACTTACAACTCCAGATATATCAAAAAACTCACCATCTAGAGTGACCATTCTGTATTTACCAACGTATCTTTTAGCATCATCAAAATTAGACATCAGTATTACATCACCAAATACATAATCTAAAACTCTATCAAATTTTCTATCAATCTCTATGTGACTCTTTAACAATCCTAAACCAATATTCACATTCCTGTAATTAGTAACATTCAGCTGCTGTAATGGGATAATAGATATTCTGCCTAGCTTTATATTTGAGCTTTTGATAGTTTCAGATATCCTCTTTGCAACATCTATATCTTCTACAACTATATTCAATAATCTACTCCCAAAAGCATCAATAGCATTTCTAAGTCTTGGATCGAAGCTTATTAGATTTATAACAAGATCGTAGACTCCTGGCATGTTCTCTCTAAGATCTCTAATAAAGCTCTCAAGAGAGCTAATGCTAGATTGGAACTGATACTGATCCCTCTCCCGTTCTAGAGTTTTTATATTATCATCTATAGATTTTAGTTCTTTACTGAGTTCATTATCTTTCCTATACATATCTACTATCTCCTTATTAACTCTCTCCAATTCCTCCTTCAATCTCTTTAGATCTCCAACACTTCTGATTAACTCACCGAATTCACGATACTTAACACTCAGATTGGTAAGTTCTCCTTCTATAAGTACTAATTCAGAATTTATAGAATTCAGCTCCCTAATATAATTCTCTATATCGCCTGTATCCTCATCTCTAATTTTAGCTTTCAGAGATTCGATAGTTGATAATAACTCCTGCCTACGATTCAACATTCCCTGGTATAGCTTATTCCTTTCAAATAGAATTCTCTGATAATCCAGTAATTCATTTCTTTTCTTCTCCAATCTTTCTTGCTGATCTGTTAATTCTAAGAATGCTCTTGAGGTTTGATTACTAGTGAGTTCTGCAGTTATCTTTTCTCTCTCCTGTTCTATTATCTGAATCTTATTCTTGATCTCTTCCAATTTTGATAGTAATTCAGTTTTGGATTTGGATATCTCGTCAATTTTAGTTTTTAGATTATCTAAAGCTCTTTTCCTGGATATGTATTCCCTGTATGAGATACTATTCTTCAGTAACTCAATTCTATTTTTGATCTGATAATATTTATCAGCTCTATCACTCTCTAGCTTTAGCTCCTCAAGAAATTTCAATTTTTCTCCAATTAGCAATGAGATCTGCCCTATTCTCTCATCGATAATTTTGATTTCTTCTTTAATTTCTTCCTTTCTTGTTTCAAACTGGTTTACTCCAGCTCCATCGTATAGAAGTTGCAATCGCTCTTTCTTACCCAATCCTATCAATCTATCCACTTGGCCCTGCATTATAAAGAATCTATGTGAGTTCCCTAAGTTTCTCTTTGCAAGTTCATTTATATATTCTTCATAAGTCATTCTCTTAGAATTCAAAATATACACATTCTTATCATCTTTGATAACTCTTTCAAGTATTATCTCCTCATTAGCATCTGAGAAAATTGCTTCTACTCTAGCCTCTTGAGCTCCAGTATATATAAGATCTTTGGAAGACTTAGCTCTAAGACTAGTTAGAGATCTATCCCCTAGGATAAATTTTAATGCATCACATATATTACTCTTACCAGAACCGTTCGGACCCATTATTACGTTTATATTTGAGTTAAATATTATTTCTGCGTTTTTAAACGATTTGAAATTCTTGAATCTAAGAGACTTTAATCTCATGTTTTTTTAAATATTTTGAACATTTTTAAATATACATGGTTGAGCAGGGGTAGCCAAGTCTGGTCAAAGGCGCAGGATTCAGGGTCCTGTCCCGTTGTGGGTTCGTGGGTTCAAATCCCACCCCCTGCATGTCATTACAGTGATATGATCAGTCTTATGTTAATGATCCACCTGAAGTTGTAAATTTTTAAACACTTTTGTTCTAATAT
>Ga0105160_1000680_pt1 | contig 14996 bp, 15 predicted proteins | sample GXS110809BmetaG_FD_89591 | JGI IMG/M metagenome (GOLD analysis project Ga0105160, IMG submission 89591) | Hot spring microbial communities from Gongxiaoshe hot spring, China to study Microbial Dark Matter (Phase II) - GXS 110809B | ecosystem: Environmental > Aquatic > Thermal springs > Hot... | reverse complement strand
CTTGTTGTTGTTGTTGTTGTTGTTTTTGTGATTTAGCCTCGTTGATTTTCTTATCCAGCCAACCTGTAAATTTCTCACCAAGTGGGCTACCGGCTAAGCCACTGCTAATTCCTGTCCAAAGTGCGCCACCCCAGTTGCCACCCAGGGCATTTAATGTTACACCCAATCCGCTTGCAATTGCGCCCATTTGACCTAACGTTATGCCTTTGTTTTGTTTCTTTCCAAAGTTGATAGTAACAGGCTGGCCATGCTTTTGCTTGTACCAAGAGTTTCCAAGCATAAGTCCACTACCAGCCAAACCAAGTAACGTGCCTATTGTACCAAGTGTACGCTTCGTTTCGCGTCGTTCCTCGTACTCTGGGTCATATGGATAATACGGATAGGCCACTTTTTCCATATATTCGTTTAAAAACCCATCAAGCATGCCTGTTCTGAATATTCGCTCGGCACGCTTTTCCAGCGTTGTTTCCTTTATATCGCTATATCTATCAATAAAACCATTCATCATGCCTGTAATAAAAGTTTGTTCCATTTTCGCTCCTCCCTTCAGAATATCGACTTAATAATCCTAGCAGCTGCTTGCATAGCTTGGCCCCTACCTATCTGCTTTGGTATGCTTGGCATTTTCCAATCTTGTCGCTTCAACCGTCGCATTTTCCTCGCTTCGTATTTATGATGCTTAATTAATTCCTTTACTACCTTTTTGTCTCCTGTTGCTAAGTAGTAATCAAGTAGCGCTCTATCGCTCATGTAAGGTGCCATAAAAGTGGCATAAGCTTCAGGATTGGTCTCTTTGAAACTTCTTAATTTGTACTTGAGTAATTTTTGTAAATTTTCGTTACCGGTAAGATTGACTAAATCAACCAAATCATTCAAATCTCTCATATGTTCCTCAGCAGGGTAGATGTTCTTAGCGTAAAACTGAGAGGCAGTTTTCAGTATACTTTTTTCAAGTAATTTAGTCAACATCATATTCAAACGCGCCGTTGGCGCTTCCCTCCTTTCAAATTCGTTGTTAATTGCTGTATTTTCTTTCACTGTAATCTCTCCTTGACTTCTCTTTTTCAATTTTAAGATTAACCAACATATTTACGTTAAGTGGTTTACTTTGCAGGGCGTTACTATCCTCAAACCATTCTTGCATTATCGCTTGCTGAATCCTGAACTTTATATTATTCCCTACTTTCGAGAAATCTCCCGATAAGTTTTTTACGAACACCATAGTACCTTCGCTAAATCTGATTCTACCCGTCTTAATCGACTTTTTAAACGCTGCCTCTATATCCTCTGGCGTTATATCTAATCCTATTCTATTAAGCAATTTAAGTGTACGATAGCTCATAACCTTACCGTACAATAGCTGGTATATGCTCAGCGAATACAATATTATTGCGTCCTTTAATGTTAGCTTTGGTTGCATCATCTTTCGACTCCTTGTTTTTTATTCATATCTATTTTACCAAACTTTTTTACAACGTGCTGTTTGGCGTCGAAACAGCACGAACTTTCTGCCATGTTAAAATAAAAAAAGGGCTTTAAAGTGTTATATATTAATTATCTTTTGGGAAGGATTGCATTTTTTTCATTTTGAAAAAAGGAGGTTGGACTATGGAGGTCTTCGTGTTGGAAAATGGAAAAGAAGGTAAGTTTCATATTTTTGTCGAACTTAAAAAGAACATTGGGAATTATGAAACGGTAAGTGTCAGTGGCAGCTTGACTGTGCAGATAGAGTCCGATAAGAAATTCGGACAGGAATTTGAAGATGCATTTTGCAGGAAGGTATTCCCGGCAATTAAAGCGGCTACGCAACATGCGGTTGACGATGTTGTTAAAGACATAGCAAAGCGCATTGCTAATGTTAAGAAAGCACTGGAGACGGAGCAAAATCCACTACGTAGAAAGAAACTAACGCAAGTGCTGGAGAATCTACTCGAGCGCTTCTATCAAGTATATGACTTCTCTGATTTAGAGTTTGCAAGGCAAGTTGAAAATGGGCAGTATACAGGAGGTGAGTAGTATGTTAGAATTGGCACAGAAAACAGCTAAAGTCAAAATCTTTGCAGAGCCAATTATTTTGATACTTTCGGCAATTAATGTAGAAAGCGAAGTTGCAAAAGATTTCTTGGTTAATACTTCGAACTTAATACTTGACCAACTAGCTGAAAAATTTGGAAATTTGAAAGACTTGGAATTTCATGAACCAATTCAAAATTTACAGAAAAACGCATGGTATGAGAGATTTTTCAATTATTCTATCCAAATCAGGCACTCAAAATTAGGAAACTCCAGTTTGGTGCATGCAATTTCTAGCGATGAGCCATTTTATCTTAGTGCAACTTTCTCAATTCTGTTGCCATCCATACAATTCAACGACAAGTTTAGTATCGGTCTGATGAAGGAAATACAGCCAAAAACAAAGGCAACTACGAACGAACTTGCACATGAATGGCTAAGCATATTCTTGCAGCTGTTGAAGCAGGAACTGAAAAGTGAAATTATCAACTTAGAGTTGCATATTGAAAATTTCAAAGCTTATGTGCCTGAAACGCAGATGCGTGGAACTTATTTGAAGACACTATTGAGTATGTACAATACGCACACAGCGCTTAGCATACTTGAAGAGAATCTTTAGGGAGGGATTGCCATGGACAATGTGAAAAAAATTATGCTGAGTGACGAATTTAAATGGATGGATGTAAAAATTAAGAAAGCTTCGCTTAAAACGTTTATAGTCGAGATTCCAAGATTTAACAAGAAAACAAACACACAATTTCGAATGGAATACCTGACTGTCGAGGGAAAAATTAGAATACTTGATGAAGTATGCGCAGCTAAGAACTGGCAAAGGTCTATCCTTTTCGAGTATAAATTTTTGTCAGAGGAGAAGAAAGAAGCAATCATAAGTTGTGAGATTGTTGTGAAAGATGCAGACAAGATTATTGCGCACTCAAAAGCGTATAGTTACGGTACCTTCACAACTCCTGAAGAATTTGCTAAATTACAAACAGCGGCATTTAATCATGCAGCACGAATTTTAGGTATCGGAGTTGAAAGTCTTGATGAAGAAGACGAAGAAGTAATTGTAGAACAAGAAGAGATAAAGGACAACGAACAAGAAAAACAAGAAAAACACACCAAGGAGCCAACTAATTTAACTAGTGAGGATTTAGCAGCAATTGAACGTATTCAGGCTTATGCAAGTAAGCATCCTGAATATGCAGAGAAAGTCAGAGTGATTCTAACAGGTATGGGGAAGCAAGATTTGTACGAATTAACCAAACAAGAATTTGAGACATTTAAGAATGTAATAAAGAAGTTTAGGGAAGGTGCATAATTATGCAACTGAGCTTTTCAAAAATGAAAACTTATCTTACTTGTCCAAAGGCTTATCAGTTATTGTATGTTGACCACGTCAAAACAACAAAAAACAACCTAGCAGTTAAAATAGGTTCAGAAATACACAAGGTGTTAGAAGAGACATTTGAATTAGCAAAGAGCATGCCTGTAAACGAAGCTTTTTCTTTGGCTTTGTCAAAGCTTTCAACCGAAGTGGCAAATGACCAAAAAACTTTGACATTGCTTGAGACATTCAATCCTGAAGCGATATTCGGTAAGTCTATACTAACAGCTGGCGCAAGTGAAATGAAAATAGGCTTGACAGAAAATCTAATGCCTGCCGATTTCGAAAATGCAACTTTTCGTGGTGTTATCGACTTAATTTGGATTGTACCAACTGAAAAAGGCTTAGAAGCTAATATACTAGATTTTAAAACGAATGCGGAAAAAACTGCAGATGTACTTCAATTGGAATTCTATGCTTTCTTAGTAAAACACTACTATAAGCCTTACTATGTACTAAACAAAATCCGGGTAATGTTTTATTATTTGCTCCATAATGACCCGCTTGAGGTTTTAGAATTCACACCAGAACAAGTGGACGATGCAAAATTTTTGGAATTGCTTAACAGGATGAGTCAAGATAACGAATACAAGCCTAAGCCAGGCGAAGTTTGTAGATTTTGCAATGTAGCCTATGCCTGTCCATTGGCAAAGGAGGGATTGAAAATGGCAGAGGAATTGACGAATAAAAATGAACTGAGCGAGCATGATATAAAGCAGCTAGCTGAACTGTACTTGCCCTTGAAAAGGGCTTCGGAGATAGTTGAAACCTTGATTAAAGAATATCTGGAAGCTAACGGCCAGCTGGTTACCCAACATTTCGTGTTCAAAAATCAAATGGTCAAGAAAAAAGTAATCGATGTTGAATATGCCAAACAGTTGTTGAAGATGGCAAATGTAACTGTAGACGATTTAATGGATAGCATTAACTTGACACAGAATCTATTCAAAAAGCTTAATATTGAGCTTCCAGAAGAAGCGTTCATAAGTAAAGAAGAGACAAGATTGTCAGTATCTGAACTTTAATTAAGCTTGACTTACTCCTCGTATTAAAATGCGGAACTTTAAAATTTCAAAACAATCTAAAGGGTCTTCGAAAGCGAAGACCCTTTCTTTTTTCTTTTCCTTAACCTGCTCAAATAGTTAGAAAATGTGCCAATTGCCTTTCAAAGGCGAGTCGTCAGCTTCAGTATATTTGTCTTTAGTAGCTTTGGAGGAAATGTCATTTATATTCTTTGTAATTTTATTTTCTTTATCTTTATCTTTATCTTTATCTTTATCTTTATCTTTATCTTTATCTTTTTCCAAATTTTGAATTGCTTGCTTAAGTTTGTCAAGTTCTTCCTTAACTTTCGAGTACTCATCCGTTTTATCTGCGACAGTAATCGGCTGAATAATCTCTATGTCTTCTCCTTTTAGGTAGTCTAAAAATTGACTTAAAAGGCCCTTTTCACCTATGTTTTCCCAAACCATAGTTTGCCAGAGCACCGCAGTCTTTTTACCCAAGAATTTTAAGCGTAGCTCTGGTGGCAACATGTCAGCAACACTTCCTTTGCCGTTCAGTGCATCTGCCCACTTTTGCCAGTCCGGTTTCGTGTCACCTATATCCTTTAGATTTTCCAATTCTTGGTTGTATTTCTGCTTGAACTTTATGTACTCCGGTTTGACTAATGCCACTAATCCGTCCATTGTCTTACTGAAATTTGTATAAGTTTGGTCAAGCGTTTTGAGCACGCTGGTAACTGTTTTCTGTTGCCCAGTTGTCTTCGCATTAAAATTGGTTCTGTAATATTCTGGGTTTTGTGCTTCCTTAGAAAGACTAATGCCAGCCAGAGAAAGTATAACTGCACCAACAAATGAAAGAATTTGCTCTGTTTTTTGCATTTGACCTGATATCTTCAGGAAATTTAACGCGTTTCTTATACTTTGCAACACAGTTTTTTTGAGTTGAGCTAATTGGGCGTCAACAATTATCATGCTTAAATCTTTTGACCTGAATATTAGATAATTGTCGTACAAATTTTCTTTGGCAATAGTATCTTTTCCAGTTGCCTTCTTGAATATGTTAGTTAGTTCGTCTATGTACTTAGCTAAATTTCTGGGAGTTATTTCTTCATATTGAGTTAAGGTAAGCTCTACAGGTTTATTGCCCGTTTTTATAACAAATTTCTCACCAGGTAGCACATGTGGAACATCAAGAATGAAATCGGGTCTCAAATAGGAAGGTAGTATCCCGATTATTTTTTTGTTGTTGTCTATAACAAAGTAAAACGGGTTAAAGGTATCAAACGTACAAGCTATCATTGCGAGCAGTTCTGGATAGGTAAAAGTAACGTTAGTAGGTAACTGTGCGTAGTTATCAAAGTACTTGCTCAAGTCTTTTAAGAATCGTGCAAGTTTTGTCGAAAAAGGGTCATAGTATACGGTTAAAGCTAGTTTTGCTAATAATACCTCCTGGGTAATTTTTGGTATCCATATTCCTTCTACTATTGGATATGTATCAATTAATTCTTCGTCATAATCCAATTCATATGCGCCAGAGATTAATTCCTGAAATGATGGTAATGCTATTTTAATTTCCATGGTCTTGCCACTAGGGATAGTCGGAGTTAACACAGTCGATGCAGCGTCTGGTGTTGTTCCTAAATTCTTAAGTTGGCCTTGCAATTGCTTCATATGGTCCTCAACCGTTTTGGGCTCAGTAGCTGAGTTATTAACGGTATAGCCTTTTGTGTCAGGTGGTTTAGAAAATTGACTAAGTAACGCATCTATATCTCGTTTTATTTTAGCTAACTCGTTTTTAACGTCCGTGTCTTTAGAGTACCATATGGTTGAGAAAGAATCAAGCATCGACCATATAGCGTTCAGTTTGTTAGCTTGTTCTTCCTGCTTTTTTTTGTCATTTATCGAGTTGTCGTAATAGTTAGTATAATATTCCTTTAGCAGGGGAATTACACCTTTCTGAAAATTTTCAGGGGTATATTTAACTTTTGGGTTCGAAGAGTATAGCAAGTTATAAATATCCGGGTAATTCATTAACACGTTGGTTTTAATTTCTATATGCCATGGTTCACCTTGTACGCCGGTGAGTTCACCAAGGTTCGTTTCAACTACTTTGACAAATTTCTCTCGAAATGATGACAATTGATTTTCATTTGTGACCTTTACGGATGCTGGTTGTTTACTGCCTTTGGGAGTATATACATAAGTGTAGGACAGTACGCTAAAATCGACCGCAGCACCTATCAAATGCTTAGAATAGATGGCAGGTTGGCCAGTTGCTGATATATCAGAAAGACCACAAAGCTGTGCTATGGTTTGTAATGTTTTCAGTTGGTCATCTTTTTTTGACTTGTCTGTTTTTGAAGTGTAAATAGTCCAGTATTCAATCATAAATCCTTGCTCAATGACTGAACGTACGTGGCTGTTTATTCTAAAGATGACGTTCGTAATTTTACAATCGGAGCTCTTAATTGTGTCGGCTATATACTTATTAAGGTCTTCATCAATACTGCGGTACTTCGGGTTAGTTACCTTCGTATAATCTTGAAAAAGGTCGAAAAGCCACTTAAAATGACTATTCGCGTCAGTTACATATGGCGCTTGTCTCCACTTCTCAATGTGCTTCTTGTGCATTAATCCTATCGTCGTTGTCAAGCTCTTAAAGATTGCATCAGCTGTTGAACTTGTAGTTTGGGCCATACAACCGCTCCTTTAGCCTATGCCGTGATAATTTGGTAATTCATAATAAGGAACTACAACGCAGTCGACACCCGTGACTTTCGATATATGGGAACTTAGAACGCTAACTGTAGGTATCTTTAAGTTGCGAATTAAGTTAGCAACTTCATCGGCAGAAATAGGGCTGGCTGTAGGGCCTACGCAAGAAATAACTTTTGCATAGCTGATTATGTCTTGTTGGTCAGTTGTAATTGTTATCTCCTGCCCGACTATGTCCTCTATGTCTAAGTAAGTAACTGGAGCGAGACTAGAAAATTTTGCTGTAGTTGTATTGTAGTCGCTTGAAAGTATGAATGGTTCTAAGACGTAGAATGCATTTTTGAATTGGAAATAAGCATCGTCTATTTGAAGCAACTGCCTGTTTTCCAGTTTAGTTACATCGTATTTTATTTCAACATAGCCGGTTGCGTAGTCTTTATTTATGATACTGAAAAAGCCAAGCAATATTTTAGTTATGCCTTCAGGAGTTGAAAGCTCAGAAGAAACAAAATCAGCGAGCATATTCCTATGGTTATACAGCTGGGAATAAGCGTAGCTTATTGGCTTTATGACATAATTGTACACATGAATGTATTCCGAGGCATCAATTCCATATTCTGCAAATGAATTCTTCAATAATTGTTCAAGCTGAGTTTGGTTCATATTTCATCCTCCTTTATGCTTTTGGCGAAATGAACAACTTCAAGATTGGGTTTTCACCCAGTGTACGTGGATTATTTGTCTGAGCAGATGATAACCTACTCAGTTTCCTATTCAGTTCTCGTATTTCTTGCGTTAGTTCAACAGTTGCATCAGTCAATTCCTTTTGAACTTTGCTAGTATCTTGAAGTTGAGTTGTAAGCTTGTCCCAAGACGAGGTAGTTGGTGCAAGCATCTTATTGATGACATAATCTTCGACTTCTTGCCGACTTTTTCCGCCAAATTGTTTCAGAGTTTTCTCATCTAGCGCAGATTGTATGATTTTGCGTTGAATTGATACATCTGCAAACCGCGATGCAAGTTCAACCGTTTCCGAGAGCTTTTCGAATGGTTCTGGTACGGGCTGGAACGGACTGTAAGTCTTACCGGCGAATTTCATTAATTTTTCTGTAGCCACTTGCTTTGACACTTTCGGTGTCGACGACTGAATGTTCCTATATGCCAAGTCTAAAACTGGTAATTCCATAAGGTAGGCAAATTGTAACATTCGCTCTCGAAAAGCTGGATTACTGATTTTATCTTGTATATCCTTGTCGGTGTACTTTTTTAGCGTCTTTTCAGCTTCCGCAGGATTTTCTTGGTATTTTCTGGCGAAATCAAAGAATTCATTAAGACTGACTTTCTTTTTGCCTTCGAATCTTAAGGCAGCCAGAAAAGCTATTGGCAGAATCTCTTGTGGAATGTTAGCCAAATCTTCTAGCTTACGATACTCTGTATAAGCTGATATGTCACGTTGGTATATAAGGCCATACCTTGCTGCAGGTAATTCTTTTGCTAAAGCACTCTGTATCTTTTTTGAGTAGTAGCCGGTAGTTGCTCCAGAAGCACTCAGGAGTCTACCAGAGACTTTTTCAAGCTCTTCTCTTTGACTTTCAGTCAATTCACCAAAAGCTTTACCTAAAATGCTGTAGCGTCGTTCCAGTTGCTCTTTTAAGTAGCCTGGTATGTCCCTAACGTAACGCGTATCAGGAATTGAAAGTCTATAAGGTATAACCTGTCCAGTGGAAAGCACTGTCCAGTTATTCTTTTCAGCCACATAACGTGCAAAATTTGGATTAGCAACGGACATTAACATGATGTCGTATATCTGCGCTTCGTTATATTTTTCTTGTTTAGCAACCTGTATGAAAGTATTAAGGTCTGGTGTTGGACCGGTTAGTAATCCCAGCGCTTGTCTCATCCTAGGATTACTTGAAACCTTCATTTTATCTAAGGTGCTTGTAAGCTGTTCATACGAGAGCTTAGCATACTCCGCTTGTTTCGATTTCATTCCTTCAAACATGTTACGTACTTCTTTCAGCGCTTCATTTATGGTCTCCGGTTTCGAAAAATCGATTTTCTGAATGATTTCTGGTCTCTGCGTACTTAATTTATATATCAACATAGTTGCAAGTGGCTGAGGTATTCCTTCCTCTGTTAATTTTCTCTCAACTGTAGTCAACTTGCTAGCAACAGTTCCACCAACGGCGCGGAAATCTGAAGCAGTCATGGCGTAGCGCAATGCGGCAATAACTTGTCGTTGCTCTTCTGTAAGTTGTTGCCATTGTGCAGCGTTTATCTTTATTTCATCAGTTATCTTTACAACTAGGCCCTTTTCCAATTGTTTGGAGATGCTCTCTACTTCCTGTTTGAGTACTTTTTGGTCAAGCCCAAGTGCAGTGTACTCGCCTATACCTAATTGTAGTAATGCTTTCTGCTCAGTTAAGCCAAGTTTTGTAGCCAACTGCTTGGTAGCCGAGCCTGAAGTGAGCAAGCCAATGAAATTAGCTACGCTGGCATTAATTCTGCCGTCTTCGAGTACTCTGGCTCGTCTTAACTGTTCGGCGTAGTCTTGACCTGTTACTCCTAATCCGTACATTTGGCTTATCTTACCAAGTTGATTAGCGGTTAGTTCCTGTTGCCAAGCTGTAGGACCGAAGTATCTATTAGTAAACGAAGCGGATTGTGGTAGGAACGTATCGACGGTACCAACCAATCCAGCCATAAATGCAGACAAGTAATCGGTACCAACTCCTAGATTTGCCCAGCTTAGCCTGTTCCATATTCTTTGATTAAGTGCGCGCCAACCTACCCAGTTCGGTGAGAATATATTAATTCTAGAAATGAAGCGCTTCACCGATTGAGCAACGTAATCTTGACGCTGATACAGTTCCTTATCCATTGCACGCTCTCTTTCAGCCATTTCATTGAAAGAGCTAAGCGCAACGGGGATTTGCCACGGCTCTATCGTTTCAAATATCTTTCCTATAGTTTCAGCAACTTCAGGTTGCGATATACCAAGTAAGTTCTGTATTGCAGTTCTGCGTGCTTGTTGTTGTGACGCACCCATACGCATGTACAATTGCTCGTACATACGTACGTATTGTTTCATAGTTCCCAGAAACAACTCTGGGCTTTCTTCCACAATTCTGCCAATTTCTGCCATTCGTGCATAAGGATTTGCCAGTAATGGATTTTGCGATACTTGCTGCGCACCTAACGATATTAGCCGTTCGTAGCTTGTTGACCAGGTGTTCATACCTGCCTGAGCTGCACCAAGCAATGCCATTTGAAAGCTTGGCACACTCAGTGCACGATTCATACCTTGTTGTAATCCTGATAATACTTCCTCCTGCCGACCACTGATACCCAACGTTTTGTACAATTCATTTGGCAAATAAGTACGCACTGTAGAGAGTACAAGTCCTGGCAATATCGAAAGATTTACAGCTCCAGCCGCAGTTAAGCCCATCTGATTGTAAGCATTGACATTCTGTACAGCACTAGCAGTATAAGCACCGGCATTAACGCCCATACCTGCAGCTACGTTTCGCATTAGATATGAGAAATGCGACACTTTATCTGGTGAAATACCGTATCTTGCAAGCTGACTTAACATATTAACTGCATCTTCATAGGAGATATGCAAAGCACCTGTAATTTCACGCACTGAATTCATTAGTTCTTTCATTCTGCGTTTAAAATCTTCAACAGTACGTACACCTGATAGTAGATTAGTTCGAGCAATTCTGGCAGTTAAATCACGTAACTCGCCAACCCCAAAAGCAGCCGATTCTAGTGACAAATCGATAATTGCATTCATAGCACGCTGTGCATCTAAGAAACTCATTCCTTTGTAGCCTGTTCTTGTCATCTCTGAGAAGTGCGGACTTAGAACTTGCCTTGTGTTTTCAACTTCAGGAAATCGCATTATGTAGCTAGAATACAAGCCCTGTACAGCGGCAGTACCAGCTGATATACTAAATCCAAGTAACGGGTTAAAGAACGCTATTGCTCCACCTATAACTTGGCCGGCAAGACCAAATGCATTACTTCCCATCAAATTAGCGTATATACCTTGCGCTTGCAGTTGCTCCGTTGGCGTTACATACGGTCTATAAATTGGTACACCGCCACGCCAAGCTGTGTAAAGTAAATCAGTCAAAGTAACTCTCGGTTGGATTGCGAAGCGTTCAGGTGCGTATAAATTCGTCGGAGCTAAAGTATTCAAAAACTGAGTTTGCTGCGCATTTACTGGTGCAAACGACGAAGCAAAGCCACCGACTACAGGCTGCCGGCGCATGTCTTCTATTGAAAGTCGCATTTGTTGCAATGTCTGGTTAAGGCTGTTAAGTACACCACCTAAATCACGTGTTAAACTTGGCTCCATCTTTGCGCGTCACACCTTGTTCGGTGTGCTTCCCCCTTTCTTTTTCAATTAACTTCTTGAGTAGTTCAATACCTTCCTGTAGCTCTTCCTGCTCCTTCTTCTTCTTTTGGGGGAATAGCAAGTCTAGGTATTTGTCATATGTTTTTTGTAAATCCTTTGAGCCTATAATTGCCATTATCGTCAATAAAGTTTCCATTGCCCGTACGTTCTTCTCAATGCCTAGTTTAGATAAAAATACGCCAGCAAAGAGCACATTATTCATAAATTCATCTTTGACCCCTCGTTCGCACGCTTCAACATATGCTAGTGCCCAGGGGTCTTCAGTCAGTTTTTTAGTACTTCACCACTCTCTATTGCTTGCTTAACCTCGTCTAGAAACGCATTGAATTCATTCGATAATTTGTCTGCTGCTTGAACCGGTAAGTTCAATAGGTATTTTGAACTAACCAAATTAAATTGCTCGACAGCTTGTTTCATTGCTTTCTCTTGCTCACCTTCATCAAATCCCAAAATGGTTTTCACTATGCGCTCTATTTGTTCAGGCTTGAAAAAGTCTTCTGTCTCGCCGTCAACTTCGGTAAGTGAAACAGCCAATTTTACTAAAGTGTCTATACTGCTAAACGTTTCCAATGTCATGTTAGGTCGCTTAGCAATGATAGATTCACGTAATGTCTGAATAAGTAACATATCACTTATACTTGCCGTTCTGAATGTATACTTCTTACCAAATACCTCTACTGTTTTCGTAGTCCAACCTTTTGTTAGTAAATCTCTACTCTGCTCTAATGTCATACTCACTACCTCCCTATGTTTAGATTATTGTCATTTCCACTTGATATTCGCTTCCTAAAACATTTCTGAAAATCAACTGAGCTTTTAAGCTGTCGTCCTCAACGGAGACTTTTTTCACAGTTATATCCTCTATTGTGGCGTAAGGTTCATATTCCTTTGATGCCTCTTTTGCCAGCTGCTTTGCCCGTTCAAATAGCTGATGGAAAGTATACTCGTCGACAAATCCTATACCTTCCGCCTGCCTTATATTTTTCAAAAACTGCGCAAACAAAGCGGGCATAATATGCCAACCCATGTACACTTTCATTTGCTCTGTATGTTCGTCAAAAAGAACAATTTGATTAAACTTTGCCATCGCTTTCCCCCACTTTCTTCCTATTCCTATCATACCATACTTTTGAATGCTTGCTGTTGAATTAAACAGCACGGAGGAAAAAATAATGGTAAAATAAATTTAGCCATATGGAGGTGCATACATGACAGTTTTCAACCAAGATGAATTGTTCGCAGCTCTGAGTCGAAAAGACGAAAAAGTATACATATCACTTGCCAACAATATCGAATTACAGCCAAATAGTGCTTTCTTTGATTATCTGTTCCTCTCACAATCTGACTGCTCAGCTAAGCAGATAATCTGGTATGGGAATTCGTTTAAGCTTATTTTTCCGGATACAGTCTTCTACGGCTTGCTTGGTAATAAGTTAACCGGTGAGATATACGATACGGAATTCGTCCTAAACGGGACGACAAATTACGCTATAGCTTTCGAGGTAGATAACTTAAAGATAGTTAACTGCAAATTTACTGGACAATTCAAATCGGCTGGACAGTATTCTGCCTTGGTCAGTTGGATAGCTACCAATTCGAAAATGTACGATTGTAAATTCAACTTGACACTAACAGGCACACAAGTTGCTCTTTTCAGTGTCATAGCGGATGAATATTCGGCAATTGTCAATTGCACGAATAACACAAGTTCGACACAAGTATCAGTTTCTAACTTTCTTAAGCGCATCTAATGGAGGAATTGGCGTGTTGAGACCTATCTTGTATGAAAACAAAATTGTTGTGATTATAACTAACGGAATTGAGCTGTCTGAGTTGCATATCGTTCATGAGGAATATTACAACCGAGATGGCTTAGTTATCTTGGCAAACGATATCAATATGTCGGGAATCCAGTATTTGCCACCTGGCACAATGGATAAACCATTCAAATGGCACTTTGAAGGCGGAATGAACAAAATAAGCAATCTGAACGTCCAGGTTTATAACAAACACTTTGGTGGATTATTAGGCTATGCAAAATGCACGGTGCGTAATCTTCAGCTTGAGAACGTTAGTATCGAAGCACGTTCCTATACCGGAAGCTTAATTGGTTTTGCCGATAATTGTAAAATCGAGAATGTTATTGTATCAAAAGTAGATTTATCTGGTAGGCTTTTCGTAGGTGGGCTTGTAGGTGGCACTTTGCAGACTTTAATAAGCTACTGTAAGCTGGATTTATCTAAGTCAAGATTGCACAGCACATCAGACAGAGCAGCTATGCTAGTATCACAAGTTGGACCAGGCTGTAGTATAAGCGATATTGAGTTGGAAATCAGCAACCTTCAAAAGTTGACTTTGTTCTCGAACGTGATAAATTCCATCAGCAAACCGGTATTTAAAAATATCATTGTGCATCAACGGGAGGTCGTATAATTTGACCGAATTGAATGTAAATAACGCTATATCCCTAATTTCGGCACTTAATTATGCAATAACAAAATCAGATGAAGAAAGAGTAAGAATAGTTCTGACAACTAATATTTCCCTGTATAACCTAACATGGCAATTTGGTAACAAAGAGCTTGTCAATGTCGAGATAGACGGCTCAGGATATTTTATCGAGAATTTAGCGCTCTCTGGCGACTATGTTAGCTTGTTTGGAAGAGTATTCAATTGCAACATAAGCAATTTAAGACTTAAGAACTTCAATTTACAAGCCAACAAGATAGCTGGAGGATTAGTAGTCTCGGCATACGATTCTCAGGTGTTGAACATAGAAGTGACAAAGAGCACGATTACAGGTGATGTTGCAGCTGGGATATGTGGAACATTGGAAAATTCTACACTTAATGTAGCTTATGTCTCAAGTGATTGTAATGTAGCGGGCAAATATACAGCTGCAGGAGCAGTGGGAATAGCGTTTAAGAATTCCAAAATAAGGAACGTGCAAAGTGACGTAACTTTAGCAGGTGAGAGCAAAAATACTTGGCTAGGTGGCATAGTCGGTATAGCTGTTACCTCAGGCGGGCAAGTGTATATTCAGTCGTGTGTAAGTAATGCAAGCCTCCCAATAGGTCATTCGAATGCCGATGCAATTTTAGCAAGAAAAATACCATAAGGAGGAGAAGATATGACGGGAAATGGGACAAAAAGCAGTCCGTACACAATAGAAAATACAACCGATTTTTATGCAATTCCGTCTATCCTATCGTCTCGAAGCGACCCGAATGTCACAATTTATTTCAAATTGGTTGCAGACTTAGATTTAACTGGCGTTAACCACACACCATTTGATATGACGAATGCTGAATTTGACGGCATGAAGTATACTATATACGGTCTAACTATAAATTCAAATACAACTGACAACCAAGCTCTATTCAAAAACTTAACAAACGTAAAGATAACGGACTTAGTACTTAAGTTTAACACAATTATTGCACGTGAT
>Ga0105160_1000677_pt1 | contig 15002 bp, 18 predicted proteins | sample GXS110809BmetaG_FD_89591 | JGI IMG/M metagenome (GOLD analysis project Ga0105160, IMG submission 89591) | Hot spring microbial communities from Gongxiaoshe hot spring, China to study Microbial Dark Matter (Phase II) - GXS 110809B | ecosystem: Environmental > Aquatic > Thermal springs > Hot... | reverse complement strand
TGTTATTCGGACACCCAACCGTTCGCCCAAGACGACGACAACTTCGCCGCGAGCGATGAGTTTGCCGGCGACATAGACCTCAACGGGTTCACCTACAGCCTTGTCAAGTTCAAGGACACTTCCCGGCATCAACTCAAGCAGTTCCTGAACAGTGACCTCAACTCGTCCGAGTTCAACATGGACGGGCAGTTCCAAAGTGGCAAGGACTTCCCAAGGGACAGCAGTGCTGTCGTGTTGTTCCCCGATCGCTTCTGTCAATTGAGGGAAAGCGACAGGTTGGGCTTCATGCTGTCGTTGCTCCATCATTTCTCCTCACCCCGCTGTTGAGTTTTTGGTGGCAAAACTTGGACAGCCAAATGCCCGTTGCGAGTTCCCGGGCGAACCATGCACAATGTCCTACCATTCCAAACGAGGCGGGCAGGTTCGCCTTTGAAGCCGTCCAGAACAATCACATCGCCAACTTGAAGTTGCCTAAGTTCCTTCATCGTGATTCGTCCCGACGCCAAAATGACTTGCATAGTTGCAGGCAAGGACATGGCTGGATGTGAGGTTTTAAGGTGAACGGGGGAGATTTGACGGTGTTGAAATTGCTGCTCAAGCCCTTTGAGGGCGTCGGCACGCAAAGCGATCCAAAGGGAACCGCTCTCTTGCCCCAACTGAAAGTCGTAGCAAAGGTCGTAGAAGGAAACTTTGTCGTTGAGAATCCCGATTTGCTCCTCTGATGTCCAAAGGTTCTGCATTTGAACCGCTTGCCCTTCTTCCTCGCCGGTGATGACCGTTAGCAGCGAACGGGCTATCCTCTCCAAAAACTTCAGCAAAAGGCTCACTTCCAAGCGGCTCAAGGGGCGCTGCAACGCACTTTGCGGGACAGTTCCGGGTCCACCTAACAATCTGTCAATGACGACCATCGCCAAGTTGTTGCTAATGGCTAAGTAGTGGTCACCCCTCAACCGACCGGAGGTTGTCATGGGAGCGACGAACGCTTTCCCTTTCCATTGTTCCGCCAACTCTGCAAGTGCAACTATGCCCTCGTCTTTAAGCCTGAGTTCAAAGGTCATGCGAAGGGAAGGGATCAGGGCATATCTCAAAGATTGGACGAACTGGTCTGCCCACTGACGAATCATTGCCCGTTGTCTCGGCGTTAAAGTCAGCGTCGCTTGCATGTCATATGGCTGGACGGCAACTCCCGAGAGCAATCGGGAGCGTCGCCGCCGTGACTGTTCGCCTTTTGGTTCTTGTCGCTGCAATAAGGCTTGAAGTTCCTCCGGCGTCAATGTTTGCATCATTCCTCGCCTCCGTTCACTGCGCAAGGAAAGTGGTGAAGTAGACATGCTGGACTTCGCCGGTTGTCAGAAGTTGGTTGATAGCCTTTTTTATTCGTTCGCGCAGGTTCCGCTTGCCTTGAGGTGTCAAGAGTTCGCGGAAAGAAGAGGTTGAGAGTTCCTCAATGACGGCATCCAAAATCTTTGCCCGCTTTTCGTCCAACTCGGCTTTTGTGGCAGCGGCAACTGGCGGAAGCGGTTTTTCGGCTTCCGCACCTTCACCATGCCCACCGGAACCGTGATTTGACGAGGCATTTTTCTCAGCACTATTTGGCGACCCTTTCGCTAAGACTTCCAGTTCAATCCCGACTTTCAAGAAACGACCCGGTTCTATCAAGTTGACGATTTGTTCGCCGAGCGGATACATGAAAGTGATCGGCACAATCTCAACTCTTTGCGTTTTGGAACTTTCCGGAGTAACGACCTGCTTCACCAAGAATGTGCTGATACCTGCTGCCGCTGCACCTGCTGCTAAGGCTGCTGCGAGCACGATGAAAAACGGCAACCTTCCTGACCTTCTCATCCTTAGCACCTCCTCAAGGTCGGCAGTGTGGGCATGGGTTGAATTTCATCTCCAGAGCAGCCCGACGGGAAAAGAACATGACCCGAAAGCGCTTCGGAATTTGGGAAGCCAAAGGGCAACTTTTGCGGTGGAAAACTTGGCTTGTCATATCGCCAACATACGAAATCTGGTGGCGTTCAATGACAGCCTGAACATCTTGGCTGAGCGGGTCATTGGCGAATAGGTAGTGCTCAAGAGCGAGCCTACAGGCAAATGCTCCAATAGTGAAAGCAACTATCCAAGCGAGCCAGTGCCACCATGGTTGTTTCATTGTGGTTTCACCCCCTTGGGGGGATAAATCGGCTCCGCTTTCTTGGCACTTTCGGAAAGGAGGACGATGTCAACTCGGCGGTTCAGACGCCTGTTCTCCTCGCTGGTGTTCGGAAACATCGGTCGGAATTCCCCGTAGCCGACTGCGGACAGGCGATTGGCTGGGACGCCGCATGAGATCAAGTATCTCACGACATTGGTCGCACGAGCCACCGAAAGTTCCCAGTTGCTCGGGTAACGAGGTGTGTGAATTGGCAAGTCGCAAGTGTGACCTTCAATCCTGATAAAACGCCCCGACCTTGTCAGTATCGGGGCAATTTGCCTCAGCACGCTCTTTGCCTCTTCTGACAATTCAGCACTCCCTCGCTCAAAGAAAATGCCATCGGTTAGCATGCTGACCACTAACCCTCGCTCTTCGCGATGGATGAGGATTTTGCCTTCTAACTTCTTTTGCTCCACGAACCGTTCAAGGGTTTCCTCTTCGTCGTGCATTTCAGGCTTTTTGCCCGGTATCAAGGGGACGACCAAAGGTTTTTGGCTTTCAGGTGCACCGAGCCTGAGCATTCCTCTACCGCCGCTCATCACTGCTGTCCCACCACCTGAAAACAGTGCTTGAAATTCCTCAACGAGCGCTTTGAAGCGTTGTATGTCAAGGGTGCTGATGGCGTAGAGCATGATGAACAACGCCAGCAGCAGCGTGATCATGTCCGCATAGGTGACGAGCCAACGCATCATTCCTGCTGTTTCGTGTCCGCCGCCACCTTCTCCTCCACCGTGTTTTCGCTTGGTTATTGCTGCCATCGTTCATCACCGTCCACTACGCAGCAGCACCAACAGGTTGTTCAGCGAACTTGGCGCGCTCGGCAGGCGGCAAGTAAGCGGAGAGTTTTTCCGCAACGAGTCTCGGGTTCTCGCCTGCTTGGATAGCCAAGATGCCTTCTAAGGTGAGTTCGTAAAGCATCCTCCGCTCAGCCAACCGAACCTTCAACTTACCTGCAATCGGCAGGAAAACGAGGTTAGCGAAACCAACGCCGTAGAGGGTTGCCACGAAAGCGACAGCGATTGCTTTTGCCATCTTCTTTGGGTCATCAGACTGACCGAGAGCGTGCATCAAACCCATGACGGCGCCCATAATTCCCATCGTTGGGCAGAAACCACCGATGGCAGTGAAAATTTGCTCACCGACTTTTTCCCGTTCTTCCCAAACTGCGATCTCGCTTTCAAGCACCGCTCGGACAACTTCAGGTTCGGTTCCGTCAACGACGAGTTGTAACCCTTTTTGCAAGAACGGGTCACCAATGTTGCGGGCATCTTCTTCAAGGGCGAGCAAACCCTCACGGCGCGCTTTTTGTGCGAGTTCAACGAGTTGTCGGGCTCGCTCAGCCAATCCGAGGGGTGGCGCAAACAACGCATCTTTCAGGAAACGGGGAATGCGCATGATATCGCTTAAAGCGAAAGATACAATGGTCGCTCCAAAAGAACCACCGACAATCAGCACAAACGCCGGTATGTTGACCAACGCTGAAAGGTGCGTTCCTTCCAAAATCGCTGTAGCGAAAAGTGCACCAATTCCCAAAACCAGCCCGACAACCGTTGCAATGTCCATTCCCGTTATCACCTCTCTTGCAACATGGTCTCAGTCAGGTTGGGCGGGATGCCCGCAAGGAGAAAACGGCGGTAGTTCAAAATTCGGCTTATGATTTCCTCAGCAGACTCGCGGACTATGTATTTGTGCCCATTGACCAGCACGATAACCGTGTCCGGTGTTGCTTCAACTGTCTCCACAAGTTCAGCGTTCAGGTAAAATGGGGCACCGTCAAGGCGATGCACGAGGATCATGGACATCACCGCCTCAAGTTCAATGCCTCTTGGGTCATCTCGTCAGCAGCAAGGATTGTCCTCGCCGCTGCTTGGAAACTCCGCTGCGCGATGAGGACTTGGGTCAATTCGCGAGCGAGGTCAACATTTGATTGCTCAAGACCTGATGCTTGAATGCGACCAGCGCCTCCGACGCCCGGTGGCAAATATCGGGGCAAACCCGAGTTGCCTGACGCCTTGAACATGTTGTCTCCAACTCGCTCCAACCCTTCGGGGTTGGAAAACACAGCGACAGCCACTTGGGCAAGGGGACGAGTCACTCCGTTGGAGAAACTGCCGATGATGATTCCCCGAGCATCAACAGACACTGTTTCCAAAACACCTGCAGCAAAACCGTCCTGAAAGACAGCGCTCGCTGTGCTCGTTGATGCGAGTTGGTTCATTGCGGAAAAGTCAAGTTGGATGCTCTGCGGTGAAAGTGCTCCATTGGTTAGTGTCAGCGAAATTGTCCCCGTCCCTGATTGCCACTGACCATATTCGTTAAACTGAATCGTCCCTGACCCGACAACCGAGCCGTTAAATTCCGCTTGCCAGTCCCAACTGTTAGGAGCAGTTTTTGTCAAGGTGACCTGAACAAGGTGAGGATTGCCTTGACTGTCGTAAATGGTGAAGGACAAAGTTTGGGTGCTACCGACATTCAACCTCGCGTCTAAGTTGCCGCCAAACCTGACCAATGTCGTTGCCCTCGCTGCCAAGGCACCGCCAACTGGGATTTTGATTTGCTGAAGGTCCGAACCGGGGTTTATGTTTCCGGCTTCATCTGCCATCCAACCGAGCAGGAAAGCGCCGGTGCCGGTGTGAACCAAGTTGCCATCGGCGTCAACTCGGAAAGCACCATCTCTGGTGTAAAGGACTTGTCCGTTTTTGGAAACCGTGAAGAAGCCGTTGCCGATAATCGCCATGTCCGTAGGCATGCCTGTCGGTGCAAATGTCCCCTGAGCCAACCTCGTGATGATGGCGCCGAATGAAACACCCATGCCAACTTGGATGGGGTTTTTGCCGCCCTGACCGCCACCAATCGGAACAGTCGGCGCTTGAAGCGTTTGGTAGAAAGTGTCAAGGAAGTGCAACGATTGGCTCTTGAAGCCCGGTGTGTTGAGGTTCGCCAAGTTGTTTGCAGTGACCTGAAGCATCAGGTCGTAAGAACTGAGTGCCGACAAAGCAGTGTGAATGACGCCCATTCAAAGTCACCTCCGTCCGTGTTTTTAGGCTTGCGTTGAAAAGTTGATAGTTCGCTCCGTCGCCACTTCCCAAACCGAGTTGATTGGGATGACGACGGTTTGTTCGCCGACCTTTACCCCCAAAGTGGGTGAACCCGACAAAGAAACACTGACCACTGTGCCGGATATTTCCTCGCCCTCCCAATTGGCGGAAACGACGCGCCCCAACAGGAGCAAAGCCTGAACCCTTTGGAGCGCGTCGGAAAGTCTCGCCATTTCTCGTGCGGCTTGAATCGTCACGAATTGCTCCATCATCGCGCTCATGTCAGTTGCTTGGAACGGGTCTTGCATTTGCAAGTGAGTGAGCAAAAGTTGCCAAAAATCCTCCGCTGACAACTCAGCCCGACTCGTTGAACTGATGTTGGTTGTGTTTGTCGTGATGGCATTGACAATCATTCAATCGTCACCCCTTTCAAGCCCAAGTTCCTTCGTCGGGAAGAAAATTGGTGGGAAGGCGGTTGTGGGACGCGCTGGGCAGTCGGCGCCAATCGCCGAAGTATTCGGCGGGATCCCGCCGCCCGCCTTCCCACCATCCCGAAAACACTGTCCACTGAGCCAAAACAATCCCTTGCTCCCAAAGGTGTTGGCGAAGTGTCGGGAATTGTTGGGCAAGTTGGGTCGCTAACTGCTCATTGCTGACTTTCACGGATACATGAACCGTCGGGACTTCCGTCACTTTGTTGGGCAGCGAGACTTGCAACTTAACCCGTTCCTCACCTTCAGCAACAGGAACTTCCACAGTCAAGCGGTTAACAACTGCCTGTGCGTTTTCTGGCAAACGAGTCGGAGACGCTGAGGAAGAGTTCAGTTGGGCAGATGCTTCGGAGTGTTGCGTCGGTTGGGGGTTTGAAGCAAGCGATTGACCGTTCAAAGGTTGAAGCGAATTGGTTGAGTGCCTTTCTTCAAGCGTCAAGTCCCGCAAACTTTGCGACTCAGGTTCATTTGCTCTTTGACCTGCCATTCGCGTCCATTCATCCTGTATCTGCTCCTGCTCAACTTTCAAGGAAAACTCAGAAACCCTCAAACTTTGTGTCGCTTCCCGCTGCGGCTCTGACCGAGGCAAATCACGCCCGAAAGTTGATGGAGGCTCAGTTTCCTGCGTGTTTTGTGTTATCTCTTGCTGCAAGATCGTTTGTGCGTGGTTGGGCGTTAGCGCGAAGGGAGTTTTGCCCTTCATTGTGTTCCCTGCTGCGTGAGTCGCCATATTAGTCGCGGTAACCGATTTGGGTTCGCTCAAAAGGTTCTGTAACCGTGGATAGGTGCGGTCGGGCAGGTTAAAGGTTTGCTTGCCCCTTGACTGCTCCTTTAAGGTCTCAAGTCCTGTCTGGGCGATTGACAACTCTTTTTGAAAAGCCTCGCGATACGCCAAAACTCGTCGGACAAAGTTTTGCGTTTCAGGGTATGGCGGAACGCCACCGTAGCGGCGAACGGCATTGGGTCCAGCATTGTAAGCGGCGACGGCAAGGGTTATGTTCCCGCCGAATTGTTCCACTAAGTGCTTTAAGTAGCGGATTCCGCCGTCAATGTTCTGCACTGGGTCAAAGGGATTTGAAACGCCCAATGACTTTGCCGTCTCTGGCATCAGTTGCATTACGCCCATGGCGCCTTTGGGTGAAACTGCGTTCGGTTCAAAATTACTTTCCGCCTTAGCCACTGCTAAAGCCAACGCGGGCTCAACACCGTAGCGATGGGCTGTTTGGATTACCAACTGCTTGATGGCAATTTTGTCAAGACCACCGTCTGTCAAATTACCACTCGCCGAACTAACAACTGCCGAGTCAATTGCGTTGACATCTTCAGATTGCAGGTCAGCAATTCGTTTCGGTGCATTGTGGGGCTCGCCTTCCACACTTAGCCCTGAGACAGGGAAATTTTGAAGTGACGGGAACGACGCAATTGGCGAGATTGTCAGGTTTGTGCTTGCAAACGGCAGTTGCCCTAAGAGAACGCCCATCAATTGCCCGTCAAGGTTCCTCAGTTTTTCAAGAAGTTCGGCGAGAAAAGCGGTAGGGGCAGTTGCCACGGAAATACCTTGCGAAAAACTTTCCAGATTTCCATTTGCAAGCGCTGTCAATTTTGAGTTGATTGCTGCCAACCCTTCCATCATCCCGCTCACGCTCCGTTAACTTCGGAAAGCGCGTAGTCTCGCAATGCCCTTTCGTCCGCCGACTTTTGTTCTTCTCGGAGAAACTCCATCAGCCATTGACGCCACGCTTTTTGCCGCAACTCCTCTAAAAGTTCCCTTCGCCTTCGGCATTCTCGGTATTCGTTCAAACAACGGGAAACTTCCGCTTGAGCGAGAGCAACTTGATGTTCGGCGTCCAGCCTCTTTTGCTCGGCTTTGTCAAGGTGTCGGACAGCGATAAGCAAGCGTTCGGCTTCCGCGTTCTCGGACAGAAGTTCACGCAAACTCGCTATCGCTTCCCGAACGGCGTTCTCCGCACTTTGAAGTTCCCTTTCGGCTTCCCAAAGTCGCTGTTGTGCCTGTTGCAACGCCCTTTCGGCTTGAGCCTCTTCCGTCCTCCTGACTTTCAACAACCCATCCAACGGAAAGCGGAACTTTTTCATTGGCACTCACCTCTCTTTCGGCTTCAAACTCCTGCCTTTGCAGCCAAATTCAAGAGCCACTCCATCGTCTGTTCAAATTCCGCAGGTTCGTCCCTGTCTTGCCGAAGGAAAGCCATCAGTTCGTCCTTTAAGTCCAACGCTTTGTCCAGCAACGGGTCGGTTCCGCGCCGATACGCCCCAAGCCGAACCAAATCCTCGTTGTCGCGAAGCACGGAAAGGAGGGCACGCAAAGTTTGGGCTGCGTTCCAATGTTCGCTGTTGACGACATCAGGCATGACTCGGCTGAGCGAAGCCAAGACATCAATTGGCGGCAGGTGTCCTCTTTCGGTCAGTGCCCTTGACAAAACGATGTGACCGTCAAGGATTGAGCGGGCATGGTCGGCGATTGGGTCGTTCAAGTCATCGCCTTCAACTAACACAGTCGCCAGTGCAGTGATTGAACCCCTTTCACTTCTTCCCGCTCTTTCAAGGAAGCGGGGCATCATGGCGAAAACGGAAGGTGTGTAGCCGCGAGATGTGGGAGGTTCACCGATTGCCAAGCCAACTTCCCTGCCAGCCATCGCCCACCTCGTCAAACTGTCCATGACGAATAAGACATCGGCGCCTTGATCTCGGAAGAATTCAGCAATGCTCATCGCGACGAGAGCGCCTTTGAGGCGGACAATCGGTGGTTGGTCCGATGTTGCGACAACCACAACGGATCGTCGCAAACCCTCCTCACCCAGTTGACGCTCCAAAAACTCTCGGACTTCACGACCTCTTTCACCGATAAGAGCGATCACGGAGACATCAGCGCGGGCGAAACGGGCGAGCATTCCGAGCAAAGTTGACTTGCCAACGCCGCTCCCGGCAAAGATGCCGATCCTTTGCCCTTTGCCCAAAGTGAGGAAAGCATCAATAGCCCTGACACCGACAGGGAGCGGGTCAGAAATTAACGGACGCTGCAATGGAGATGGTGGGTCGGCGTAAATTGGACGCTCCTCGCCCGGGGGAAGAGGTTTTCCATCCAACGGTCTTCCGAGCCCATCCAAAACCCTTCCAACCAATTGCTCGCTCACGAGAACCTGAAGGCTGCGGTGAGTTAGCCTGACCTTCGCTCCAACCTTCAACCCTGTCAAGTCACCTAAAGGCATGAGCAAAGTGGTGTCGTTCCTAAAACCGACGACTTCCGCCAGCAGCGGTGTCGGTTCGCATTCCACCAAAGCCAATTCTCCGATAAAGGCTGTTGGGCAAATGCTTTCCAAAACCAACCCAGATGCTTGAACGAGCCGCCCGTAAATCCCTGTCAATTCGCATTGGTGCAAACGGTTCCTCAACCGTTCCAGCAATCCCAAATGCCCGTTGTTTTTCCCTGCTTCGCCATTCCCGTTGACCTTGATTTTGCTCAGTTCCTTTTCTTGTTCCGCCATGTCACAACACCTCTGATTGCAAGAGCGCCAATTTCGTGTGCGGCTGCAGGTCAACGAACCCTTGTTCGCTTTCCGCGATAACCCCTCCCCGCTCAACGGTTTCATCCGGAACCATCCTCACCGAAACGCCCTCATTTAAATTCAGCCAACTTAAGTCATTCCCGATGAGCGAAAAATCTTCCGGGTGCAGCCGCACGGTTATAGTGCCGCCTTTCAGTTCGTGAAGCGCTTGAGAAACTGCCTTGCGGACAACTTCTGGGTTGGTTTTCGCCTCAACTTCTATGATTTTCCGTGCGATCTCCAGTGCCAGTTCTGTTACCGCTTCTTCAGCGCGGCTGAAGAAGTTAGCGATTTCGTTTCGGATTGCTTCCGCCATGGTGTTGATCAACTGCTGGACATGTTGGTGCTGCTGCCATTGTTGCTCCTTGAAAATTTGCTCGGCGGCAGCAACTCCCTGCCGATAGCCTTCTTGTTGCCCTGCCAGAAATCCGTCCCTGTAACCTGCTTCGTAGCCCTCCTTCCTGATCTTTTGGATGTCAACCCCTGCACTGTCTTCGGGTTGAGTAAAGTTAAGTGCCAATTCATCTATCGGCAAGTTGCCGTTAAAACTTTGGGGTTCGGTTTCAGGCTCTTCCCAAGCAACTGGCTGGGCAAGGTAGATGGGCTGACGAAGCACTGGCATCACACCAACACCTCCTCGCCGCCTCTTGGGACTGTGATTTCACCCGCCTCTTCAAGTTTCCGAACGATGTCAACGATTCGCCTTTGAGTTGCGGTGACATCTCGGAGCCGAACCGGACCCATGTAGTCCATTTCTTCGCGAAGAATTTGAGCAGCCCTTTGCGACATGTTGCGGAAGATTTTCTCTTTGAGTTCCTCGCTTGCTCCCTTGAGAGCGAGTGCCAGTTCTCGCATATCCACTTCGCGCAGGACCCGTTGCAGTGACCTATCGTCCAATTTGATGAGGTCTTCAAATGTGAACATCGCTTGCTGGACTCTCTCCGCCAACTCAGGGTTTCGCTGTTCCAAGTTGGCAAGGATTTCCTGCATGATTTCCCGGGGCAAGTTGCTGAGAATTTGAACCAAGACCTGCAACCCGTTGAACCGGGCAGTTCTTTGGGCTGCGGGTGCAATTGCGTCTTGAAGGGAACGCCTCAAAGTGTCCAAAACTTCTTCAGGCGGAGATTCGGTGATAAGCAACCGCACCGCTACTTCAGAGCGAAGTTCAGGTGAAAGTTCGTTCAAGATTGCCGCCCCATGGGAAGGTGGTAGCAATCCTAAGAGCAAAGCGATAGCTTGAGGGTTTTCGTTTCGCACCAATTCAACAAGATGCTGTGGCGGGACGGCGCTGAGTTTTGAAAGCAGTTCAACATCTTGCCGTTCGGGTGACGGTTCTTTGAGCAACGCTTCCAACCTTGCCCACAAAGCAGCGCCTTGATGTGCACCGAACGCTTGAATAAGCAGCGAACGAACTTTAGCAGCGCCGCCAGTAGCGATGGGTTGCATGCTTTCCAATTTTTGAACCCCTTCCTCAACCAACTGCTGAACGGTTTCATCGGCTACAACTCCCAACCTTGCCATTTCGCTGAGTAAGAGTTCAACTTCTTCCTCGTCAAGATGCTTGAGGACCAGCGCTGCTTCGTCGGGAGGAAGTAAGGAAAGCAAAATTGCTGCTTTCCTTCTTCCTGTCAACCCTCTTTGTTGCCTTGCTGCTCTCTGCTCCATCACCGTCTCCCCTCCTCGCGCATCTTGTCCTCAAGTAGCCAACCTCGGAGCAAATCGGCGAGTCTTTCGGGAGATGTTCTGGCAACTTCTCTGAGCCGTTCCATAGACTGCGCCGTTTCGGGAACGGGAGGAGGTGGTGCTTTCTCTTCTTCCTCCGAAACTTCAGGGACCTCGGTTGGGAAAGAAGGAGCGGCGGGAGCCATACGACGCTTACGACGCCATGCCACGAGGAGGGATGCGGCTACAAGCAGCAGGACGGGGACTGCTGCCAGCCAATACCAAGAGAACTTCGGCGCTTTTTGGGCTCTCCGCCGCTCAAGTTGGGGAACGGTCGTCTTTTCTGCTCGGACGGGCACTACGGCAACAGTATCGCCACGACTCATGTCCAAACCCACTGCCGCTATGACCGCTTGCCTCAAAGAGGCTTGCTCTGCCGCTGTCAAATCTCCCTTGACTAAAACTGCGACGGAAACTCGTTTAACCGAACCCGGCAATTGCTCTATTCGTTCTATCCGCCTTGAAACCCGATATTCCATCTTCCGCTCCGTCTTGGTGTAATTGCCGCCAAGTAGGGTCACAGGTGTCGGGGGTATCAACTGGAGGTTGGAGGCAGTTCCTGCAACACCAACAGCAGGGGCACCTTGTGCTTGATATGTCTCCTGAGTTTCTTCATGGGTGACAGGGATGCCTTGGTTTGAGTTGTCGGCAGGCATGTAAATTTCGCTCTCGCTTTCCCGCTTGTTCGTGTCAAGTTCAACACTGACCTGAACGGAAGCGCGTCCGGGTCCAATAGTTCTGTCCAAAAGGCTTTGTAAACGCTGTTCAATTGCCCGCTCAATTTCCCATCTCATCCCGAGATATTCACTTGCACGACCGAACCCGTTGGAGGGCAAATCCCCTGTCCAAAGGAGTGTGCCCTTTGTGTCAACGATGACAACCTTCTCCGGCTTTAAGCCCTCAATGGCTTGGGAAACCAAGAAAGCAATTGCGCGAGTTTGCTCGGGCGAGAGAGCACGCCCCGGTTTGAGGGCTAAGACCACTGAAGCGCTTGGCTCTTCACGCCTTTCTTCAAACACCGTTTGCTCCGGCAAGTTCAAATGCACGCGAGCGTTCGCGATGGGATCTAAGGTCATGATTGAGCGAGCCAACTCACCTTGAAGGGCGCGTAAGTAATTGGTCCGCTGGACGAAATCGGAAGTGGCAAAAGAGGCTTTGTCAAGCAGTTCAAATCCAGCAACTGTGAACGCTCCAGAACGCGGGAGCCCCGCTTGCGCGAGGACCATCCTCGCTTGAGCGACTTTATCCGCTGGAACTTTGATTGCCCCCTCACTTTCAACAACTTGATGCTGCAAACCAACCTTGCTCAATTCAACCGACGCTGCAGCCAAGTCTTCGGGCGATAATTTGCTGTAAAGGGTGACAAAACTTTCCTGCCGCCCAACCAAAATCAATGACAAAACGATGACGGCTGCTGCGATTCCAGCCGCTACCACCACAACCCTTTTTCGTTCAGGCGTCAGGTTTGACCACCAAACCGTGAGCCGCTCCACAAACGCTCACCTTGCTTTGTCATTACAACGGCATTCTTGTCAGTTCTTGATAGGCTTCAAGCAGTTTGTTCCGGACAGCAAGCAAAGTTTGAAAAGCCAAATGTGCTTTTTCAGTCGCAATCAAAACCTCGTGCAATTCAACAGGTTCACCGGTGAGCAAACGGCGCTTTAGTTCGGACGCGTAGGCATCTGAGCGTTCAACTTCCGTTAAAAGCCCCCGCAATGCCTCAGCGAAACTTCCCACCACTTTCTCAGTTGCTTTTGGCTGCTCCATTTCCGCTTGCCTCAGTAAGGTCCTTGTCGGCTCAACCTGCATTTGAGTTCACCCTCCTCAACGGAGCAAATCAAGCGCTTGTTGAAGCATTTGCTTTTGGGTTGCAAAAGCGTGGGCATTGAACTCATAGCCGCGCGTTGCAGCAAGCAAGTCAACCATTTCCAAAACAGGATGGACATTGGGCATGCGAACATAACCGTTTGGGTCGGCATCGGGGTGAGAGGGGTCATAGACAAGTCGGAAAGGAGAGGGATCGTCAACAATTGCGGCGACGCGAACACCCAAGCCATCTTGCATCATGACGACCAACTTGCGGCGGAAAGGCTCACCTGAAGAGGTTCTCGTCGTTTCCGCGTTGGCTAAGTTAACAGCGACCACTTCCTGCCAAATTCGGTGTGCTGTCATCCCGCTTGCGCTAATGTCCAAACCGCGAAAAGTGCTCATCTCCGTTCACCTCTCGCTTCAAATTAACGACGACCTTCAAAAATCGCCGACCTGAGTTGGGATATCTCCTTAGCGGCGAGTTGAAGGGTTGTCCGATAAAGCAAAGCCGTCTCCGATAGCGCTGAAAGTTCACGCTCAGGTGAGGTGTTGTTGCCGTCGGAGCGAGCGGGGGATGAGTAGTCAAGTTGGACGGCGGTGAGCGGAGTCAAATTTCTTTCAAGAGCCGCTTTCATGATTTGGTAGAAAGGGACATCGCGACGGATGTAGGCGGGCGTGTTGGCGTTAGCCAAATTTTGAGCCAACACCTGAGCGCGACGGCTTAAGATTGTCAATGCCCGTTCCAGCCCAGTCAACGCCATCGCCTTCACCGTCCTTTGACTTAGTTTCGCTTAAATTTTGTATCAAGCGCCCGTTCGTGTAAATAGCGATTTTTGCCGTTTTTGCCACCAGTTTTGCGGTTTTTGCGAATCACATCACGAATTAGCGTAATTTAAGCCCTAAAGTCGGGGCGATTTTTGCCGATAACAGAAGCGGAACGCAGGAAGGAACCTGCAAAAGACGCCATGCCACGAAGGAGGGATGAACGATGGGTCTCAGAATCAACACAAATGTTGCTGCGCTCAATGTTCACCGCAACCTCGTCGCAACCGATTTTGAGTTGAGCAAGGTTATGGAGAAACTTTCGTCGGGGTTGCGGATCAACCGCGCTGCCGATGATTCCGCAGGTCTCGCCGTCTCCGAAAAACTCCGCACCCAAGTTCGCGGCTTGCAGGTCGCGACGGACAACGCCCAGCACGCAATCTCAATGATGCAAGTTGCTGAAGGCGCTCTCAACGAAGTCCACGCCATCCTGCAGCGCCTCCGCGAACTCGCCGTCCAAGCAGCAAACGACCACTTGACAGACACCGACCGACAACAAATCCAGAAAGAAGTAAATGCCCTGCTGGCTCAAATTGACCACATTGGAAACACGACGCAGTTCAACACCAAGAAACTTCTCAGCGGTGCCTTCGCTTCCACTGCCCTGACTTTCCAAGTGGGAGCCAATAACGGTGAAGTTGTTGGTATCACTATCGGAACAGTTAATGCTACAGCCCTCAGCGTGAATGGCTTGAGTGTCGCCACGCTCGGAGATGCTGCTGCCGCTATTGCGTCGGTTGATGTTGCCATCTCTTATGTCACTGACTTGCGAGCCCGTATCGGTGCATTCCAGAACCGATTAGAGCGCATCGTTTCTAACAACCTCATCGGCGTTGAGAACCAAGCGGCTGCTGAGAGCCGAATCCGCGATGTTGACATGGCGAAGGCAGTGATGGACTTGGTTCGCTACCAGATTCTCCAGAACACTGGTGTTGCCGCATTGGCTCAAGCCAATGCCCTCCCGCAAGCCGTTCTGTCGCTGCTGAGGTAGAGCCCGAGCAGCCCGACGCCGTAGCCGCCCCGTCCGTGCCGGGTGGCGGTTCCCGTCCGCCGCCACCCGGTTTTTGATTTTTGCCCTTTTCACCGCCGTCGCCAACAAGGGCGACGCCACCAACGAATTTGTAGCGTCAGGGCTTGTTCCCCAACGATCGTTGAGAAGAGAAAACTGCTCTGAAAGTTTTCTCAGAACCTTTTGCACAGGGTTTCCGCTGCACCGAAATCCTTTAGGAGTTACGCAATTGGATGTAGGGGCGGCTGCTAAGCCGCCCGCAAGGGCAGTTTTAACCCCTTATAAAGGATGTTTTCGGGCGGACTATCGTCCGCCCCTACACAAAATGACATCAACTGCGTAAGTCCTATC
>Ga0105160_1000676_pt1 | contig 15046 bp, 15 predicted proteins | sample GXS110809BmetaG_FD_89591 | JGI IMG/M metagenome (GOLD analysis project Ga0105160, IMG submission 89591) | Hot spring microbial communities from Gongxiaoshe hot spring, China to study Microbial Dark Matter (Phase II) - GXS 110809B | ecosystem: Environmental > Aquatic > Thermal springs > Hot... | reverse complement strand
TACTTGAACCCCTCTGGTTGTGGGGTGAAATTAGCAACGCCGCGTGGCGGATCCCCGCGCAGGACCATGAGGTTTTGCACGCCTGCCTGGGCGTAATCCTCAAGCAGACGGTGGATCTCCGCGCGGCTTGCGCCGATCGCGGTGATATGCGCGACAACAGTGAGTTGCGTCTCGCGCTGGAGACGAATGACAAGATCGCGCGTCAACTCGCGCGTGCTTCCGCCTGCCCCGTAAGTTACGCTCACAAAAGAAGGCCTCAAAGGGACGAGATCGCGAATGGTTTGGAAAAGCTGCTCTGCACCTTCGGGCGTCTTCGGAGGGAAGAACTCAAAACTGAAGTGAGGACCTGGCTGGCGTAAGACTTCTGCAATGTGCATAGCTATCACATAAGTTTGGTTCGTGATTCTTACTACAATACCAGCATGCGCACGCGAGATCGGCGCATTGCGGCAATACTAGGTGTAGTGCTTGTAACAGCGATGCTGCTCAGCATGGTGGCTTCTGTCATCCTACCCGTTGCTCCTTAACATTGGAGGCTGAGATGAGCGACAAGCTTGTAATTCAAACACCTAATGCTCCGAAGGCAATTGGTCCATATTCCCAAGCCATAGTGGTAGGTGGTTGGGTCTTCTGCTCTGGTCAGATCCCCATTGATCCTGCTACTGGTGAAGTGGTCGAAGGGGGGATTGAGGCGCAAACCCACCGCGTGCTTCAGAACCTCAAGGCTGTATTGGAAGCAGCTGGTTCGAGCTTGGAGAAAGTGGTGAAGACCACCGTGTTTTTGCAAGATATCGATGACTTTGCACTGATGAACAACGTGTACGCTTCATACTTCCCTCACGATCCTCCAGCACGTTCTACAGTTGAAGTAGCGCGTCTGCCCCGAGGGGTGCTTGTTGAGATTGAGTGCATTGCCTCCGTTGGGTAGCCTCTCCCGTAACCGTGCACTCGTTTCTACGCCCGCTGCTAGTTTCTGCTGCTCTAGCGAGTTTCATCGCAGGCACGGCTTGTTCGCCCACGACTGCAGAACAAGCGAACCGTGCCGCAGAGCGATTGCTCACGGCGGTCGCTTCTGCAACCGCAACCTCCCTCGATGCCTCCACCTCTGCACGTCTTGAAGAGACTCAGCCCTCTCAAGGAGCTACGCCGACTCCTGATTTGCCTCCTATCTTCGCGCGGTGCATCACGCGGGCAGCGCTCGTGATGTACATAGAGCCTAGCACTACTGCGGATGTTGTGACACAACTTAAAGCGCGCGAGGTGTTCACAGCGTATGGGCGGACCCGCAACGCGAAGTGGGTGATTGGTTGGACGACCAACCGCGATTATGGCTGGGTCAGCACAGAAAGGGTTGGCTGCTCGGTCCCGATTATTGAATTGAAGCCAACCGACCCCCAACTACTTGTTCGCATAACACCAACGCCTGAAGTCGTTGCCATGGCAGAGCGTCCAACAGCAACAACATTGCCCTCCCCAAGCACTGAGGAGCCGAGTCCACCTTCGGCAGCATCCTCTCCCTCGCTGGCATTGATATCTGAGACGCCTTTGCCCACCCCTGAAAGCGTAGCGACCTCTACTTCGACCCCTATTCCTGTGAGCGGAGATGAGCAGGATAAGCCTAGCTTCACGAAGGCTACTGCTCCGCCGGCGACTGAAGTTAGTCTATCCACCTCACCATTGCGCCTAGTTTTACGCACGGGTGAGCCGTTTACCTTGCAATTGAGCATTGAGGGCACGCCTTATCTTTTGACCCTTCTACTCGAACCTCAACCTCGCATCACCCCTACACCACAACCTTTCGGGTTCCTTATCTGCCGTGTGAGCAGCACCTCTAACGTGAACGTACGCGCAGCACCTTCGCGCGAAGCGGCGCGCGTGAGCACCTTAGCTCCTGGCAGATTAGTCCAGACCTTCGGACAATCAGCGGATGGGAGCTGGCTTCTTGTGCGCCTAGATGGTGTAAGAGGGTGGGTGATTGCAGAAGCGTTGCAGTGTGAGGGGGATAGGGCTCTATTGCCCATAAACACCCCCTAGCGCCACTCACTGACATCGGCTGCTTATCAAGCGCCCCGTGTAAGCATAGATGCGGAAACGGTCGTCGGTTTTCCGAAGCCAGTACTGGTAGTCTCGGGTTTCACAGAGGCGTACTCTGTTGACTTCGGTTGTGTACTCCCAATACTCTCGCGCGGAGACAACCACCTCATTCTTGCTTGCAACCTCATCGAGGAGAGCAGGAGGCTTCACATATGACATCTGAACGCGCAGAGCACTGCGCTGGTTCGGAGCAAGGCGCATCAGGCGCATCAAGCGCACGCCTGCAAAGTTGCTTAACTGCTCTACCAGGTCAGGTTCCCAATAGGCTTCAAGGGCGCGAATATCTTCTTGTCCCTGGAAGAAGCCTTTGAGCTGCTCGTTTGCTTGATAGATCACGTCAACGGCAGGGTGTGCAGCGAGCGTTGGCACAACAGGAGGCGTAGCATCACTTGCGCTAGTCTGTGCCGCTGGTTCTGGCGTTGCAACGAGCAGGGATGACGAGGAGGAAGAAGGGAGGTCAGGAGTGGCTGTCTCTAGAACAAGAGGCATCGCTGTTGAGAGCGGCTCTGCCACCTCTGGAGCGCGTAGATTTTTTCCCTCTTGTTGTGATGTTGTTGCAGCAGAAGATGCTTCCGAAAGGGACGTAGATGTTGAGCGAAGGGTCAAGGGGAGGAGAAGAAAAACAATGACCACAATCCCAATGCCTACAAGAAGCGCAAAGAAGGAGGACAAAGTTCGACGAGAGGAACTTGATTGCCTTCTCCGGGTAGTGATGTGTTTGGTGTGAAGATCGAGGGGTTCCTCCTCGCTTGCAAAACCAGCCTGGAAGTAGGCGAGGGGTCTCAGATCTCGTACGCGTCTCTGTAGCAGTCGTAGCTTTCCTCTCGAACGTGCTTCCTCAATGAGGGCTCTCGTCTTGCCGAAGAGTCCTATCCCCTGCAGATTCTCGTAGTTCATCCCCAGCTCTTTGCAAAGCTGTGCTAACTCAGCTTCTGTGAATTCAGTGAGGAGAAGTTGTCGCAGCCTTGCAGCAACTGGGTCATTCTTCATGATGCCTCTCTAAAAATACAGAACGTTTCACGTGAAACGAACAGGTTTTATCTCGTGCGTAAAAGAACGAGGATTCCTGTTTCACGTGAAACACCACGCAACAGCGCGCCCAGCAGGACTCGAACCCACAACCCCTTGATCCGAAGTCAAGTGCTCTATCCAATTGAGCTATGGGCGCTGACTTCCTTATTCTATACTGGAGCGTGCTATCATGATGCCAATGCCGGGTTCTGCGCAGCGAAGGCTGCCGAACCCCGCCAGGTCCGGAAGGAAGCAACGGTAAGGCAATCCCTTCGGGTGCCGCAGAGCGCCCGGCAGTGTTTCTGATGATGAGGCTGGGCAAGTTGAAGTACTGGAGCGACAAGTGGATATCAGCGCTCCAGCGACGAGGGTGGATCTCGGTTTTCCTTTCAGTAGGACTGCTTAGCCTTCTTCTTGCAGGCTACCTTAGCTTGCTTAAGCCCGTGCGGATTGTCGAAGGGACGCGTGTTATCTCTCTACGGACCCATCAATCCACAGTTGAAGGTGTCTTACGTGAAGCTGGATTGACCTTACACCCAGAAGATAAGGTGACTCCTCCTCTCTCATCCTCCGTGCCCAGCGATGGCGTTATCACTATTCAACGCGCTCGCCTCATACGGCTGCAGGTAGATGATCAAATTCCTCGCTTGATCCGCACGCAGCACGTGCACGTCCAGGATCTCTTGGCTCAACTGGGGATGGAGATCAGCGTGGATGATGCGGTTCAAGTCAATGGTCGCTTCACAGAAGAGCTCCCGAAAGAGGCGAAAGGCAACGGTCTTGTAGATGCTGAAGTTGTAGTACGGCGTGGTGTGCCTGTGGTTATCCACGAAGCAGGTGGTTCGAGCAAGCTGATCAAAACCGCTGCGCGTACGGTGGGGGAAGCACTCCTGGAAGCAGGTTACCTCGTTTACCTCGCCGATGCAGTGCAACCTCCATTGAGCACACTTATCCACCCTAATCTCGAGATTCATCTTGAGCGAGCACGTTCGGTGACCATTTGGGTTGATGGTCGCCCCATTCGTACGCGCACCCTTAAATCCACTGTGGGCGATGTCCTTGCTGAGATGAACATCGCCTTGCTAGGTGAGGACTATGCTTTGCCCGCGCTCGATGCCCCGCTTCAGCCCGATATGCAGATTCGAGTCGTGCGAGTGCAGCGCGACCTTAGAATTTTGCAAACCCCTATTCCCTTCGAGACTCGCTGGGAGCCAGACCCAGAGCTCGAGCTAGACACCGAGGTATTGGCTCAAGAGGGTATCCCAGGTGTGCGTGAGCGACATAGCCTTGTAACACTCGAGGACGGTCTCGAAGTGCGTAGCCAGTTAACCGCCGATTTTGTCGCTCGACCACCGCAGCCGCGCATTTACAAATACGGCACCAAAGTCGTCGTCCGTACGCTCGACACACCGAGCGGACCCATCCAGTACTGGCGTAAGATTCGGATGTTCGCAACGTCTTACTCAGCAAGCACCGCAGGTGTGCCGAGGAGCTCCCCCTGGTACGGACGGACACGGTGCGGTCAGCCGATGCGCTTTGGGATTGTGGCGGTTGACCCGCGCATCATTCCCTTGGGCACCAATGTCTACGTCCCAGGCTACGGACAAGGGCTTGCCTGCGATACGGGCAGCGCAATCGTTGGCAAACGCATTGATCTCGGCTACGACGACAACAATCTCAAGTTCTGGCGTGGCTGGGTGGATGTTTACTTGCTCCCACCAGTGCCGCAAAACATTCGCTACCGCTTGAATTGAGCGCTCCTCGTTTCCCCTCTCCACAGAAGCGCTTAGGACAAAACTTCCTGCGGAATGCAGCGATTGCGAGGCGCATCGTAGAAGCAGCCGAGATCGGTAAGGACGATGTAGTTCTCGAGATAGGACCTGGCACTGGCGCACTGACGCGCTTTTTGCTTGAACGCGCAGCCCTCGTTGTTGCTGTTGAGATCGATCCGCGCGCTGTGCAATGGCTCAGCGCACAGTTTGGCAACGTCTCCAAACTCCATCTCGTGCAGGGCGATGTGCGTGCGCTCGATCTCGTTCAGCTTTGTTTGGACGCCGCTGTAGCCCACCGACTAACTTCACCGCGCTTTCGCGTTGTAGCAAACTTGCCGTACTACATAACATCAGCTTTGTTGCGCCAACTTTTGGCACTCGCCCCCTTCTTTGAGGTCATCGTGCTTACAGTGCAAGCTGAGGTTGCAGAGCGCATCATCGCGCGACCGCCAGCAATGAGTCTGTTGGGGATAAGCGTCCAGTTCTATGCTGAGCCTGAGCTGTTATTTCGCATTTCGCCAGGAAACTTTTTCCCTAGCCCAAAGGTTAACTCGGCGGTGATACGACTTCGTCCGCATCTGCGTTACAAGGAGCTACTGCCTGAGGCGCTGTTTTTTCGGTGGGTGCATGCAGGGTTTAGCCAGCCAAGAAAACAGTTGCTGAACACATTAGCAGCCTCGCTTAACGTGCCGAAGGAAAGCGTAAGACAGTTGCTTCTCGAGCTTGGGATTGCTCCTGAGCGCAGAGCGGAAACGCTGAGTATCGAGGAGTGGATCAGGCTAGCGCAAGCTGGGGAAGCGCGGTTTGGAGGGGCGATGCGTTGAGCTGATCAGCAAACCAATTGTGCATCGCAGGCGAGCACGCCGCAAGCACTGAGAAGACGCGCTCACCGTAATCCACCCCTTCTTCGATAGGGAAAAGAGGAATGGGTGGGTTTGTGGAAAGAACTCCACCTGCCTCAATAAGCAAAGGCCATACAGCAGCGACATCCCAAACGTGCACGGTAAGGTCGAAGCTCCCTACACAGGCACCGCGCGCTACGAGCGCGACGTCATAAGCCATAGAGCCAGGCACACGGAGCTTCGCACGCACATGAGGCAGCCCATGCCTCAAACTGCGTGTGCAGCACGCGAAAAGATGCTCAGGCTGCGGCACTTCTGGGCATGAGGCAGTGACATGAATAGGCACGCCGTTCAGCCAAGCACCCACACCGCGCAGTGCAGAGTACTGCTCGCCCAACATGGGGAAGTCTGCAACACCCATCACAGGCTCGCCTTGGTAGAGCAGCGCAATAAGCACTCCCCAAACAGGCATACCCCACGCGAAATTGGTTGTGCCGTCTATGGGATCGATCACCCAGCACCACTCCTGGCCGCGCCATGTATGTTCACCCTCTTCTGAGAGCACCGCATGGTTGGGATACTGAGCAGTGATCGCAGCGCGCAAGGTGGCATCAGCGCGCAGATCGTGCTGGGTGAGGAGAGTGCCGTCTTGCTTGCGGGTTACTTCTGCGGGTTCAAGAGCGGCTTTGAGTTGCAGTCCCACTTGGCGCGCAAGCGCCCGCGCAAAGTGCAACGCGTGCTCTGGAAGCGGAAGATCGGCGTAGCGCATCTCGTCCTCAATCACCCGAAGCGCAATGCTTGCAGCGCGGCGTTGGGCGACGATACGCGTCTCATCCGTTCGCACGCTCATCAAGAAGCTGCGCACGGCACTGCGTTCTTCTGCGTTTAGAGCACGCCACGCGCGACGCACACGGCGAATCTCCTCACTGAAGAGATCATCCCAAAAGCGCTCCAAGTCCATGCCGCTCGGCGGATTGTACGCGCCTGTGCGGTCGCTACAATCGGCGTTGATGAACGATCAACGGCGCAGGCCGCGCAATCTCGTGATCGGTGGCTTCATGGGCACGGGCAAAAGCACTGTTGGGCGACTGTGTGCGGAAAGGCTCGGCTTGCCCTTCTTTGACACAGACGCAATCATCGAACAAGAAGAGGGAATGTCCATCGCCGAGATTTTCAAACGGCGCGGCGAAGCGCACTTTCGCTGGCTTGAGCGTCAGCTTGCTCAACGTCTGGCAGCGCAACGCGGCGCTGTGATCGCAACGGGAGGCGGCATGATGGCTGACGCTGAAGCGCGAACAGCGTTGCTCCAAGATGCAGTAGGAGTGTGCCTCACGGCAACGCCTGAGGTCATTCATGCGCGCGTGGGCGGCGATCGTGCAGGCGAGACGCGCCCGCTATTACGCACGCCAGAGCCTATCGCCACAATTCGGCATCTGTTGCGCGAGCGCGCGGTGCATTACGCCACTTTGCCCTATCACGTGGACACCACTGCGCTCACGCCCGAACAGGTCGCTGAGCGCGTGTGCGCGATCTACCAACGCGATTGGCAGCACATTCACGTTGACATTCTCAGAGCCCATGCCCATTACACGATCGTGCTCGGCGAAGGGGTAATGGATTCGTTGGGTTATTTGCTTGCTGGACGAGGTTGGCATCCGCCGTTCGCCATTGTCACTGATAATCACGTCGCGCCCCACTACGCAGAGCGAGTGCGCATTGCGCTTGAAGAGGCAGGAATGCATGCCTTCGTGCACGTGATGCCAGCGGGTGAGGCGAGCAAAACCCTCGCGCATGTTGAAGCGATGTACCGCACCTTCAGCGCACAGGGGATGGAACGACGCAGTGCGGTCATTGCCCTTGGGGGTGGCGTGGTGGGAGATGCGGCAGGTTTTGCCGCTGCAACGTTCCTGCGCGGTGTGCCCTTTGTCCAAGTGCCTACCTCACTGCTTGCAATGGCGGATGCAAGCATTGGTGGCAAAGTGGGAGTGGACACAGCCTTTGGGAAAAACCTAGTCGGCGCGTTCAAGCAGCCCAACTTAGTCGTTGCCGATCTTGCCGCACTGCGCACGTTGCCACTGCAGGAATGGCGCTGTGGCATGGCGGAGATTGTGAAAGCTGCCCTGCTTGCGGGTGGTGATTCCTACGACCGTTTGCGCGCAACGTTGCTCGGGGACAGCCCTCTCCAACCAGGCGATCACGAACGCCTGTTGCCCCTCCTCGTGGATGCTATCCAGCTGAAGCGTGCCATCGTGCAAGAGGACCCCTTTGAGGAACTAGACAAGCGCGCGTGGTTGAACCTCGGTCACACGTTCGCCCATGCGCTGGAGGCATGGAGCCAATATCGCGTAAGGCATGGAGAAGCCGTTGCGCTCGGCTTGGTGTGCGCGCTCCGGCTCTCGCAGGCAATGGGGTTGTGTGATGCTCAGTGGGTTGAAGAGGGCATTGCGCTGCTGCGCGCAGTAGGATTGCCCACCTCGCTACGCGAGATGCGCACTGAGCTTGAAGACATCACCTTTGACTCAGCGCAGATCTACGCGCTTATGCAGCAGGACAAAAAGCGCCAAGCAGGACGCGTGCGCTTCGTGCTGTTACGCGCGCCGGGCAATGTGCTGCTCAGCGAGGCACCGCCAACGCTCGTACAACATGCGCTCGAGGCATTGAACCGCGATGACACCTAACCCACGAAACATTCTCGTGCTCCACGGCCCGAATCTCAACTTGCTCGGCTCGCGTGAGCCAGACGTGTACGGCACCACTTCGCTCACCGAGATCAACGCGCGACTCCAAGAGCTTGCAGCGACGCGCAACGCCACGTTGCGCATCGTGCAGTCCAATCACGAAGGCGCTTTGATTGACGCACTGCATGAAGCGCGGACATGGGCGCAAGGCGTTCTGATCAACCCCGGCGCACTCACACACACCAGCATCGCGTTACGCGACGCCATCAGTGCCGTCGCGTTGCCGTGTGTTGAGGTGCACCTCTCCAACATCTATCGCCGTGAGCCGTTCCGCCGCCATTCCTACATCTCAGGGGTAGCTGTTGGTGTGATCAGCGGCTTTGGGTGGCGCAGCTACGTGTTAGGATTGCTCGCGCTTCTCGATTGGCTCGATGAACACTGAGGCTTCTCTCCAAGACGAAGCAGCGCTTATTCGGGCAGCACAGCGTGGCGATATCTCCTCGTTCAATGCGCTTGTGCTAGCGTATCAGGCGCTCGCGTACAACGTTGCCTATCGCCTGCTTGGCGACGCGGACCTTGCCGCCGATGCGACCCAGGAGGCATTCCTGAGTGCGTTTCGGCACTTGCAGGCACTGCGAGGCACGGCTTTCCGCCCTTGGCTGCTGCGCATCGTCACGCGCACCTGTTACGACGTGCTGCGTCGTCGTCAGCGGGAGATGAAGCGCACTGTTGAGCTCGACGCTGATACAGACGAGGGAGAAGCTGCGCCGCGCGTCGAGCTGGTTGCAAGTGATGCAGCAACCCCGCTCGAGATGGCTGAGCGCAACGAGCTTCGGCGGCTCATCGCGCGTGCCGTCTTGGAGTTACCCTTTGAGCAGCGCGTGGTGTTTGTGTTAGCCGACGTGCACGGCTTACGCTATGAGGAGATCGCCGCTGCGCTTGAGATGCCGCTCGGCACCGTGAAAAGCCGCTTAAGCCGAGCCCGAGCGCACCTGCGCGAGATGTTGTTGCGCCACGCGGAACTTTTGCCTGAGCTTTAAGGTCTCTGGGTGAAGTGATGGAACGAAACCGCGCATTCGAAGACGAGCGCATTTCAGCCTACGTGGATGGTGAGCTGAGCGAGGACGAACGCGCTGCATTCGAAGCAGCGTTGGCGCAAGACGCAACCCTGCGCCGCAAGGTCGCTGTTACGCAGCTTTTAGTGCGCGAGGCACGCGCGCTCCAACAACAGGCAGTGCCCCGAAACTTTATCTTGCCCCGCGAGGCTGTAAAGCAAATGCGCCCTCCGTCTTCTTCCGAAGAGGAACAGATGCCCGCCCAAGACCAAGAAAGCGCGTTGCGCGTGATGGTGCGTCTTGGAGCAGCGCTGGTTGTGTTTGCGGTGGTCTTCATTGGCTTGCTGCAAGTGTTGCCGAGCGCGCTGGTTCCACGTTCGCCTGCGCCGCTCGCTGTGCAACCGACTGTGCCAGCGTCGCCGGCCGTCGAGGAAAGCGCGCCACGCATGATGCCGATGCTGGTAGCTCCAGAGTCCGCTGCACAACCTGAAGCTTTGAACCAAGCGCCAGCTCGCCCAACGCCGCCAGCCGCAGCACCGCAGGAGATGCCTTTGCGCTCTCCCCGCCCGTTGACGATGGTGATACTCGCAGTGGTGTTGCTCTTAGGGCTTGCTGGGTTCTGGGTGATTCGCGCGCGCCGACGCTGAAGGCTCACGCGCGCAGCAGGCGAATGGGCACACCACCGACGAACGCGCCAGCGGGCACATCGCGGTTGACGAGGCTCATGGCGCTCACCACCGCGCCCTCACCAATCACCACGCCAGGCAGGATGGTGCAGTTGGCGCCGATCGTTGCGCCGCGGCAAATGCGCACCGGTCCGCGCCGCCATGCCCGATACGTAAACTCATGGGCGAGGATAGTGGTGTTGAAGCCAATCGTCACATCATCCTCGATGGTGATCTCCTCGGGGAAGAAAATATCGAACACCACGCCTAAGCCGATCGCAGCATGGGGAGCGATCTTGGCGCCGGTGAGGCGCAGGAGGGCGCGCTTGATGCCGAAGGTAGGCGCAAAGCGAGCTGCGTAGATCAACAGCGCATTTCGCAACACGCGCAACGTGCCGCCCGTCACTTGCGGAAAATACCAAAGCGCTGCGTGCTCGCCAAGCGCGGGAAAGGTCTGGCAGCGTGCTTTGCGCGTCTCTGTGGGTGGTAACTCTGCCACACCAAGCTCACGCAGCAAGGAAGTCGATCACGTCAATCATCGTGATCACGCCACGCACACGCCGTTGCTCATCCACAAGCACAGCAGCTTTGGCGCGCTGAAGCAAGTCACTGAGCGTGTTGAGCGGCGTTTGCTCGTCCACAGTCGCCGCCTCGCGCACCAACGGCTGAATAGGAACAGCATCGATAGGTGTGCCAGGATGCTCAAGCATGTAGCTGAGCACATCGCTCTCTGTGATGATGCCAAGCAAAGTCTCATCCTCCGCCACAACCGGCAACTGCGACACATCGTGTTGCTTCATGCGCCGAATGACAGCACCGAGCGACTCCCGCGGATGCGCGCAGATCACAGCCCGCAAGGGATTGGCTTGGATGAAGTCGCCAACGGTGCCCTGGTTCCAATCGGTGTTGAGAAAGCCATTTTCGCGCATCCAGTTGTCGTCGAGGAATTTGCTGAGGTAGCGCGATCCGCTGTCTGGCAGGAGCACGACGACTGTGTGTTCCTCCGTTAAGCCGAGCTGGTGAATCGCCTTCAACGCACCCACCACCGCGGCACCACACGAGCCGCCAGCGAAGATGCCTTCCTCGCGTACAAGCCGACGTGCCATGAGGAACGACTCGCGGTCGTTCACCTGCACAACAAGGTCGCAAACGCTAAGATCGAGCGTGCTCGGTACGAAGTCCTCACCGATGCCTTCCAGCTTGTAGGTTTTCAAAAAGGGGTTTTCAGGGACGCGCCCCTCCTTCCATGTGTCGTAGAGCAGTGATCCCACCACATCAACGCCGACGATCTTTACCTCTGGCTTGCGCTCTTTGAGGTAACGCGCTACGCCCGTGATGGTGCCACCTGTGCCCATTCCAGCGACGAATACATCCACCTTGCCACCTGTTTGCTCCCAAATCTCAGGACCGGTCGTGGCGTAATGGGCAGCGGGGTTCGCCGGGTTATGGTACTGATTGGCGAGGATGGCGTTGGGCGTCTCGCGCGCGAGGCGTTCAGCGACTTTGTAGTAACTGCGGGGATCGTCTTTGTCCACGGCAGTGGGCGTGATCACCACTTTGGCACCATAAGCGCGAAGCATGCGGATTTTCTCCTCGCTCATCTTGTCGGGCATTACAAAGATGCACTTGTAGCCTTTCACTGCGGCTGCCATAGCAAGCCCGACACCTGTGTTGCCGCTGGTCGCTTCCACGATGGTGCCGCCGGGTCGCAGCCGCCCGCTGCGCTCCGCATCTTCAATGATCGCCCAGCCGATGCGATCTTTTACGCTGCCGCCGGGATTGAAGTACTCGATCTTGGCGAGCACGTCAGGCGCTACGCCGCGCGTCACCCTGTGCAGACGAACGAGCGGCGTGCGCCCGATGGTTTCCAGAATAGAATCGCATACATTGGGGTAGGCTTTCTTCATAAGGGTATTGTACGGTTCGTTTGTTCACAGCGAGTGCAGCAAGGAGATGCGTTTGTGGCTCGAATGCTGCACTACACCAGGTGGCGCTGCCGCTCAGCAAGCAGGATCGCCACAAACAACAGCGCAAAGGTGAAGGCGGAGAGAATCAGCACAAGCTGCCCCGCGAGCTCAAAATCGCCCATTTGCACCGCGTCATAGACCGCCATGGAAAGCGTCTGGGTTCGCCCAGGGATGTTACCGGCGATCATCACAGTCGCGCCGAACTCTCCCAGCGCGCGCAGGAACGCCAAAAGCCAGCCGCCGACCACAGCGGCACGAATGAGGGGAAAGGTGATGAGCCAAAACACATGCCATTCGTCACATCCATCTACACGGGCGGCATCCTCGATGTCCTGAGCAGTGCTGAGGAGCGCCGGTTTCACCGTTTGCACCACCAACGGTAGCGCCGAGACAACTGCGGCGATCACAGCCCCAGGCCAGTTGAAGGCAATCGCCACGCCAAACCACTGTTCAATGTATGGACCAAGCCCGCGGCGCCCAAAGGCAAGCAGCAGATAGTAGCCCAGCACAGTGGGCGGCAAAACAAGTGGGAGCGTGACTAGCCCCTCAAAGAGCCACTTGCCCCGCCAACTTCGGCGTGCAAAGACCCACGCCAACCCTATACCGGGCAATAAAGCGCCGATGCTAGCCAGCGCCGAGACCCACAGCGAAAGCGTCAGCGGCGACCATGTAGCGCTCATTGGGTCGGCGGTGGATCGCCTGGCGAAGGAATCCCGCTTTGGCGCAGCACCTCACGCCCCTCAGGACCAAGCACAAGCTCGGCAAAACGCAGCGCCGCTTCACGATTCGCGGCGTTCGAAACAATGCCGAGCGTCTGCGCGAGCGGCGTGTAGAGATCAGGCGAGACAACAGCATGGCGCACATCAGGTAGCGCCTTCGCAACCGCTAAAGCCACAAGCCCTGCTTCAGTTTCCCCAGACTGCGCAAGTTGCCCAGCGCTGAAGACGTTTTCGGCATACACCAGCTTGGGACGGAGCTGCTCCCAATAGCCCACCCGCGTGAGTACCTCGCGCGCGAGCATGCCATACGGCGCGTGGTCGGGATGCGCGATCGAAATCCGCTGCACGCTTGGCTCAAGGAGATAGTCCATTGAGAGCGAAGAGGGCGCCTCGCGTTTTGCTGAGACCACAAGCGCTAGGTAGCCGTAGCCATACACCGCAACAGTTGGCGCTTCGATCAGCCCCTGGGCAACAAGCTTGTCCACAAACTCGCGATTGGCTGAGGCAAATAAATCGTATGGGGCACCGTTTGCGATTTGCTCGGCAAGCATGCCGCTTGACCCGAACACCAGCTTCACGGTGTAGCCCTGCTGCTCAAACTTCTGCGCGATCTTCTGAAAGGGTGCCTTAAGGTCAGAGGCAGCCGCCACGGTAAGCATGGCGTTTGCCGTTGCAGTGGGAGGCGCAGATTGCCGAGAGGCGGATTCTCGAGTCTGCATAGGAGCACATCCACTGAGCACAGCAAGCAAGCAAGCGGTGCTAAGCGCGAGTGCCCGTGAGCCTCGTGAGCGAAGTAGCATCAATGAAATTCTACGCGGTTCTTTGGTAATAAAATCTTCTCGCACACGGATGAACCCCTTCACTAGAGCACTATCTTCTCGTCTGCGTGAGCAACGCTTGCAAGAGTTTGTCAGCAGGTGGGATGCGCTAGAGGCATTCGTCGTGCGCATCTACCGTGCAGGTGCCGTGGCTGCGCAAGACGAGACCGAGTATGCACGGATGCGCGCCTGGTTGACGCGCCATTACCCAGCATGGCAAGCGACGCTCGAGCCCTATTGGCGATCTGCCCTTCGCAATGGCGAGCGATGTGAACGCGATCCCTTCGCCGAGATCCTTCGTGTCCCACGCGCAGCGCACTTTGTTGGGAATTGGGCTGCCATGCAGACATTGCCGGCTGCGCGTGAAGCGCTCAACCGCCTGATCCTCGAGCGCAGTGCATGACACATGCTTGCACTCACGCGAGCAGAAATTGACCTCGGCGCCATTCGCCATAACGTGCGTCTGCTGTGTCGCCATGTGGGGGCGGGTGTCCGTCTCATGGCGGTGGTGAAGGCAAATGGGTATGGACACGGAGCCGTGCCTGTGGCGCGCGCTGCGCTTGATGCAGGCGCAAGTTGGCTGGGGGTTGCCTCTGTGGCGGAGGGAATAGCGCTCCGCGACGCAGGTTTGCGCGCACCCATCCTCGTGCTGGGGTACACGCCACCAACATTAGCAGCAGAGGCAATACGCCACGATCTTTCGCTCACGGTGTACGACGTAGGCATTGCGCGCGAGATCGGTCGTGTGGCGCGAGTGCTCGACCGCCTTGCGCGCGTCCACGTCAAAGTGGACACAGGAATGCACCGCCTCGGTCTTTTGCCTCAACAAGTACCCCACGCGCTTGCCGAGATCAGCACAACGCCTGGCGTGCACATTGAAGGCGTGTTCACGCATCTGAGTTCCGCGGATTCCGATCCAGAGTACACCCTTTGGCAAGTGCAGCGCTTCCGCGAAGCCACCGCTGGCGCCAATGTGATGCTGCGCCACGTGTGCAATTCAGCGGGCACGCTGAGCTATCCTCAGGCACACTACGACCTTGTGCGTGTGGGCATCGCCTTGTATGGGCTTTCGCCTTACGCTCCTCTGCCCCCTGCTTCGCCTCTGGTGGCGCATTTGCGCCCAGCGCTGACGCTCAAAACGGTGATCGCCTCGGTGAAATGGCTACCCGACGGTGCGCGTGTGGGATATGGCGGTCGCTACCGCTGCAAAGGTGCCTGTCGGATTGCCGTCATCCCCATCGGCTACGGCGACGGATTCCGCCGCGCGCCCCAAAACTTCGGCGAGGTCCTGGTGCGCGGGCGACGCGCGCCTATTGTGGGCAATGTGTGCATGGACCAGAGCATGATCGACGTGACGCACATCCCCGAGGCGCAACTGGATGATGAGGTGGTGCTCATCGGGCAGCAAGGCGATGAAAGCATCAC